>Ga0351964_1037_pt1 | contig 28916 bp, 26 predicted proteins | sample TotcelT113001N15_FD_205807 | JGI IMG/M metagenome (GOLD analysis project Ga0351964, IMG submission 205807) | Enriched cells from coal bed in the Powder River Basin, Montana, United States - Total cells T11 rep3 HSBNCT.T11.300.1.N15 ... | reverse complement strand
CGCGCTTAAATTTTTAATTTTTTTCACAAGAACCCTCATCTCTCGGCCTAAGCCTCTAGTTGTTTTAAAATACTAGCTCTAAAAGCAAGCCCCACGGTGATAGCACCTCAGGGCTGCCTGCTCATTACACTTTTACAAAAGAACGTTAATCTAAAAGAGAATTACCATGTTCACCAACAATATTCACGTCACCCAAGCTATTAACACGTCTCGTGACGAACCTGTCCTGGGTTTGACGCTCAGCATTGAGCCGGAAAGCTGGCAGCTGTTGCTGGAGCCTCAGCTGCATTTGCTGCCGGTTATATACCTCGATGAGAAACGACTGGGCAGCCCCCCAATATACCACGTGACCCTCGGTCCCTGTAAAATATTCATACAAAACGTTAGCACCAAACTGCGCAAGCAACTTGACAACTTCAAGGTTGACATCCTGGCCTTCTACCGCATAATACATCGGGGGGTGGCCAGCACTATCCAGGGCATTGGGATTCGCGCCATCCCGCCTAAGCGCCTTTTCGACCAACTCTGGAGACCGCTTGCTCACGCCCTCAAACAAAAGCTGCTCTGCTTCTGATAATGGCTGTTGCTGTTGCATCGCACAACACCCGCCACTGACCATGAGGGCAACGCTCAATACAGCTATTTTTTTAAAAATAGAATACATAAAACTTCCTCCACGTGTTTATCAAGGCATCAATAAAGCCATCAGGCACGGTACCCAACAGCAGCCCTCTATTATCACTTTGTAGCGTCTCGTAAAATAATATTTTTGTCAAGAAGAATATAAATAACATAAGTTTAATTATCGAATGAATTTTTACACCATCGCCTGGAATGGCACGCAAAAAAAGGGGCTCTGGCCCGCTCGCTCCCAAATCTCAACCGCCGACATCCCCACGACGCGTTCATAAAAATCTGCCACGTAGGCATCGTGCAGCTGGCGATACGCTGCTCTTTTTGCCTCTGGGGCCAGATCCGGGGCAAGATCAAAAAAATTAATTTCGCAGGGCGAGATAGAAAAAAACTGGATAGCCCTGTGCCCGTTTTTTGTCACAAACAAGTCTGAGAGTTTCACGGCAACGTACAAATCGGCATCGACATAGTTCCCCAGCGCCCCCTCTGGGTACATATAACGCACACTTGCGCCGTCACCGTCCTGCGCCCCCTCCTGCACATACAGGGGAAAAATCTCGGCAATAATGCTTGCACAGGGCACTCGCAACAGCTCTGACAGAGCATTTTTAATCGACGCCACGTCATTTGTAGGCAACTCCCCGGTATCTGCAATTGCATCGGCTGTCGTAAAAATACGCGCCACAAGATTCTCGGGGCAAGAGAGATCAAGATTATTTTTAATAATCTCCAACATGTTCGAAACGCTATTCAGCACGTGCTTGTGAAAAAGCAGCAGCTTTTTGCCATCAGTCACGGCTATGCCAATGCAGGGGTCTAGTGGGCCAATTATTGCAATAAGATCTTCTTTTTTGGCAAGATCGTAGATCTTGTACCCGCCTTCGACGATCAGATCGTATCGAACGCCTGGCTCACGGTACAGGTAGATAAAGGGCAGGATAACATCAGCCCTTTCACCCGTCCCGTGCAAATCAAGCTGGTTGTGCACGGAACTGCCCTCGGCGTGCCCTAGCACAGCCCCTGCTGACGGAATAGGGCATCGTTTTTTCATGCGAAACTCGTAAAAATCAGGTGAAAATTATTTTATTATTCACGAGCGCCACGTGAAACGCTTTCTTTTCCGGATTCTTGAGCAATTCTTGCGATAATGGCACCGTTATCGTGCTTTTGATAGCACGCTTCAGTGGCCGCGCACCAAACTCTGGCTCATACCCAATCTCGGCGATATACGCAACTACGGCATCGTCAATCGAAACAACAATTTGGCGCTCTGCAAGGCGCTTAACCAGTTGCTGTATCTGAATACGCGCGATCCCAGTCACCTGCCCTTGCGAAAGCTTATTAAAGAACACGATCGCATCGACACGGTTTAAAAATTCTGGCCTAAATTGCTCGAACAGCAACTTGGTAATCTTGGCTTTCACATCAGGCGTAAGTGCTGGTTCTTGCAGGATCATGCTCGAGCCAATATTTGATGTCATGATAATTATAGCATTTTTGAACGAGACCGTGCGCCCCTGGCCGTCAGTCAAGTGCCCCTCATCGAGAATTTGCAAAAATAAGTTAAAAACTTCTGGATGGGCTTTTTCGATTTCATCAAAGAGCACCACACTAAACGGGTTGCGCCGAATTGCTTCAGTTAGCTGTCCGCCCTCTTCGTAGCCAACGTATCCCGGCGGCGCCCCAATTAAACGTGCTACCGAGTGCCGCTCCATGTACTCGCTCATGTCGATACGCACGAGATGGCGCGCGTCGTTAAAAAGAAAGTCAGCAAGCGTCTTGGCCACTTCGGTCTTACCAACACCGGTCGGCCCCAGAAAAATAAACGAGCCAATAGGCCTATTGGGATCAGCTAAGCCGGCCCGATGCATCTGAATAGCATGAGTCACCTGGGCAATTGCTTCATCCTGCCCAACCACACGCCGCTTCAAAATCGCTTCCATACCCAAAAGCTTTTCGCTCTCGCTTGTCTCTAGTTTTTCGACCGGGATTCCCGTCCAGCGGGCAAGCACTTTCGCCACATCGTGCTCATCGACCGCCTCTTTAATTAATTTCGATGCCCCACTCCCCAGTTTTTCTTGCTCAGCAGCCAACTCTTTTTCAAGCTGGACCAACCGGCCATACTTCAGTTCAGAAGCCCGCGCATAATCACCAGCACGTTCAGCACGCACAAACTCCTGCTGCACCTGCTCAACCTTCTCTTTTATCACTCGAATTTTTTCAAGGGGAGCTTTTTCAGAACGCCACTGACTCAAGAGCTTTTGGTGTTCTTCTTTCAGTCGCACCAATTGCCCCTCAATATCTTGCAAGCGTTTCCTAGAGGCCTCGTCGCGCTCTTTTGCCAGAGCTACTCTTTCGATTTCCAGCTGACTAATCTCACGCGCCAACTGGTCAATCGTCTCGGGCTGCGAGTCAATGGCCATTTTGACCATCGCCGCTGCTTCATCAACCAGGTCGATCGCTTTATCGGGCAAAAATCGATCCGGAATGTTTTGGGCTGACAAATTCACGGCTGCAACCAGAGCCTGGTCTTTAATGTGAATCCCATGATGCAACTCATAACGCTCTTTTAAGCCGCGCAAAATCGACAGCGAATCTTCTATACCGGGCTCTTCGACCAGCACTTTCTGAAAGCGCCGCTCTAAAGCCGCGTCTTTCTCGATAAATTTTTTATATTCTTTGATAGTCGTCGCACCAATACAATGCAAAACACCCCGCGCAAGCGCCGGCTTAAGCAGATTCGACGCATCCATACCGCCGCCAGTAGCCCCGGCACCCACCAACATGTGAAGTTCATCTATAAACAAAATTATATTTTCTTGATCCCCTTCAATTTCCTTCAAAATTCCCTTAAGACGCTCTTCAAACTCGCCCTGGTATTTTGCACCGGCAATTAACAAACCGAGGTCTAATGCGAAAATAACACTATCCTGTAAAGCTTCTGGGACATCTTTGGAAATGATTCGCTGAGCAATGCCTTCGACGATGGCAGTCTTGCCAACCCCAGGCTCGCCAATCAAAACCGGATTGTTTTTGGTACGTCGTGATAATATTTGAATCACACGTCGAATCTCTTCGTGGCGCCCAATCACAGGATCCAACTTGCCCTCGCGAGCACGCTCAGTAATATTTTGGCAAAACTTCTTTAAAAATTCGTTTTTTTGCTCGGGGCTATGCCCCGGATTCTTTTCAGCCATTTAGTTTTCTCCCTGAGAAGCCGATCCACACCCGCTTAGAGTAAATGACCCGCCTGAATTTTCCTATAGGTCCGCCGAACACCTGGTTTTCGAGCAGCGCCGAGCACCCTCGCACTCCCAGTAGCATTATATGTCAGATGCTTCCAGTCGGCACGCTGTTGCTGCAACATTCGGTTAATCGCCTCATCAATCACAATGCTCTTAGCACGCAAGGCTAAAGCCAATTGCACCGAAGACAAACCCCGCTGCTGTTTCCGCCACGCATCCAAGACAAAATCGCGAATCCCCTGCAGCGTAATCTTCAACTGCGTAAATGAATCATCCATACACGAATCCCACTCGCTCGGCGTTCGATTCAAAAAGACCGACGGGAAGTTGCCACACAAATTGGCAAACGTATTAAGCTGGGCTCTGTATTGCTCAAAGAGCCGATTCACTTCCTGCTCCTGGTCCTTGGTCAATTGAATATTGGTCCCAAAAATTCCGGCACTCTTGCGCGCTGGACGTACTTGACGCACTCGCCGTGCAGATTGCTGAGGCTTGCGATTATCAGGTCGCCCAGTAGACACTTCTGCAAACAGCAATACCCCACTTAAGCACCCACTCAGTGCAATTAATTGTATAAACTTCATGGCTCCACCTCCGGTCAGGGTAGGATAATTCTATCTCTCGTCCTTTAGTGTACCGAAAGCCATTTTCAAATTGATATAGAATTTTTAAAAAATTAATTTATAAAAATTATTTGCCCGGCTTACTTGCCAACTTACTTGCCAGCTTACTTGAAAGATTCGCTGCAAAAAAGCAGCGGCGACTACCCTGGAAGCAAATCCAGAACAACCCCGATCTATTTGGCCAAATCAAAATCTTTTGGCAAGCTTATCCACAAGTACAGCAAAATCACAGCTTCCTGCAGCGTTTAAAAGCCCATTGCAATCGCCTTCTTCACTGAGAATTGCGCGAGAAAAGAACGGTGTCTTCAGGTCTAAACCCAACAATTCAAGCTTTTTCTCTGACCCTTCTGTTACCACCCGCACAACACAGCGCCTATCTTTCTCTTTTATTTTGGCGTCAACTGCACTGACACCCCACAGTATGCAAGCATCGCCCAAATTTTCTCGTAAAATTTTATTCATGATAAACAGTGGACGCGTAAGCACATAGACCTTCTCAACGCCCTTTTCTCGACCACGCTGCTGCAGAGCCCTTGCGGCAAAGGCATGTAATTCTACTGAAAGATTCTGCGGCAGTGCATACTCACTCCGCTTGTAAATAAGTATTGGGGGCTGCGAAATCCCCATATGGACTTGAAAGGGCACAGCGTCATCAGTTCGAACTGCAACCGTCATAAGGAACGTTTTCCAAACCGTTGCCGCCTGAGCAGACGTAACTTCTCTAAACGGTTTTTCTGGTTTTTCTTTTGCTGCATAGGCAATCCAAAGATCACCGTTCCTTACACCCTTATGCTGCCAAGGATAGAGATTCGCATTTTCCGTCACATAATCACACAAAAACCCCAATGCATTCTGCGCGCTAGCCAACACGCCTAAAACATGCTCCTTCTCGACTTCTGTAATTTTCTTTAATTGAAACAACAGCTTGAGACCTTCTCTATACTCACTATTTTTCTTCGTTTGATAGTCACAAAATTCCTGCCACGTATCTGTACATGGGTCATCAACAGGAATTCTCTCCAAAGAAAAATAAACCGGCTTCTCGCCCACCATCTGTTTTTTGTCATTAAAAAACGGCAGCTTCTTTTCCGCCAGGTACCAATCATCGCTCATCTTAACAATCTTCGTGCCAGGGCCAAGATCTGCAGTAAGCGCCCTGAGAGATGCAGAAAAATTGACAAGCGCCTTTTCCAGATCAGTCTTGACCGGTGGAGTGTGACTACCTGCCAAAAAATAAACTCCCCCAAAGCCCACCAAAAAACCTGCACAGAAGGCCAACAATTTTTTTAAAAAGTTCACGCTCCTAACTCCCCTTTCCAAAACCCGAGGGCGCCTAAAAGCACCCAGAACCCCACCGTATCTGGCTTAACTCTAAACAACATCACCCCTCTCAAGCAAGATTCCGGTTACAGTTCTGGTTGCATACAACCCCAGATACGATTGATTCACGTAAAGAATTCGCTGCCGAAAACAAGTAGACCCGCGCTGGAAGCAAATCCAGCAAAGCCCCGCGCTCGTTTATTTAGATCAAAAAAATTTAGCCAGTACATCTACCTTAACAGTTGCATACTGATACTCTTTACTCGAGGTCCCGATGCCCTCAAAAAAGCACCTATACTTCCCGTTCAGCTCATCCTTTGATGCATTGAATAGACGATTCCCACTCTCATCAACAAGGCTAAACGATTCTACTACTGTTGAATTCTCGTCCCCTCTTTCAACGCGTACAGGACTTTTTATGCGCTCATCATTAACCCCGATAAAAAGCTCTCCCCCGAGCTTTTCCTTTAAAATAGTACGCATACTAAGTGCTGGAACCGTTATCATGTAGAGCTTTTTTACGTCAGCCTTTCTCAGTGCACCTGCTGCAAAAGCATGTAATTCGAACGAAAGGCGTTCTGGCCTCTTTTTTTCATTTTGAATCGCAACTGAATTGGCAAAAATACCTGCATGGCGCTGCAAAGGAACACCATCGGATGTTAAAACCGACATAGTCATATGAATATGTTTAAGCGTTTCTTTCCGTTCGTTCTCAGACTGCTGGGCAAGAGGCTCCTTGGGCTCTGTATCCAGAACATAGGCAACCCACACAGCACACTCTTCAAAGCAATTCAAACTCCCCTGCATCATACCAATTGGCAGCCACACATTATCCAAAACGTTTTTATTTTTATAGAGATAATTAAGATAACTCTCGTTATCATCGCCTTTCGGACGAACTTCACTCTTGTCATGCTTAAATTGATCCCAATATTTAGAGCTCATTCTGAGTTTAAATACCAATTGCCGCGCCACAAGATCTTGTTCCTGAATGCTCTTCAACCAAATCTTCTGTGCATCACTTGTTCTTACACGCTCCAACGAAAAACAGAATGGCTTCTCGACCATTTTGCCGTGCTCGTCAACCTTGAGCATCTTCTCGGCCAGATACCAATCATCGCTCATCTTTTTAATTTCAGTTGCGCCAGCAAAGCCCGGCAGCAAACCCATGAGCAAGAAAATTCTCGAAAACTTCATAATAATTACCTCCTTAAAATCGCTTGGCGAGTTTATCTAGTTCAATGGTGACATAAGGATATTTTTTGGATTGACCGATAAGATCAAAAAGCCAGGCATGCTTCACCAGAATGTCATGCTTCCCGCCACCCTCACGCGCTTGGAATATTATTTTTAGTCCATCAGGACCTGCAAGTTTAAAACTTACAAGAACGCCGCCCGCGCTTTCAATCTTTATAGGGCTTTGACCCTGTTCATTGTTAGCCCCAACCATACAGGCTACTCCCAACTTTTTCATCAAAATGTCGCGCATCTTCTCAAGTGGTTTCATGATCACGTATATTTTTGTTGCATCCCTCTCTTTCATAGCTTTTGCTGCAAAAGCCAGGAGCTCTATCGAAAGATTGCCCTTGACCTTGGGCTTTCTTTCCCTAATCGATAGTGCATTGGAAAAAATACCCTCGAAGAGTTGGAAGGGGGCTTCGCCATGCGTTGCAACCGCTACCATCATCCTCACCCTATGCAACGTCTCTTCTCGTTCCTCGAGAGACTGCAACGCAAGAGGCCGCTCAGGCCTGTTTCCTGCTACATCTGATACGTAGACAACCCACACATCGCTCTTTTTAAAATTTCGTAAGCACTGCAATATGGCATTAATAGGCCTGAAAAGGCTCGCTAGAATGTGTATGTTTTTATTGAGATACTCAAGATGCCCCTCATCGTCATCCTTTGCACCAGGCTTATGTTCAACTTCAGAATATTCGCTGGCGTATTTAACGCTATCACGGAGTTTATCGAGCAAACCCCAGGCAATATCCCTCTGCTTTCCAATAAAGTCTTTCAAGACATTCTTATCGTCTTCAGTCTTTATTCGCTCCAGAGAAAAACAAAACGGCTCCTCCGTCACGTGCCCCTGCGCATCAACAACCGGGAGCATCTTTTCTGCCAGATACCAATCATCGTTCATCTTTTTAATATCCATACACCCTACACACAAAAAAAGTAATAACACCTCACCGGAGCATCCGGTTACAGGGTCTGTATCGCCTTGCATTTAAATTTATCAAATTTATTTACTAGTAGTAAATGGCTCAAGAGAAAAAATTTAAGAAAAAAACGCGCCTATAACCAAGCAGGGCCGCTCATGAAGTTCATTCCCAAGCAGCCCGCACTATTTGTCGCTTTAAAAAGATAAACCCCGCCGTCGCCTATGGAGCTCGTACTTTAAAAACAACTAATCGCATTGCGTTCGCGCCCTTCGACAGGCTCAGGACGAACGGCGTTTGGTCGCACTTGAAGTAACTTCTCTATACCCGATTAGGCAGGGGTAGCAAGTATGCGAAGGGATTCAGAAAAGTTCGCCAGTGCCTGGCCAAGATTAATGGCATAGCCTGGTGCAAATTTTATATATTGGCTATCGTAATGCAGCTCATGCCAAGTCCAAAGCCCTGGCCCCGCGATCGCCTTCCCTCCCATAATAATTTCCCCAGCAAAGCTAAATCCCCGTTTTTCCAGAGCAGCATTCACCACCTTGACAAAATCATCGCCAGAAATCGACCCCGTTGATGGGAAATCAATCACCAGATCAATTTTTCCACCCTCTTTGTTTATGGGAACATACAATATTCCTTCAACACCCAGAATACTCCCAAAAGCCAGACAGAGGCTTACGAGAACAAGTAGCTTGTTAGCGAGATTCATAACACTTCTCCCAAAATTACCAGACCTCAAGCAACCCAGAATGCCGGGTATTATTCTAAACAATTTTGGCTGTCATTGAACAGGAGATTCACGTGATGCGCTGAAATCGTTTCTCCAGATCACGCGGGCTGATAACCCACATCGTGGGGCGTCCGTGTGGACAGGTGGTTTTATACTCAAGCGCATGTAATCTTGACACCAGATTGTGCATCTGGGCATCTGTTAATACATCGCCAGCTTTTACTGCTGCCTTGCAGGCAACAAGCGAGAATAATTTTTCTCGCAATTGGGCCGGGTCAGCTGCGAGGCCCTCTCGAATACTGGCTAAAAAGGGATGCACGAGCTCGTCGCCTGAGCACTGTTTTAAATAAACCGGCACGGCCGTAATTGCCCACTGGCTCTCACTAAACCGATCGATCGAAATACCACACGAAGCAAACCATTCCTGTTCTGCCTCAAGCAGCGCACTATCTTCGACCGACAAATTCACAACCAGGGGAATCAGGAGGCGCGTACTCTCGATCTGCTCACTTTGAACCATAAATTGTTCAAAAAAAACCTTTTCATGCGCTGCATGCTGGTCAATCAGCACAAGCCCGGATTCAGTCTCGAGTAAAATATAGGTCGCAAAAATCTGCCCCAGCAAATTATACACAAATCCCGTTGCCGGACCCGTACCGGGCACGCCCTGCTGTGCCCCTTGGGGGCCTATTTCTTGCGCGCTCGAGCCCTTCGGCCCCTTCGTCAAGCTCAGGGTGAGCGGGCTATAACTGTCCCATTCGCATGACTTACCTGGACCAGATTCTGGAGTCACAGCCTCCGGTTCATTTGCCTGATATGCTCCCCAGGAGCCTTTTTGCTGATCGCGCATACCCTGACCAACCAGGGAGCCCGCAAATCCCGCGTGATTAGATGCCGGCCTAAAAGAGCGCGCATCGTTATACCCAGCACTTGCGCTTCCCGCCGGCGAGATAAACACTTTAAAATCTTGCTGGTTATCACCCAGGGCCGCCGACCGAAAGCCAAGCGCTGTGCTTGCCCGCATACCAATGGTGGCACGCACGGCCTCTTCGACGAGCATTTCGACAACACGGGGATGCACAAACTGCACTTCCTCTTTGCGGGGGTGAATATTGATATCAACCTGCCCGGGGTCAATCGTTATAAGCACGCATCCAAGCGGGTACTGCTGTGGCGGCAAGATCCCGTCATAACCCTTCACAAACGCATGCGTAAGCTTGGGATTTTTAACCCATCGGCCATTCACAAAAATAAAAATCCCCGAACGATCATAGCGCGTTCGCTCGTGCGTCATGCACAAACCCGAAACGGTAAGCTGCGCTATTGCATGGTGTATTCGAGAGGTTTCTGAAATTTCACCAACCGCATCGCCATATGCCTGACCAAAGACTTGTAAAAATCGCTCTTTAAGCGAACTTGCACGAGGCGCATGTAACACGCGATTATTATCATGATAGACCGTAAACGTCCGATCCTGATACCCTAATGCAAAGGCCTGCATGGTCTGATTAATCGCATGCCACTCGGTTTCACGCTTTTTAAGAAATTTTTGGCGCGCCGGCAAATTATAAAAAAGATCGGCAATGCTAATCTCAGTGCCGGCATTACAGGCGACTACGCTCGTGTCCGCCACAAGGGCCTCTTGAATAGTAAGCGCTATGCCATGTGGAGCGTCAGGCTCTTTGGTCACCATGCGCATATGGCTCACGGCAGCCATACTCGCCAACGCCTCACCACGAAACCCAAAGGTACGCACACTTGGCAATTCATGCACGCTGGAAAGCTTACTCGTCGCATGGTTCAAGATACAAGCCTGGGCATCAGCCAAAGACATGCCACAGCCGTTATCAATAATTTTTATGAGCTTTTTGCCACCATCTTCGACAAAAAGCGTGATCGCCTGGGCACCTGCGTCCAGCGCGTTTTCAACCAACTCTTTGACGACGTTGGCAGGACGCTCGACAACCTCACCGGCGGCTATTTTTTGCACATCTGCTGGCGCCAAAACTTTAATTTTACCCACAACCTACGCCCTCGCACAACCCACCATTCTTCCCTAAAAAGGGTAGCGCATCCCCGGTTTTTGGGCAAAAATTAGGCACCCCAACTTTGCACGAGAGGATAGATACACCCCTCCACCGGATTACCTGACTCTAAACCAGATTTCGTCAGGTAGGTAATTTTTTTGCCCTCGCGCAGCTTATCCTGAAGATCAACAACGCCCTCAACGCCTTTAAAGCGTTTACACAGGGGCACTTTATGAAACCCGCCGTATCCCGAGCTATAACCAGACGTCTCAATCAGATCGTCACCATCAAGTACCATGACATGGCCAGGCGCCCAGAGCAAACTGCCCGGCTTAACGACAGCATCCCGCTCCAATGGCGTACCCAGGGCACGGATGGTTGTCGTTGTTTTACAAAAGTAGCCAGGAACCTTCGCAATGCTTGCCGCCAGCACTACCAGGCTCGAGCAATCACATCCCGACCAGACGTCACGAGAAGGCTTAATCTGCTCTTTTTTCTGATCGCGCAAGGTCCAGTACGCAACAACTGATTTGCTTAACAGGCTGTTTAACTCCAGCGACCTTTCTTCAAAGTCACCCTCAGGGAAAAACTCATCCAAACTCCTGCCACCCCAGAGATAGGGGACGCGTCCCTTAGCTTTCTGTGCGAGCGCACGCCATTTATTTAACAATCCTACAAAAAAAGCCTGCTTCTGCCCCGCTAACAAGTCAAAGCCTGGCTCTGTACAATCTGTTTTTGGCAGCAAAACTTCGCTCGTTTTATTTTTTATGGGATCATACACCAGCGCCACAAAATAATCACCGGAAGATTTTTCTAAATCTATGGGTAAACGCGTTCCCGCAGACAGGCCCTGGCAGGGGACTTTCAACTGCACAACCCGTTTTTCAGGAGCATACTCATGGGCGCACTTCCTATCTTTTTCATACGAAATAGGCTTTGGAATAATTTTGCCAACAAGATCTTTCGGCAACGACTCAAGCAAACAAAAATCGGCACGAGCACACCAGAACGTGCTCACCTTGGCCTCCTTGACAGATCCCTGGTGAAACAGGTTCAGCTGACGCACCTGGACATAGTCGCCCCCGGTATCGCCAACCACCTCAACAACTTCTCCATAGAGTCCCTGCGAAACGCGCAAGCACGATGCTGTTGATTTTCCACTCCAGCAGAGCGTTGCGGGCAACAACCCGACCTTCTGGTCTTCTGGAGCTGGGCACCGAGAGTATAAATCACACACCGGATAAATAAAAACGGCCTCTTTAGCACCAAAACAGGCAACAAAAAAACAGAGGGTTACAGAAAACACGCCCAACCGCACTACCTGCCGAATAATTCCAAACATCCGAAAAATCTCCTATAATAATCCTTAAAGCTCCAGGCACATATGCTTAACAATACCGAAACTCTGGCTATTAGTCAATAATTATTTTTACGCAAAAAATACTTTTCTTGACGTTTTTTTAGTAAATAGTTACAATTTTAGACATAAAGCTGATTCCTGGATATAAACCAAACTGGAGAAACCCCTTATGTTTAAAAAACTATCGCTTTTAACCCTCACGTTTCTGATGGGCATAGGGAATGTACAGCAGGCACAGGGTATAGGCATCGCCATTAAGGCAACGGGGGCATTCGCAAGCATAATGGTCCCCAGTTGGATTTATCTGGGACTCTTTAGCAAAGGAATTTTACAAGAAAGCAGCCTATTCAACCGTTTCTACGGCTGGTTCGACCCGTACCATGCACTCGTCAATGCCCATGAACTGAACAACGGAGACTTGGCACGACGAGCCCTCCAAAATACTACATCAAAGGAAACCCAAAAAATGGTTCGCGCCCTGCGATTTAGCCTACACAAATGGAACATTGGCCTAATCCAAACGCTCCTCGCCAACAACATCCACCCAAGTCAGCTCTATATCCCCGTCGGAGGGTGTGACGATGCGGGGCAGGTCGAACTTTTGCGCCAAGAATCATTATTCTGGGCAACCCACACCACGTGCCCCCTTGACGGCTCCTGCACAGACAACACGCAAGAGTATAAGCAACACTACAAAACGCTACAAGACAACGAAAAGCTCCTGGGATGCCTACGCACAAATAAGTACACTAAAGCCATTGTCACCTATACAGCAAATCCTGGAAAAGAAAACTCGCCCGGCACTGGGCTGGAGAGAAAATAGTTCTCCAGAAATGGTTCTGGCAAAAACTTTCAGTTCATAAGCACATTCATAACCCCCTAGAAAATGGAGAAACCCATTATGTTTAAAAAATTAACCCTCGTAACCTTCATGGCCCTAATAAGTGCTTGCAGCACGCAGCAGGCATGGGGCATGAATAACGCAGCCATCGCTGAAATGCAACTGATAAAGGCGCTTAAATCACAAGATTGCGAACAAATGGAGGAGGCTATAAAACACATTTTACAAAGCAGTCGCTACCAGAACGACGCCCAGTACCGAAAAAAGATCAGCTTTATCAAGCAAGCCGTTGAAGTCCTGGTAAAACAAGGTTTTTATAACTATAATTCGTCTTCTCTTTTCGCATGGACAGTGCAAAAAACACTCGAATGTAAAGGTGAATTCCCGGATAGCCTCAACCATTTTGCAATACGAGGCGAGAACGGACTTTCTGGCAATCCCTACACTGTGTGCTTTGCCATGTGCTTTCAATTCAACCCGCATACGGACCGCTTTGCGCTATTCTACGCATCTAAAACCCCTGGAGACGACCTTTCAATCGCCACAAGGAAACTCTCTTTAGTCGGCAATGGGAACTACTTACTAGACCACTTAGAAAAAGGGGATTTAAAGGAAGAAGATGTGGATGTTTTCACAAAAACGATCAAACTACTGACTATTGAATCATTATTCTGGGCAACCCACACCACGTGCCCCCTTGACGGCTCCTGCACAGACAACACGCAAGAGTATAAGCAACACTACAAAACGCTACAAGACAACGAAAAGCTCCTGGGAGGCCTACGCACAAATAAGTACACTAAAGCCATTGTCAAAAAGACAGCCGAACTTGCTTAAGCTTTTTTACGCACGATTAAAAAGAAAACTCCCCCGGCGGCGCATAACCGGGGGCTTTTTTTTGAAAAAGTAGGGCATTGCGCCCGCTCGCTTCCTTCGATCCTTCGACCCTTCGACCATGCTCAGGACATGCTTCGCTCAGGATGAGCGGGGGGCATGACGAGCGGTTTGCTGGATGCGCAATTACTTGACAGGATCTGGATTATTTACCAATCACCACGCGCGGGATGCCGGCCAGATCGTCAAGAACTTGAACTTCAGAAAATCCTGATGCGGACATAAGCTCACTTACCGGGCCAGTCTGAGTATGCCCAATCTCAATCCAGACCTGGGCCAAGGGGCTTTGGGGATTTAAAAATTTGGGCGCATCGCAAATTATTCTCTTGATAAGCGCAAGCCCATTATCTTGAGCAATCAAAGCACCCGGGTCTTCCCACCGAGCAACCGATGGCTCGAGACTCGCAAGCTCTTCAGGGGCGATATACGGCGGGTTCGTGACGATTAGATCAAATAAGCTCGCTGGCGCAAGATTATTATCAAGATTATTATAAAGATCAGATGCTATAAAAACCACGTTGGTAAGCCCGAGTTTGCGGGCATTACGGCGCGCAAGCTCAAGGGCTTGTGGAGCAATATCAACCCCCAAAACACTGCTTAGGGGAAATTGGTGCGCCAACGCAAGCGCAATACACCCCGACCCCGTACAGAGATCAAGTATTTTTAGTGGCTGCCGGCGATATTGCTGCAGGCGCGCAACCAGAGCCCCAACCCACTGCTCAGTCTCGTTACGGGGGATAAGAGTTGGTGGTTCGATAGCCAATGTCAGGCCTAAAAACTCAACGGTGCCCAAAATATACGCCAGCGGCTTGTGCTGCTCGACCAACTCGACAACAGCCGTCTCAAGCGCCCGCTGTTCGCCAGCGGAAACGGCAACAAGCGTTCGCGTTATTAACGCCGTCCGGGGCTTGCCCGTAACGTGCTCCAAAAGACGCCAGGCAATACGCTGCGCCCAGGCAGAATCAGGGTAGACCGGAGCCAATCTGGCTGCAAGATCTCGAACTAAATTATTAATTTCTTGGGTATTCATATATGCCACTATAATTCAAGCAATTCAACAACAAATTGCTTCGGCTCAAAAGCCCGCAATTGATCAAGCTGTTCGCCATATGAGATAAATGCGACCGGCAAGCCAAACTCGCGCATGATCGAAAACACGATACCGCCTTTGCCGGTGCCATCAAGCTTTGTCAGCACGATGCCGTCAAGATGGGTACTTTCGTGAAAAAGTCTGGCTTGATCAAACGAATTTTGCCCGAGCATGGCATCTATCGTTAAGAGCGTCGTAATCTGCTCTGCGGGTACGTGACGCTTGATAACCGAGCCAATTTTTTCAAGCTCACGCATCAAATGCGCCTTGGCCTGCAGACGACCAGCAGTATCGATAATCAACACATCAAAACCCTCTTGTTTATATTTTTCACAGGCTTTAAAAGCCACCGACGCCGGATCTTGGTTCTCGACGCCAATCACAACCGGCACCTGTAGGCGTTCAGCCCATTCAGCAAGCTGCTGCGTGGCAGCAGCCCGGAACGTGTCTCCGGCGGCCAACAAAACGCGCTTGCCCTGATTTTTATAGAGATTAGCCAACTTGCCGGCAACCGTAGTTTTGCCACTGCCGTTTATACCCACAAGCAGGATCACGGCAGGTTTTTTATCAAAAACCTGAGCTGTTGCTATGGCCGTCAAATGCTCCTGAAGACGACTTTTTAACGCCTGCCCCGAATCAATCTTACCTGCACGCCACTCTTGCTTAAGCTGGTCAACCAAATGCTTGGTAACAGCCACACTGGCATCGGCCTGAATCAAGAGCGTTTCAAGCTCATCGAGGGTATCCTGGTCGATGGTCTTGCGCGCAAAAAGGGCGGCCAATGGCGACGTAACCGCCGAGTAAATTTTATTTAAAACATTCTTAACAAACGAAAACATAGGTGCACACTCACTTTAAAAACTATCTTTTAAGCTATCTTGGGGAAAAACTACCAGGATCGCTGGCGCCACTCGTCTGCAAAGAGAGCTTCGCCATTGCCGTTGGTAGAGAAATCAAATTGTTTGCAACAAACAGTATAATCGGCAGTCTTGCCCGTCTGCACGTACCCCGTAGGCACTGCCCCGCCAGCCGGAATCAGACGCGTAAAATCAATGCCAAAATCTTTTTCTTTTGAATAATGGAGGAGCAGATTAGCAATATGCTCGCCGGCACGAAAGCGATCTGCAACGAGACTGCAAAGATCATCTCGTGTTTCGCTCGCATCAACCGATCCTATAAACAAAGCCTTTGGCGCACGTCCCGCCTGCACATCTGCCTGGTAGGCCAACGCATGGTCGTACACATAGACCCGCACTCGTGCCAGTGGAAAACGCTGCGCAAGCCCCGTGCAAAATTGTGTAGCTACCTCATGCTGGTGTATAATTACCCCCTGCATAGCCCGACGAAATTCAGCGTCTGGAAGATCCTTAAAACCTTCCTCCCTACTATCATTTGGCTTCCGCTGATATCCCTGCACATAGCGCTGCACCGCATCATCGTCAAGGGTATACGGGGCGCTAAAAACTGGCCCCATACCAGTCTTTTCTCGCATCCCAACGTACCACCAGTAACCCAGGTCAATAAGAATCAGAGAAACCTCTCCCTGCGGATAACAGGCAAGCACTTTCTGCAAAATACAAAAATCCTGAAATAGGCCCCCAGAACCAAGGCTGACATAGGTCACTGCCCCATTATAGCTCTTCATGAGCTGGCAAAGATAGTCAGAAAGTTGCTTTTCTAGCAAATCACGAAAACCATGCCCGTCCCGGCACCGAAGCAACTTACAGTCGGGCTTAGTGCATTCGCGCAAAAGTGCAATGGACTGGTATTGCGGAGCTACAAAGCACGTGCTTGCACGGGCCATCCAGGCACGTAAATCAGCTGGCTTAAGAGCATTATTTTTTGCATAGGTTTTTAGCACATAAGCACTAATAACTTGATTCGCCTGGTGTAGCTGCAAAACAACGTCAGACTGGGTCAACTCACACGCACTGACCATACAAGTCTTCGCACTGCCAAGGCGCCAGCCCAGCAATCCTGCGCCGCCTAAAGCTGCTCCTAACACAAGTATCCCCAGTACCCATATAACCGTTTCACCATAGGCCATAAAACTCTCCCATCTTAAACAAGTACAAAAACGATCATCGCAAGATTACTATGCGTGACTGGTCCTATTCCTGCAGGTACTTCTCAAGAAGTTCCTGAATAAGCTTTGGATTGCCTCGCCCCTGGGTCAACGCCATCGCCTGACCGACAAAAAAGCCAAACAGCTTGGTTTTGCCCGAACGATATCCGGCAACCTGCCCTGGATTGTCGGCAATAAGTTTTTTGACCAACGCTTCAAGCTCTTCACGATTTTCAAGCTGCTCGAGCCCCATGCGCTTCACCAAATCACCCGGCTCTTCACCTGTTTTGAGCATCTCGGCAAAGACCTCTTGGGCCGCTCGGTTACTAATTTTGCCCTGATCAATAAGAGCAACCAGATGCGCTAGCTTTTCCGGCGTTATTAAACACTCATGAATAGCCAATTTTTGGTCTTTTAAACAGCCCATAAATTCGCGCAGCACCCAGTTGATAAGCGTAGGACTCTTGTGCACACGCATGCTCGTTTCATAAAAGAGCGCAAGGGCCTGGTCGGCTGCCAAGATTTCAGCATCGTCGTATTTAATGCCATAATCGGCCTGCAAGCGAGCAAATTTGTCATGGGGAAGCTCGGGCAACTCAGTTCGTACTTGTTCTATCCAGGCGTCATCGACAAAAACCGGCGGCAGGTCGGGGTCTGCAAAATAGCGATAATCAGCCGCCTCTTCTTTACTGCGCATGCCATACGTTCGCTGTTCTTTGGTGTCCCAAAGACGCGTCTCTTGAATAACGCGCTCACCAGACTCGAGTACGCCAATCTGGCGCTCGATCTCATGCTCAACAGCGTCATAAATAAATTTAAACGAATTAATATTTTTTAGCTCACAGCGCGTGCCAAGCTTCGGATCAGTTTTTTTGCGTACTGAAATATTGGTATCAGCTCGAAATGCCCCGTCTTCCATGTTGCCAGTGCAGACGCCCAGATAGGTTACAATCGAGTGCAGGGCTTTTAAATAGGCCCGCACTTCAAGCGAACTGCTAATATCTGGATGGCTCACGATCTCCAAAAGGGGAGAGCCGGCCCGGTTCAAATCGACCATACTGATATCACCAGCAGGAGCATGAATATTTTTACCCGCGTCTTCTTCCATGTGAATACGAATCAAGCGAATATTTTTTACCGTGCCATCTTCCAGACGAATGGGCACGTAGCCATTCACACAAATAGGCTTGTCACTCTGGGTAATCTGATACCCTTTTGGCAAATCCGGGTAAAAATAGTGCTTGCGCGCAAATTCGCTGCGCCGGGCAATCTCACAATTGGTCGCCAAACCGGTCATGATCGCATAATGCACAACCTGCTTATTGAGCATGGGCAGAGTACCAGGATAGCCGGCACAAATGGGATCAACGTTTTTATTGGGGAATTTTGAGGGGCCGTTTTCGCTCGCACAAAAAATTTTGCTTTTTGTGTTAAGCTGAGCATGCACTTCAATACCAATATCAATACGATACTCAGGGTACTTTTCAAGTACCGACAACAACTTCGCCATAAGAGGTCCTTTATTTTGTCGTACCGCCGCTGATCGCGTACACATTCAAGCGCTGTGTCGTGTCGTCAACGGCCAGGGTAATCTTGCAACCAAATGTCTTCTCAAGGCCTAGTATAGCATTGTACTCCAGATTGATAAGATAATCGGAAACCTGCCGATGTACGGCGAGGGTTATATTCTTTCCAGTAACACCCTTTGAAGCAAGCATGTCACGCACTTTACGTAAAATTACATAAGACTCTTGCTGCACTGATTTGACAAATCCCATGCCTCCACAAGCAGGGCAGTTGGTAGTAAGCTGCTGGATAAGCGTTTTTCCCGAACGCTTACGGGTCATCTGTACTAACCCAAACTCAGAAAGCCGGAGCACCACTGACTGGAACTTGTCGCGCTCCCTTAGGGCCTTTTCAAAATATCGGAACAATTTTTGTTTATTGGAGTTGTTACTCATATCGATAAAATCGATAACAATCAGCCCACCAAAATTACGAAGCCGCAATTGGCGAACAATCTCTTCGGCCGCTTCCATATTGGTTTTAAAGATCGTATCTTCCAGGCTTGAGCCGCGGCCACCGGTGAACTTACTAGTATTCACATCAATAACCGTCATAGCTTCGGTCGTTTCGATAATAATCGATCCACCACACTTGAGCTGTACCTTGCTCTGCAAGGCCTGTTCAATCTGCATATCGATAGAAAAGCGTTCAAACAGCGGGACCGTCTCTTGATAGAGCTTTATTTTGTGCAGGTGCTCCGGGGCCGACTGTTTTACAAATTTATAGATACGCGATTCCATTTCACGGGTATCGCAAATAATATCTTCGACATCGTCATCAAGATTGTCCCGAATAACCTGAAGGGACAAGTCAATATCTTCATGTAATTTTTCGTGCACCGCTGCCGCTTTAAACTTACTCTCGATCTCGCGCCACTCGGCAACTAAATACTGGAGATCTTGCAGCATTTCACGATCAGTACGGTTCTCAGCAGTTGTACGAATGATCGCTCCACAACCCTCTGGCAAGTTGGCGCGTACCAGATCACGCAACCGATGGTGCTCTTCTTGAGATTCTATCTTCTTCGAAATACCAATGCGCGGAATATTCGGCATCAGAACTACAAATCGTCCCGGCAATGTAAAGCAAGTGGTCAGCTTGGCCCCTTTTTCATAAATGGGCTCTTTGCTCACCTGTACCAGTACCGGCTCACCCTCTCTAAAAATTTTAGTAACATCAAAGTCACGCTTCAGGGGAACCTGCTTCGTCGCTTCGTCCTCTTCAATCTCTTCTTCGTCATCGCTCATACCCGCCATACGACGCACGGCGAGTTCACGATCAATTTCAGAGATGTGTAAAAAACCGGAGCGCTCTTTGCCAATATCAACAAAAGCGGTCTGTATCCCCGGGATAACTTTCGTTACTACGCCCTTGAAATAACTGCGCTCGAGACGTTCACTGGTCCCTGAATCAAAATAGACGTTTTGTAAAAGTCCATCACGGGTAATGGCTATGCGCGTTTCCCACGGACTACTACTAATTAAAAATTTCTTCATGTAATTTACCAATAATAATATTTTTTCCGAGATATCCTCTTAAACAAAGTATAACACAGGTCAAACTGAAAACGGGATATCTTGTATATGTAAAATTCGAATACTCGCGCGAAATGCGATACACTGGCGCTGTTAGGAAGCTAAAACAATTGTACCAAAAACAAGACTAAAGAGAAAGTTCTTGTACACGAGAAATCTTCATATGCACGTTATTATCGCCTCAACCAATCACGCAAAAGTCGAAGCCGTCACCAACGCGTTTACGCAGCTTTTTCCAGAACACAAAATTAAGTCCTCCCCCATCTCAGTCCCCTCAGGAGTGAGCGAACAGCCACTTTCGAGCGACGAGACCAAAGCCGGCGCACATAATCGCGTTCAGGCTGCTCAAAAACTCGTGCCTGACGCCGATTTTTGGGTTAGCTTAGAATCAGGAACTGATGACAGCAGCCCCCAATACATGGTTCTATTTGCTTGGGTTGTTGTCAAAGCACGTGATGGACGCATAAACGAACAAAAATCAGTAGCATGGCCACTCCCTCCCATCTTTGCAGAACAGATCCGCGCAGGTAAACCTATGCATTTTGTACGGCAGGTTCGCGAAGGAATCACCATGCATGCAGCATGTCAACACTGCTGGGCAACGGAATACCACCAGACTATCAAGGCCGAAGGGGCGATTTCCCTGCTCACCAACGGGGCAATCACGCGAAGCAGTTACTGTGCCCAGGCAGTCATCCTGGCGCTTTTGCCATTCAAGAATCCCGAACTGTATCCGTAAAAAGCTGGCCACAGGCAGCGCTTGCAGACGCGCCCCAAGATTATGTCGCGATAATTTTTTTTAATCTTGCCCGCTAATGCCCATTAGTTACAGGGTTGAAGCCTGCCTCGGCCCGAACAGATTCAAGCGCCTGTTGGGCATATGTGTACAGCTTGGAAGCAGCGCGCGAACCGCGCCCCCCCTTTTGCGCGTACTCACGATACTCATCACACACGACCAAGAGCCCCGCTATATCGTGCGTCTTTTTCAACATGCGCACGGCAAAACGTTCCACAACCAACTCATGCTGCCGCTTAAACAGCCTGTCGACCAAACGAAGAACCAGCGAACCATAGCGCTGGTGATACCAGCAATGCCCAAGCTCATGGGCCACAACACGCCGCTGGCTAGACCCCAAGCCATCTGGGTATCCCTGCCTGCTATCATAAAAAAAGATGCTCCGACTACCCGAAGCATACTTATACTTTCCAAGTGCTGGGCCAAGTGTCTGGCGCGAGGGGTACCAGATGATCCCCTGGTCAGCAACACCGGCAGTTTTTTCCATAGCACCCAGCTGGACCTTAAGGCGCTGGAGATAGAGAACATTCTCGCGATACCTCACCCATGCCCAAGGCGATGTACGCATACACACAAGCAACTCAGTAATTTGCTCATCGATCGACATGAGCCTGACGGGCCCGGTGGGGCTTGAAAAAACCGTACTAAAAGATCTTTTTTGAAACACGCACCCGGTGGTGCACGAACGGCGCCCCAAAAGCCTCAACAAACCCAGGCTCTGTAATGCCTTCGGGGGAGCCCGAAAGCCCGAAAGCATTCCCAGCTGTACCAATGCTATAATCCCGACCCATGTTTTTATTGCAGCCATACGCCATACTCCTGCTCCTGTTTTCACACCGACATCCTCACTCTAGTCGGCTTTTTCAACCTCAGCAAGAGCCTATTGGACAATCGACCAGGCGGTTATATGTCGCCGTAACGTAAAACTCTCATCCCAGAAAGCCTTTCAGACAGGGCGTGCGCGCGTTTTTTGTCAATTTCAGTCAAAGCATTTCTAATAATCGGCAGCATCTGATCCGCTGAGGGATGGGGATTTGTTCCATCAACTGGTTTGCACGACTCAGAGACATAGTGCTCTTCTAATGCTCGTAAAGCCTTAATATCCCGGTCCTTACACAACAGAGCAATAGCAAAATTTTGGGCAAAAAACTCGCTTGCTTGCTGTTCTTTCCAGGGCAAAACTTGGGGAAGCTCTGGGCGCTGTTTAGCAAAAACATAATGCCCCACTTCATGATAAATCACGCCCCGCAGCCACGCACACAAGTGAAAAAAGGGGAATATGGCCTGAGCATCATAGACGTATATTCGCTTGGTAGGTCGACAATACCACGCACTAGCCGCTTTTGACTTTTGGTAAAAAGGATACCAGGCAATACCACTCCCTGAAACGCCTGTCTCCTGCTCAATCTTTACTAAACGCTTTCTCATACACGCGAGATAGCGAATTTTCAAGAGAGCCGGAAAAAGTTCGCCCCATGAACCACATGCAACTTTATTTTGGAAATACGCAACCTGCGCGTCCAGCGACGGCATTTTTTCGTCATTGTCATCATAATCATAGGGATCTTTTTCGGGGGAATCTTTTTCGGGCAAAGCCTGCACAGTTTTTTGCGCCGCTTTTTCTTTGCCAACTTTCGCCCAATACACACATCCCAGCGTTACGCCAGCCGATCCCCAAATAACCGCCCCCGGAGCCCTAAACTTTACGGGGTTCGTCATAATAGGCGATATTTTTTTCTGGAAAATAAACTTCCCAAGGCGATTCGTTTTCTGTTTACACAGCTTGTACATGCGCAAAATCAAAGGGACCCCGGGCAAGCGCACCCCCTGTGATAAATTCGCTTGCAGGAAAACAAAAACTATCAATACTTTTTGCAAAAAGCGCATCACACGCCACTCAGGTTGATTGGTTGATATCTTTATCTCTTTTTTATTGTACCCACATCAAACCATCTTGCCATCTATTAGCAACTACACAAGCGCGAACGCGTAATTAAAGTTCACCATACTGCAAAGGCCCCATGCGCTCACACTGCGCTTTTTTAGCGCCGGCACGCGCTAAAGCACGCTGCCGTACTATTTCTACAGAATTTTCTCCAAACACCTTTTTTATAAAATCGCTTGATTGCTCGCTCAATAGGCTCGAGGGCCTCTTTCTCGCACCGGTATTCTGCGGCCACCAAAACAAAGAGGTAAACCAAGCGCCCCAGCTCACCGCACGAGCCCGCTCCTCTTCTATACGTTGTTTTTCAGCCCTAACACCTACAAGCGCTTTTTCAATAACCGGCAACATCTGATCTGCCGAAGGATACAGGTCCTGAACACCTGAATGAATAAGCCGCTTGAAATAGTAATGCTTCTGCATTTCTTTCAATGCGGCACTATTACCCTCCTTGCGCAGCATCTCCACGGCAACAGTTTCAGCAAATAGTTCATCTGCCTGTTGATGCTTCCGCAAAGGGCTCCAACCCAGCACCCAGTGTTCCTGATGGTACAGATGGTGCGCAATTTCATGCCACATCGTCCACGATTCGTACGGGCTAAGGGCACGATCACGATAATACTGGGAAGCTTTTAGACTTTTGTATATATAAATTTTCTTAGTCGCTGGGTGGTATGCCCCTTCAAAACCTGGCCACTCATCATAAAAAGGGTGCCAGCTGATCGCCCCTTCAGGAACTCCGGCCTTCTGCTGCGCCTCCAGTAATTTCTTTTTCAACTGCCCGAGAAAGGCAAGCGATTGCTGGAACGCAATCCTGTCACTGTCACTCCGCATATTGCGAGAATCTTCAAAATACGCAATTTGCTCATCAATCGATGCCCGCAACCGGTCTTTGCGTACCTCTTTATAGCAGTCAAAAGCCAGTTCACCGAGCACTCCAAGATACGCCGAACCTGCAAACGTACCCAATATTGTCAGATTTTCCTGCGACATAAACTTCGAAAACCGGCTATTCTTCGCCTTAAAAGTCCTCCGTAACAAAGGCACAAGCTTTTGCAAACGCGAAAACATGCCCTGCGCTTGGCCAGCCTGCATGAACACCAATGCTATCACTAATAATTTTTTCAAAAAACGCATCTCGATCTAGCCTTTACGTTTTAGTTATTTTTTATCTTTTACCGGCATTGCGCACACCAGATATGGCAAAACCGGCCCGCCAGCCGGCAATCACCAACCACTCTATCGCTGCTTTCACAGGAAACCGTTAGGCGTTCTCTTTCAATTTCTGCAAGAGCGCATGTCGCTCCATTTTGGCCTCATCAAAAGCCGCTTGAACAACCGGCAAAAATTCATTGCCCAAGGGATCCGTCGAAGGCCTCGTAATATCAAGATACATTGACTTGCCTAATTCCCACGGAAAATAGTACAACGTCTTGCAACAGAGCGACGCAACACCATAGTCCTTCGCATTAACCCGTGCTTCAAACACGGCATCTTCTTTTATTTTCTTGCTTAAAAAATGATCGCGAACAACCTGTAAGGCTTCTACGTCGAGGTCTTTGCGTAACATATCAACAGAGAATGCCTGAGAATACAATTTGCGCAAGCCACGGCCCAAATCATACGAAGCATCTTTATAATAACCCAGTCGCTTATACACGCACCAACGTTCCCATGGGGAAAGTTTTGGAAGAGCGCTCACCTTCAGATAGAGCGCATTATCACGACCCCATGACGCTACCTTTTGAGAATCGCGATAAAATGGATACCAGGCAATCCCACCATCGGTAACGCTCGCTCGTTCCTGCATATCTGATAATCGTTTTTTTAGCAGCTTCAGCTCATCCAAAAACGCTTGCGCATGCGTTTTCCATGTCTCTGATGATGATTCGTCCATCTGCCTTTGCACTTCAGCAATCTGTTTATTAAGCGACCATAAACGATCACTGTAGTTATCGGGGGAGCCATGTACACCAAGATCTTTTACAAAATAATTAAGAAAGTATTCTCTAACCTGTTGCTTTTGCTTGAGCATCTCAATTTGCTGTTGCTTAAGCATACACTGCTTTGATTCAAGCAATTCTTTTTTTGCCCTGTATTCCTTTGCCATAAAAGCCACCGAAGCACCAAAAATACTCGACGAAACAACCCCCACCTGAAACAGGGGCTTTTTGACAATCGTAAAGGCTTTATGCCCGACGCCTTTTGCCGCCGTGGCCGCTAACGATACAAATTTCCATGTACGCGACCTCATGCCCTGCGCCTGACTTGCCTGCAAAAACACCAGCCCTAACAATAATTTTTGCGTCAAATTCATCTCACACCAGCTTTTACGGTTTAGTTGTTTTTTATATTTCACCCAACAGTGCGTACGCCCTGCGCACACCTGCCCTATGATCTTACCTTCACCCCGGCCATAAGACGTTTTCTTTCGGTTTCGGCAAGAGCTAGCGCATGCTCTTTTTTAACCTTATCAAAAGCATCTTGTACTACCGGAAGAAATTCGTTGCCCGAAAGACCCTCGTCTCCATCGCCCGTCCAAATCGACTTACCCCACCCCCATGGGAGGTAGTACAGCGTCTTGCACCAGAGCGACGTAAAACTATAAGACTTCGCATTAACCAGCGAATCAAATTCTTGGTCTTCTTTTATTTTTTTGTCCAAATAATAATCGTGAACTTCCTGCAAGGCTTCTGCATCACCACCCTTGCGCAGCATATCAATGGCAAACGTACGAGAATAAAGGAGACTCTGCCAAGCGCTCTGATAGCTACCCGTCTTATGAGAACCTAGTTGCCTATAAGCGCACCAACGCTCCCATGGCGAAAGATTTGGGAGATTTTTCACACAAAAATAGACCACATTATCACGTTTCCAAGTTATAAACTTTTGAGAGTTGCTATAAAATGGATGCCAGGCAATCTCACCATCTGAAATGCCCGCTCGTTCCTGCATGCCAGATAATTGCTTCTTTAGAAGCTTCAGCTCATCCAAAAACGATTGCGCATGCGCTTTCCATGACTCTGACGATGATTCTTTCATCTGCTTTTGCACTTCAGCAATCTGTTTATCAAGCGACCATAAACGATCACTACAGGTATATGGGGCGCCATCTGGCCCAAGATCTTTTACAAAATAATTAAGAAAGTATTTTCTAACCAGCTGTTTTTCCTGCTGCTCTTGCTGTGGCTGGAGCTGAGGAGGCATTTTAAGTTGCTTTGGCTTCAGCACCGCAGGCGCATCCTTCCTTGCTACAACCCATACTCCCGGTTTGTCGACCAGACGAGAAGCCACCCAAATGCTCACAATAGCCGACGAAACAAACCCCGCCGATTGCACTAGGGGCTTTTTGGCGATCTTAAGGGTTTTGTCCCCGGTAAACTTTGCAGCCTTGGCCGCCAGTGACACAAATTTCCATGCACGCTGCCCCATGCCCTGCGCGTGACCCGCCTGCAAGAGCACCAACGCTACCACTACTATTCTTTGTAATAAGCTTTTCATATAAAAACCCCCTCGCGCTTTTTCTTAATTTTTACGATTGTTATTTTTAGAGACTAACGTGTCCCGCTATTTTGCGATTCAATTTTCGCAATCGCCTGTCTAATAATCGGCAACATCTGCTCACTTGAAGCATAGGGATAAACAATTTTTCCCTGACTATTCCGACGCACATACATGGCTTCAAGCTCCCGCAACGCCACTAAATTGCCCGTTTGCAGTAACACCACAACCGTAAAAGTCTCAGCAAAAAGCTCATCCGCAGCAGGATCACATTGATAGCACGACCCAGAGAATGCACTTGACTGCTTCCGGTAGGCCACATGCCCCAACTCGTGCCATACACATATATACCACCAAGCATCCATGCGAAAGTCATTAACCTTGCCATTCACTAAAGCCTTTTTGCAGAAGGGCTGAAAGCCTGCCAAGTCGTCGTAGATATAAATATGCCTCGAGCCGGGCTCATACCCACCATCTGATGGACCCTGCCGGTAAAATGGATACCAGGCAACATTGCTAACGTCCGCAATGCGTTCTGCGCCCGTAAAAAAACCTTTCACCCATCCAAGATATGCCAGTTCTAGCTGAGATTTGACTAAAGCATCCTGATTCTCTCGCTCGCTTTTCACTTTCTCCTGGCAGTACGCAATTTGCTGGTCAATCGAAGGAATTTCATTGCCATTAAGTAAAAATTCATTAAAGGGGACATTCTTTTTTGTCTCCCGGGAAAAGAATTTCCCAAGCCCACTATTCTTGTTTTTTAGCGTCAGATACGCATTCACCCCGCGCTTGAGCCTGCTCTGAAACATGCCTTGCGCTTGGCCTGCGTGCAAAAGCACCAACCCTAGCACTACTTTTTGCGTAAAACTCATCCCTTATACCTCCAAAAGTTATTTTCGCACACACAAGGCGCTCATGATTCGTCCAATAAACTATAAACAGCCCCACAGGGCTCTTGCTGCAAAACCATCGAGCCCTGCTTTATTTTTTTCATATAAATAAACATAGACATTATTCGTTAATTTGTAAAGCAAAAAATAAATACACAGGAAATCCTGGCGGGAAATCCTGGTCGGTGTGATTGGACCCCAAAAGCACTCTCATGGTTTTTTGGGACAAGCAGCAAAACAAAAGATTTTGAAAGACCGCGCATACACCGATAGATTTTATCACAAAAGTACTGGAAAGTCGGACGATCTTGTGGTAATGTTCGTTATAGTCGCATGAACACACCAACTCTATTTGAGGATTTTTCACATGATGAAGCGTTTACTCTTCCCACTCGTTATCGCACTGCTCATCGCCGGCCCTGGCTGCAGAAAACCGCGCGTACGACGTGATGCAGCCGAACCAATCGTTCGCGAAGTAACACCGCCCGCTGCCCCTGAGCCAACAAAGCCTGATGTCGTACTAGACGAAGACATTGAAGAACTTGATCTTGTCGGCGAAACAGCAAAAAACCTTATGGCTCCAACCAAAAAGGGAACTGAAATAAAAGAAGTGGTGCTTGACGAAGAAGAAGAGGAAGCAAGCGGCGCGACATGGGATTCACAGTACACGGACGAGTACGGGCTCAAACCAATTCATTTTGAATTTGACCACGACGATCTCCGCCCCGACCAAATAGCAGTCTTAGAGTATGACCTCAAGACGCTTAAGGGCATTTTGGCCAAAAAAGATGTCACTATTTACATCTCAACTGAAGGGCATACCTGCCGCTTTGGTTCAGATGCCTACAACATGGCCCTCTCAGTCAGACGCGCCAAAACCGTGCAAGCGTATCTCACCAAACACGGCATACCAAAAGAAACAATCGGCATCGTGGGCCGCGGGTCAACAATGCCACGCGTACGCTGCGATGGCGATCGTCAAGCACAAGGGCCAAACCGTCGTGTTCAGTTCAGGATTATCGAAAAGCAGCCAACCAAAGGCCATGCACATTCGGTAAAATAGCCCGAACAAACAATTCGTAAGTTTATCTCCCCGTCAGCACCACTGGCGGGGATTTTTATCCGTACAGGAGAGACTCATGATCAACGAAAAAACCATCCGAGAGATGCTCGCATGCGCCACGCAAGCAAAAAAGAACGCCTTTGTTATTCGCTCGGGGCATAAGCTAGGCGCCTGTGTTTTAACCTCAGACGGCGAATTATATAGTGGCTGCAACACCGAAAGTATCGTCATGGGTCTAGGGCTCTGCGCAGAACAGTCAGCAATTAATCATGCCGTTGCGCATGGCAAGTACCAATTTAGGGCAGTTGCCGTCGTTGACACCCAACCAACCCTGCCATGTGGCGTCTGCCTGCAATACCTGATGCAGTTTTTCCAGATCGATCAGCACGATATTGCGATTATCGCAGCTTCTGAAGATGGCGGTTGCGAGATTACATCGCTCCGCACACTACTACCGCGAGGCTACCAGACACGCAGCAACCTCGAACGACTGCAAGCATACCGGAAATAATCAAGCTCGTTTTCTTGCCTCAACCAGTTCTTTCTCAAGAGCAACCAGCGAGTCCGAAAGTCTTTCAAGCGCGCCTTGCAGGGGATCAACCGGTTTTTCAACAACAGGCTCCTCGC
>Ga0351964_1026_pt2 | contig 28984 bp, 20 predicted proteins | sample TotcelT113001N15_FD_205807 | JGI IMG/M metagenome (GOLD analysis project Ga0351964, IMG submission 205807) | Enriched cells from coal bed in the Powder River Basin, Montana, United States - Total cells T11 rep3 HSBNCT.T11.300.1.N15 ... | reverse complement strand
ATTGATCTTCGAAAATCCTGGATTGGAAGTTGGTCCTATAAAAAACCACAATCTGACTGAGAGGCACTTGGTGTTTCTCATGATAGTAACGAATCCTTTCGACGACAAATTCGGCTTCCTGTCCCTCAGAATGGGAAGGGCCTTGAATTTACACTCACCTTTCTTGTAGGTATGGAGGAAGGGCTATTTCCGCATTTGAATGCGTTGGACAATGTGGACTCCCTTGAAGAGGAAAGACGGCTTTGCTATGTAGGGATCACGCGTGCAAAGGAATATCTGTATTTGTCCTTTTGCCGGCAGAGAATGCTATGGGGCATTACTCGGCAGCAAAATCCCAGCACATTCATTTTCGAATTACCGGAAAAGCATATCGAGGAAGTCCGATCTCGTATAGGTGCATCTTCGCCAACCAGGATAAGCCGCGATATTCGCGAAGAAAATATTGTAGAAGAACCATTCGGCGATGAGCAGGTCGTTGTAGCTCCTAAAAGTGATGCTCCTAAAACGCACAGCATAGGAGATGCTGTATATCATCGGGAATTCGGGGCAGGTATCATTCGGGATGTCTATAATGGATCGGTAGGGCTTACTTATAAAATTATCTTTACAAAAGACAGCCGAGAAAGAAATATAGTTGCCAAGTATGCAATCTTATCGAATATATGATGGGGGATTTGACCTATGAGCAGTTCATACCGATTGGCAGAGTATTCTCAGGTGATCCAAGATTATAACACTCTTGGAGAGTATACTTCTGAAAGAAAATTGCAAGTCAAGACGACAAAGGACGGTGCAATACTGGAATTTTCAGTGGGCGATAGCCGTTCTACATTAGGATGGTTGGTTCAAGCTGCAACACGGACCTATAATAATATGAGCGGAAATGCTTTGGCGCATAGATATGCTGTTGTCAAACACATTTTCCACAGGACCAAACAAATGAAGGAACAACTGTCCTCCATCGAAAGCTGTTTGCCGGAGGCTGACAACGTCAATGTGCTGCGAAGCATACCAGAAGACCTTGCGGGAATAAGGAAAAGTTTGGAATCGGCATTAATAGGTTTGAAAGGTTTGAAGGAAGTTTATAAGGAAGAGCCCAACCCTACCATTGGAAATGATTTGGAAGAATTAAAAGATTCCTATAGAGAACAGCAATCCATTAGGGCCCAGTTGGAAGATATCCGCCTCGAGATCTGGTCATTATCGCATGACAAGATCGAGCTAGGTTATCAAGCATATGACCTAAGAAACTCTGAATTATGCAAAACATATCAAGCGCAGATAGACAGGGAAAAAGCCCGAATTGCCGCAACGGAGGAAAGTTTCCAAAAAGCTATTCAGGATCTTTTAGAGAAAAATTCTCCATAGGTTCTTCGTCAGTATCTTCTTCGGGATGCTCTTTAACCTGCTCAAAGCATTCTGCGTAGTCTTCTGGAAAAATGTCTTTCCAGGAAGATTTCTGGAGCAGGCTTGGATTCAAAATGATGTATTTGAAATCTCCAATCTTTCTGTGCAGCGCTTGTAAATGTTGCTCTGCAATAATGACGGCTTTTCTTCCTTTACAGGTATGAATCGTATGGATTAATTGTTTTTGTCTGCAATTCATCGTCTGCTGGTTAACGAGGTTGATTTTGGTCTGGATCCACTCATTTCCCACTTGGATGAGCTTTGACCGCAGATCTTTGGCTTTGGTATCATCTTCATCTAAAAGCGCATCCAACACAGTTCTTGCAGAGATGGGATGGCTTTGATCCCTGTAATTGCGCAAACTAATGAGATGGGTAAGGGAATCACTCCAGTGGCCATCCCGAATGGAATGCATTTTTAAATGCGAAACAGCTAAATAGGTCTTATGAATTTCATGCTGCATTTTATCAAGTTCGCCATCCAGGCCCGAAATATCCCAAACTTTATAAGGAAGGTGGTAGCACTGCCTTTTGGATGGCAAGTATAATTCATCTACATCGCAATTGAAATCAATTGCCTTTAGTACTGTTTCATAAAATTTCTGATGTAAGGCTTCTACATGTGGTTTTAATGCATTTTTTGGATTTGTTAGAAGCAAAATGATCCTGGCTTCATTAACAGTACAGACATTGGCTTCCACCCTGGCTTCAATAAAAGCTGGGCCCAAAGTTGCTAACATCTGAGGAGTGAGTGAATTCATACTTGCACCATACAATGTTAAAAATAAATATGTTCATTGACACAAAGCACTAAGGTTGTTAAAAATCAAAATATAATTTTAAAATTTAAGTTACTCAATTATACCGGATAAGACTCATGATGTCTAGAAAAGGGCTGCTGATTTGTAAATCCGACGACGAAAAGGCTCTGAAATATGCTAGAAGACCTGAAAAATATGGGCATAGAAAATGACATGGACGAAAAATTAAGCGAGAACAATAGAGACCGAATAGATAAAAAAGGCTTGGAATCGATGTCGTCCATGACAGGAGATTTCATAGAGCCTTATTTCAAGGATGAAGGTGAAAAAGAGTCTTTGTTCAATGAAGCGGAAGTCGATGATTTTAGCAAGAAATATGATTTTAGGAAGCTGATTCTTGGTATTCAAAAGCATCTTCTGGCTATTCTTTTCTTCATGGGTCTATTCAGCGTTCTGGGATATTATGCCCAAAATAGGTATTTGCATACCTATAAGGCGGAAACCGTTCTGCTTTACCAGGAAGATATCCCCAAAACTTTACCCGGCGGGTATTCCTTGACGATGCTGTCTTTGTCTACTGTCATTGATATGATCAAGCTGCCAACCAATTTTCAGGCTGTCAAATCGATTTTGGGACTTTCTTTGGATCCAAAACAAATGGAAGGAATGACCAATGTCCAAACTCCGCGCTCCAATTCGAATTTAATTCGGATTGAAACAAGAGGGGAAACTCCGCAAGTTGTGGTCGATATTGCCAATACACTGGCTGCTGTTGCCGTGAAAAGTAGTCAGGAGTTTTATCTGCGGCAGTTAAAATTGGCCTTAGATAGCTTTCGAAATCAATTGGATATCCAAACCATTCGATTGACTTCCGAATTGCAGGAAATCGAGGATTTTAAAAAACAAAATCGTTATTTCGAAATGAATTCCGAGCAGTCAACTTTGCTGGGCCAGTTGTTTTCGATGAAACAAAAACTTCAAAATGCCACGCTGGAATATAATCGGGTGCTGGTTGAATATGAGAACCTTAAAAGAGAGATTTCTCAATTACCCGATAAAATACCTATCGAGAATTTGATGACAACAGCAAAGATTAATCCTTTGCAAGCTCGCATATCTGCATTGGAGTCAAGCCTTGCCGAAGCAAAAACGAAATACGCCAAGGAAAATCCGAAGATCAAAATCCTAGAGAATGAATTGAAGGAACTGGAAAAACAGTCTCAAAATAGAGGTTCGGATAGCTCGCAAGCTCCTTTATTAGAAAAAAACGATTTAAAGGAAAAGTTACAGCTTGAAGCTATGCGGATGCAGGGGAAAGTCCGCTCATCGCAAAAGGTCAAGGAAGAGATTGCCGTTTCATTGGCTGTTCTCGAAAAGGAATTAGAAACACTGCCGCAGGCTCAAATGGCTTTTTCAAAGTTGCTCCAAGCAAAATTGAATTCAGAAGAGCAGCTGAAATTCTTATACAATGCCACGGAAACAATTCAGCTGATATTGAATGTTCCGAAAGGGAGTTTGGAGCTATATCAAGCCGCGGATACCGCCACGCCATTACGGGATTCTTGGTGGGTCTACATCCTGCCGATCCTCGGAATGCTTTTCGGTCTAGGTCTCGGGGTCGTATGGGCCATGTATCGCGAGATCCGCGATCCCTATTACCGTACCGCCGAACAGTTGCAGATTGCCTATACAATCCCTTGTATTGCCATCTTGCCGGAAATTTTTTTCCTGAACAAAAAAAATGTCCAAGATAAGACTTTATTTTTCATCCGGACTATTGCTGACCGATTAAATAAGATCATAAAAGAAAAGAGCTCAGAAAATAATCTCTCCTGCTTTAGCTGCACTGTAACAAGTGCAAAAGCTGATGCAGGGAAAAGCCTGCTTGCCGATCATCTGGCGCGCTATTACCTGCGGCTTAACAAGAAAGTACTGCTCCTTGAGATGGATTATCGTCCTTATATTTTCGACGATTCCCTTCCTTTTGCTTCAATAGAGAAATATTTACATGGAGAGGTTTCCATTGAGGATATTATCATCCCGGGCAACCCTGATCGCATTAAAACAGAGAATTTCCAGCCGGATATGAAAGAACTTCTCAGCTCGAAGAAAATGGATGAACTGTGGAGCTATCTGCAAGCCCATTATGACCTGCTATTCGTCGATGCTCCCGGGATCATAGAAGATGATTATTCGACAAATTTAGCACAGCGGACTACTTCATCCTTGTTTGTGATCAATTCCGGTAAAACGAAGAAACACGTTGTAGACAACAGTTTGAAGGAATTGGACCTCTACGATATCCGCCCTGCGGGGATTATTCTGAATAGGATTTCTCCTATGTATATTGAAGACAGCAGAATCCTTGCAGAAACACACCGTAATCGCAGACGAATTTGGAACAAGTTTCTATTTTGGAGGCGGTAGGGCCATGAGAAGGTTATCCCACATTTTTTTTAAGCTATTGATCTTTCTGATTACTGCTGGATGCTGTGTGCCTCCCCCGCCGCCCATGTTTCCTAGCTTCACTTTGCGTCGTCCTCAGGTTATGTGGGAACAGCTGGACTCCGTCATCGATTATGCTCCCGATTGCGATCTCATGATGGAATTGGACGGCCCTTGTTCGACGCTTTTGACTGAGGGCATCATGGATAAAGTTCCCTTGGCTCCCGAGGACCTTGAACCGCCCCCTCCCTTAGGGGATGAGTATATTCTGGCAGTGGGCGACTTTCTCGATATCTCGGTTTTCGGGGATGAAGAAGCCACCTACAATCACATTGCTGTAGCCCCTGATGGGCACATTTATGTGGGGATCTTAGATGGAATCATGGCTGCAGGCCATACGATCAAGGAGGTTCGGGAGGAACTGACAAAACGTCTCAGCGGATTATATTTAGACCCTAATGTCTCGCTTGTCCCGGTTGAAACATTCAGTCAGCAATTCAAGATTGTGGGCCGCGTGGCCAATTCAGGCGTGTTTCCCATACGGACTCCCACACGACTGAGCGATGCGATTGGAGAGGCAGGCGGACTTTTAAAGCAGAATTCCGATGTCAAAGACCGTGATAATACCCTCAATCCTTTAGCGAACCTGCAGGATTCCTTTCTTGTGAGAAATGGCCGGAAGCTGGACATTGATTTTGAGAATGTCATGCTCAATCCAAATTCTAAGCAGAATATCTATATCCGGCCGGACGATTATATTTATATAGCTTCATTTGAAAGCCGCAACGTTTATGTCTTAGGTCCCGTGAGACTGCCTAGGAGAATTGCATGGACAATTGACCTCACTTTAATGGCAGCTATGGCGAATGCGAATGGCTGGATCAACGGGTTTCCCTTTTCGCCAGACATCCATAGTGTCGCGCTTCTACGAGGACCGGTAGATCATTGCTGTGTTTCAAGGATCAACATGCGGGAAATTCTTGATGGGAAGGCTTTTGATATATTCTTGCAACCAGGTGATGTGGTTTTTGTATATCCCAAAACGCTCAGATTTGGGCGGGAATTGGTCCGTTTGGCTGTCGATACGTTCGTACAGTCATTTGCAACATCTGCCGGAAGTTATTACGCGCAGTTCAAGTGGTTCACTGTTGGTTCAGGAACTGATTCTGATGGAGATTAATAGGTTTTTTTATGAAAGCACAGTCATACCGTTCGAAGTTATGGATAGGGTTTCAGAAGGAGTTATACGGCCAGTTATTATTTTGGGTGCTAACCTGTAGTTTTTTGACATATATACCTTCCGGTTTATTTGCAGAAGAACAACACCCATCCGTTCCAGCGGCCTATAAACTGAAGATAGGGGATAAACTGCTCATTTCGCTCTACACTGAACCCTTGTCTAAAAAGATTACCACCGTGGATCCTTCAGGTTCTATTTCATTTTTATTTGTTAACACATTGCCGGTGGTAGGAAAGACGATAGAAGAAGTGCGCACGGAATTAACGGACAGATTGACATCGTATTATCAAGAACCTATTTTGATCATTAACGGGATCGAGTTCTTTCCAGATTCCTATACAATACTTGGGGAAGTAAATGCACCCGGACGCAGACGTATCAAAGGTACGGCTACTATTTTGTCCGCAATTGCGGATGCCGGTAGTTTCACGAATCGCTTTTTCCGTGAGGAAACCATTGACATGGAAAATCTTGATCGATCCTTCCTTTCGAGAAGGGGAGAATATATACCGGTAGATTTCAATCGTCTTATCAAGTATGGAGATATGAGTCAGGACATAATCCTGGAGCCTGGCGATTACATCCATATTGCCACCGCAATGATGAATAAAGTTTATGTATTGGGTTCTGTCAATGCCCCTACATCGATCAATTATTATTTCGACACAATAACATTGGCCCAAGCAGTGGCCGAAGCCGGGGGCCTGGGATTGAATGCGAGTTCTCGCGTCGCGGTAATCCGAGGGGCTTTGTCTCGTCCCACTCGTTTTTTGATTGATATAAATCGCATCCTGAAGGGATATGCTTGTGATTTCCCTTTGCGGCCGGGAGACATTGTATATGTACCTGAGATGCGTTTTACGACAGTAAAAGAAATTGTAAAAATGGGGATCCGCTCTTTTATTAGCATTGCAGCCAATGTGGCGGGGAATACGGCCTTTTTGGAAATGACTCCTGCGGCTATAGGAGACAATATCACCAGCCCTGTACCTGTCTTTAATTCCGGGGGGACCGTTATAGTACCTGTGGCTGCTCCAGCAACTGGAGGGTTGTAGAGCGTTCCTTTTCTTATTGGAATAGTGTTGTAGGTTATGGAAAAATTGTGAAAGAAAGCTTAATACCAGTTTACATATGGTAATCCTTGCTTTTGTCTTTTAATTCGTGAAACGGTTTTGAGAGAATTGTTAGATAAAATAAACCACCACAGAGCCCGCAGAGAACACAGAGGGAGGGCTTAAGGTATTCGTCGAATGAAAATATAAAAAACCCCTCTCTGTGTTCTCTGTGGGCTCTGTGGTAGTTTTAAAGTGTGGAAATACGGTTTTGAGAGAATTGTTAGATAAAATAAACCACCACAGAGCCCGCAGAGAACACAGAGGAAGGGCTTAAGGTATTCGTCAGATGAAAATATAAACCCCTCTCTGTGTTCTCTGTGGGCTCTGTGGTAGTTTTAAAGTGTGGAAATACGGTTTTGAGAGAATTGTTAGATAAAATAAACCACCACAGAGCCCGCAGAGAACACAGAGGGGGTCTTAAGGTATTCGTCGAATGAAAATATAAACCCCTCTCTGTGTTCTCTGTGGTAGTTTTAAAGCTACATCTTCTGCGTATAAAGACCATTGAATCAAAAGTTGCTTTTAATGGTCAGTCACCTGCGGCACACTCATGCTTCTGAACTATCGGTGGATTTGCGTATCGAATTCATTTTGATAAAATTCCATCTCAGCAGAATCCGAAATCCATACCGATCTAAGTATTTTTGTCAAAATAGGCTTATTTTCTTCTTTGAACTCTGTTTGTGAAAGTCTGCCTTGCGGTGAAAATAGAAATTCTTCCAGTTTTTTTAAGACAAGCCCACGTGCTTGGTTTTGATAACGAATCAATTTATCCGTTTCAGGATATCTTTCCAGTGTAAGATCTTTTTGGATTTTTTCAAGGTTCCCGTCTAGTTCAGCAAGATCCTTAGAATCTAAGATTTTCATCATGGAGAGATCAAGCTCTTGCTCGGAAATTGATCCCTCAGCCATGCTGCTGCCATCTTTCATTTTTTCTTTCATAAAAGAGGCCAGCCCGGCTGCTTCGATATAGGCCATTACCTGTTCCAAGGGAATTGCAGAGTACTCTTGAGTCAATTCGTTAATCCGTTTAGCCATCTTTTGATCAAATGATCGGCTGGCGTTCTCGTAATTTGCCAAGAGTTCCTGGCTCTTTGAGTCGAAATTACCTACATATGTTTGAGTATGGGCATGGAGCAGGTTTATAATCTCATCTTGGAAAGGCTTTAAGTTTTGCTGGCGAGCGAAGTTCAGGGCGTTCAGCTGTAGGAACAAAGGGTGGTTGCGATCGCTATCGTTGCGCAGCGTGCTAAACGGCAGATCACTGTCTCCAATCACTGTTTGCTTGTCTGATCCCGACCTGGCTGTATTGGAGGAATCCGACTCCAGTGCGGGGGCGGCAACATTCGAACCCTGTGTTTTGGGTTCAAAAGCAATGTCGGTCAGACCGTCGTCCATTAGCAAATGGCTGCCAGTTAGAATTCCCCGAATATTGTATTTCAAATATCCTACCAGGAATTTTCCCTGGGGAACAAAGGTGCTAAGTGCTTTTTGAGCTTGGATGGCCCATTGGATGCCTTGAGAAGTATAGAACACAATATTCGGGTATTTGGCCAAAGACCCTATTTCTTCTTGCAGCATTTCGACTTCGTGGGTACCGGATGCAGATTCAGATAAGGACATGGCCTGTTTCATAAAGGTCTCTCCAAATCTGAAATAGCGCGGCGCATTATAAATCTTATCTTGTGCTCCGGCCCGGACCAATGCCAGCGCTTTTGGCGGGGTAAAACCGTTGTGTGTCGATTTAACAGCCAAATAGGAGAGAGGGATCAATTCCCCTTGTTTGACAACATTGGAGACTTCTACCGCATTGGTCCCATCTAAGGTCCCCGGGTTAACCAATAAACGATTTAACGCTTTCAAGTCATTGACCCTTCGGATTTCCATGGCAGCAGAGTCTACAATGATGGCAGATTTCGGGATCAGCCACTGGAGCAGGCTAGGCGCAGGCTGCGCGATCACAAGGAAATGAGTCTGATCGGTGCTAGTATAAATCCGTAGAATATAGGAACACCCATGAAATTGTCCGTGGCTGTCCAGACTGAATAACGGGGTATAGCCTGGACCTAGAACAGCCAATAGATTATTTTTTAAAAATTCAGGATCGGACCAGTCCTGATTTTGCGGGATTATGTGTTTGACCTGTGCATAAGCAAGAGCCATTGTTACATCTGAAACGCCATCGATCGCCCGCGCCTCTTCCTCTTCGCTTTTATCCGTCATGTTCAGGTAAACAATACCCGCCACTAAAGCGGCTAAGAATAAAACTACTCCGGAAATCAGAAAAAAGAATTTCCAATGCTTCCAGGATTTCTTGCCGGTTTGTTCAATGTCTTTCTGTTTTTCTGCCGGAAGCCCTTCGTTTTCATCTTCAGTCTCTGTTAAATAATAATCCTTGAAGGAACGGGGCTTTTGAGGAAGTGAAGTGGTTGTTTCAGATAAAGAAGGCGAGTGCTGAGATGCGAACAAGTCTTGCTCGCCTGCCTTTTCTTCGGAGATTCCTATTTCCAAATTATGTGTTTCGTCGACTTCCGATATAAATCCATCGGTTTTTTGCTGCTGGTTGTCCGGACTTCTGCTTGTTGTTTCTTTTTCAGCAAATTCTTCTAGCGTGTCATTGGATAGGGGGTGGTTCTGTGATCCTGAGCCGCAAGAGTTTTCTTTCAGGTCATCTGATGGGGTGTGCTCGGAATGTAATGGTTCCAGTTCTTCCGTTATTTCATTTGCTGGCGTAGGGGAAATGGAGATATCTTCGAGCTCTTCAACTTGACGCATAAGCGCTTCGATATCAAACTCTTCAATATCTTCAGCGGCTGTTATGTCAAGATTGTGAACTTCTTGCTCTAATGCTTCTAGTTCTTCCACGTAAGAGGGTGTGCTTGTTTCTACGGGATTAACTGCCGTGTTTTCTAGATTGCCTATTTCGGGAGGACGGATTTTTTTGTCCAAGATTTTAGGAAGCATTACAGCTGTGTCTGCCAATGGCCCATCTTTTGCGTTGGTTGGGAGGTGCGAAGGGTCGATATGTGTATCTTCTATGGTAGGCATTGAAGAATTTTGCTCTTCAAAGAGGATGAGGCACTGACCGACTTGAATGAGGTCGCCGTTGGAAAGTACTTTTTTTCCAAAGGGAATGCCATTTACTGTGACAAAAGGATCGTTGGCTTGATTGATGATGGTGTAACGGTCATCTTGCAGAAGAATACGAATGTGGTCTTCTTGGAGAGTCTCTTCAGGAAGAAGAAGATCTGCTGAGCCGCAGGAACCGATGATGACGAGTGTTTTTTCGTATAAACGAGCGATGGGATGTGAATCGGGATTAAGTGTCAGCTTGATCATGCGGTTCCTAAAAAAGTCTAAAAAGATTTTCCTGAGAGGGAAAAATACGTATCCGGATAAGCCTGTATCATAATAAATAATGCGGCATAATTCCAATCATCGAAAAAATGCATTGTATAACAGATCCTTACTGTTGTACACTTTATTACTATGCTCCGCTGACTTTCTAACACATCTGGCTTAGTCAGTCAACAGTAAACAAGGAAAACAAGTAAAAAAAAGGACCGTAACGGTTTTTATGAAATTTAGTCTTGAACAAATACGTCTTCCTCTGTATGAATAGTAAATCTTAAGGAAATATGAGTTTCCATCTATATGCTGAAGGTTTGCGATTGAAAATGGTTTCGCTAGCTTTGAAGGAAGCCGATTTTATTGAAGATAAGTATTACCCAAAATGTTATTTTGTAAGATATCGCATCGTAATTTATGGGACCATAACACTTACCATCGGAGAATGCTCCTGAAGGTTGTATTTTAGCAGTACTTGTTGCATATACCTAAATCTATTAATTATGGAAGGAGTTAGAACAGTGAAAGCTATTCTAAACCTATTTAAGCCCGCGCCTCATAGTGAAGAGATCTCCGATCCGAATGTCGTGCATTCCCAGTATGCCTATTGGAGAGTGCGGATTTTTTATTCGATGTTCATCGGCTATGCCTTTTATTATTTTACCAGGAAAAGTTTTACCTTTGCTATGCCGGGCCTGATGGCTGATCTCCATTATGACAAAAGTCAATTGGGGCTTTTAGGGAGCATCTTATATATCACCTACGGCATGAGCAAATTCGCCAGCGGGATTCTTTCCGATCGCTCTAATCCGCGCTATTTCATGGCCACGGGACTTATCTTAACAGGCATTTTTAACATTCTGTTCGGCCTTTCTTCTTCGATCGTTTTATTCGCGATTTTCTGGGGCCTTAACGGATGGTTTCAAGGATTCGGTTGGCCTCCCTGCGCTCGATTCCTCACGCATTGGTATTCTAAATCCGAAAGAGGTTCTTGGTGGTCATCTTGGAATGTTTCGCATAATATCGGCGCGGCAGCAATCCCGCTGGTTGCCGGTATTACTTTGCAGTACTTTGGATGGCGCAGCGTCATGTTTGTTCCGGGCATACTTTGTATTATTGTGGGATTGTTTCTCATCAATCGTTTGCGCGATACCCCGCAATCATTAGGGCTTCCTCCGATCGAAAAATATCGTGACGATTATCCTGAAGGGGAAAGCAAAGATTCTGTTAAAGATGAATGCGAGCTGACGGCTAAACAAATTTTATTCGACTATGTTCTGAAGAACAAGTTTATTTGGCTTTTGGCAATAGCCTATTTCTTTGTCTATGTAGTGCGGACTGCCATTAATGACTGGACGGCTCTCTTCCTTCAAGAATCAAAGGGCTATAGCAATATTGTGGGAAGCGGGTTCGTTGCCATTTTCGATGTGGGTGGTTTTTTTGGTAGCCTATGCGCCGGGTGGATATCCGATAAATTATTCAAAGCCAAACGGGGCCCTGTCAATGTTTTATTTGCCCTTGGGATGCTATGTTCAATCGTTCTCTTTTGGTTTGTTCCTGGCGGCTATGAAATCGCTGGCTATAACGTGTCCATGTACCTCGACGGGATAGCAATCTTTACTGCAGGGTTCATGGTATTCGGCCCTCAAATGCTCATCGGTGTGGCAGCTGCCGAATTGTCCCATAAGAAGGCCGCCGCAACGTCTACTGGCTTTGCCGGATTTTTTGCATATATGGGGGCTGCTTCAGCAGGATATCCCCTCGGGCGTATAGCTCAAGATTTTGGATGGGACGGATTCTTCATTTCTATCATCGTGTGCTGTGTATTGTCTATCGCTTTATTGCTTCCGCTTTGGGGCGCAACAGAGACATCTCATACGAGAACTCTTTCGAAAAAATCTCCAAATTTAGCAAAGGCGTAATCCTTTTGGTTACGCCTTATCGTCATTCCTTGCTGTCTTAACTGTATTTCCCTTTGCAGGGTTCTTCTTTTTATTTCATTGTCAAACACAAACACACTCATTGGACATATACCTCGCGCGGGCTAATTGAACCAAAAGCCGAAATTGGCTGGGATTTTTTCGATGATTATCATCTATCGTGACTAAGTTTTGTCACATCCCAGATAATTACTATTAATTCTTTTATATTGACTAAGTAATTATAATCAAATATTCTCTTGTTTGTTAATTTAGTATGGTTCTGCAACGACTAAAATTTAATAAAGGCGGTATAAAGTATGAGTGGTAATGTTAGTATGAGCAGTAATGTCAGTGGATCAAATCAATGCCAAAAATGGATATCGTATAATGGACAGACTGGAAGATTTATCCGGGATTTTGAACAATATAATTTTAGCCCAAGCAATCCTCCTCCGGGTGTAAAACGTATAAATGTGAATCAGGCTCGTCCGTCAAATGCATCAATGTCCTCTACTGAATGTTCCCCAAATCAGGTTGTCGAACGAATCCATGCTGCAACGAACGCGTTGATAGGATCTAGCTCAAATCGACAATTAAATGAAATTCACATGATTCCTTTTGACCCGCACAATCGTAGAGCCTATGTACGTAAAAAGAATAAGAGTCGAATAACACCATATGAAGCTCAAGGATCTTCCATCCGATCCCCTATTATTGTTGATGAAGAACCCCAGCATGCGACTGCTCGTTCGCGCAGGCATTCACTTGATTCAATTGTTGAGGGATTCCAAAAGAGTACCCAAAAAATCAGTTCTTCAACCCCCAATTTAATCCTGCCCAAAACTACCGACGAGAGAGATGTTCCTCTAGATGACAATCAGGAAAGTTTATTTTTGAAGTCACCTCTTCCAAAATATTCCGAGATTTTTTCAGAAATATTTAAAGAAAATGAGCTTCCTAATCTACAAGTTGGCCATATGCCGCTGCATGATCAACCATCGTTGGTAGATACCCGTATGCGCATAGTGCCAGATTATCCACAAATAAATCACCTGTCGGCAGAAGAACTTGAATCGATATTTTCACCAATAAATTCGATGCCTGTAGAATTTATTGAGCAGGCATTTAAAGATGCTCACAATCAAAATGCTCATATCGCTTGCATTGGTGTGTTTGATGGAGCACGCATAAAAGACCCTCATTACATCAGTGCGTATTTCGATAAATTGGAAAATATTGCCATGTCCAAAGAGCAAAAAAATAATCAAGCTTGTTATTCGCTCGTACCTTTTCACCAGGACAATGCCTATTCTTTGGTTGTTATAAATAAATTGGTAAGTCAAATGTACTATTGCAAGTCATTTTCTTTAGAAAATAGTGATGAAGAGTTGCTGATGAGAAATTATTACCCTCAGCTACTATGTTGTGAAGTAGTTCTTCCGCAAATTGAAGAGCTTGCCGATAGTCAAAAAATTGAAGGGATTTGGATCTTATCTTGTTTAGAGACTATAAAGAATTCTGGAGATTTTTATCACTTGCCTGACTTTCATCTTAGTCAAACATACATGTATGAGATGCAAGGTAAATGTGCAGAGTGGTTAGTCAATAAATGGCTTGAATTGACTTCGTCCAACATTCATGAGTAGATAAGGAAAACCCTTCTGCTAGCCCTAAACAGCGTAGGGCTAGCTTCATTGCATTTTCCATATGAAATCTAGCTCAGTATAATTCAGGAAAGGATCGAGAGAACCCTTGTGCTAGCCCTACGTAGTAGGGCCTCATTTTGTAGCCCGTCAGCAAGACTCGCGAGCGAAGCGGAGACGAGCTGCAGCTACGGGAAGGAGTTCCATATAACAAAACCCCGCGTGCGGGGTTCTTCTTTTTATTTCATTGGACAGGAATAAAAAAAATTCAGCGGAATTCAAGGCTTTTCACCAATTTGTACCCAACTATACTATAGTTCATTCGTGCAAGTCTCCGGAATCGTGGGTAACTATCTAAAAGGCAAATTAGTTTTTATTGACTTATAAAACGAGTTTTTAGTATAATTTAGTAGTAATTTAATTTATAATAATTTTTTTATAAAGTTTACATATAAAGAAAAGGTTTCGAAAATGAATAGTAATATTCCAAGTGGCCCTTTTTCATGGTCGTCATATAATGGGCGTTCCAATTCGTTTATCCGGGTAGAAAGTAAAAATGAAAACAGAATTAGATATAAAATAAAAAATAAGTCTTGCCTCGCTGACAAATTTGATTACAAAAACCTACCAGTTTCGCATTCAGAAGGTGCCAGGGATTTTAATGCCCAAAGTACTTCTGCTAACACCCATAAGGTTTACACGCAAACGATGCTTTTATCCCCGATTGTACCGACTTCACTTTCCGAAAATTCGGTTAATTATAATTCCCATGTAGTTTCGCATTTGAATCCAACCCGTCTAACTCCTCTTTATACCCAAGTTGCAACTTCTTATTCACCAGCGGGAGCTACATCTTCTGCTATCCATGAGAATTCAATCACAGGACTTGATAGGTGCCTTGAAGGCTCAGAGGGAAATCCATCTAAAAAAATGAAGCTCCAACAAGAACCCATGCTGCCACAAAAAGATAACATGCCTCCTCCGTCTTTCATTGTTTATCCTTTTAAGTCTTATGATAGGAATGCAAGAGGAACGAAAATTATATCATCGATGGAATCGCTATCCAGCGAGCACGCTGCGGCAGTTAGGAGAGCTGAGGCTGTAATTGCTAGTGAATTAGAGAAAAATAAACCTTTGCATGGTAGTATTAAGTTTTTCAATCACGAGGCTCAAAGAACGAAAATCCTATCATCGACGGAATCTTTGAACGATGCCCAAAGGCCGAAAATCAACACATCGATGGAATCTTTGTCTAGCGAGCATGCTGCAGCAGTTAAGAGAGCTGAAGCTGTAATTGCTGGTGAATCAGAAAAAAAAAATCCACCGGATGATCATATCTCGGAACAACCGCAGGTTGCACCAATAGCAAAAGCCAACGAAATTGTTGAAAGGAACCGCTTAGACGTCAAGAAGCCTCAGGCTATTTTTTATTCCAAAGCATTTGTTACGCCCTTTTCGGATTCCTTTTTGCATCAAAACATGAGGAGACCCGAATCCCATGAACATTCACCCATTGAAGCGAGCAATTATCAACTTGACCCTATTCAATTAGAAAAAACAAATGTTGCTATATTTCAAGACGACTCCCAAGAGATTTTTTTGAGCCTTAATGACATCAAGACGAAATTCGGAGATGTAAGCGCCAGACAGCCTTTTTTCACCTATACTGGTATTCTTTCTACACAAGATCCCAAAATATATTTGGATAATCTGATGATGGAATCGCAAATTAAACCAATTCGAAGTTTTTTACTTATTCCTGTTTATAATTGTGGAAACTATTCGTTGTTTATAGTTAATCAATTTGATCAAAAAATATATTATTGCAAGTCGGTTTTTAAGTCAGCTATTTCCATAAACGAGGAAGCAGTCATTGGTTTTTTTAAAAATATGACACTTACTGAATTTGTTAGTCCGCACAAGCTTAATGGAATGTTGTATATAGAAAAGATATGGATATTGTCCTGTTTAGAAGCTCTTACGGTATCACTCAAAACTTCTCTTCTCAGCACGCCTAATTTTGCGGATCATATATTGCAAAAATATAGAGAGAATACTCACAATGTTAGGGAAAGTACAAACAATTTTTCCTGATCACAGCATGTATAACGTAGGAATCGAATCGCATGACATGGGTATCTCTTCATACACATTCGCAATACTCTATTTTGGATGCTTCTGCTTCGATCCCTCACTTGACTGAGCGTGCAGCCCAGTACGGCTGTCCCGCGTTGGCTTTGACAGATCACGGAAACTTGTATGGAGCTGTGGATTTTTACAAGGCTTGTAAAGACGTCAAGATTAAGCCGCTCATTGGCTGCGAGTTTTATGTAGCTCCTGGTTCTCGTCACGATAAAAAAAGAGAACCGGGTATGCGGACCAGCTATCATCTCACTTTGCTGGCAAAAAATAAGCAAGGGTATCATAACCTGTGCAAACTTTCGTCTATAGGGTTTTTGGAAGGGTTTTATTACCATCCAAGAATTGACAATGAGAGCCTGGCCAAGTATCATGAAGGGCTTGTTTGCCTCTCCGGCTGCATGAACAGCCGAGCTGCTGATTCAGCCACTAAAAACTCCCGTGAGAAATTCCTTGAAACGATTGAATGGCATCGCGAGCTTTTTGGTGAAGACTACTATATCGAACTGATGCGACATCCCATGTCGGACGAAGATCTTCTGACTGATGGGATGCATCAAGAGGCTTGGCTTTACCAGCACTATCAGGATTACATTATCCGTCAAAATCAAGTCAATAAAGCTCTTTTAGAGGTTGCGCGCGAGCGTAGCATCAAAATTGTGGCCACCAATGACGTGCATTACATAGACCGTGAGGATTGGCGCGCCCATGAGGTCTTGTTGAATGTGCAGTCCGGCGAACCATGTGAGATCTGGGAAAAAGATTCGATGGGAAACCCAAAGTTTCGCATTCCTAACCCCAAACGAGAAACTTATCCTACGCACGAGCTGTGGTTCAAATCCCCCCAGCAAATGGCGGCTCTCTTCCATGATCTTCCAGAGGCTATACAGAACACCTTGGAGGTTGCAGACAAATGCTATGTGGAAATGGACTTCAAGACCAAGCACTATCCGGTGTATATTCCTCCTGCTTTAGAAGGAAATTCTTGCAGTAAGGACGAACAGGCCAAAGCCGTGGAAGACTATTTATGGAAACTTTGCAAGGAAGGAATTCCCTTGCGCTACACTCCGGATAGGCTTGCCAAGATCCAGGAGATTTTTCCCGACAAAGACCCTATGCAGATCATTACAGACCGCTTGGACTATGAAATGAATGTGATCGTTCCGAAAGGAATGTCGGATTATTTGCTTATCGTTTGGGATTTCATTAATTGGGCCAAGCGGAGCGGCATACCTGTCGGGCCTGGCAGGGGATCGGGTGCAGGGTCTATCGTTTTATATCTTATCGGCGTCACCGACATTGAACCTCTGCGGTTTCACTTATTCTTCGAACGATTTATCAATCCCGAGCGGATTTCCTATCCCGATATTGATGTAGATATTTGCATGGACCGACGCGGAGAGGTGATTAGCTATGTACTGCAAAAATATGGAAAAGACAACATCGCTCAGATCATCACTTTCGGTACGATGAAGGCAAAAATGGCGATCAAAGACGTGGGGCGTGTACTGAGCGTTCCCCTGACCAAAGTCAATGCTGTCGCCAAGCTTGTTCCTGAAGATCCAAATATGACCTTGGAAAAAGCCTTGGAGATCGATGCGGATCTCCGCCAGATGATCGAGGCCGACGAAGAGGTCCGCCGTGTCATCGATCTTGCCAAAAAACTTGAGGGCTCCATCCGCAACACCGGGATCCATGCTGCGGGTATTATTATCAGCGGTGAACCCCTGACGAACTTCATCCCTGTCGGCAATGCAAAGGATTCCGATATGCCGGTCACACAGTTTTCGATGAAGCCGGTAGAGCTCGTGGGTATGTTGAAGGTAGACTTCCTAGGCCTCAAGACTTTGACCGCGATTGTGACTTGCGTCAAAGAGATTCAAGCAAATAGTGGAAGAGTGATCGATTGGATCAATCTTCCCCTTGACGACAAACCTACCTTTGAGCTTCTAAACCAAGGAAGAACCCTAGGCGTATTCCAGTTGGAATCCGGTGGAATGCAAGATCTGGCCAGGAACCTTCACCTCGATAAATTCGAAGAGATTATCGCCGTTGGCGCGTTATATCGTCCGGGCCCCATGGATATGATCCCTTCATTCATCAATCGGAAGCATGGCCGTGAACCTATCGAATACGACCATCCTTGGATGAAAGATATTTTGGCGGAAACGTATGGCATTATGGTCTATCAGGAACAGGTGATGCAGATCGCGCAACGTCTTGCTGGCTATTCTCTAGGCGAAGGGGATGTGCTTAGGCGTGCAATGGGTAAAAAAGATGCTGCCCAGATGGCAAAGGAAAGGGAAAAATTCCGTACGGGTGCATTAGAAAATAATATCAGCGAACAGTCTTCCATGAGCATTTTCGATAAGATCGAAAAATTTGCTTCTTATGGGTTCAATAAAGCCCATGCGGCTGCTTATGGATACTTGTCTTATGTGACTGCCTATCTCAAAGCCAATTATCCAAAGGAATGGCTTGGAGCGTTGATGACCTGCGACAGCGATGATCTGGCGAAGGTATCTAAGTTCATCCGTGAAGGACTTTCCATGAATATCCCGATATTGCCTCCGGATATCAACGAAGCGGATGCAAATTTTACGGCTACGGCAGGTGGAATCCGTTTTGCTATGAATGGGATCAAAGGGGTTGGTTCCGGAGTTGTGGATGCTATTTTGCTGGAACGGCGCAAAAATGGGCGGTTCAAAAGTTTTTACGATTTTTTCAAACGGGTGGAATTGAAAAAAGTTGGAAAAAAAGTGATTGAAAGCCTTGTGGATGCCGGCTGTTTTGACTTCACCGGTTGGACAAGAGATTGTTTACGGCAGAGTGTGGACCCTATGTATGATGCCTCCTCCAAAGACCAGATTGAAAAGGCGCAAGGGGTGCTTTCGTTATTCTCTTTACTAGGAGATTCAAATGAAGGGCGTTTTTCCAAACCTCCGGAAGTGAAACATAAAACCTCAAAGCTTGATATTCTTCTGAAAGAGAAAGAACTCCTGGGTATTTTCTTGACAGGGCATCCTATGGATGCATATAAAGGGATCCTGCAACGCCTTTCCTGTGTTCCATTCAGTTATTTAGACAATATGGACCATGATGCGGTCTTTCGGGCTGCATTCATCATTGAATCTGTGCAGATCCGCATCGCTTCTAAGACCCAGAAAAAATTCGCTATCCTTATGGTCAGCGATGGAGTCGAAAGCCATGAGCTGCCAATATGGCCTGACCTCTATGAAGAAAAGAGTTCCCTGATCACAGAGAATCAACTGATCTATGCTGTTTTACAATTGGATAAAAAAGAAGAAACTGTCCGTTTATCTTGCCGTTGGTTTGATGATCTGACCCGTGCTGATGAATCCATGATAGAAGCGTGTGACACAGTCTATGATAAAGTCAAGATGCAGGTGATGCGGTCTATGCAGCAAAAAAACCGTGAGCCAAAGAAAGAAGGGGAAAAGGAAAAGCAAAAGCCTGTAAAAAAACAAGAAACACCTAAACCGCAAGAGAGCACAATGTTGTCAATCAAATATGATGCAGATAAAGGACGGCTCAGCCACATTCTTCAATTGCGGGATCTGTTTGCCCTCCATCGAGGCACTATTCCTATCAAAATTGATTTCATGGCAGAAAATAAGAACCTCGCAACATTGCATATCGATAGTAAATGGGGCGTCGCTGCTACCGAGCAATTGCGCGAAAGTCTTTTAACGATAGAGGGAGTCCTTGAGATAACCTCAGATTAATTGCCTAATGGTGGGGCTCGGTCTCAATAAGTTCCTTCGCAGAAAAGGTCCATCAACGCCGATACATCCATGGCTTCTAACTCCTCCTGATTTTGGAAAAGCGCCAATAATTGTGCGACCCTAGCCTGATTGTAATGTGTATTGAGATTTTTCTCGAATTTGCCGAATAAAAGGGGAAGGCCTTCACTCCTTCTTTTTCGGTGACCTAATGGATAATGGACTTCAATTTTCTGTGTTGGCGGCCCATCTGAAAAAAAGATCTGTATGGAGTTAGCGATAGAACGTTTTTCCGGATCCAAATAGTCTTGGCTATAGCTCTTGTCCTCCCTCACCATCATCTTGCTTCGCAAGAACTCTATGCGTGGATCCAAAGCAGCTTCATGCTCATAGTCTTCAGCCTTTAATGTTCCTTTTAATAATCCTATAGCGATCATATATTGCAGGCAGTGGTCCCGATCGGCAGGATTATGCAAAGGACCTTTTTTGTCGATAATCCGCATTGCGGATTCATGCGTCTCAATTTCAATTTTTTCGATGTTATCCAGGCGGTTTCTTATCAGTGGATGAAGTGTAATTGCGCATTCCACTGCGGTTTGGGCATGGAATTCTGCAGGGAATGCAATTTTAAACAATACATTTTCCATCACATAAGAGCCTAATGGCTGCTGGAATTCGAATGGTTTTCCTTTAAAAAGAACATCATATAGCCCCCATTTTGGAGCTGTCAGAACGGTCGGATAGCCCATTTCTCCCCGCAGGGTCATCAAGGCAAGCAAAACTCCTCGGCTCGTTGCATCTCCAGCGGCCCATGATTTCCTGGATCCCGTATTCGGAGCGTGCCGATAAGTTCGCAAAGGACCTGCATCCGCCCAAGCATTCGAAATGGCATCGATGATTTGATCGCGTGTTCCCCCTAATATGCCTGCTGCGACGGCAGCAGTTGCGACTTTCACCAAAATTACGTGATCGAATCCTACCCGATTAAAGCTATTCAACATCGCCAATCCGCCTTGGATTTCGTGAGCTTTGATCATAGCAGTTAACAAGTCTTTCACTATGAAGGGTGCCTGGCCTGCTGCTTGTCTTTTTCGCGACAAATGATCGGCGAGTGCAAGAATGCCTCCTAGATTATCGGAGGGGTGTCCCCATTCGGCTGCCAGCCAAGTATCGTTGTAGTCAAGCCAACGGACCATGGCGCCGAGATTAAATGCTCCTCGCACTGGATCCAACACATAGTCAGTTCCCGGGATTCTGCATCCGTTGGGGACAACTGTGCCTTCGACAATTGGCCCTAGGAGCTTCGTGCATTCTTTGAACTTCAGTGCAAGGATGGCACAACCCAATGAATCGGCCAAACAAGCTCGGGCTGTTTGGTAAGCATGTCCGCTGGCTATGTGGGTTTGACACACATAGTCAGCAATCATTTGCAGAGGGACATCAGCCGTCGGATTTTGCACGATGCGGTGTGATTCAACTGTCATTGCGTTTGGCCTTGCTCCAAGATTGATGGGAAGGTCCAATATAATTGGAAACAGGACGGATAAGTTTATTATGGGCTCGTTGTTCTAAAATATGGGCTGCCCAACCTGCCGAACGCGCAATCACGAACAATGGAGTAAACATGGGCGTGGGGATGCCGCAAAAGTGGTACGCAAGCGCGCTATAAAAGTCCAGATTTGGGAACAATTGCTTTTCATCCCACATCACCTTTTCTATTATTTCCGCGATCTCAAAAAGTTCGGCTTCTTTCTTAGTCTTGATGAGGTTTTTGACGATTTTTTTTATGACCACAGTGCGGGGATCCGATTTTGTATAGACGCGGTGTCCGAACCCCATGACGAGTTGTTTTTTAGAAAGTAAGTCGAGCGTGTGGGCTTTGGCTTCTTTGGGATTCGCAATTTCTTCGATGAGTTCCATCGCTTTTTCATTAGCGCCGCCATGGAGCGGACCACGAAGAGCTCCAATGCCTCCGCATATGGCGGAATAAAAATCTGACAAGGTGCTAGTGATGGTCCTAGCAGTAAATGTTGAGGCATTGAACTCATGTTCGGCATACAGGATCAGGGAGATATCTATACACCTTCTGTGTTCTTCTTTAGGTGGTTTTCCGTGCAAAAGGTGAAGGATATAGCCGGCTAAAGATTCCTCTTCTATCTCGAGATTTGGGATTTTATTTCCGTCGTGAAAAATTTTCCAGTAAAGCAGCATCGAGGGAAGCGACGCGATAATTCGGTCGGCAATATCCAACGCATTGGTATTTGAAGATTCAGGCTCAATTGTTCCTAAAAATGAACAACCTGTGCGTAAAACATCCATCATGGATGCCTGAGCTGGTATGAGCTCTAAAACTTTTTTAAGGGAAGAAGGAATATTCCGCAGCCTCTTCAGTTTTTTCCGATAATCCTGAAGCTCATTCGGTTTAGGCAGATATCCTCTTAGCAATAAAAAGGCGGTTTCTTCAAAACTACTGTGGTCCGTAAGGTCCTCGATTGAAAATCCTCGATAGTAAAGGTTTTCGTCTTCGGCGCTGCAAAGGCAAATCGATGAGTCGCCAGCGACTATACCTGCCAAGCCTCCGGTTTTTTTCTGTTCTTTAGTTGTTGTCATACACAGGATCTCCTTCTTTACATCAATAAGCAATCGGCTTTTTTCTCGTATTCGTCATAATGCAAATGGGTATACAATTGTTCCCTTGTTTGCATGTTTGGAAGCGACAATTTTTGGCTTCCATGTTCTCGTATATCTTTGAAGACGTCAAAGGCTGCCTTGTTCATGGCCCTGTTGGCCGAAAGTGGATATAAGACCATGTCGACACCCGCTTCGCCTAGCTCTTTGGCGCTATGCAATGGTGTTCTTCCAAATTCGGTCATATTGGCCAAAATGGGTATGCCAAGTGCTTCTTTGAAAATCCGGTATTGTTCCAAGGTCACTGCCGCTTCTAAGAATAAAGCATCAGCGCCCGCTTCCTTGTAGGCCAATGATCGTTCAAGACTTGAGTCGAGTCCTTCAGTGGCTAAGGCGTCCGTACGGGCAATGACCATAAATTCCCGATCTGTCCTCACATCCAGGGCAGCACATATACGGGCAACCATTTCTTCCTTGGAGACGAGGGATTTTCCATGTCGATGACCACACCGTTTAAGGGTGGCTTGATCTTCGATGTGGACCGCGGCGACGCCAGCCCGGATCATGGCTTTTATTGAACGGGCGATCATGAGTTCGTTGCCCCATCCCGTGTCGATGTCCACAAGCAGCGGAATATCAACGGCATTTGTAATTCGGTTTACATCTTCAAGGACATTGTCCATTGTTGTGAGTCCCAAATCAGGCAATCCAAAAGAGGAATTGGCCACCCCAGCACCGGATAAATAAATAGCCTGAAACCCTGCGTCTTTTGCCATTAACGCCGCATAAGCATTGATGGTTCCGACAATTTGGAGCGGTTTTTCTTCATGTAATGCCTGTCGGAACCGAGATCCCGGAGAATTTTTCATATGCAATCTCCTAAAGTCCGGTTTATCGGGAATGGGAGATTATTTTTCAATAAATTAGTTATATTCAGGTTTGAAAATATAGCGCCGATCGAGTAGTTTAAAATTAAACCTTAAGGATGATGTTATGGGACATTTGATCATTGAACAGGAAGGATCTGTTGCTGTCGTTAAGGTAAATCGTCCCGATGTTTTGAATGCACTCAGCCAAGCTGTGCTTGTCGAATTGGAGGATTTTTTGGGAGATGTCGCCTCAACGGGCAGCATTCGGGCGATTATCTTAACAGGAGAAGGCCATAAATCTTTTATCGCCGGAGCGGATATCCGAGAAATGCAGGGTTTAAGCCTATTGGAGATGTTATCATTCAGCCATTTGGGACAGCGGGTTGCCTCAGCACTGGAAGATGGACCCTTTTTGACCATAGCGGCCATTAATGGGTTTGCCTTAGGCGGCGGCCTTGAAATGGCCTTGGCCTGTGATATCATTTATGCTTCCGACAGTGCCAGATTCGGTTTTCCTGAAGTAACCTTAGGCTTGATACCAGGTTTTGGAGGTACCCAGAGGTTATCTCGTTCTGTCGGACTTCATAGGGCTAAAGAAATGATCCTCACGGGAAAATCCATTACTTCTCAGCAAGCCTTTCAAATGGGTTTGATCAACAGATTGTGTCCTGCGGATACTTTATTGGAGGAAGCACTGGCTACAGCAAAGTTGGTGTCGGAATATCCGGAAACAGCAATCCGGCAAGCCAAAAGGGCGATTGTCATTGGCGCATCTTTATCAATTACCGAAGCCTTAGAATTGGAATCGAATATGTTCAGCGTTTGCGGTGGTGATCCGGAAAGCGCTGCACTTTTAGAAGCATTCATAAACAAGAGTCATCACAAAAAACCATAAAGTTATATCTCTGTCAAGGTATAGCCAAACACTGAATTAACAGGAAATCCATGCTTGATTTAGCAGGAGCTTTGAAAAACGTTGCTGTTCTAGGTGCTGCTGGAAAAATGGGTGCTGGAATTTCAGCCGTGCTGCTATTAGAAATTGCAAAAGAATGCGCCAAAAAAACCGGAACTTTTGCTCCTGAAAATTATTCCCTTCATCTTATTGATTCACAAAACGATGCTTTTAACCCTTTGCTTCAGTATCTTGAAAAATACATATGGAAGTATGCGGAAAAAAATTTTAAGGAACTTCGTTCATGGCTCGCCCCGCCTTTAATCGAAGAAAGTGATCGACAAGTCATCAATCGTTTTGTCCAAGGGGCGATGTCACTTATTCATTGCGATACCAGATTGGAGGCTGCTAAGGATTCTCATTTGATCTTTGAAGCTATCGTTGAAGATATGCAAATAAAGGCCGAGGTTTTACGTTTCCTTGCCAGACTGTCCTCGGATGCGTATTTTCTAAGCAACACTTCTTCCATTCCCATTCATGTCCTTAATGAAAAAGCTGATCTGCAAGGGCGAATTCTTGGGTTTCACTTTTATAATCCCCCTGTCGTTCAGGAATTAATCGAATTGGTCGTCAATGAAACAACTGACCCTACATTGTGTTCTATTGCTAAACAACTCGCGCTTCGGATGAAAAAAACTATTGTTTTTTCAAAAGATATTGCCGGTTTCATAGGCAATGGATACCTGATCAGAGAAATCGGTTTCGCTTTATGGAAACTTCAAAAACTGTCTGTTCATCGTCCCTTGCCGCATGCGGTCTATCTCACGAATCGTGCCACTCAAGAGTTCCTGCTGCGGCCGATGGGGATTTTCCAGCTTATCGACTATGTCGGAATCGATGTAATCATCAAGATCTCTAGGATCATGCGCAGCTTTATTCCTTCCTTGGTGTTTTCTGAAAAAATTCTACAAAAATTAGCTGCGGCTTCCTGCGTCGGAGGGTATGACTCGTCTGCAGGGATCCAAAAGGACGGATTTTTCCGTTATAGTGTCGAGGGGATCCAAGAGGTTTATTCATTTAGCGATCGTTTGTATCTTCCATTGGAAGGGAGTTCTTGGAAAAAAGATTGCGATCTCGAATTAGGCCCTTTCCCATTAGTCCGTGGCTCATGGAAAGAATTGAGAAGGGATCCCGATAGGCAAAAAAAGCTAGACAAGTTTTTTTCTTATTTAGAAGAAAATAAAGAACTTGGATTCTCTCTAGCTAGGGAGTTTTTATGGAATTTACAGACTATTTCGGAGGGATTGGTCAGCGATGGGGTGGCTGAAAATCTCCACGACGTCGATACCGTTTTGAAAAAAGGCTTTTATCATCTTTACGGTACCCTAGACCTACACCTTGAGCGGCCCAAAACTTGAAATTGGAACTGCTGAGGTTTAGACTCGTGAAATGTTAATCTTGATGGAACCTAATGAAACTCCAACTCTCAGATACTCTTATTGCAAAAAATGATTGCGTCTGCTTATTTTCAAATTATCGGTTCGCTATACCAAGAGCTGGCTCAAATTGAGAATGAGTCTTATAGTCATGCTGTGTTAGGATTTAGCAAAACCTAAGATAACCCTTTCTAAATGGTGAACATCCCCACAAGAGAAAAAAATATGACACACGTTGAAAAAGACCCTTTAATATTTTCGGGCACTTCTCACCCTGAATTATCCGCAGAAATAGCGGCTAATCTTCAGCTTCCTTTAGGCAAAATTAAAATCGATCGTTTTGCCGATGGGGAAATCCGTATTGAAATCCTAGAGGTTGTCAGAGGAAGGGATGCCTATGTCATTCAAAGCCCGGCGTTAGATCCAAACAATTATTTAATGGAATTGTTGATTATCATGGATGCCTTGAAAAGAGCATCTGCGCGTTCTATTATAGCTGTATTGCCTTATTTTAGTTATTCTAGACAAGACCGTAAAGACAAACCCAGAGTGCCTATTTCGGCAAAACTCGTGGCAAACCTTCTCGCAGCGGCAGGGGCAACCAGGGTGTTGACAATGGACTTGCATGCCAGCCAAGTCGAAGGTTTTTTTGAAGTACCTGTCGATAATCTCTCCGCCATGCCGATATTGGTCAAAGAATTGCACCGCATAGGGCTCGATGCTAAACCCGGTGAAAACGTTATCGTCACACCGGACCTTGGCAGTGTAAAATTGGCCAGAAAGTTTGCGAAACGGTTAGGATGGGAAATCGCCATTATCGATAAAAGGCGTTCGTTAGACCAGATTGAGGTATTGAATTTAATAGGAAGTGTTGAAGGCAAGCATGCTCTGCTTATTGATGATATGTGTTCCACAGCAGGTACTTTAGGACAGGCAGCACGTGCCTGCAAAGATAAGGGAGCCAAAAGTGTCCGCGCAATGGTAACGCATGGGCTATTTGTAGGCGATGCAGTGAAAAACATCGTGAATAGTCCTATTGAGGCGATTATGATGACCAACACAATTCCGCGCACGGATAGATTGAAAGGTCTTAATCATGATGTGACTGTATCTATAGCCAGTCTTTTCGCCCATGCGATCCGTTGCATTCAAAAAAATGAATCCTTTTTACTGTTCGAACAAGAAATGAACAGTTGATCCATTAGGGCCACGCCGGGGATATGACTGTTTAGTTGAACACGATTTTTCCATTGTCCAAACTGGTTATGCAAGCAAGGCTGTGAATCGGCACCTTTAAATGGGTGGTGTTTTTGCGGCCTTCTTCAAATGCTTTCTCGACCACGACTCCTACTCCGACTAAATGTGCTCCAGCCTTTTCCGTGAGACGAGCAAGAGCATTGACGGATTGTCCGGTCGCCAACATGTCTTCGATAATCAGGATTCGGTCATTGGGGTTTATAAATTGTTTTAATACGATAACATTTGTGGTTTTGTTATATGTTCTTGATTCCATGGTATCTATGTAGTAGTCATCGCTCATAGACGAGGGCTTATTTTTCCGGGCAAATATCATGGGGATTTTCAGGGCTTTGGCGGCCACAAAAGCAGGAATGATGCCGCTAGTCTCGGCAGTTAATACCTTGGTTGGCTTTAAAGCGGCAAAAATCTTGGCGAATTCTTCTCCCATACGACAGGTAAAGTCTGGTTCAATTTCATGGTTCAAAAAAGGGACGAATAAAATGCCGTTTCCCCGATTTTTGCCATATTGTTCAATGTGTTTTTTAAGTTCTTCCATAGTAACTCCTTTATAAATTTTTACATGTGTTTATAATTTATCTGTAGCATGAGGCCCTTTTTTGTTCTATGAAATTCGCTCAATCTATTCATTGATGAAATGACTATATAGACTTCTACGGAGGACTATAAGTAAATAAAAGCCACTATAGATGGCATTTTTATTGCGCATTTCCACTTGTTAATGTAAGTTTCGGGTAAAGACGTTATAGTCATTCAGCACATCAGAATGGCTCTAGAATATCGATCATCCCTAAATGAGGTATAATATTATGTCATGGTTGCAAAATTATAAGCTTTATTTGTTTGATTTTGATGGACTTTTGGTTGACACTGAAGAGATGCATTATGCAGCCTTTAAGCGAACTCTATTGCAAAAAGGCATCGATCTCAAATGGGATTTTGCCAGGTACTGTCAAATAGCCCACTATGAAGCCGATGCGATCATTGGACGGCTATATGCAGATTATCCCCGTTTAGTTGAATTGCAACCGTCTAAAACAGCCCTTTATGCGGAAAAGACAGAAGCTATGCTGCAGCTCATCAATGAGCAAAAAATCAAGCTAATGCCAGGGGTTGAAAAATTCTTGATCAAATTGGAAAATGCAAAACTGACAACATGCGTGGTCACTCATTCTTCCGATGACATTGTCAAGTTGATCAGAAAGCAGAATCCGGTGCTGGAGAAAATATCGCATTGGATAACTCGCGAGCATTATAACCGTCCAAAGCCCTATCCGGATTCTTACATCACAGCCATTCAAAAATATAGCAAACCTGGGGACGGTGTTATTGGCTTTGAAGATACTCCCAGAGGAGTTTCAGCGCTGCTTCCTACAAAGGCGACCATCGTGTTGGTCACTAAAGATCCTTATCCGGAAATTCCTTCATTTTTGTCTAAGGGTGTTTATCATTATGCATCCTTTGAAGATTTGCCTGATGATAAGCTTTAGTGTATCTTCCTGTTGCTGGATGTGATTTTTTGATGTTGCGGCCTACAACGGTACGAAAAAGAGTGTGAACTCTATTTTCGTGGCTTGTGTGATTACGATTTTAACAGTATAGGCATGATCGCCTTCGGCGGCAGGATAGAACAAGGATTGCTTGAGATCTAAGTGAGGAAAGTGTTTATTTAGTAAATGCCTTTATCATGTCGCCGAAGGCGATCCTGTTTATCCTGTTAAAATCTTGATCAAACAAGTCAAGGTAATATCTTTTGGTCTATTGATCTCGCAGCAGCAAATCCCAATGCAAAAAACAGGATAGGCATGATCGCCTTCGGCGGCAGGATAGAACAAGGATTGCTGAGATCTAAGTGAGGAAAGTGTTTATTTAGTAAATGCCTTTATCATGCCGCCGAAGGCGATCCTGTTTATCCTGTTAAAATCTTGATCAAACAAGTCAGGGTAACATCGTGTGGTCTATTGATCTCGCAGCAGCAAATCACAATGCAAAAAAAACAGGATAGGCATGATCGCCTTCGGCGGCAGGATAGAACAAGGATTGCTTGAGATCTAAGTGAGGAAAGTGTTTATTTAGTAAATGCCTTTATCATGCCGCCGAAGGCGATCCTGTTTATCCTGTTAAAATCTTGATCAAACAA
>Ga0351964_1035_pt1 | contig 29582 bp, 25 predicted proteins | sample TotcelT113001N15_FD_205807 | JGI IMG/M metagenome (GOLD analysis project Ga0351964, IMG submission 205807) | Enriched cells from coal bed in the Powder River Basin, Montana, United States - Total cells T11 rep3 HSBNCT.T11.300.1.N15 ... | reverse complement strand
CCACTATAGCCAGTTTGGCGGAGGTATCGAGGGACACTATTGTTTTTGGCGTGTACAAAATGAATGTGACGACCAAGCCTTTTCTCTCTATTACAGAGCACATGCTACCGGTTTTAGCACAGAAAGACAGCGTCGACTCTTTGATTTAAAACCAAGTTCTTTCAGACGACTTATCGTGCCACCAGCAGGATCATGCTTTCCTTCTAATACCACTTTTGATGTTACGTATACACAATCGGGTGGATTTAGCCATGCGCTTTTACTTAAAGAGTTTAGCGAAAACAACAGATATACTCATCGCTTGTATAACGCTTCAGAGTTTACCACACGCTGGGTAAACACAAGTTTTGATATAGCAGGAGAAGGACTTCTTGATCTCGTGTACACAAGCCGTTGTTGGACAGGTGGCATTGGCTACAGTTTTAATGGGAGAACTGCTGAAAAAATAAAACTTATCAAAGATACCTGCACACGCGATACACGTAAATTTGGCATTAAGGGTACCACTGGTGTATGCGCACATGCGTTTACGCGAGATGGCGTGCCACTCAATCAGGTAAAAGTCCTTAACGCCACACAAAGCACCGCCCGCATATTTAATAATCAAGCACCCGTTGACAACCCAGTCAATCTTATTGATGAGCATGAAAATAGAGAATTTTTAGCATGGGACAGCGGAGATCCTAAAATTATCGCCCAAGATTCACGTATCGGCTGCAGGCCAGCACCTGTTATTCTTACCGATTGCGATCTTGTAATTCAGGGAATACCCGCATATAAAATCCATCAGATTTTTGCTCATACTACCTACCAAGCGCCTGAGAGTACATCTTTTTGCAATCCATTTATTGGTATTTTTGGCAGCGTTGAATGGGCGCAATCGGGTCCGTGCAACTCATGCGTTCCTTCGCTCTGGTCAATTGGTGTGCAAACGGGGGTTGCTTTTTAATTAACCTTAAGAAAAACAAGAAAAAAAAGGAGACTTCATAGTGGTTACGACTATTTTACGCGTATATTTACGAAGCATGAGAGTACTTCTCATTGCAAGTATGTTCTCTATGCTTATATTTTCAGAAAATAAAGCATTTAATTCAGGAGGCTCGGGCTTTACCAGCAAACGCGCCCAAAAAGCTGTAGCACGAGGAAGAAAAGGTGTTGACGGTTGTCGAACATGTCCTGACGGTGGCCACTCCATCGACTGCAGTGGTTGCTCAGAGGGAAGCATTGGTGACACGGGATCGTTAGGATGCGGAAGAGCATGCCAAGAGGGCGTTACCACACTTTATTTGCCTCGACCACAGGGTCTTAACTCAGCAGCACTCTTTAATCCATTCTATTTTGGATGCGATGATTCCATTAGCAGCTTAATTACGGTCGGCTATCGCTACAATCAAGCGTTCGATAATAATCGTATAGCTGATTGCTTATTTGGAACTAACGTCTTACGCTTTAGAGGCAGCAAAACACCAGTACATAATACTAATGATCTTCTAGCAGATAATTTTGGTCTTGCTCCAAACTTTTTCGGCACCTTTATCTTGAAACCAACTATTAAGAATCATATTGTTGATGTAACGGGTCTTTGGCGCTTAGGAGATTATCACCCCTGCTTGGCAAGTGCTTACTTTCAGATAAACTTAAGCGCGGTAAACAGCACATGGCGTTTAAATGCATGTGAAACACACGAGACCGCTTCAACTGAAACATTTAGCCGATTCCCTTCATGCTACATGTCTCCACAAGAAGTTTCAGCTGCTGGTGATATTCATACAGCATTAAGTGGTGACTTTTTGTTTGGTGATATGCAGACTCAGTGGCGTTTCGGTCGCTTTATTTTAAACGATAACGCGCGTGAAAACACTGATACTAAGCTTGCCAACATTGATTTCTTTTTTGGGTACGATTTCTTGTGTTGCGATTACTACCACTTAAGTGCAGCGCTTAAGCTTGGTTTGCCAACCGGTACACGCCCTGATGGCCGTGAAGTCTTTTCGCCTATAATTGGCAATGGTCATCATTTCGAATTAGGCGCACAGATTGATGCACATTATGATCTCTGGTGCTGTGGCGATCAATCGTTTGTTATTTATCTTAACGGTTGCGTATCCCATCTCTTTAAAGACACACAATGGCGTACATTCGATTTCAAGAGAAGTCGTCGCGGTGAATCGGGTGTATTAAGTCGTTATGTTTTACTTAAAGAGTTTAACGAAAACAATGAATATACAGGTCACTTAATAAACGCAGTTAACTATACAACACGCAGCATTAAATCATCGTTTGGCGTACAAGGTGATGCATCGCTACGCTTGCTCTATTATACTTGTGGCTGGGCATTTGGTGTAGGTTATAATATTTATGGTCGCAGCAAAGAAAGCATTACAGGACCATGCACCACATGTCGCGAATTTGATAATACAAGAAGATACGGCATTAAAGGTGTTACCGGTGTATGCGCAGAGGCATCTCAAGATGGCGTATTGCTTGATATCAAGCGTCCGCTTGTTGCAACTCAAAGCACCGTTCGTGCGTTTAATAGAAGAGATATTTTTGATCTCGTAGATAATCCAGTAAAACTTGAAGACCCAGAAACGGGCACTGAGTTTCTTGCATGGGATAGTCCTGCCTCAGGACCTAACGTAGTTATTGCTGAAGATTCACTTATTAACGGAGAACCAGCACCCGTACTCGTAAGCGAAAAAACTATACGTTTTGTTGGTATCCCTGCCCAAATTACTCATAAAGTATTCGGGCATGTTGATTACCAGTGGAGCGAGTGTCAATCGCAACCGTTTGTTGGTTTAGGCGGTGAAGCTGAATTTGGTCACAATGGCAAGTGTCACGTATGCACACCAAATGCCTGGAGCGTGTGGGTTCGAGGCGGCTTTGCTTATTAATTAATAAACTTAAACTTCTTAAGCCATTTTAGGGATAGGGCTTAATTGCTCTATCCCTAATTTATTTAAGTGGTATTAACTAAAATTTATAACTTTTGCTAAAAACCATTCTATCGGAATATTGTTGACTTTATTTAAGCTATATAGCTCTAATTTAAATATTTTGATATTATTCAAATTAGAGCTATATAGCTCATTAGCAAATAACATAAAAAACTTTATACTATATGAAGGATACTTTATGAAAAAGAAATTCTTATTTTTATTACCTGCTTTACTTTTAAGCGGAAGCTTATCTAAAGCTATTTTTGATGATACATACAGCCCGTTGCACAAATTTGCTAGCAGGGATGCATTCCAATTAGCTAAAGAACATATCGCTGCAGGAGCAGATGTTAATGCAAAAGCAAGCTCTAACTTAACACCGCTTCATTTAGCAACCACCGCTGAAATGGCAGACTTGCTTATTAAGTCAGGCGCAAATATAAATGCAAAGTCTGGTCGCACAACACCTCTTATGCATGCTGCTTATTTCGGCCATGCTGATGTCTTAAAACGCTTACTAGAGAATGGAGCGGATATACATCCTAGAGATTACAATGGAAGAACTGCTTTACATAATGCAATTGACGGAGATGAGTTTAATGCACCAGAAATAGTAGACGAACTTATTGCTGCAGGCTCAAATGTCAATAACATAAACAACTGGGGAGAAACTATTCTTGATACATTGTACAAACATAAGGATAGCTACGAACCGGATACTTATAATCAACTTCTAAGCCACCTTAAAAAAGCGGGCGCAAAACATCAAGTTTACTCGGTGGAATAATACACCAAATAAATTGCTATTAAGAGGGCGGAAATTTCCGTCCTTCTTTTTATTAAAGAAATTATAAGTTGTTAAAACTCACTAATACGCTACTGGGCATATTCAAGCGTTTTATATATCTTAAGATAAAAGCACGAGCTTTCTTCTAGACCAACACCGCTAATCATCCCCGAAAGCTTTTCAAAACGTGATTCGTGCACTAAGCATAGTATGGGAGTAGCAGGCAAGCCACGTGCCGGCTTTAAAAGTGCTCGCTCTATTTCCATACCCACGCCATGACTTGGTGAATTTACTATCGCAATAAAGTGCGTAGCGTTATCTACAAAATCGATATCTTGTTTTCTTATCTCACGGGCAATATTTTCTACGCCCTCTAGACTTATATTATTTTTTTTGCGTATACGCGTAGATCCTTCTGGTGTACGCGCTGCTACATGCTCACTTAGGACGTGCGCGCCGTGATTAATCATAAAATTTACTAAATTATAACCAAACTCACGATCTAAATCGGGAACACCTGAGATAGAATTAGAAAAATATATTTTCTTGCCTGCACAAGCAGCTTCTTGAGTAACTTCTTGGGTAATATAACTCTCTTGAGTAGTATTGGTCATTATTAAGCTCTTTTTTATAACTTATAAAAATTAAAATTTCGCTGGCGCTCTTCTAGTATACGCGCTATTATACGTTATTGCTCTTTTTAAATCACTATAATTACTTCAATTACAGGAGTGTACTATGGCCTCTCAAGTACGTTATTTGGCAACACGCTTATTTTTTGTAACTTTAATAACTTTTAATTCTCTTACTGCTATGACAAGCACTGAACAAGAAGATATTAAGCGTTCTCTCCAGTCTCATGACGTACGTAACAAATCTCGTGAGGAGCTATTTGCAAACTTGCTTATAGATACCATTTTTAAAAGCAGCTCTTTGCATCAAAAAACACGTACGCCTTTTATAGCAACAATGGTTGAAAGACTTAAAAAGAATTCGCAGGAACTGACAAAGCTGCTTGATAACCACTCTTATGAGCTTAATAAAGCAGTATTTGCTTGGGTTACAACAGTTTTAATCGCTCTTCCAGGCACTATGAAATTGGTATCACCCCACCGCAAGAGAGAGCAGTCAACTATTATAGCATGGTTTAGCGGGGCAGGTATTTTTGCACTCGGCTATTTATATGGGTTTTTCAACAAAAATAATTTATTAGATACAACAAAGTTTGCTACCTACCAACAACAAGCAGAATCTTTTCAAGAATTTGCGCTTATATTAGAAAATATAAGAAAATCCGAGCGTTGGCCACAGCTTATACAAAAGCTTTCAAGCTTAAAAGACGAGCGTAAACTGCGATAATTTTTAAGCCCGTTTAATAATTAAAACTAAAAGAGCCTGAGCGTGAAATTAATTTTTCTGCTCAGGCTCTTTTAGTTTATAAAAATAATAACTAACTATTTTTGTGTACGTAAACGGGTAACGTACTCGATAGCCTCGTTTACCGTGGTAAGCTTTTCAGCTTCGTCATCGTTAATTTCTATGCCAAACTGTTCTTCAAGACGCATGACTATTTCTACTCTATCAAGCGAGTCCGCACCTAATGTTTCAAGTGAGTCGCTATCTTTTATTTTTTCGGAAGCGATACCAAGTTGATCGGCAATAATCTTTTTTACTGCCGCGCTTGTTTCTTGTGTCATCTTTTCTCCAATTTTAAGTAAATATAATTTTAACTACTATTTATCTGCTAAAAACACATATCCACGCTCTAAACGCGGAAGGACGCGCTCAACACCCAGCGCTACCATAAGATCATACACGCTCGGGCTGCTTGTTTGGCCAGTAAGCAATACACGGAGGAGCGGCGCAAATGCCGATAACGATAACCCAAACTCCTTTACGGTTGTTTTTACTGCAGTTTCTATATTTTGTCGCGTGTAGTCGCCTGCGCTTAACTTTTCTACAAGCACTTTAAGAGCTTTAATAAGCTCACTTGAAGTACCTACAAGCGCAGCATATGATTCATAAGAGGGGCCTACAATAAGATCTTGAAGCACATGCGCTAGCTCTTTAACCGTTTTTACGCGTTCTTTATAGAGTTCTATGAGCTTTTCAAAAGTAGCATGATCATCAGGTGTATAACTACGCTGACCAAAAGCATTTTCCAACAGCATGGGTTCTACGTCTGTCAGTAAAATTTTTATAAGATCTTGAGTACTTGTTTGGCGAATATACACACTATTAACCCATTCAAGCTTGGTAGCGTCAAATATAGCGCCCTTTTTGCCTACGTGATCGAGTGAGAAATATTGTATCATCTCGTCAAGAGAAAAAATCTCTTGGTCTCCATGCGACCATCCAAGACGCACGAGATAATTTACCAGTGCTTGCGCCAAAAAGCCCATTTTTTTATACTCGACTACCGACGTAGCACCATGACGTTTACTTAATTTACTTCCGTCAGGCCCTAATATTACGGGCAAATGGGCAAACTGTGGCTCTGTAAAACTAAGCGCTCGATAGAGAAGTATCTGTTTGGGTGTATTACCAATATGCTCTTCACCTCGTATTACATGAGTAATAGCCATATCAGCATCATCTACTACCACAACAAAATTATACATGGGCGACCCATCTGAACGGACTATAATAAAGTCATCAAGCTGATCGCGCTTAAATACGATAGGCCCGCGTATAAGATCGTTGAATTCAACATCTTGGCAGTCAGGAATCTTAAAGCGAATTGCATAGGTCTTAGTCTCTTGTTGAAGAGCGAGAGTGCGACATGCTCCATCATAACGGGTATACCCCTCACCGTCAGCAGAGTTAGCACCTAAGCGCTCTTGAAGTTCTTGAGGCGTGCAGTAACAGCGGTACGCAGCTCCAGTCTCTATAAGATAGTTGGCAAGTGCAAGATGGCGTTCACAACGCTCTGATTGTATTACTATCGGCTCATCACTGGTAATACCAAGCCACGAGAACGCCTCAAGTATAGACGCCGTATACTCAGGCTTAGAGCGCTCTACATCAGTATCTTCTAATCTTAAAAGAAATTTACCATTATGGTGTCGAGCAAAAAGCCAATTGAAAAGAGCTGAACGCAGTCCCCCTATATGCAAATGGCCTGTAGGGGAAGGCGCAAAGCGAACACGTACGGTATCCTGTATGATAGCATGTACGGTATTTTGAGTAGTGTTGGTCATAACTCTCACTAATCTCAATAATTAAAGTTTATTTATTACAATGTATGAAAATAAATAAAAGGGAGCTTTAATTAGGGCCCCCTTTTATTTATTTAATTAAAATATAAAGCTAGAGAAAAAGATTATAACAGGCTCAGCTGATGTTGCGCCATGGCTGCCCAGACCGAATCATTTCCTGCTTGAGTTATCAAAGTGGACCACAAGGATCGAGCTTTTTCTTTATCAGACGCACTAGATGCATGGGAGCCTAGATAGTATGTTGCCATATCTTTGGCAGAATTGCGTACGTCATTAGCAAGGTTCTCCAGCTCTTTAAGACCTTCAGCTTTAACTGCTTCATCTGAAGAATCAGCTTTCATAAGTGCCAACTTAGTAGCATAAAACCCATAAAGTGGGTTTTGCTTATCAAGTTCTGCAAGAGCTTTGGTCATAGTATCAAGTGCTGCTTCTTTTTCGCCATTATATGAAAGTGCCTGTGCTTTATATGCAAGCATAAAGGGCGCAAATACACTAGCATTATAACGATCGTGTGCAGCTCCAAAAAGCTCGATAACACTTGACCAATTTTGAGAATTAGCCGGTCTTTGCAGTACTGCTTCAAATTCTGAAACACCATCAGTAAAAGCTTTATGCGCTTCTTGGGTCTTACGTGAAGCATGAGAACTATACAACATCCAACCAGCTGCGCCGGCTACAACGAGGCCTGCTACTAACGCAAGAATTTGAAACTGTCTTTTGTTCTGCACATCGTACCAAAGATCCTGCAACAGTTCTTTACTCATCAGTTTTCCTTACCACTCTCTACTTAGTCTATTAAAATTTACAAGCAAGAAACGGGCATTTAAGCCCGTCTTAATAAGCATATATAGATATATAGATATGCTTATTTACTCTTGGCTTGCAGCTTCTTGATCGGCTGGAGCAGCTACAGGAGATTGTCCAGCTGCATGTTTTTGCTTTTCGCCACGTTTGAGCGCTCTATCAAGCTTGGTTACAAGAACTTTTCTTCCTTTATAGAAACCACAAGTAGAACATACTATATGGGGCAACACAGGAAGCGCACACTGAGAACAGGTTGTCACTGCTTGAGGGCGTAAGAATTTACACGCAGAACGCATATCTCTGCGCGATTTAGACGTTTTACGCTTAGGTACTGGCATAACAAAACTCCTTGAAATACACTAAAAAAATATACTACTAACTAAAAATTTTTTAAGAAACACTGATTCAAGTTTACCAAAAAACGGACAGACTGGCAAAAAACTCTAGTCAGATCGCTTCTGCTCTCTTGTTTTTCTCTTATATGGGGGCACACCAGAGTCCAGCTATATTCTGTGTGAGCTCTCCTGAAAGCTGTAAGTTAAAAAGCTCTGTGTGTAACTCTGTAGGCTCGTAAGAGAAATTTTCTAGAATCTCATCAAAAGTTCGAGGCTGATCGCAAAAAAGCGCTACCGGGCTTCGTGTCGGGCTATCACTACTCTTTCTACTGGTATTTCTAGCAGCACGTGCAGTGTTCAAATCAGCTTGAGCGGGTTCTGCAGTCACCACTTTATTAAAATCTTGTTTAAAATCTTGACCAAATTGACCTAAAAGCTCGAAAACCTCTTCCGGTTGTGTAATACAGTGGGCCCCTTGGCTCAGTAATACATGGCAGCCGGCACTTAATGGCTCCGTGATAGAACCGGGTACTACACCAACTTCTCTTCCCTGGTCAAGCGCGTAACGAGCAGTAATAAGTGCACCACTTTTGACCGCTGCCTGTAATACCAAGCACCCACTACTCAATCCCGCTATAATTCTATTGCGTGCTGGGAAATTTGTTGCTTGAGGTGAGGTCATAAGCGGAAAGGAGCTTAAGAGAGTGCCGCCATTTTGAATAATGCGAGTAAATAAGTTTTTATTCTGTGCAGGGTAGGGCTTTAAAAGCCCTGAGCCTATTACGGCTACCGTAGGTTGCCCTAAAGAAAGCGCAAGTTCATGAGCATACGCATCAGCACCAAGAGCACCACCACTTACGATGCATACCCCTTGAGTTATAACATTACTTAATAATAACTGCGCACAAGTAGCAGCATAACTTGTAGCCGCTCGAGCTCCCACTACTGCAAGTGCTTTTTCAAAGCTGCCCGGATGAGCGCCCTTCCAGTACAAGATAACAGGTGGTAGATAAATAGCTTTTAAGAGAGCGGGGTAATCATCATCAAACACCGTAGTCCAACTTATCGCATAGCGCTCAATAAGCGCCAGCTCTTTCTCTAAAATTTCTGTACTAGCAAGCCCTTTTACTAAAAGTTCTGCTTTATCAAAAGATAGATTGGTTCTCTCAACAAAATCACGTGCCGTATAGCTATAAAGCTCGGCAAGCATATCAAGCGTAAGATGCTGTACAAGCTTTTCTATGGTTGCAGGCCCTATACCGGAGATAAGCTGTAGATGAAGAAGTGTCTTTCTATAATCAAACATCTAATATTATTATTATTTTAATGTATTAATAATTAAGCGGGAGCTCGGGTACCCCAAACTCCCGCTTTTTTCTTTTTTTATATACTAAAAACTACTCTTCTTCTGGATTAAATTCTTGATTAAATTCTTGAACTGCTGCTGGCGTTATACCATCGGCTGCAGGTGCGCTTCCAGCACATTCAGCCAGAGATGGCTCTTCAGAATCGGGGTTTTCGTTGCATACCACCATAGTAGCAAGCTTTTGTGTAGAATCAAGCTTAATAAGCCTCACCCCTTGTGCTTGTCTGCCCATGGTGCGTACTTCTTTAGGTGAAAGCCTAATTATTTTACCCGCAGCATCAATAAGCAATACATGCGACTCATCGTCTACTACTTTAAGCCCAATCACTTTACCGTTACGTTCAGTTGTTGGGATAGTGCGTACACCATAGCCGCCACGGTGTGCTACTCTAAAGTCGCCTACACGTACACGCTTGCCATAACCATGTTCTGTCGCAAAGAGAATATCTTTGTCGTCGGCAACAACCGTCATACCTACAACAGCATCACCATCACGCAAACGAATACCATGAACACCGGCAGCGTTACGACCCATAGCGCGTACTTCATTTTCTTTAAAACGTATACCAAAGCCATTTGCTGTTGCGAGTACAATCGAATCAGAGCCGGAACTAAGCGAGCAAAACGCAAGCTGATCACCGTCGTTAATAGTAATCGCGCGCAATCCATTAGATCTAATTTTAGCAAATGCACGAGCTTCAGTTCGTTTAATAGTGCCACTCTTGGTCACCATCACCAAATACTTGTCTTCAAGGTCACGAGTACAGAGCAATTTAACCACATGCTCTCCTTGCTGAAGGGGCAATAGGTTAATAATAGCTCGCCCTTTAGCCGTTCGCGACGCTTCTGGAACCTGGAATACTTGTAAGCTATAGGTTCTTCCCTGGTTAGTAAAGAAGAGAAGCTCGTCATGATTTCGTGCAGCAAATACATCCTGCATAACATCATCAGAGTCTTCTAGGTCTGCCATACCCATCTTACCTCTGCCTCCACGACGCTGAACACTATACATAGTCAATGGCATGCGCTTCATGTAACCTTTACGAGTAAGAGTTACTACAACGTCTTCGTCAGGTATCAAGTCTGCTTCACTAAGTATATCTATAGCGCCTTCGATACGGGTTCTACGCGCATCACCATATTCAGCTTTAAGAGCACGAAGCTCTTGTTCTATTTCAGTCAACAATGTGTTTCTGTCAAGCAAGATAGTTTTAAGCCTCGCTATAGTATGCTTAATCTCTTCCATCTCTGTGTGAATCTTTTCTTGCTCCATACCTGTCAAGCGCTGCAATCTTAACTCAAGAATCGCCTTGCCCTGTTCAGGAGTAAGCCCAAAACGCTTATTAAGCCTTTCGAGCGCCTGGTCAGGAGAAGAAGCCGCTTTAATCAAGCTTACAACTTCATCAATTGAGCTTAATGCTACGATAAAGCCTTCAAGCAAATGTGATCGAGCTTGTGCTTTTTTCAAATCATAGTTTGTGCGCTTATAAATAACTTCTTCTCTATGAATCAAAAACTGCTTGATCAATTCGCGAAGCGTAAACAGTAATGGTCTATTATCAAGTAATGCCAGCATCAAAATACTTACTGTGCTTTGCAGTGACGTATGCTTATAGAGCTGATTGAGTATTACCTGAGGAGATTCGTTGCGACGAAGCTCTATAACTACACGCATACCTCGCTTATCAGACTCATCACGAATATTCGAGATACCCTCGATAATTTTATTGCGCACTAGATCTGCGATTTTGGTAATAAGATCAGCCTTAATAACCTGATACGGGAGTTCCGTAATTACTAAAGCAGTACCCTTAGACGTTTCTTCTACTTCTACAACGCCACGCACCGTAATGCTGCCGCGTCCAGTTCTATACGCCTGGACTACGCCAGAACGACCGCAAATAATACCACCAGTTGGAAAATCAGGGGCAGGCACAAGATCAAAAAGCTCTTCTTCCGTTAAATTTTCATTACGAATAAGCGCTAAGCACGCATCAATTACTTCGTTTAAGTTATGTGGGGGTATAGAGGTCGCCATACCAACAGCAATACCAGCCGTACCATTTACCAATAAATTAGGCAATTTGCTTGGCAATACCGTAGGCTCTACGGTCGATTCATCAAAGTTGGGCACAAAATAGGCCGTTTCTTTATCTAAATCAGCTAAAATTTCTTGAGAAATTTTGTGCATACGAACTTCAGTGTAACGCATAGCCGCTGCGTTATCTCCGTCTACCGATCCCCAGTTACCCTGCCCATCAAGCATAGGGTAACGACGAGCAAAGTCCTGCACCATACCAACCATGGTATTATAAACAGCTTGGTCACCGTGCGGGTGGTACTTACCAAGCACCTCACCCACTACGCGTACAGACTTATGGTAAGGCTTATTATACGCAAATCCAAGCTGATGCATAGTATATAACACACGCCGGTGTACTGGCTTTAAGCCATCTCGAACATCAGGAATAGCACGGCTGACCACCACCGACATAGCGTATTCAAGAAAAGAATCTTTAAGCTCTTCTTCAATAAGCACCGGCTGCACGTGCAACGGCCTTATATTTTTATCATTTGTAGTTTCCATACTTCTCGCCTCATGAGCTTAGCTCTCGCACTAGAAGAAATCTATTAAGAATTGACTAGATTGCTTACTAAACGAAATTATACCTAAATATTGCTTACTATTAGTATACATTTTTTTAGCACTTTTAACAAACCAGGATACCCCTCTAAAAAGCAAGCTTTTTAGGCTTTTTTTAGAGAGAAAAGCTCATTCTTCTTAAATAAGAAAATCTGCAGAAAAGCTCGATCAAATTTGCATTATTTAATATTTCTATTATAATATAATTGTCGAGATAAAAAAAGTCGAGATAAAAAATAGTCAGTTATTTCTTAGAAAAACCAAGCGAAACGAGAGGTTTTCACATGTATTCAATAAAAACATGGCTTTTAAGTTTTTTACTAGCAATTAGTCTTTTAGCACATAAAATAGATGGGTATGAAGAAGCTTATATTGCGTCATCTGATGGAACTACCATAAAACTTGCACCTGGAGACCAGATGTATTGTAAAGCAGGCACCACTCTTTATAACCAAGATGAGGCTAAAAGCAATTCGGATTTTTACATTCGTCCCCTAAATTATCAACAAGATTTGCTTGAAAAGCATTTTCATGATAAGCGTTTTTATGCCTATCTAGATGCCCTTAAATCACGAGGTATAAACGCAGGGCCCTTTTTTATATTTATGGCAACTCTGTATTGCCTTAGAAATCGACTACCTGATGTTCCTAATTATATAGGATTCGGTGGCGCTATGGCTTTTCAAGACTACTTAGGGCCTGCGGTCAAAGAAGGTTTTAATTCGGCAAGCTTAATTGTGAATATGCTTAAACAACGCTTCAACCTCGAAGAGACTAGTGACCCTTTCGAAAAACATCAAATTGAGTATGTTCGCAACAAATCACAGATTCCGTTATCGTATCAGGAAGCTATAGAAAGAATTTTTATAGAAAGCAAATGCGAGCCGCGCTTTGATGACAAAGTTTATAAGCAAAAGATCAAAATGCTTCTTGATCTACCTACACAAAATAAAGAAATTATTTATGACGAAAACGTTATAAATAAAGCTTTTTTGGGATATAGCCCTGAAGCAGAACTTGATCTAAAGCGCTTTTGCATTCGCCACGTCGCTGCATGCACTGAAAATAACGTTCGTAAAATAGCCGCCTATTTTAAGGGCGAACCGGGTGTGGGCAAAACACGCGCCGCTCATCAAATGGGACAAGCACTTACCGTGCCCCTTAAGAAAGTGTCCCTTGCAGAGATCGACATTGAAGATTTAGTAGGAACGAGAGACAAGCCTGGTTTACTTCTGAGTATACTGTGCGAAAACCAAGGCAAAGAGAAAAACTTTAAAAATATGCTTTTGCTCATGGATGATGCAGATAGGATTCTTTTAGCTGATGGCCAGCAATTTGGCAGATTCTCCAGCGGAATGCTTCTTTCGTTTTTACTTACTCTTTTAGAGCCTGAGACTAAAACGTTCTATAGCCCATTTTTAGATTTAGAAGTAGATATATCTTCATTAGGCATAATATTAGCAGGTAATACAGATATTACGGACGCTGCTCTTGCAAGTCGACTTCAAATAATTGAATTTAGCAATTATGAAAGTGAATATAAAAAGCAGATAGTATGGGAAGAATTATTCCCAAGCATGCTTGCTACACATAAAAAAGCTAAATTACAACTTACTGAGCAAGATTTTACTCAAGAAGACACAGATGCCATAAACGCTCTTGTAGAAAAAGATGAAGACCCAGGATTTAGGTCTATAAAGCTTAAGCTGACTAAATATATAGAAGATAAAGTACTTTCTAAATATTTCATGAAGAACACCCATAAACGGGCTTCTCTCGAAACAACTTAATATCTTAAAGACCCCCCGTTAATCTTGTAAATTAACGGGGGGTCTTATCAAAAATGCTTATCTGGTGTATACTAGTATAAATTTCTTAATTGTCTTATAAGCCCATCTAGTCAGAGCACATATACTTAATCATGGAAAAAAAAATTATAGATCTTCAGCGGTTTACACCCGATAAAATACGTAACTTTTCTGTTATAGCCCATATTGACCATGGAAAATCTACCCTATGCGATAGGCTACTCGAAGTCACGGGTACTCTCTCTACTCGGCATAAAAACGACCAGTTTCTTGATAAACTCCAAGTAGAAAAGGAACGGGGCATTACCGTAAAAGCTCAAAGCGCTTCTATGCTCTATGACTATAAAGGCGAGACCTATCTGCTTAACTTGATTGACACCCCAGGCCACGTAGATTTTAACTATGAAGTCTCGCGATCTCTGTATGCTTGCCAGGGAGCATTATTGCTTGTAGATGCTGCTCAAGGGGTACAAGCTCAAACTATGGCTAATTTTTACTTAGCCTTTGAGCAAAATTTAACTATTGTTCCTGTTATGAACAAGATCGATTTGCCTAACGCCAACCCTGAACGCGTTGAGAAAGAATTGCAACAGTTGTTTGAGTTTCAACCGCGCGAAATTATACATGCATCTGCAAAAGCAGGCATTGGTATTCATGAGATTCTCGCATCCGTTATTGAACGCATGCCCGCACCACAAAGTACTACATCAGGGCCGCTTAAAGCACTGTTATTTGATTCCTGGTACGATGACTACAAAGGTGTAATTTGCTTGATAGCGATCAAGGACGGTTCTATCAAAAAAGGCGATATGGTTACCCTTGCTCAAGCAGACGCCACATACGAAGTACTCGAAATTGGGCTCATGTACCCTGAACAGACCCCGCAAGCTGCTTTATACGCAGGCCAAGTGGGCTACTTAATTACAGGCATGAAGACCGTACGTGAAGCGCGCGTGGGGGACACTATTCACCAAGCCAAAAAGCCGGTTACACCGTTTCCTGGTTTTAAGCCAGCTAAACCGATGGTGTTTGCCGGTATCTATCCGGTAGATGGCGAAGATTTTGAGATGCTTCAAGACGCTATAGAAAAATTAACTCTTAATGATGCCAGTGTACGCTTAGAAAAGAAATCTTCAGCAGCGCTCGGTCTTGGTTATAGATGTGGTTTTCTAGGACTATTACACATGGATGTATTCAAGCAACGTCTTGAGCAAGAATACAACTTATCGGTAATAGCAACTGCTCCAAGCGTACTTTATAAAATACAGCTTAAAAATGGCGAGATGATCGATATAGAAAATCCTTCAGAATTTCCTGATCCATGCAAGATAGAAGCAATATTAGAGCCAATGATAGATGCAACTATTATTGTACCTAAAGATTATTTAGGCAGCGTAATTAAATTATGCCAAGAAAAGCGTGGCGATCAGAAAGATCTTACGTATCTTAGTGAAGACCGGATTATTTTAGTCTATAGGCTACCACTCAATGAAATAGCTATCGATTTTTATGACGAGCTTAAATCTATTAGTTCAGGCTATGCAAGTTTAGACTACGATGAAGCGGGCTATCAGGAAGCAAAATTAGTCAAAATGGACATGTTGCTTAATGGCAAAGCGGTTGATGCTTTATCATTAATTGTTCATGCTGATCGCTCTTACTACGTAGGAAGAGAGCTTGCATCTAAATTACGTAATGTTATACCACGCCAATTATTCGAGGTAAGCATCCAAGCTGCTATTGGCTCAAAAATTATAGCGCGTGAATCTATTTCACCACTACGTAAAAACGTAACAGCAAAATGTTATGGTGGTGACATCACGCGTAAGCGTAAGCTATGGGATAAACAAAAAGAGGGCAAGAAGAAAATGAAGCAAATCGGTTCTGTTGAAGTACCGCAAGAAGCCTTCTTAACCATTTTAAAGAAAGGGTAAGGAGATTGTATGACGCAAAACACAGAGTATGAGAGTAAACACCAAGTTATTAAGTCTCATGGGGACAAGCATCACCTAAACGACCATGAGCATAGCCATAATCATGAAAGCGAAATCTTTGAGGGGAATATATTTATATTCCATAGCTTTGATATCGGAGACGATATAGACTTAGAAAAAATAAAAAATGCTAACATTTTAATACGGCGTCCCGTAACACTTTCTAAGTATTTTAAAAACTACCATATACCCTTGGCGGTAGAGCTACCTCATCCTCATAGCAGTCCTCGATGCGTGGGTGTCAAGCTTCATAACTTTGGTGTAGTCACTTTACGCTATCAGATTCCCTTTTCTACCACACTTGAACAGCTAAGAGCTAATATAAACGAGCTTGATAGTTTCTATCATGAGCAAAGTGTGGCTGATGCTGGGGTATTATTCAAGAAAATTAAAAATTATATTAACAAGCCACGCTTCTTTCATTTGCATACTTCATACATGCTTATCCAGGTCACTATGAACCCAGTGCCTCGTTCAGCACAAGAAGATGTCATACAATTTAAAGAACAACATGGCAACGTTATAGCTTCACTCTTACGCTTTGAGACTGAAACACTTTCTGAGTATCAAAAAGACGAGATAGTTGACTCGGCTTTTGGTTACTATCAGGGTGATTTAATTATTATTGATACAGACGCAGCGTTTATTTACGACGATGAATACGAAGACAAGCTTGATATCTTTGAGTTTGCCAATATTCAGCACTTAGAACTCCAGTATTTTGATAGAGCGCTCGATAAAAAACTTAACGCAGTTTATGAAGGCAAAGTAAAACAACTACCCTGGAAAGCTTATTTGCCCATGATTGGTGCAGCGTTTAATGAACCAGTCAGTGAGCTTGATCAACTTAAAGTTGATATTTCAGTAATTACTGACAGATTAGAAAACAGTGTTACGCTTACAGGTGATGTGTATTACTCAGAACTTTATTCTAAGATTGCTGAGAAGCTTGATCTCAAAAACTGGCGCGAGTCGCTACACAATAAGCTCTCGATTATTCATGATATTAGTATGGTGCATCAAAACCGTGTAGAGGCAAGCCGCAACGACTTTCTCTCAGTAATAGTGATTATCTTGATATTTATCGAGCTCTTGGTAGCTCTTGTCAAATAAAATACTGAGGGCGTATTTTTTTAGTACGCCCTCAACCAGTTTTATAGTTCTCAAATATCTTCTTATGCACCAGCACTTTAAGCCTGCTCTTTTCGATTGTATCAAGGCTAAAAGCCGCCTAGATATGACCGTCTTACCTAACAAATCTGTCGTAACCACTTTTGATCAGTGCAGCAATAGCTAAGCCACTGGCACCGTCTATAATTGCGTTAAAAATAATTCTTTTTAATTTGTCAGACTTTTCTTTTGCTGCCTTCTGAGCCTCAGGAGAGAGTTCTTCAAATGTTTTAGCTCCAGCACCTATAAGCACTTTTCTTATCTCAGATAAATCTGGTGCTCCAGACCAACTCTCCACCTCATTAAGCTTATCAAGTACTGTTCCTTCTGTAACAACAATGTTATTTACAGGTGCTCCACTTCCTAATAAATATTCTACTAATATTACTGCCCTGTTTATATTATTCTCTTGTGAAAATGCCCCTAGTAAAACAAGAAGTAACATTCTGCTCAAAATAGCATCCTTTATACCTGAATTGTCTCCAAACTCATTCCAGTATACTAAAAGCGGGTCTAGTATTCTTTGTACTGCAACAACATCTAGTGCTTGAGTTGCGCTCCATATAACACACCAATAAGGATAATCGTTGGTATCTTTAATAGGTGTTTTTTCCAGTATTTTTCTAAAAACGCCATAAGCTTTATCAGCTTTTGCTCGATCGTCAGACACAAGTTCTTGAATTGCAAGTCCTAATGGCGTGCTTTTACACGATTCTCCATCACTAAACTTTTGATTAATATCAATATTTCCGCCTTTAGCGAGTAGCTCATTAATTTTGGCAATATCGCTCGTTTTAATCGGCTCATACCACTCGCTTTGCTCAATAGTCACGGATAACAGCGCATGACTGTAACTGGTCAATAATAAGCTAAGTAACACATGTCTTATTTTCATTATCATTTACCTCTAATTAAACAAAATTTAGTATAATTATATAACTTTAGCATACAATAAATAGCATTCAAATTGCAATAAAATCAATAGGGCATGAGTCACTTTAGAACCACGCCCCTATTGATTTCTAATTATAGTATTAAATTACTAGCTTCAGCTACTTTGGATAAGTACCTTAAGCTATAAGAGCATTTATAAATGCTTGCTCGGTTGGCCAAGAAACTTTGTAGCCTATAACACCCAAGATGCCCTTTACTATGTCATTTACTATGGTTTTTTCTACTTTTTTAGCTACTTGAGCGCGTGCTTCTGGACTGTTCTTTTTGTCTTCAGGTAACGCGTCGTATGCTTTATCGAGCTCCGCATTCCCTTCTTGGATAATGCCTACAAGCATTCTTACAAAAGTATCACCAAACTGTGTTTCGACAAATCTCTGCGTCACTTTCTGAAGATACTTTTCAAGCTCACCCGCTACAGCATCCTCACCAAGAGCATTCATAAGCAAGAGCCTCGGCACATGAGGCGATAAGATTTGGCCTACATCATACGCCATATCTGCAAGCTTATAGCCTAGCACAGTAAGCACAAGGGACCCACTAAGCCTAAGTGCTTCATCTTCAAGCGATACTAGTGGCGCATTTTGTAGCATTACCGGATTTTCTCGTGGAATACTCAAACAATGCGGGTCTTGAAGACCACAGCAGGAAGAGGTACCTTGTACTACATCAAGCGGTTGATTAAGCGCATAACGATAGTCAGAAGGATTTATAGTTATAAATGGCAACAAAAGATCTTTAAACTGAGCAAGCACGGGAGTTACACCTACTTCTATCAGCTTAAGTAAAGATGAGATTTTAATGCCCGCATCAAACGCCGTTGCAAGCTGTTTTGCTGCAATCTCGCTTGCTCCAGCCTTTTTCAGAGACTCTTGTATGAACATTTTAAGAGCTATCTGAAGAGCAGCATTCACGGTTTTAATAACAACTGGTCTTTCTCTATCAGCAAACGATTCTTCGAAGCTTTTTTGTTTGCTTACTGGCCAAACGACATCGCTCGCAATTTTTACCATATGAGCTAACTGCTCTTTAACATAATATCCGGTCAAAAAGAGAGTCGTAAGATAGAATTTGGACTGGAGTGTGGTACGTGCATGATTATCGATAGCTGAATCAGCTGAAGGGCATGAAATTGAGCTCGCTAGAGTTAAGATCAGGGCGAGAATGAGACGAGCAGATTTTAAGGGTTTAAGCGTTTTAAGCCGTTTTCGGTCTTCTTTAGTATCGAGGTTACTTGGGATACTCATAGAGCCTCCTTGGTATTAGTGTACTACTTCTTCATTATTTTCCTTCTATACACAGTTTACCATTAATTCAGTTATTAATCAAAAATGCTTAGCAAAAACAGTTTGGTTTCAATTAAGAATTCGAAAATAAAAGGGGGCAATTACGTCCTCTTTTATTTTCGAATTTAGACTAGGATGTTCTACTCTGCATGTTCATGTGCAAGTAAACCAAGATCTGTTAAGAATTTCTGCTCGGTAGGACCAGAAACTTTCTGTGTAATAACGGTAAATAGGCCACGGGCTACTTGACCTGAAAGATCTTTTTCTATTTTTTGCTTATATTTGGCCAAGAGCTTAGGGTCATTTTTAACTTGTTCAGGTAAAGCGTCTAATTCTTGTTGAGCCGCCATAGCTGTTGTGCCTAATAATTTAGTAAGTAGCGTATTGAAAATTGCAAAGAACTCCATTTCACTTGTTCGCTGGGTTATTTTTCCAAAAAGATCTCCTATAAGCGCTTTAAGCGTGCCCGGAGTCGCATCACCAGTTACAAAGTTTTTTATGTGGGGTGAAATTATATTGCCTATATCATAAGCCCAGTCTGCAAAAATATAGCCAATTTGCGTGAGCAATAGGGCTAACCCAAGCTGCTGACTCACTTCATAAAGTTGAGTGGTGTAATCTTTTTCTGACACAGTTGGTGCTTTAAACTGTACAGCACCACCAAGACAGTACGGATCATGCGCGCCGCACGTCAAGGCCGTACCTTGATTAGATGCAAGTGGATACTTAAGTGAATAGCGGTAGACTGACTCAGTAAGATCTAAACGCGGCTTAAGCGCTGTAAGCGTCGCTGCTATTTCTTGTCGAAGCTCAGGACGCTGAATTTCAGCATCAAAAGCTTGAAAAAGATCTTTAAGCGTAAACTTGAATGATTCAGGTAAAGTATCAGCAAGTGTTGGTATAACTGCCCCGGTAAAGAACTTTCTGACCGACCATATTTTAATACCAGCATCAAAAGCATTTGCTAGTGCACTTGCCGTTTTTGCATTAAAGCCGTTTTGCGCTAAAGATCTATTGATACCCATTTTAAGCGCTATCTGAAAGGCTGCATTAACTATCTTACTAGCAAGAGGTATTTGCCAACTAGCTAAATCCTGCAGATATCCCTTCTTAAGATTTTCTGGTACATACTTGCTAGCTTCTTCCACGACGGTATCGGCCGCCTTGTCTACCAAATCTTCAAGTATACTTTTTCCTACAAAACCAACAACAAACATAGGCAATAAGACCTGTTGTGGGTTAGCAGAAATTCTTTGAATAAGAGACTGACCGTTATCAGCTTTATTCGTAACACTTGATGTTACACCCATTAGACTTATAATAATCGCTAAAAAACAGCGGCTTCTTTTAAAAAAAATAGTACTTGAGCTACATAAGATATTCATTAAATTCCTTAAATTCCTTTAAAATAGTTTGCTTATTTTAATTTATATCTTAATAGTAATATATATTTATTTGAAAAAGCAAGATTTTGCTGTATTGAGCACAAAATAATAAAATATTTTATAGTAAATACCCTTAAATCAGGTCTTAGTTACGGGCTTATCGGGTACGCTTGCCGTACATAACGTTGCTTAAGAACTTAGAGAATGGGTTTTTAAACTTTTTTAGAGCTGTGCCAATTTTTACTATTTTAGTGCTTTTCTCACCCGTCAGCAGCGTATCGCGCACATCTTTAATATCGATAAGTGCCGAACTACTTCCTGGCTCTTCTAAAATTTCTATTTTTTCTATGAGATTTAAAAACTGGTCTCTTACCGGATCAAGCACAACGACATCGATAATATTATTAATAGTTTTCTCAATAAATATCAATCCCTGCTGCGCTACTAGTGATCGAGAAGCCATAAGTGTAGTTCGATTTGTATGCACGAATCGAGCTACATAAATACTTATCCAGTAAGCTAAAACAACTAATAAAATACCAACGATAAACGCAAAAAGCTCTATGCTCAAATGACCTAAAGTGCTTGTCAAATGGCGTGAATATTTTTTTACATACTCTTCTAGAGGTATGCCTGCACAGGTTGGGGCTCCTTGCTTCGTGCAGTACAGATCTTGAGGGCCACAAGTTAGGGTTGTACTATGCCCTTGAGGGCCTGCTAATGGATATTGAAGCGAGTAGCTATAACAGTGAATAGACGAAGAACTAAAAATATCTTGCACGAGCACGGCAAGCAGGTGCGTGATATCTTTAAGAAGCTCAAGAGAGGCTTGGGTAAGCTCTACATAGCGCGGAATACGCATTCCTAAAATAAAGTCTTTATGAAGCTCATTAAGGGTTAAGTCTGTAGGCAAGGGGACTTTCTCAAAAAGTTTAAGCAAGAAGCCCTCTAAGGCCAACTGCGTAAACGTCTCAACACCTTTTTCAACAAGCCTTGGCTTATAGACTTTGTCTGGATTGACAAAAACGAGGGGTGGCGGTGTAATGGTCTTATTTGCTATCTGGGTTGAAAGCATCTTAATACCATACTCAGCACCAGTGCCTATTGTATAAGCAAGAGCTTCTAAACAATTTTTTTGCACTACTGCACATGTAGTTAAAGGAGCACATGCCAGTATAAAAGCTAAGAGAGCAGCACAACGGTTAAGCCAGAACCGAGCACGTAACAACGCGCATACATAATAATATATGCTCATAGGCACAGCCCTTTATTATTTTACTATTTTGTTACTATTTTTATATTTACGTTTTATAGAAAATTCAAAAAATAGCCGTTTAAATATTACTATTTTAGTATAATATCATAAACAAAGACAAGTCAACATTCAAAAAACAATGAACTGTCTTGAAAATAGCTTTCGTGCTCAGCTTGATCGACTTTTAGTCTTTCTTAGGCTTGTACGCTCACCTTAGCAGGGCGTAATAATTGATTTTTATAGGTATATCCCTTTTCAAAGACAGTTGCGATGTTGCCACTTGGTTTGTCTGAATCGGTAACATGCATAACCGCCTCATGAATTTCAGGATTAAAAACGGTTGCATCCGTTATTTCCTGCACTTGGTATTGTGCTAACATTTTTTGCAGAGCTTTATAAATTAAATTAAACCCTTGCGTATGAACCTCGAGCTCCGGTTTTTGCTGTATCTCAGTAAATGCCCGTTCAAAGTTATCCACGATACCTAAAATATCAAGTAAAACCGCTTTATAGGCGTTATCAATACCAATATATTTATCTTTTTCAAGGCGCTTGCGTACGTTATCAAAATCAGCCGCAAGATACAGGGCTTTATCTTGGGCAAGCTTGAGCTCATGACGTAAAGATTCTAGTTCTTGTGTACACGACTCTTCTGCTTGGCCATTATGTGTTGCACCATTATTAGTGTTATTATCGTTCATACTCATAACAAATCTCTTTATTTCGTGGGATTTTTTACGTTTTCTACTCTTATTTAGTGTAACTTATTGTTCCTAAAAGCGCCATCGTGTTATAACCACATTACTTATTTCACTTACTTAAGTAACAACAAGTATAAGAACCTATAGGAGTCCTTCAGTGAAAATTAAAATTCTTGCTTGTTTTCTGCTTGTCTCTACTTTCAAAATTAGTTATACAATGGACAATTTTCACTTTTACCGTGCTCATCCACTGTTGGCAGAAACACGCTTTACTAAAAGCTTTTTAAATTCTTTTGATGTACAGGTTTTTGGTGGATCTACAAATACCGCTTATAACAACTGCGGTAGAAAAGTACCGCTCTTTGGACGTATTGGATGCGAAGACTTTAAAGAATTTCCAGTAAATTTTTCCTTTGATCGAGAAAAATTTAAAAAAGATTTTTGTTCCGGCCGTTTTAATATCGTAGAAACACAGTTACAAGCGTTTATAAATCTAGATTGTGGCTTTTTTGCACACTTTCATTTACCTATACGACGCTTTAAACTCAAGCACGTTTTTCCTCTAGACAAACGCAACCCGCTCTTAACTGATAAGTTAAACGCTAATATGCGCTTATTAGAGCAGGAGCTTAATAAACATCATCTGAGTACGTGTAACTTTAAAAAGACGGGAGTTGGTGATTTTACCGCACTTATTGGGTGGACAGGCACTACCTATGATACTGCAGTTCTCGATTACTTAGACCTTACGCTCCAAACAGGTATTCTTTTCCCAACCAGCAAAAAGCAAGATTTATCCCATATTTTTGATATCCCATTCGGGTATAACGGTCATTATGCAAATACGCTTATTGTTGACGGTGCAACGGGATTTTGTGATTGGCTTACTTTCGGCGCACATGTAGAAGCACTTTTCTTTTGGGATACCAATCAAAAAGCACGCCTTAACTCTCGCAATCTTAATCTTTTAGATTACCCGTGCACCGGGTTTATACGCCTCGATAAAGCCTGTGCACGGGTAAAAGAGGGTAATATCTGGAGTGCAAGCGCTTATATTAAAGCAGATCACTGTATTTCCGGCTTTTCTCTTACACTCGGTTACTCCCATGATCACCAAAATGCAGGAGGAATTTTCCCATTGGGCAAACATACGGAAATAGCAACGATAACACATAAACAAGACCCTCTATTAAGCGGGTGGGATATGAATATCTTCCACTTTATACTTGAATACGACTGCGCTGATGAAGAGCTCTTAAGCGCACCACGTTTTGGTCTTGCGTATAATCACATAATTTCAGGCAAAAATATCTTTAGAAATTCAACACTTGGCGGATTCTTAGGCATAAACTGTGTATGGGATTTTTAGCTTAATACCACTAATAAGCTAACGGGCTAAAAACAGCTTAATTAATAACTTAATTAATAAATAGTGTTGATTTAGCTGTAATAATATTGCTATTATGAAAAAAATATAGTTATAATAACTAATTAATAGCAATAGAAGAAGGGAAAGCTATGAAAATCACCAGATATAGAGCGATAATTTTAGCGTTATTTTCTTGCGCCGCTCTCTTAAATGCTGAAGAACAACAACCGGAATCACCAAGCATTTGGAATCGATTTGTTGATACTGCTAAATATTATTGGGGAACTTTTGATAAGAACCTATGGCAAGCAGTACAAAACGATAATGTGGCCGAAGCTGAAGCTGCTCTTGCCAAAGGTGCAAGTCCAAATAACAGCAGTTATCGAGCTTTCCAATCTTCACCAGCACGAGGACCACAGACAACTATAACTGCTCGATCCAGTACCGTGCTTAATGAAGCGGTTAAGAAGAATAACAGTACTCTCGTTCAAGCTTTATTACATAAAGGCGCTAACCCTAATTTGCAGTTTGTTAACGATCAGCTCAAGCGAGAGGTAGCACTGTCTAATGCGCCTAATGCAGAAATAGCTAAACTCTTACTAGATGCGGGTGCTTTAGTAACTTTAGAAAAAGAACCGTATGATTATCCAACAAAGCCTCTGTATTTATTAGGTGGGCTGGCCCCTTTAACTGCGGCTATTAAAACCAATAGAAGCGATGTTATCAAAGAGTTACTAGATGCGGGTGCTAAAGCGGGAATAGGTTCACAATTAGCTCAAGAGGCAGCAGAAGCGCATAGAGCTGATATTGTAAACACGCTCCAAAAGAGTGGAGTTGACACAAGTACAGCACTTCCTTCAGGTTTACCCGTTGGATCTTATAATGATTCATGCATAAACTGCAAAGTTGAAACTACAAGCGGCGGCAAAACATTAACCTGTACTTGCGACTATGTGCGCATACTACCAGGCGAGTATGATGAACAAACGGGTAAGTATCTAGAAGATGCAGAAGCTATTTATAAGAATACAAGCAGTGTTTTTATTAGCGATAACGAAGAGTACAAAGATATAGAAAACCAAGAAGGCAAGCTTGGCTTGATTAAGTAGACATAACTAAAACTGGCTAGAGCGTAATTAAACTCTCTAGCCAGTTAATACTTTAGACTAATTACTTATCTAATTAGAAAGGCAAATCGTCTTCAAACGGTGCTTCGTCTTTAAATAACGGAGAACCACCGGTCATATTGTTTTGTGGCATACTAGGCGCTGCTTGTGGCGCTGCGCGGCGAGGTGCTGCTGCAGGCTCAAAGCTTTGCTCATCCGTGTCACCCATGCCTGGCTCACCAGCTTGGCCTGAGCCTAAGAATACTACGCGATCTGCAACAATAGAGTGTTTGCTACGCGTAGAACCATCCGCTTCTTTCCAGCTGTCAAGCTTTAAGCGGCCTTCGATAAGCGCTGGGCGGCCTTTACGCAAAAAATTATGGCAACTTTCTGCTTGTGCTCCCCACACGTCTACATCAACAAAGCACACTTCTTGTGTTACTGCACCAGTTTGCTTATTTTTAGTTTGTCTGTTAGATGCTATATTCAAGCGGCATACTGACTGACCAGAAGGCAATTGTTTAAGCTCTGGGTCACGGGTCAAATTACCAACAATAATAATACGATTATATCCTGCCATGGTCATTCCTTTTGTCTTAGATATTGGATATTTAAAAATAAATTAAGTTATTTTTGGTTTTTGGGAGTTTGGGGAAATTTATTAGGCTTTAAAACTTTATTAAGCGTACGAAGCGAATTAGTTCTTTCCTGTATATCTTTTTCAGCTTGCTTGAGTGATGCTAGTGTTTTATCTCGTTCTTTCAAAAAGGTACTCATAAAAGCACTGTCGTCATTACTTTCTGCTATATCCCGTATATTCCATAGGATATCATCAAGTGCCTGTGCTGCCAAGGCCGTTTGTGCAGTTAATTCATGAGCCATAGACTCAAGCGTTTCTACCGCTTGCCGGCGTGCCTTTGAAAGCGACTGCCGCTTTGGGCGCCCAACGGGTTCTTGCTCTACAAAACTTTCAGCAGTAGTTTTTTGAGATGCAGCTGAATGAGAAACACCATCTAACGTAATGGTAAACACGTGTGCTAAGAAAAAAGATAACAAAATGATCTTTTGAGAATGTACCATACTCGAGTTTCCTTAAATAATTTATATACATAGTGAATAAAAGAAGCAACAACGGCAATAACAATAAGTTGATGCAGTACTTTAATACTTACCAGTGCGCTGTGCAACTGAAGACGATCAGCAAATAATAATAATAATAACCAAAACACAAACACCGTTTGGATGAGCATAGCAGCTTTACCAAACACCGAAGGCTGAACCGTAAAATTACCACGCTGAATCTTAAAAGCAAACACTCCTCCCGCTATTAACAAGAGCTCTTTTATAAGCACAAGCATTACTAATTTAGTCGAGATAAAAGCTGTGGGTATTTTTCCAAACAGTAACGCTGCATAGCATGACAGCATAAGAAATTTATCAGCAACAGGGTCGAGCGCTGCACCCAGAGCTGTTTGCTCATCAAAAAGTCGTGCAAATGCTCCATCAAGCAAATCGGTAACAGCCGCACACACAAATAAACATAAAGCAGTATTCCAGGCCTGCGTGAGTATGGCGATAACAACAAAAGGCGTAAGCAGCATACGCATAAGAGTAAGCATAGTAGAAAACGTCAGCTGATCTTTAAAGTCTTTGTAGGTAATATTCAGCATAAAAGCCCAATGGTAATCGAATATACGAGTAAAAGCGCTTTAACAGAGCACATCATACCAAAGAATCTTTCACTTGCCCAGGGTTTGACTCAAGAGCTTGGCTTATCACACCGCCACCCAAGCAGCGCATGCCTTCATAAAAAACGGCAAATTGCCCTGGTGCAATACCCTGATCACGCGAAAGCAAATCTACGTGATAGCTCTCTAAGTTATTTACATTTTTTGTAACACGACTTTCATGCATACGTTCGCCGTGGCGTAATTTTACCTGTAGCTGTGCTGGCAACACAGGTTCTACCGGTATCCAGTTCATGCTCTCCACGGTAAAATTATTACGTAATTTTACAGGGTCATAGTAAGAACGGGATATATACACACTGTTAGTTTTTACATCTTTAGCAACTACGTACCAGGGACCTCCACTGAGACCTATTCCCTGCCGTTGACCAATAGTGTAGTACCAAAAACCAGCATGCTCACCAAGTTTCTTACCCGTTTCATATTCGTAGAGTATTCCCTTGTGCTCACCCAAGTGATGACGCAAAAAATCTTGAAACTTTAATTTGCCTAAAAAGCAGATACCCTGACTGTCTTTACGGTCTTTAGTAGGTAAATCAAACTCATGAGCAAGCGCACGTACTTGTTCTTTGCACAAGTCACCAAGTGGGAAGAGTGCTTTACTGAGTTGAGATTGGTTTAAATACGAAAGAAAATAAGTCTGGTCTTTAAGAGCGTCAGGAGATCTATAAAGTAGGCTATACTCTTGATGATGCTCTACACGAGCATAGTGACCCGTTGCTATATAATCAAAATCCTGCTCAAGTGCTTTTATAAAAGCTCCAAACTTAATACGCTGGTTGCAGAGTACATCAGGGTTAGGTGTCCTGCCCGCTTTAACTTCTTGAATAGTATAAGTCACCACTTCTTGCCAGTATTCTCTCTGGAGAGACACTACCTCAAGCGGTACCTGAGCTTGACTACAGACGGCTTGGACATATTTAAGATCTTCCTGCCATGGGCAATCACCCAGGTAGGCAAGCTCATCTTCAAGCCAAATCTTTATATAAAAAGCGACTGGCTCGTATCCTTGCCTCTGGATAAGACGCAAGGCCACCGAACTGTCTACCCCTCCGGAGACGAGAACAGCAACGCGCATGCTTAATTCTTTCTTGTAAATTAAAACTTATAAAAAATTTTTACAAATTCATAATGCTATAGTATACTTTTCTTAACTATTATAGTACAGTCTGAACATTTTTCATAGCACGAATAGAAATTTTGGCCTGCTGGACATAACTTTTCCCCGTCGCGAAATCCCCTTATGAGCCGTACTCCCTTGTGTTGACACCGGTATGCTCATGCGCTGACGGGGATTTTTTTTACTCTATCACTTAGAATTATAAGTTAATTATAGTATAGTTAAGATAAACTGCATTCGTATAACTTATTACATAAGATTATTTATAAAATCACATGAATATTATTTACCAGTTACAAGCTGCTTTCAAGCAGTATATTATTGCCACTTTTAATATCCCCGAAGCACTTCACGATCAAATTCTCTTACTGCTTAACGCAGACCCCCAAAAACATGCTTTAGGTGACTTAAGCAGTAGTGCGCCATTAACATTGGCTAAAAGCGTCGGCAAATCTCCAAGAACTCTTGCTGAAGAAATTACGCAAAATTTCTGCCACCCAGCAATCTTAAAAATGGAAGTAGCAGGTCCGGGATTTATAAATATATTCCTGACCAATCAAGCATTATCTTCGGTCTTAAGCGATCTTATTAGTCTCAAAGACCAATTTTTCTCACTTGATCAGTGCGAAGACCGTGCTGTTTACTCGCTTGAATTTGTAAGCGCTAATCCAACGGGTCCCTTGCACCTAGGCCATGGCCGCGGCGGTATTGTCGGTGACGTACTGGGTAATATTCTACGCTTTTTAGGACATAAAGTTATCAAAGAATTTTATGTTAACGATGCCGGTTCACAAATTAAAAAGTTAGGCCAATCATTTAAAGCACGTTGTGCACAAGTATTAGGCAAAGATATGCCGGTACCAGAAGATGGGTACCATGGCGAGTATCTTACCATACTTGCTCGTACTCTGCTTGAAAGTGACGGCGAGTATATGTTAAATCGTCCCGACAGCTTCTTTGAAGACTATGCTAAAAATGCACTTTTAGAAAACATACGCCAAACACTCAAGCAATACGGCATAGAGTACGATGTCTGGTTTTCTGAAAAGAGCTTGTATACCCACAATAAAGTAGAACAGGCTTTACAGATACTTAAAGACAGAGGCTTTATTTACACGACAGAAGATGGCGCTGTGTGGTTTACTGCAACTCAGTTTGGTGATGATAAAGACCGCGTGTTACGCAAGAGCAATGGTGAATACACCTATGCTGCTTCAGATGTTGCGTACATGCTTGATAAACTTGAGCGCGGCTCTACTTACTTAGTATTTGTACTTGGCCAAGATCATCATAGTTATGTGACACGCCTTAAAGCCATTATTAATGCACTTGGGTATAACCCCGCTTATTTAGAAGTAATTTTATACCAGCTGGTGACACTTAAAGAGTCAGGCGAATCAGTACGTATGTCCAAACGCGCAGGACGTATAGTATCGCTTCAAGATGTGATAGAAACAGTAGGGACCGACGTAGCTCGTTTCTTTTATTTGCATCGCAAAGTAGATGCGCACTTAGATTTTGATATTGATCTTGCGCTTAAACATACAGATGAAAACCCTGTGTATTATATTCAATATGCTTATGTGCGCACGG
>Ga0351964_1033_pt1 | contig 29892 bp, 22 predicted proteins | sample TotcelT113001N15_FD_205807 | JGI IMG/M metagenome (GOLD analysis project Ga0351964, IMG submission 205807) | Enriched cells from coal bed in the Powder River Basin, Montana, United States - Total cells T11 rep3 HSBNCT.T11.300.1.N15 ... | reverse complement strand
AGGTCCCAGGTCTGCGCCTTGGGGAGCGGCTTCCACTCAAAGCAGAAGAGCGTCGCCTCGCACCCACACATATCGCAGGACAGTACCTCGCCAAGGGCGGGGGACACCGGCCATGGGGTAGGCAAGACGAACGTGTCGGCATACACCCACAACCGCCCTTCCTCGGCTTCGTAGTCATAAGTCCGGTCATCGATGGCCCACAGATTAACCATGTCATTGACGGTCACCCGTAGCGTGTCCGGACGGAAATCCGTGCCAGGGGTGAGCCCGACAGTCAACGAGTCCCAGTCCATGACCGTGACATTGGGCGCCCTGGGTATGAGCGTCCTGTCCACTCCTGCCCCGAACGCTCCGTACAGCACTTCCTTGATATGCGCCAGGCCCGTGAAACCCGCGTCAGGCGGACTCAACGGCGTCCAGTCGATGGCGCCGCCGACCGTCCAGCGATAGATGCCGCTCGCGCCGTTCTCTGTCGCCGCGTAGAGCAGCCTGTTGCGGGTGAATTCATCGTCGAGCACCATGTGCACGGGGTCCGGCCGCCGGCAGTGGCGGCAGCACAGTGAACGACTCGCCTCCATCAGTGGACACCGCAACCTCACCTTCATCGCCGTTATCACCTGCGAAGATGTAGCTGTTGCCATGGAACTTGAGCGTGTTCCCAGACTTCAACCCGGTGTCGATGTCATAGGTCCACACCCATATGTACCACTGCCTCACCTTGGTCCACTGGCCGATGGCCAGCAGGTTGTCGTACAGCACATAGATGCGCTCACTGCTGACGATTGCGACATCAGTCAGGTCCTCGGGGCACTCCACTATGCGGACCCACGTTTGCCCGTTGTCGAGCGACCGATAGAGCAGGTTGCTGTCCCTCACCGCGTAGAACACGGCGTTTCCACTGCCCGATTCGGGAGTACGGCGCAGGATGATATCGTCGGTCGGGCTGTCGAGGAAGTCGACCCGCTCCCAGCGCAGGCCGAGGTTCTCCTCCGTCAGCGACGTGGCTCTCCAGATGCTGTCGATGCCGGTTCCCGCAGAAGCGAGATACAGGATATTGCCGGGTTCCTTTGTCGCCGTCCCCACCAGCCAGAGGGAATAGTCGCACAATTGCTCGATGTCAGTGTCGATCAGGCTTATCTGGTTCCATAACAGGTAGTCATCGCCAGAGGACGCCCGGGATATGGCGCTCTCATCGGGAGAGCCAACCGGATTGCCACTCCAGGGACCACCCGGCAGGGTCAGGTCGGCCCAGTCGGACGGCGTGACCACCGCATTTGTGCTTGTGCCGCAGACGGCCCATTGGCCTCCGGGCGTGTAGGCGACGATGGCATTGCCGATTCCGGTGCCATACCCCCCAGAGGGACGCTTCTCAGGCTGGTCCCACACCGGAAACGCTATCGAGGTGTCATCGCAGAAGTGAATCCGCGCCCTGCCCGTGGCTCCATCAGCGGCGACTTCGCCGGCGATGAGCGTGCCGCCATCGAAGGCGATGGAGAACACCGGCACATCCGGATCTTCGCCCCGGCCGATTCCCAACCGTTTCACACGCCAGTCGTCAATACGGTAGGCATCGTCAGTATCCGCCATCGAGGCATACGACACGAATACCACGCGTCGAGACGAGTTGTCGCCATCATAGTCCGGCGCAACAGCGATGTCCGAATAGATGAGTTCGCTCTCGGTGGGAGAGTCCTCATCAGCCAGGCACACCTCAATGAAGAAGGGGGTGGTCACCTGCCACAGCGTGTCGTTTGAGACGAGCACGCGGTATCCGGTCACAAGGTAGGTCCCGGCCGCGTCACTCACCAACGCGATGATAGTCTCATCGTCGTCGTAGTTCGGGGAGAACGCCACGCTGCTGACATCCATCCCAAGGGCCTGCCCCTTCCACGAACTGATGAGACTGTCGACACGCATAATCCAGACATCACCAGCGATTACTCCGTCAGGCATACGCGTGGCGACGGCGATGTCACGCACATCTCCCCCGTTGTAGGCTGGAGACACCGCGACATCGGCTATTTGTATCAACGGATCCCACCCGGACGTGGCGGCGATGTTCAGAGCGACCCACGTGTCACCGCCATCGTCTGACAGGTACACCTCCTGCCGGGAATCGGTCACCGCAACTACGAAGGATGGGTCGTCGGGCGCCACGGCAAGCCCCCACACGGGTAGAGTCGGTGCCGGTGTGGCATCCAGCAAGTTGTCAAGGATGTCATCCTGCCATGTGAGACCACCATCCTCCGTGCGATAGAGTTTCGAGTTGGGGATATCCGCGGCGTACCAGACGGTCGATGACCCGAGCACCAATGCGCTCACCTCGGACGGGTTGACCACCATGAAGTCTTCAACACTCGGCGTCCGGATTGGAGACCATTTGAGCGACTCGAACTGTGCCAGAACCTGTCCGGCAGGCAGGAGTACCGCAGCCAGAGACGACGACAGGAAGAGCGCGAGAGCAACAACAAAGGAAACCAGTCGCCTGGCCATTCGAGGTCTATTGTCTTGTTCGACTACGCGTTTGTCAATACGTGAGGACCGGTAAAACCCTGCGCCTCCCACGTTCCTCTCGCGCCGTTGTTATGTTACTATCAATATATGAACCCGTCGGCAGACCGCGCAGTGGAGAAGCTGCTTGAGCGCCTTGTAGAGCGTCTCGAAGTGCAAGGCTACACCGTTGGCCGCGATGGCGACGCCGTCGAACGCACCGGCAAGTCCGGAGCGACACACACGTTTGACATGGTCGCCATTCGGGACGACGGATTCATGTCATACACCATTGCCATGGGCACCGCCGTCGGAGACAATGGAGACGCACTCGGTCTCGGAACCATCTTCGCGTTCGATGACAAGTGCTACGACTGCGGCATCCGCGACAAGGTTGTCCTTGCGTTTCCGGGGCTTGACGAGGTGGCGGAACGGTTTGCCCAGAACCAGCGCATCCGCGTGTTCAGCAAGGATGATCTCGAGGCGTTCCTGGCAACTCAGGCGCCTTCCTCCATGCCCGAGGCCGTGAGTCTCACGCAATGGCACGACAGTACGGACGCGATTGAGTCTCTTGCGGCGCTCGGATACCGCATCGAGAGGAGCGCGAAGGTCAAGGGCCGCTCAGGCGCGGACTACACCTTTGATGCTCTTGCCACTTTCGAGGATGGATTCGTCACACACCGGCTGGGCATCGACGAGGTTCCCGGCCCTCACGTGACCCTGAGTCGCGTCTCAGTCTTCGATGCGAAGTCATACGATGCGGGAATACTCGAGAAGATACTGCTCACGTCCGGTGAATTGACGCCTGAGGCGAAGCAGTTCGCCGACCTGCAGCGCATCCGCGTTGTGACGATTCCAGGGGAGGCACGCAACGAGGCCGCACAGCCCGGACCCGAGACCACCCCATCTTCCCCGATGACCCCGGTGTCTGAATCAGACCTCCCCACCGGTCCGGAGTTGCAGACCGCCGTCGAGGAGATACTCGGTCAGACAGGCGTCGCGGGTCGCGTCATACGGACGCGCACCGACATGGCCGTGCTCAACGTCATACCGGAATCCATGGCGCGCCGGTTCAAGGCAATGCCGCTGAGCATGACAAACGACACACTCCAGGTGGCGATGGCCAACCCTTCTGACATCTTCGCTCTGGAAGCGCTCGGGTTGCAGAGCAGGAGACGGATTGAACCTGTCGCCGCGACCGAGCGAGAAGTGCTGGACGCGGTCGACATGAACTACCGCGGCGGCTTTGGCGATATCCAGGAGCAACTCTCGCGCCTGCCGTCCCATGGCGCCGATATGGATGAGCAGTCGCTCATGGAGGCGGCTGAGGACACCCCGGTGGCCAGCGCCCTGCGCCTCATCATCGATGAGGCCGCCAAGGCGCGCGCCTCGGACATCCACCTTGAGCCGCAAGAAGACCGGCTCCGCGTGCGGTACCGCGTCGATGGCACCCTGCAGGAAGTCATGTCGCTTCCGCTCAAGATTCACCTGCCACTCACGTCGAGGGTCAAGATACTCTCGGACATGAACATCGCGGACCACCTCAGACCACAAGATGGGCAATTCTCCGCCGACACCAAGGGACGAGAGATAGACATCCGGGTAGCCACTGTCCCCACGGTCCACGGTGAGGCCACCGTGATGCGACTGCTGGACAAGTCGCTCGGACTCATCGACCTGCCTCACCTCGGGTTTTCAAAGGAGGCGCTGGCTCAGTACCAGAACATGTTGAAGGTAGCCTTCGGCATGATACTGGTCAGCGGACCTACCGGCTCAGGCAAGACGACCACGCTATACGCCTCAGTCAACCAGATGGACCGGACGTCGCAGAAGATAATCACCATCGAGGACCCGGTGGAGTACCGCTTCCCGAACATCATCCAGATCCAGGTGAACCCCAAGGCCGGCCTGACATTTGCCAGCGGACTGCGTTCCATACTGCGTCTGGACCCTGACACCATCCTGGTGGGAGAGATACGAGATGGCGAGACCGCCCGCATCGCCGTACAATCGGCCCTTACGGGCCATCTCGTGCTATCCTCAATCCATGCCAACGACGCCACCGGAGTGGTTTTCCGTCTTCTGGACCTGGGTATCGAGCCGTTCCTGGTCTCGTCCTCAATCATCGGCGTGGTGGCCCAGCGGATGGTCCGCAAAGTATGCCCCGATTGCGCGGTCGAGAAGGAAGGAACCCTGCTGGAGCAGCTTGCGTATCACAACGAGACGGGAGAGCACCGCAGCAAGTTCCGCTACGGCAAGGGGTGTGACCTCTGTGGCCATACCGGATACCGTGGGCGCATCGGCATGTTCGAGGTGCTTGCCATCAGCGATAAACAGCGAATGATGATACTGAAGAGCGCCTCCACCACGGAGGTACGGCAGCAGGCGATTGAGGACGGCATGGTGCCGTTGATGAAGGACGGCATGCTTAAGGTCAAAGAGGGCCTTACGACTCCGTCCGAAGTGCTCCGGAACGCCTACTTCATCGAGTAAAGCCACATGAACTTCGAATACGTTGCTCGCACGGATGATAACCGGATAGTCAAGGGCAAACTCAGCGCCACTAGCGATGAGGCGGCCGTCGATGTCCTCGCGTATGGGGGCTTGAGCGTTCTGAGCCTTAAGGAAAACGTCCCCTTCATCAAGGCGGGCAGCAAGTTGAACATGAGCCTCACTCCCGAGGTGAAGCCCATGGAGATAATCATGTTCTCGCGGCAGATGGCGCTGCTGCTGGAATCCGGCACGGACGCAGTCACGTGTCTTGAGTTGCTCGGTACACAGTCGGAGAACAAGGCCTTGAGACGCATACTGGGAGAGGTAGTGGTGGACGTACGCGGGGGACTTCCCCTTTCGGAAGCACTGGCCCTCCACAAGAAGGTCTTCTCGCCGATGTACACCCGCCTGGTGGCCGTGGGGGAGAAGACGGGCACGCTGGAGACGGTGCTGCGGCGGGCGGCCGACTACCTGGAGCGAAGCTACGTGACGCGCAAGAGCGTCAAGAACGCGCTGACATACCCAGTCATCGTCATATTCGTAGCCATCGCCGTCATCGCCATCATGGTGACGTACGTGCTGCCATCGTTTGTCGGCCTTTACGAGTCGTTCTCGGCGGACCTGCCGGCGCCTACACGCGCGCTTCTCTCATTCACGAAGTGGTCTCAGGCGTACGGACTGTACGTAGCCATCGTGCTCGTCGCCATCGTAGCTGGAGTATTCATCTATACCAGAACCGCTCCCGGCAAGCTGCAGTGGGGCAGGCTCATGCTCACCATGCCACGCATCGGGCGCATCAACCTGCTGAACGAGCTGTCGAACGCGTGTCGCAGCCTTTCCCTGCTCTACGGAAGCGGCCTGCCGCTGCCGGAGGCAATGACCCTCATCGTGCAGGGAACGGGAAACAAGGCGATGCAGGCCGCGTTCACCGACCTGCAGCAGGGGATGATTGCGGGAGGGGGACTGTCCGGCCCGATGAGGAGGAACAAGCTGTTTCTACCTCTCATGGTGCAGATGACCGCCGTGGGGGAGCAGACCGGTAACCTCGACCACACTTTGTCGACCGTCGCCGAAAGTTATGAGGCCGAATCGGACGACAAGACAAAGGCGATGATTGCGATGCTCACGCCCACACTGACGATTATCATCGGCGGCATCGTCGGCTTCATTGCGGTAGCCATGATGTCGGCCATGTACTCCATCTTCGGTCAGGCGTTCTAAACGCAGGAGAAACACCAGTGAGGGGAATCTTGAGGCGGATGAGGAAAGCGGTGGGGCTGCGCGGTGACTCCCGCGGCGAACTGCTCATCGAGGTCCTCATCGCGCTGGCCCTCCTGGGCCTCATCTCGGTAGTCTTCATCGGAGCGATGTACACCTCGCTGCAGGCGGCACGCATCTCCGATGAACGGTCAGTGGGTCTCACGCTGGCGAAGAGCCAGATCGAGTTCGTGAAAGCGAGGGACTACGCCGACGACGATTGGGCATACGTCGTCGGCACGAACGGGGCCACTATCGTCACGAAGCCATCCTGGTGGGACGCCAACACTCCGGCCGCCCTCGACGCAGAGTTCGCGGGTTACACCGTGCAGGTGAGTGGCGTCAGCAGCATCGACCTTGACGAGTCGGGTGTCCCCGACGAAGGCATACGTGTCATCACTGCGACCTCTCTTCATAACGGTGTAGAAATAGTTGCGCTGCAGAACTATGAAATCTATCGTTGACGCATTCAAGACGACGCAACTCCGGTGGCACGCACGTTGGTTGCCCGGTGGCGCCGGCACGCGACAGATGGGCATGACATTGGTCGAACTGATCATAGCCATGGCCATCATCAGCCTCATGGCCGGTGGCATCGCGATGGCTGTGCATCAACTTCTCACCACCAACCGACAGGCGAACGACCAGCAATACGCTGTCTCGCAGTTGAGGCAGGCGGAGCACTGGATTACTCAGGACGTCCAGATGACGTGGACCATCAACAGTTCCGGCTTTCCGTTGACGCTGTCGTGGACAGGCATCGTCGACGAAGCTGATCATGAGGTGACATACACATTGGAGGGACCTTCAGGCTCTCTGAAGAGGCTGCAGCGGTACGAACTGGTGGACGGCATCCCAAGCACCCTGGTGGTCGCACAGAACATCGACGACGTGGCATCGTCGTGCTCCTTCACCGCGCCAATGCTCAGTGTGACGTTGGTTGTCACCTCCGGGGGACACACAGAGACACGTGTATTTGAGGTTATGCCTCGCAAGACGCTTATCACCGTCGATGGAACCTAGGCACATCGCAGTCACTTGACCAGAGTACTGGGGCACGCGCGACAATCGTCCCGTTCGACAGGTGTGTGCGCTTTGTGTCCGGTCGCCGCGGGTGCTATCATCGTGTTATGTAGAGGTGGCTAAGGCGAAATATGCACATACGACACGGACTACACACTCCGCTGCGAGACCAGGCAGGTATCATTCTGCCATTGGTGCTGGTGTTTCTCGCGCTCGGGCTCCTTCTCATAACCCCCACACTGGGTCACGGCTACTCGGCGCTCGCGGGCAGCAACGTCGTTGAAAACAAGGCGGGGGAGATTCACGCGGCCGACTCCGGGGTGGAAGAGGGCCTGTACTGGTTGCTCAACGGAAAGAAGCAGGACAACCAATACGTGTTGGCGGATGGCGCGACCGACTGGTTCGATGGACCATGGGTCAGGAGTCCCCACTACGAATTGAACGGCAAGGCCGTGTCCGTCACCGTTACAAAATCGACGGGCGACAACGAGTATCTCTACACCATCATGTCGCGCGCTGAGGACTCGGACGGCATAGGCAGCACGGTGCTCGCACAGGTGAACGCCGTGCCATTTGTCAAGTTCGATTACTACAATGGAAACCAGAATATCACCAGCAACCTTGAGGGCAACATCTTCGTAGAGGGGAACCTCTCCATGGGAACTGGTGGCACGACCATCACGGGTGATGTGGTCGTCACCGGGAGCCTCGACGTGGGGCAAGGTGCGACAATCGTCGGTGATGTGTACTCAGCCGGGGATGCAACACTCGGACAGTCATCAGTCATCAATTGCTCCGTCCTGTGCACCGAGGGCGACTTGATACTCGAGAACAGCAGTGAGATCGTGCCTCCCATCAACGTCACTGCTGAGATCCACTTCCTCAACCCCGCCGGAAGCACAATGACTCTTGCAAACCAGGCGGACATCACCGGCAACATCTTCTCCTGGGGGGACCTTGTGATCAACATGAACAATCCCCAGAACGTCATCACCGGCAATATCCTCGTCGACGGCAACCTCACCATCGACATGTCTGACAATAACGCTAAGGGAACCATAAACGGCAGCCTGTATGCGACAGGCCTCATCACGATCAAGATGGGGAGCAAGCAGTCCGCCGTCATCGGCACCACATATTCTCCCTCTGCTTACGTAAAGATAGGCGCCTCAGACGCCGGATGGCCGGCCGAGTACATATGCGGGGTGACCGGCCCGTGCACCAACTGGCCGACTCCTCAGCACGACTGTCCCGGACCGTCCAGGCCGGAAATACTGTCCTGGGAGATATCCTAGCCAACGATTGCGGCAGGCGCCTGGGAGTCTTGACCCAGCGTCCTTACTCTTGACTTGCACCGTGTTCACCCTTACACTGAATCCGTACTCTTGGAATAAAGAACGATATGGCACGCATCCCGGTTCCCGGAATCAAGGTCAGATGGCTGCTCGCCATATTGATTATCGGCGCGCTGCTTGCGGTCGGCCTCACCTACTACAACCGGTTTCAGGCCGAGCAGGAGAGTCTTCTCGCCGCGATTGCGCAGTCAAACAAGACTATCGAGAGCCTCCGCGCAGTAAACCTGTCCGGGATTCAGACTGAGGTGGACGAGCTTCGCATCCGGGCGAACAACGCCTCCAGCCGTGAATCCTCTCTCACCCAGCGATACCGCGGCTACACCCACTCCATCGAGATACAGGAACGCCTCTACCGCGCTGCCACCGAGGCCGGCGTCACCATCACATCGCTGACGTGTGACGGGCCAAAGGCTGAGGAGGCCGGCGGCATACGGTTCGAGAGCTACATGGTGAACGTCAATGCGACGGCAGACGTTCCTCCCTCCCTGCTGAACTTCCTCCTCAAGGTAAGTGGCTATTACGAGTCGGGCGCCATAAGCGCCGTCACCATGTCTCTCCCCCGCCCTCCCACAGAGGGAACCACGACTGCCAAATCAACAATGTCTTTCACCCTTCGGGTGGTCTATATTCCGCAGGAGGCCGCCTGACGCATGGCCAGAGACGCAATCGCCGTCTACATAGATGACTCGGCCATACGACTGCTCAGCGTGAGCGGCAAGCGGGCGAAACAGTGGGCTGTTGAGCCGCTTGAGGCCGGCCTGGTGCGGGACGGTTTCATCGTGGACGAGCCGGCGGTCGCCGCACGCATCCGCACTCTCTGGGCGAAAGAGCAACCAGGGTCACAGCGGGTGATTGCGGGCATCAGCGGCATCAACTGCCTGTATCGCCTCCTGACCCTGCCGGAACTGCCTAAGAGCCTCATGACAGAGGCGGTGAAACGCGAGGCCAGCCGGGCGCTCGGCGTGCCCCTGGAGCAACTCTACATCTCATGGCAGACGCTGCCGGCCCAGCCGGATGAGACCCGTGTGTACATCGCGGCCGCCACCCGCACCACGGTCGACAGCATTATCCGAACCCTCAAGAAGGCCAATCTCAATCCGTACATGATGGACATCGCACCGCTGGCGTTGGCGAGGGCGACGGCTGAGCCAAGCGCACTGATTGTTGACCTACAGCCTGCGGGACTTGATGTGGTGGTCAAGATGGGCGGCATGCCGGAGGTCATACGGAGCGTCTCGGTGTCTCGCGCTTCTTCGACCGCCGACAAGGTCGGCGTGGTCCGGCAGGAGTTGCAGCGGGCCGTGACGTTCTACAATTCCAGTCACGCAGATACCCCCGTGGCGGACGACATTCCCATCCTTGTGGCGGGAGAACTTGGAGAGCAGCCGGACCTCTGGAAGGGACTGCTTGGGCGGGCGGAACGCCGCATCGAGGCACTTCAGCCGCCGCTGGAGAGTCCCGAAGGATTCGTGCCGTCTGCTTACGCGCCCCTCATCGGACTTGTCCTCAAACAGACCGCGGGGAAAGCTATCGAGGGCTACTCCCGCGTCAACTTCAACGCACTGCCGGAAGCCTACATCCCCAAACCCCGGCCCGTGTCCGAGCTCCTTTTCTTCCCCGCGTTGCTGGTCGGCATCCTCGCGGTGGCGGCTGTTGGCTACATGGTGTTCAACAGCAATGGACTGACCGAGGCTCTCAGGGAACGGGCGACGGCGAATGACCGCATGGTCATCACCCTCAGCGCTGACGTCTCTGCGAAAAGGCGGGCGCTGGAAGCAGAACGTGCAACGCTGCAGGCCGAGGTAACCACCAATGAGGCTCGCGCGGACGTGCTGGACAGCCGCTTACGCGGCTACACGTCTGTAAACCAGGACATCAACATCGACCTCGGGGAGGTCAACAGGACACCCGCGGGCGTCAATCTGAGCAGCATCAATCACAGCGGTTCAGTCGTCGACGTCAGCGGCTGGGGAGCCAGCGAGCAGGCCGTGTTCGCCTATGCGCGGCAGTTGCGCACCAGTGGCAGGTGGAGCCTCGTGGTCCTCACGTCGATGAGCGCTGATGAGGTCCAGACCGGATTCACAATCGAGCTGTATCAGTAGCCCGCGCGCCCCTTCGCGCCGCACAGCCCCACGCGAACGACCCTGCAAACAAGACGCTTGCTGCTGCGCTGAGCACATAGCGCCAGGTGTACCGGGGAGTAGCTCACAGTCGCCCGCCTGCACTCCTCCGCGTAGCTCCGCGCTGCGCACCTATTCGCAGCCGCAGCCATCACAGCCATCGGCCTGTGAGCTGTATAGGTCCCTCGGTATTGGCCCCTGCCCCCAGCCACACTCAGTGACACCTTGTCCGGTTCCCCGGTCCGCATTTCGATGTGGGATTCGCCCCTGCGCGTGTAGCCCGACCGGCCAGTGCAATCGCGGAGTCCGAGCCCGGTGGGGCAATCCACACACGCGTATCGGTATCAAACGCAGATGCGGGGCTGTATAATGCTCCAGCTTCATTGAATCTGCGGGAAGGCTCCCCGGCACGGCTCAACAGATACACCCACGCCGGCCAGCTGTTCCGCACGCCACGCCACAAACCGCTGCTGACATCATGAGGATTTGCTTCGTTGCCGGCCCGGGCTCTATTCACGCGCAGCGCTGGGCTGCATGGTTGGTCAACCGCGGTCACGAGGTGCACGTCGCCTTCCCCCACAGCGTCCTCAGACCGAGCGCACTCAAAATTGATGGTGCGGTGATGCACCCGGTCCCTACGACGCCCGTATTCTTCAAGTCGTCTCACCTTCTGCTGCAACCACTCGACCACTTCAGGGTGAAGCACGTGATCAACGAGATACGACCGGACGTGCTGCACGCGCATTATGTCAGAGACTACGGCTTCAGAGCTGCTGAATCCGGCTTTCATCCCCTGGTGGTCACCGTATGGGGCTCGGACGTTCTGGTTGACCCCGTAGGAAACCCTTTTGTGCGCTGGGAAGTCTCCCGTACATTGCGCAAAGCCGATCTGATTACCTGTGATACGAGCCACATCGTGCCGGGTATCCGCAGTCTTGCCGGGCCAGGGGCGGACATCCGCATCGTGAATTTCGGAACAGACACGCGACTGTTCGCTCCGGTTACGCCCGATGCTCATCTGAAGGAGCGACTGGGCGTGGCGGGCAAGCGTGTAGTTATCAGCACCCGGTCGCTGAGACCCATCTACGATATCGCGACCTTCATCCGCAGTATTCCCCTCATCCTCGGCAACGTACCCGAGGCCACATTTGTCATCGTGGGCGGTGGACCAGAAAGCGACCACTTGAGAGCACTCGCTCAGTCTTTGGGAGTCGCAGATGAAGTCCGCTTCATCGGCCCCGTGCCCAACGAACAGTTGCCGCAGTACCTGTGCATGTCGGAGGTCTACGTCTCCACGTCGCTTTCCGATGCCGGGATAGCCGCCAGCACAGCAGAGGCCATGGCATGTGGCTTGCCCGTTGTCATATCGGATTTCGGCGACAACGCGAAATGGGTACGCGAAGGCGGGGGCTTTCTGTTTCCATGTGGCGACCATGAGGCTCTGGCCGGCCGGCTGACCGACGTGCTGACCGCACCGCACATGAGAGACACAGCCGCACGAGTCAACCGGGACAGTGTGCTGGAGCGCTGCGACCGCGATACCGAGATGGCAAAGATGGAACAGATCTACGGCCAGTTGCTGGCCAGAGGAACCACATGACGAGTCCATCCGTCTTTGTCAGAAGCACGGCCGGCCGACCGGACCTGCTTCTCGCGGCTGGCCTGGCAAGCTGCGGGCTGTTTCGGGCGGCGGAGGCTCTGCCGGCGAGACTACCGAATCCCATCGTCTTCTCCATTCTCGTCGCATCCTGTGCCTACCTGGCGTTTCACCAGCGCATCCTCGGTATTTCACGTCTTCAGACACGGCATCGCCCGGCGTCATTCATCTCCAGCGACGTGGTGTTCGCCCTGGCGTTCACCGCGGCACTTCTCATCTGGCATCGGTCTTTGTACACGCTTCCGCCGACATACTTCATCGCCCCAGTGGTAGCGGCGGGCACGGTGCTCTGGGACGTCGCATCTGAGCGGAATGGGCCACAGGGGATTCCCGCGATGCTTGTTAAGGTCCTCATGCTGGGACTCCTCATCCGGATAGTCGCCTACGTCCAGTTTCCGGGACCGATAGGTTCCGACCCGTGGCGACATGTACTGACGATACAGTCGATTGCAGACACCGGTCACGTGGTGAAAGCTTTGCCCGATGCGCTCGGTACCAGCAACGGATACGCGGCAATCCCGGTGTTTCACATCCTCGCCGCAGCGGCCGGTCAACTCACGGGCGCCGGCGCCAAAGCCGCATCGTTCATCGCGGCGAGCGTTCCGCTGGTGCTTTCCATGTTGAGCGTGTTCCTCATCGGCAGAAGCGTTCACAGTAGCGCAGCGGGCGTGCTCGCTACGTTGCTGTACTGCGTGGCCGACTTCTCCGTCCTCTGGGGCGTACAGGTAATCGCGATGACCCTTGCAGCAGCAATCGCTGCGTGCCTCATCTGGCTTCTGCTGTCAGGCCGTGCACGGTCGCCCAGCAGCATAGCGTCAGCTCTCCTGATGCTTGCGACACTGATACTGTGCCACACAGTGGCCGCGTTCGTGGTACTGGTAGCCCTCGCCGCAGTAGTCGCCAGTGCCGGATTGCTTCGTCTGACAGGATACGGACACCTCGGTCAGCGGACGACCACGCTACTCAGTTCGTCACTGGTTGCGCCGTACGGCGTCTTCATGCTCGTCTGGTGGATGACCATGCCCACCTCAACGGGCGACACCTTCTTCGCGGTCCAGGCGGGCAAACTGGCCCAGGTTCTCACCACGTCCGCGGAATCGCAGGTAGCAGCCGTGGTGGCTTCAGCTTCCCGGCCGTACGCGCTGCTGCTTTTCGACACGGCCGGCACCGCGATACTCATCGGACTAGGCCTGCTCGCAGCACTCGCGGCCTTCAACCCCCGGCGGGCCGGTAACCGACTCATGGTCCTCACGATCGCGGTCGGCGCACTGGTCGCCTTACAGGCCGTGGGCTCAAGCTCACTTCAGGAGGCGGTCATCGGCGCGCGATGGGTAATCTTCCAGTACATGTTCTTGGCCGCCATGGCTGCCTGGGTGCTGAGTCCATTGCTATCCCGCTTTTCCAGCACCGCCTTCAGGTTGGCGCTGGTCGCAATCATGTGCGTCGCCTATGTGCTGCCCATGCTCACCAACAGTACGGCCAACCAGTCGAACCCATTCTGGACAACAACAACACCGCGAACGGGCTACACCACCTCGGAGCAGACTGCGTGGGGAACGTTGGTAACAGACATGCGGGTCAAGCCGGTGGGAGATGGCTACTACATCGGCGCTATGGCGACCATGACAAGCGCCGCGGACTACGGAGTGCTCTCTACGAGCAACACGGAACTGCTCATCGAACGAGGGAACTACCTTGCCAGGCCTGAGTTGAACGAGGTCCACCTTTCCGTCATTGGCGACATCCGCGACGTGAATCTGGGTTTCTATCGGCTGGAAGGGCAGCCCGTATTCATAACCGGATACGCTGCGGAGATGGCCCTGACAGGCGGTGTGGTATATGCCAACGATACAACAAGGATGGTGCAACTGACATCGTGACACATAAGCCACCCGACGATGCACCTCCTGTCCCTCATCGGGACGACGAGCCGTGCGATGCGAACGCGGTTCCTCCCACGGACATGGATTCGTCTCTCACAGTATCGGCCCTGGGGAAGGGCAGCCTCATGGTCCTCATCGCGCAGGCGCTGCAGAGCATCCGCGGCATAGTGCTTCTGCCCTTCATCACCCGGCTGCTGAGTGCCGGCGACTACGGTCTGTGGGTCCAGGCCGGCACGCTTACGTCGTTGCTGGGCCCCATCGCCACGCTGTACCTCGGCAACGCCATCCTGCGCTTCTTCGCAGCTGAGGGCGAGCCGCGCAAGGTGGCACGCACCCTGATTGGCGTGTTCGTCACCGTCGCGGCGTTGAGCATTCTCGTCGCACTGACTGTGACTCTTGTGAGTGGGCCCCTTGCCGCGGCCTTCTTCGAGGGCCAGAGGGCAATCCTGCTGCTCGCAATGGTGTCGCTCGTTCCGGAGTGCCTTGGTTCGATCTGCCTGGCATATTTTCGCACCTTCCGACAGATGGGCAGATTCTCTTTCTTCAGCGTGGCGCGCCCCTACGTGGAACTGGTAACCCTCATTGTCCTCCTGCTGACCGGGCACACGCTCATACAGTTGATAATCGCGATGGCCATCGTCCGCGCAGCGCTGACACGTGTGATGATGGTAATCATCCTGCGCGAGACCGGTTGGGCTACCCCGGACTTCTCCCCTCTGCCACAGTATCTGCGTTTCTCAGTGCCACTGATGCCAACGAACCTGATGCTCTGGGTGACCAATGCAAGCGACCGCTTCGTCATCGGCTACTACCTGGGGGTTGCGGCGGTGGGCTTCTACAACCCCGGCTACGCCCTTGGGAGCGTCGTTGCGTTCATATCAGCGCCAATAATGTACGTGCTACCGGCTTTCGCATACGCCCACTTCGATCAGGGGCGGACGAGACTGGCTGCGGAGTACCTCTCACGAGCACTGCTCATCGTAGTCGTGACCGGCTTGCTGATGACAGCGGTGCTTGGCGGCCTATCCCTCCCCGTCCTCTCTCTCCTCGCCACAAGCGAGTTTGCGCAGCGCGGATACCTGGTGACCCCATTCGTCGCACTCGGAGCAACTGCTCAAATCTGCACCATCGTCGTGAGCATCGCTCTTGGATGCGTGAAGAAGACGCACTTGATGGCGTATTCGGCGCTCGCCGGCGCGTGTCTGAACCTGGGTCTCAACGTTATATTCATCCCGCGCTACGGAATCGTCGCCGCCGCCGTGACGACGCTCGTCGCGATGCTTGTCGACCTAGGTATCCGACTCGCCCTGGCGAAGCGACACATATCCCTGAGCGTCAGCTGGTGGCGAATCGCGCGAGCGGCCCTCGCAGCCGCAATCCTCGGGGCCGGTCTGTTCGCCCTCTCGCCATCCGGAGTTGCTCCATTGTTGGTAGTACTGGTGACAAGCCCGGCCATCTATCTCGCATTGCTGCTGGGATTCAGGGTGGTGAGCATGCACGACCTTGCCGATGGGCGGGAATCCGTACGGCGGGTGATCCGAATGCGGTAGCGCGCCAAAGGGACCAATCATCGGGGCAGTCAACCGGTGATTGCTGCCACGATGCCACGATGCCACCGGGGCCGTTAGTTTACAATACAAATCTGACTCGCGGAGCAAGCACGAATGCAGCGCACTACAGTCGGCACGGAGCGGAACGGCATGGTCTCAATGCTCGTGATGCGAAAGCGCTACTACGTCTACGTGAATTCGCTGGCCAACGTCGACCTGATGCCGTGCGGGGTCCCGGACCTCCAATTCGAGAGTATCGAGATGCCCATCACGTTGGCCCAGTACGAACTCCTTGCGCATTCCGGCCAGGACCCTCGCCAGTGGCACCTTGCTCCCAGCTCGGACAATGCCACGCCTAAGTCATTCGTCTTCGTGACAACGTCGCACGGAACGCTCGTGAACGTGACGGGCATGACAGTGACAAGGCAAGGAAGTGTCTACTCTCAAATTCACACTTTCTGGCCGCCGTTCCGAGAGGACCGCTCAACGCTTTACGCGGGCTACTCGGAGACCGCAGCAGATTACCGTCGGAAGGGCGTATACACATGGGTGCACGGCATGATCTTCTCGTGGGCCGAGAGAAACGGTTTCGAACGGGTCATTCTGCTCGAGGGTGAAGACCAACCCGGTCCTCGCAGTTCTCAGGATAAGCTGGGGAGTTCCGTGGTGGCCGAGACATGCCACGTGACCCTGTTTAGCGGGCTGCGTTCCAGGTACCGGGCGCACGTCTGGGTGACAAACCCTTGCGTGATGCGTCTACTGAGAGCTTCAAGGTCATGACCATAGCGGCTGTCACGCGGTCGCCTTCTCCAGCAGGCGCGCAAACTGGCGCGCCATCTCACGGTGGCTGTATTTCAATACCGCGTCCAGATTGCTGTGACAGGCGACAACGCCTGACGCGACGTACTCCTTGTAGTGCGACCTCAGAGCCTCGGCAGCCTGCTCAAGCGTTTCACAAGCAAGCCCTGCCCGGGTCTCCAACAGCTTCTCGTTCACGATGTCCGGGTGCCCACCTATGGCAATGATGGGCCGACGCGCCGCAAGGTACTCATAGAACTTAGACGAAATCATCCCTTCAAGGGCGGTATCACCCTTAGGAATCAAGAGCACCTGGGACTCACGCTGCCGTGCAAACGCCTCTGTCTGAGGAACCCTGCCATACTGCGTGACAACATCTTGGAGACCCGCTCCTTCTATCTGAGTCTGCACCCACCGCTCCGCAGGACCGTAGAACCTTACACGCAGCTTAGCTCTGTCGACCTCGCCTCTATCGAGCAACTGCCTGAGAACTGCGAGAGTCATGAGTGGTTCGCGAACCCCTGCACTCCACCCCCCCGTGTAGGTGATGGTGAACTCCTTCGTCACCGGATCCGGGCGTGTGTTGAGCCTCTCAGGGTCGAATCCGTGCTCGATGGTCACAACTCGCCCTGACCCGTGGAGAGTCCCGAGTTGTTCCGCCAGCGGGGGCACAATGGTAGTCAACACGTCGGCGCCGGACAGCGTCCGAACCTCCAGATGCCGGTCAAACGAACGACGTACGCGGCCGTACGGAACCCCATGGTCCTGAGACCAGAGATGCGGAAAGTCAGCGACCCACGTCAGGCCGTAGCACCGTTTCAATTCCGCTGCGATGAGGTGGGTGGATATCGGCGGAGACGTACTTATCACCGCATCGAAGTGCTCATCCCGCAGTAGCTCCAGCGCCCTCTGCAGCGCCGCCCGGCGCCACGCGCGATAGCCATCAGGGTACTCGAGCACCTCACGCATAACAGTGAAGCCCATCCTCACGAACTCGCTCTCAGACGAAACGTGGAGTCGCCGTGCGAGACTTCGTCTCATGCCACCTTCGCCATCGAGGTGCAAACCGTGGGCCAGATTCTCACCCACCGTGCTGCCACCCACCACCTCGACGCGGTAGGGTAGCCTCACAGCAGGTGGAAGCGGCCACGCCAGAACAACCGGCTCCCAGCCACATTCCGGCAGGTACTTCGCGAGGCCGGGGACACGCGCGCCTCCGCTGTGGTATGGCCAGATGCTCCCCACCACGAGAACCCGTCGACCGGGTGCTTCTCCGGCAGTCATCGGTGCGCGGCCACTCCACGCGCGTAGAGCACACGGCATTCGTCTGGAGCGCCGAACAGCCGTTCCATTCCTTGCTCGCCCTCACACAAGAGCTGGCGATGACTGGACTGAATACGGACCGGCAGTTGACAGTTCTTCCTCAGAACGACTGACGTCAACCGCGTTCGCAGACCCGCCGGAAAGCCGCAGCGCTCCATTCCGTCCAGCACGCGGCTTGCCATCCGCTGGAGAGTCGCCTTCTCTTCGGCACCTTCTCGAAAGGGAAAAACACCGAACACCTCAGGCGCAAACCCCGCCTCGCGCAGCAGTTCGCCCACTTCTCCACCCGAGTAGAAACGCACGATTGCCCCGCTGGGGGGGACACCCAGCGTCACTCCGTTCGGCATGGAAAGAAGAACGGTGCCGCCAACATCCAGCACTCTGCCAATGTCCCGAAGGACGGCGACAGGGTCTGAAAGATACATGAAAACTTCCAGCAGCAAGACCACGTCGAAAGCCCCTTGCTTGAAGGGCAATCGCATCGCGTCGCACTGCACCAATGACAAATCAGCCGACGTCTGTCCCCTCGCCATCCGGAGCAATCCGGCGTCTCGGTCGGCCCCTGTTACATCACTGGCGCCACATTTCTGCAGATACTCGAGCCCGATTCCAGGTCCGCATCCGAGCTCCAGCACGCGGCGTCCGGATGCCATCTCGCCGGCAACCACGTAGCGCATGACAACAGTCTGTAGTGTACTGGAAGTGACCCGCTGGCCCGGCAGCTCAACGTCGGTATAGGAAGGGACCGATGTCATTCCGCCCATGCGCCGGTAGTCTGGCCTTTCTGAACTGCAGATGTCACACGCTGGCACGTACCACACCTGTAACTAACTACTGCTGCGCGCGTACGACCTCACGACAACACCCGCTACTGTCGGCGTCCACACCACGTCAACGTTGGCCAAATTCACCGCGTAGGCCACTCGGTCCACAAACGTTGCCCGGGCGGCGATTCCCCGTCAGCAGATGGTGGTCCCGCCGTCGACATACAGGGTCTGCCCGGTCATGAAATCGGAAGCATCCGACGCCAGGTATGCAGCGATGGCGCAGTAGTCCTGGACGTCGCCCAATCGACCGCGAGGAATCGTCCGCAGGATGTCCTCCAGTTGGTCCGGGTGGCTCTCGAAATGCCGGCGGTTGATGTCGGTGATGGTGGTTCCGGGAGCGATGGCGTTGACCCTGATGTTGTACTTGCCCCATTCATAGGCAAGCGCACGCGTCATGTTGGACACGCCGGCTTTGGATATAGCGTACACGGACCTCTCCTGCGCCATCTTCGCGGAGCGCAGCGACGAGATGTTGATGATGCTGCCTCTGCGGGCGGCAATCATCTCGCGGCCCACCCGTTGAGAGCAGAAGAAGGCGCCCTTCAGGTTGACGTCGATGACGCTGTCCCAGTCCGCCTCGGACACTTCCTCGGCTCGCCTGCGCACAATCATGCCGGCATTGTTCACCAGCACGTCTATCCTGCCATACGCCTTCACGACAGCGGACACGTGGGCATCGATGGCGTCGAGCGACATCACATCAAGCGGCACGAAGATGGCCTCGCCGCCTTCCTTCCTGAGGGCTTCCACGGCTTTCTCACCGGCATCGCGCGACCGGTTTCCAATCACCACTTTCATGCCCGCGCGGGCGAAACTCCGGGCTATCGCAAACCCGATGCCGATGCTGCCGCCCGTCACGATTCCTGTCCTGCCCGAGAGATCAAAAGGCTCCATGGTTGTCTCCTTCTCACTCCTGCTTGTGACGAGTCCGGACACCGGCCGGCCTCTCCGTGCCGATGGTTCGCGACGTGTTATGCCCCCCCCCCTCGCGCCCACTCTGCAACCCCCAGGGTGTCGACGCAACCCGGTGACCCTTTCGAACGTGCGGGACCACCTCAACGGTCGGGCCGCGGAACACGGGACCCCGCCCACCATCCGACAAGGGACTCGCGGACTGGCCACCTCACCCGTGCCCTTCGGACAGCGGCGCCTCGCCCCGCAACGAGGACAATGATTTCAGTGCGCGGTACGTGCCGTCAAGTCCGGCGCGCACGCGACAGTGTGCGTCCGGGAACAGGCGTCGATAGGGTGTCCGCAAGATGCAGCGAAGCAGACAGGGAAAGCGGAGCGACGAAATCGAGGGTACATTGTAGATGGTCGGGGTGAGAGGATTTGAACCTCCGACCACCTGAACCCCATTCAGGTGCGCTACCAGGCTGCGCTACACCCCGTACCTGCGGACGATTAGTATGCTATCATATCGCCGTTCGTGCAACAATGGCTCCGCAACGACTGAGGCCCTGAGAGAATGACGAAGAAAAGACACCATGAGCAGCCAACCCTGAAGCTGTCCAAACACGCGGAATCCAAGATCGAAAAGCAGACCCGTACACAGCGCATCATCGTCATCGCGAGCGCCGTGTTCCTTGGCGTGGTGGCGCTTGTCATCGGCATCGGTCTGTACGTCGACCGCATTGCGCCGCGAAATGAGCCCGTCTTGCGGGTCAATTACCGCACATTCACGCTGGGGTACTACACCGACCTCTTGAAGGTGTACTCCCAGGGCATGGACCCCACGCAGGTAGCCTCGATCGCCGACCCCGCGTTAACACAGATGGTCCGCGCGGAGATCGTGCGCCAGGCTGCCCCGGGCGAAGGGGTGATTATCACCTCGGCTGAAATCAAGGATGAGATCAAGCGCGTGGAAGCGAAGGACAACCGCGTGATGCGGGACCTTGCCGAGTCGGTTCTTGCCACTGCAGGACTGACGCAGAAGTTCAAGGACGCACTGCCTGCCGAAATGGAGCAGGTCAGGTTCGAGATAATGCTCGTCGAGAGCCGGTCAGTGGCCACAGAAGTGGAGTCCGCCATCGCCACGGGCGCCTCCCTCGTCGATCTGAGTGCGCAGTACTCCGCCGCGGCGGACATTCCCGTGGCGAACGACTGGGTGCCCTACGAGGTCCTCGCCAACAAGGACGTGGCCGCTGCCCTGCAGACGCTTGAACCGGGCGAGGGCGCCGTCATCGCTGACGCTGCAGCCGCCAAGAATCTTGGCTACTGGCTGATTGAAGTCATCGACCGCGATGACGCAGGCGCAATCAAGCCACGGGCTATGCTGACAGGCAGTCTTGAGGACGCGCTGAGGGCCAAAGAGCGCTTGAAGACCGAGGACTTCGCCAAGGTCGCGGAACAGTACTCGCAGATATACGCGATGACCGAGAATGCGGAGTTCGACTGGGTGACTCCTGAAGACATCGTAACCGAGGCGTTCAACGCGGCTGCATTCGCCCTCGAGCTGAACGTGGTCAGCGAACCGATACTCGAACGGGAGATTCAGACCACCGGCGCCTACTGGGTAGTGCGCCTGCTGGAGCGTGGTACACGCGCGCCCTATGACAACATCGCCCAGGCGCTGGCCTCCACCGCATTCGATACGTGGTACAGCGAGGTCAGCAAGACGGCAGTGGTGGAGACCTTGCTCACCAACGACCAGAAGAAGTGGGCACTGGAGCGCATAGCATAGCGGGAGCGTCACGATGCGCGAGATAGGCGTTGGACTGCTGGGGCTCGGTGTGGTGGGAAGCGAGGTCGCCAACGTACTCCTGCAGCGCTCAGGACGATTGTCGGAGCAGGTCGGGGCCTCGGTAACCCTGAGGAGAGTGCTGGTACGTGACCCTCACAAGTCCCGTCCTTACGCTTTCCCGCCCGACCTCCTCACGGTGAACGCGGATGACATCTTCACTGCCCCCGATATCGATATCGTAATCGAGCTTGTCGGCGGGGAACAGCCCGCGCTGGACTACATACGGAGGGCCATTCTCAGCCGCAAGCATGTGGTCACGGCAAACAAAGAGGTCATCGCCAAGAACGGCTTCCGTCTGCTCTCGCTGGCTGCACAGCACGGAGTGGACCTGCGCTACGAGGCGAGCGTGGGCGCCGGCATCCCGATCCTCTCGCCCCTGCAGCAGGACCTCGCGGCTAATGAGATACATGCCATTCGGGCCATCGTCAACGGCACTACGAACTACATCCTGACCAAGATGGCGCGGGAAGGCCTCCCTTACGAGCAGGCGCTGCAGCAGGCCAAGGATCTGGGTTATGCCGAACCCGACCCCACCAACGACGTAGAAGGCATCGACGCCGCGTACAAGCTGGCAATACTCGCCAGCCTCGCCTTCCACACCCCTGTGCGGCCCTCGTCGATATACCGCGAGGGAATCTCCCGGCTCGACCCGAAGGATTTCACCTACGCACATGAGCTTGGCTACGCCGTGAAGCTGCTGGCCATCGCGAAGCAACGCGGCGATGCGATTGAGGCGCGGGTGCACCCCTCGCTGGTTCCCATAGATTCACAGCTCGCCACTGTCGACGGCGTGTTCAACGCGGTGCAGATAGAGGCCGACCTCGTCGGGACCCTGGTGTTCTACGGCAGGGGCGCAGGCGGCAGGCCAACCTCCAGCACGGTTGTCGCGGATGTACTCACCATCGCACGCAACATCGCCATGGAGGGCATCATCAAGCCGCGAATGGAGTTGAACAGGCGCCTCACGGTAGTCCCGATGGCCGACATCGAGACCCGATACTACTTCCGGCTGTCGGTCTTCGACCAGCCGGGCGTACTGGCGCAGATAGCGCGCGTGCTTGGCGACAACCGCATAAGCATATCGGCGGTTATCCAGAAGGAACTCGACCTCGTTGCCCAGACCGCCCAGATTGTCATACTTACCCATCCGTCCGTCGAGAAGTCGGTGCAGGCCGCCGTGTCCGAGCTGGGTTCCCTGCCGCTGATCAACAAGGTGGGGGCACTGATACGCGTGGAGCACTGACGCACACCGCATCCAGCCACAGGAGTACTCACACATGAGCAAGATGGGCGTTCTCGCACGATACCGCGACCTCCTTCCGGTGACTCCAGCCACCCCCATCATCACACTTGGCGAAGGAGATACACCGCTTGTCCGCTCTATGACGCTGGAGCGCGAGCTGGGCGTGGGCGAACTGTACTTCAAATTCGAGGGCTGCAACCCCACCGGCTCTTTCAAGGACCGGGGCATGGTGGTTGCGGTGGCGAAGGCAGTTGAGAACGGCAGCAAGCGCATCATCTGCGCCTCAACCGGCAACACGAGTGCGGCAGCCGCGGCGTACGGCGCCAGGTTCGGGCTTGAGACCATCGTGGTCATCCCGCAGGGCAAGATAGCCATCGGCAAGCTGGCGCAGGCCATCGCCTACGGAGCGCGCATCATCGAGGTGAAGGGCAACTTCGACGAAGCTCTGACCATCGTCCGCACTCTCTCCGAGACGCACAATGTGGCCCTCGTGAATTCGCTGAATCCTCACCGCATCGAGGGGCAGAAGACCGCCGCATTCGAGGTGGTGGACGTCCTTGGCGACGCGCCGGACTACCTCTTCATCCCCGTCGGCAATGCCGGCAACATCACCGCATACTGGAAGGGTTTCGTGGAGTACCACGCGCTGGGCAAGTCTCGCACGAAGCCGCTGATGATGGGCTTCCAGGCTGCGGGGGCTGCGCCCATCGTCAAGGGCAAGATTGTGAAGCACCCCAGGACCATTGCCACCGCCATCCGCATCGGCAACCCGGCGAGCTGGAAGAAGGCTGAGGCCGCGCGCGACGAATCGGGCGGCGTGATTCAGGCGGTGACCGACGACGAGATTATGTACGCCTACCGCCGCATCGCCGCATCAGAGGGCCTCTTCGTAGAGCCCGCATCCGCGGCGTCGCTGGCAGGACTCATGAAGCTGGCGCCCACCATGGACCTGGCTCATTCACGCATCGTCTGCGTGTTCACGGGACATGGACTGAAAGACCCGGGGCTGCCCGCCAAATATGCCGAACCGCCGATGCAGCTTCCCGCCGACCTCAAGGCCGTCGAGAGGGCGCTCTTCAGTTGACCCAGGACGTCAAACGATAAGGACCGCACAGCGAGGTACAGCGTGGAACCTGAAGCAGTCAAGGACGCAACCCGGGCACTGCTCTCCGCACTGGGAGAGGACCCGGACCGCGAAGGGCTCGCGGACACCCCCCGCCGGGTGGCCGAGATGTACGCCGAGCTGTTCTCCGGCCTGGGCAAGGACCCGTGCGCCGAGCTGACAGTAAGCTTCGACGAGGGTCACCAGGAGATGATTATCGCCCGGGACATCCCGTTCTACTCCATGTGTGAGCATCACCTGCTGCCGTTCTTCGGAGTAGCTCACGTCGGGTACGTTCCCAACCCCAAGGGCAAAGTGGTCGGCATCAGCAAGCTGGCGCGCGTCGTGGATGTGGTAGCGAAGCGCCCACAATTGCAGGAGCGGATGACGAAGCAGATAGCCGATGCAATCTACGAGGCCCTGGAACCGGACGGCGCCGGCGTCGTCATCGAGGCGCAGCACCTGTGCATGGTGATGCGCGGGGTGCGCAAGCCGGGAACGACCATCGTGACTTCGGCGGTAAGGGGCTCGTTCCGGACCAAGTCGGTTACCAGGTCAGAATTCCTGTCCCTCATCCGCGGCAACAGGTAGCCACGAGCTGACCCGGGCTACTCGCCCAGCACCTGGATGACAACTCGTCGCGTGCGCGGCCGGGTGTCGAAGTCAACCAGCACCACCTGCTGCCACGTGCCAAGTTCAACCTTGCCCTGCACCACGGGCAACGTCAACGATGGACCGAGCATCGAAGCGCGTACGTGCGCATGGCCGTTGCCGTCGCCCCACCGACTGTCATGCTCATAGGCCACGCCGGACGGGGCGACCCTGTCGAACGCCTTCCGCAGGTCCGCGACAAGGCCAGGCTCATACTCAATGGTGGTGACGCCGGCGGTGGACCCGACCACCGCCACGACGACGATACCGGACCCCACGCCCGTCGAGTCTACGAATCCGGTCACCTGTGCGGTCAAGTCCAGCACATCGCCATCGCCACGGGTCTGAACCGTTATCTCATGCGAGACAGCCGTCACGTACGGACTTCCTCCCAGCAGACGTCACCGAACCTGAACACCGGACCATCAACGCACACCTTCTTCCGTCCATTTCGCGTGGGTATAGAGCAGGAATAGCACGCGCCCACCCCACACCCCATGCGCACCTCAAGCGATACCTCGGCAGCGGACAGGCGCTGACGCGTCCCAGGGCTGCACACGGAGGCACGCGGTGGAATAGTTGTGTCGTCTTGTTCGCCCAGGAGTGCGCTCGCCGCCGCACACATGCCAACAGGTCCGCACAGGTAGACGTGCGTAGCCCGTTCGAGGCGCGGCACCGCCACATCAAGCGCCGAGCCGCGTACGCCTGCTGAACCGTCATCGGTCGCAACCACCATCTCGATGCCATCCACACGGGCAACCTGCGGCATCAGCGCGCGCAACGCACCGGGAGCACGATACAGCTCAACCCGGGAGCGCGCTCCGTACACGACGGTCGCCTGCCGGGGTTCCGGCAATCGCGCTGCGAGGAAGTACAGCGGCGCGATGCCCATGCCCCCCGCGATGAGCACTACCCGGCCGTCTGAGTCAGGCAGACTATATCCGTTGCCGAGCGGGCCGGTGAGCTGCACTTCGCCCCCGACCTCCGTTCCGGACAGCAGGCCGGTGCCGCTGCCGGTCACGCGGAAGAGCAGCGCAATCTTTCCGCCATCGGCCGCGTGAATGCTGAGCGGCCGCCTGAGAAGGAGATCGCCACAGCGCACCATCACGAATTGCCCCGGCTGTGCGTCCAGGGCAATCCCCGGGGCATCGAGCACGAGTAGAACCGTCTCGCCGGGCAGCCGCTCCGCGTGGAGCACCCGAGCCGTGGACTGCTGTATCACTTCTTCCTCTTCAGGTAGGTCGCCATGCTCTCAACGTTGTACGGGCGACCCGCCGCGGAGACCGCGTCGAGGACCACCTTCAGCGTATCGAGCGATGTGTAGCACGGGATGCGGCGCTCCACGGCAGCGCGCCGGATGGAGAAGCCATCCTTCAACGCAAGCCGGCCGCCGGTAATCGTGTTGACGACTGCCTTCACCGAGCCGTCACGTATCACGTCGAGCACATTGGGATGCCCCTCGCTGAGCTTCTTGGTGACCATTTTCACCGGCATGCCCAGGGCCGCTATCATCGCAGCGGTTCCCTCGGTGGCGTACAGTCCATAGCCCAGTTCATGCAATCGCTTCACCAGCGGCAGGGCCTCGGTCTTGTCCCGGTCCGCGATGCTCAGCAGCACACTGCCGTGGGAAGCCAGCATCAGGCCGGAGGCCAGAAGCGCCTTGGTGAGCGCCCCGGGGAAGTCGAAGTCGATGCCCATAACCTCGCCGGTGGACTTCATCTCCGGCCCGAGGTAGTTGTCAACGCCGGTGAGTTTGGACATCGAGAAGACCGGAGCCTTGATGCCAACGAGCTTGCTCTTCTTCCACAGTCCACCGTGGTAGCCCTGCTCCTTGAGGGAGATGCCGGCCATCACCTTGGTAGCCAACTTGACCATCGGCACGCCGCTCACCTTGGACATGAACGGGACCGTGCGGCTGCTGCGCGGATTGACCTCGAGGACGTAGATGGACGACTTGCCATCCTCACGCACGATGACCATCTGCACGTTGATGAGCCCCTTGACGCCAAGGGCCACCCCGATGCGCGTGGTGTAGTCCAGCATCGTGTTGACCTCACCTTCGGTGAGATTCACACCGGGGTACACCGCAATCGAGTCGCCGCTGTGCACGCCGGCGCGCTCTATGTGCTCCATGACGCCGGGGATGAGCACCTCCTCCCCGTCACAGATGGCGTCCACCTCGACTTCCTTGCCAAACAGGTACTTGTCGATGAGCACCGGATGCCTGCTGTCGAGGTCCAGCGCCATCACGAGATAGCGGATGAGCTCGGTCTCGTTGTAGACGATCTCCATCGCCCGACCGCCCAGCACGTAGCTTGGGCGGACCAGCAACGGGTATCCCAGGTTCTGAGCGACGCCCATAGCCTCTTCAATAGTCGTCACGCCTGCGCCGGGTGGCTGCGGGACGCCGAGGCGCTCAAGGAAGTTCTCGAACCTCTTCCTGTCCTCGGCGACGTCGATGGCCTCCGCGCCGGAGCCAAGGAAGGGTAGATTGGCGCGCGACAGGGGCCAGGCCATGTTGATGGCGGTCTGGCCGCCGAACTGCACGATGGAGGGCGAGGTGTCATGTCCCTCGTTCTCAAGGATATTCCTCATACTCTCTTCGTCCAGAGCCTCGAGGTACAGGCGGTCGCTGGTATCGAAGTCGGTGGACACCGTCTCCGGATTCGAGTTCACGATAATGCTCTTGATGCCCATCTCCTGCAGCGCCCAGGCGGAATGTACGCAGCAGTAGTCGAACTCGATGCCCTGGCCGATGCGTATCGGCCCGCTGCCGATAACGACCGCCTTCCTATCCGGGATGGGTATCGCCTCGTTCTCCTGCTCGTACGTGCTGTAGAAGTAGGGCGTCTCGGCGGCGAACTCCGCCGCGCAGGTGTCCACGGTCTTGTACACGGGCACGATGCCCCATTGCTTTCGCTGCTCCCGCACCTGTTCCGGCAACCGGTCGGCGAGCACTGCGATGGATTCATCCGAGAAGCCGGTGCGCTTCGCAGCCCTCATGAGCTCGGGCGTCATCTCCACGCCCAGCAGTTGCCGCTCCATGGCCAGAATATTCCGCAGCTTCTGGATGAACCAGGGGTCGATTCCCGTGGTGCGGCACGCATCGTCGTCAGTCATGCCGCGACGCAGCGCGCCCATCAGCGCCCAGAGTCGCAGGTCATTCGGGAACAGTGGATAGCCGTCGAAGCCGGGCTCCTTGCCCCACTTGGGGTCTTCCCACAGGAGGGTCTTCTTGCCGACTTCCAGCGAGCGCACCGCCTTCTGCAGTGCAGACTCGAACGTGCGGCCGATGGCCATCACCTCGCCCGTCGCCTTCATCTGGCTGCCGATGACCCTGTCACCCATCGCGAACTTGTCGAACGGCCAGCGGGGAATCTTGGCAACGATGTAGTCGATGGCCGGCTCGAACGAGGCGAGAGTCTTCCCCGTCACCATGTTGGGAATCTCATCGAGTCGCTTCCCCGTAGCCACCTTGGATGTCACACGGGCGATAGGATAACCGGTCGCCTTGCTCGCCAGTGCCGAGCTGCGGCTCACGCGTGGATTGACCTCAATAACGTAGTACTGGCTCTTTGGAAGGCCAATCTGATCGGGTGCCCAGTACTTGGCCACCATGGGGTGCGGCGTGAGTGCAAACTGGATGTTGCAGCCGCCCTCAATGCCGAGGGCACGGATGATACGCAGGCTCGCCGAACGCAGCATCTGGTACTCGCGGTCGGTGAGCGTCTGGCTCGGCGCGACCACGATGCTGTCACCCGTGTGCACTCCCATCGGGTCCATGTTCTCCATGCAGCAGATGGTGATGCAGTTGTCCGCGGCGTCTCGCATCACCTCGAACTCGATTTCCTTCCATCCGGCGAGGTTCCTCTCGACCAGAACCTCCTTGCTCATGCTGCAGTCGAGGCCGTTGAGCGTCACCGCCTCCAGTTCCTCCATGGTGTAGGCCATGCCGCCGCCTGTGCCGCCGAGGGTGTATGACGGGCGGACGATGAGCGGGAGGCCAATGCGGCGCGCAAGCTCCTTCGCTCCCTCCACCGAGTTCACCGTCGCGCTCTCGGGCACCGGCTCGCCGATGCGGATGAGAAGATTCTTGAACAGGGAGCGCTCCTCAGCGTCCTTGATGGTCTGTATCGGAGTGCCGAGCACACGAACGTTGTACTTGTCCAGGATGCCGGCGTCGGCGAGTTCCACCGCCAGGTTGAGGCCGGTCTGTCCGCCGAGGGTCGGCAGCAGGCCATCGGGCCTCTCTTTCTGGATGACCCGCTCAAGCACCTCCACCGTCAGCGGCTCGATGTAGACGATATCGGCTATGCCCTCGTCTGTCATGATTGTCGCCGGGTTGGAGTTGACCAGCACGGTGATGATGCCTTCCTCGCGAAGGGCTCGACACGCTTGCGTGCCGGAGTAGTCGAACTCGGCAGCCTGGCCGATGATGATAGGACCGGAGCCGATAACCAGTACTTTCTTGGGTCGTTCCATAGCCATTACACCTACCTCTCGTTGGGAATACCGGAACCGGCGCCGGACGCGCCACCACCAACCACACCGTCCGCTTCGCTGAGACAACCGCCGCTGCACCTGCGAGACAGGAAATCCGCGGCATACACGCAGCGACCGCCCACGATGGTCGCAAGAACCATCCCGCGGAGCGTCCGGCCCTCCAGGGGCGTGTTCTTGCCGCGAGACAGAAACCGTGACGGGTCAACCACCCACGAAGCTTCCGGGTCGAACAGAACCAGGTCGCCTGACGATATGGATGGGCGAGGCGACCGAGAGCCAAGCACAACCGACGGCCCTGCGGTGAGGCAGTGCACCAGCCGCTCAAGGCTCACCTCTCCCCGATGGTACAGAGTCAACACGGTGGCCAGCGCCGTCTCGAATACGCTCATCCCGAAAGCCGCCTGGCCCGGAGAGCCTTCTTTGTCGGCAGCGGCGTGGGGCGCATGGTCCGTGGCGATAGCCTCAATAACGCCCTCCACGATGCCGCGCACCACTCCGGCAGCATCGGACGCGCTCCGCAGTGGAGGATTCACCTTTGCCTGATTGTTGAAACGGGCAGCCCCGGAGGAGTCAACCATCACCGCATCTTCGTCGGTGAGCACAAGGTGGTGGGGGGTGGCCTCGGCAGTCACGTGCAGGCCTTCGTCTCGCGCGCGGCGCACCATCTCCACTGCCCTTGCGGTAGTGATGTGCTGAATATGGACAAGCCCTCCGGTCATCCGAGCGAGGGCGATGTCCCTGCCCACGGCCAACTCCTCCGCCCCCGAGGCCATGCCGCGCAGCTTCAAACGGCGCGCGACATCGCCCTCATTGAGTACGCCACCGGAGACCAACCGGCCATCCTGCGCGTGGTCCATCACGCACAAACCCACGC
>Ga0351964_1032_pt1 | contig 30519 bp, 25 predicted proteins | sample TotcelT113001N15_FD_205807 | JGI IMG/M metagenome (GOLD analysis project Ga0351964, IMG submission 205807) | Enriched cells from coal bed in the Powder River Basin, Montana, United States - Total cells T11 rep3 HSBNCT.T11.300.1.N15 ... | reverse complement strand
GGCGGAGCTTGCTCACCGTGCGCATAATCTTACCAATACGCTTAAAGAAATCGATCTCGCTCCTCACATAAAATTAAGCGCTAATCAAGCGCTCTTAGTTTTCGCTACACCTGAAGAGGCTACAAAAGCAGAAGAGTACTTAATCCAAAAGGGAGTTACCCAGGGTTATCGTCGTGCAGACAATACTTTAAGAATTATGCTTACAGGTGAAGAAACAACTAATACTATTAACGACGCAGTAAAAAGCAATATTGAAACACTTGAACGCCGCTTGAATCCTTACGGCGCTGGTGAAATTACCGTTGTTCGCCAAGGGGATAAAAACATAGTAATCGAGCTTCCTGATGTGCATGACACTCAGCAAGCTAAAACTATGATTGGCACTGCAGCTCTTTTAGAAATTAAGTCTGTTGAAGATATTGGCCGCTCTGAAGCTGAAATTCGTCGCAAATACGGCAAAATTCCCGACAATCTTATGATCGTACCGGGCAAAGAAATAGCGCTTAAAGATGAGTCTGGTAAAGAAATTGGAACAAAAGAGAGAGTTTACTACTTAGTACCAAACTATGCAGAAGTTACGGGAAGATTCTTAAAAGACGCTCAAATGGACTTCGGTGGTGGAGGCCAGGGACTTTCTTTTGGCAGCGAACCAGTAGTTAAGTTTTCTTTCAATGCTGAAGGCAGCCAAAAATTTTATGAGCTTACTGCTGCTCAGGTAGGCCGTCCATTGGCAATTATTATTGATAACGTGGTAATTACCGCTCCTCGTGTAAACCAGGCTATTAGTGGTGAAGGGTATATTACGGGCAACTTTACTGCTCAAGAGGCACGTGAATTAGCACTTATGCTCAAATCGGGTGCTTTCAAAGCTCCGGTTACCTTTGAAGAAGAGCGCCATATCGGTCCATCATTAGGTGCTCAGTCTATTAGAAGTGGCTTAGTAGCATGTATTGTGGGTCTTATTGCTCTCTTAGTATTCAGTCTTGTAGTTTATAAAACAGCTGGACTCTTAGCCTTTATAGTCTTGCTTTATAATATTTTGTTAATTCTTTTTGCGATGGCATGGGTCGGTTCGACCTTGACGCTTCCATCAATTGCAGGTATGCTATTAACAATTGGTATGGCAATTGATGCTTCGATTTTAATTTACGAACGTATCAAAGAAGAGCTTGCCACAGGAGCAAGTTTAAGGAAATCGGTAAACGCCGGTTTTTCTGGTGCTCTTAGCATAATACTTGATGCGAACATCACACACTTTTTAGTAGCAATTGTATTATATAAGCTTGGTGCAGGTCCAATTCGTGGGTTTGCTATAGCGATGATCATAGGTATCGCGTCTACACTTTTGACCGGTCTTGTGCTTCTCAAATCGATCTTTAACTTTCTTATCGATGCGGTCGGCATTCAAAAGATGCGCATTTAAAACTTATTCGGCGACGTAGCTCAGCAGGTTAGAGCGGCGGAATCATAATCCGTAGGTCCGGGGTTCGAGTCCCTGCGTCGCCACCATTAAATTATAAAAACCGGGTGTGATAGTACACCCGGTTTTTATTTTTAGATCTCTTTATTATTCTGCAGGTAAGATTCTAGCCATTTTTGCTGTACGGCCTGATTGATCAGATGTACCACGACCGTAGGCGTAGCCTTTGCCCTTGAATTGTTTTTTACGACCGTAGGCATAACCTTTGCCTTTATTTTCGCTATGAGCACCTTTGGTTCTTGTGCCTTTGGTATTTCTAGTTCTAGGAGCTATGTTGCCCTTTACAGCACCTTTCTTTTTTGCTTTACGCAATGGAGCTGCTGTAACAACATCATCGCTAGCGCCAACAAAATCGTCTACTGCCGCAAAAACTGGTGCGCATACAAATGCTAATGCGCCAAGTAATAATAATTTCTTACACATGATGTGAAATCCTTTCTTTCATGAAAATTAAACATTAATATAGTAACCTAGACACGTGTAGGTGTCCTTTATAATTTTAAAAAAATTACTATTTGAAAGTCAATACTAACACGTATATTTTGTATTTATTAAGCAAATAAGAGATTTTAATAAGCTAACTTTGCTCATAACATATACTTCTTAAGAGTATCCTACCTGTTAACCTGCCTACCAAGTGAACGCTTATTCCAGGCTGTTCTTTGCCCTAAAGATGTGCTCTTTCTCGCTTTTCTAGTAGATTGGCTACTAGGTTGTGCGCTTTTTTGTCTTAACCTATTACCCCGAACGTGGCTGCTACCTTGGCCTCTCTCATAAACACTTTGGTCACCAGCTAATAGAGACAAAGCTGCTGCATTCGACATTAAAAAAATAAGCACAACTAATCTTTTATACATACACGTGATCCTTTTTGCTTAATAGTCTATTTATTGATTAATTTGAATTCTCTCTTAATTTAAAATAAATCCAGATTGAATATCAATACTTTAGTAATTTTTAAGCAAAAACTACACTAAATCTGCTTGAACAGAGTACTACATCTTTTTTAAATTTTTCAATTTGACATGTTGCTATTAAGCATTATACTACCTGTGAATAGCGTAGGTTATAGAAATCGACGCTATCTTGGTTTATCTCTAATTTCTGAAAATGGGAAATTTATGAAAAGATTACTCCTCACTGCATGCATGGCGGTTACAAGCATACTATCTGCTACACCACATCTAGATCTTTACCTATCTTTAGATAATCTCGATGAGCTGATTGAAGTTGAAAAAACAGCACACTTTGACGACAATAACCGCTGGTTTTATGAGCAACCAAATTTAAGCGTTAAGCTGATACTTGAAAAAGAGACAGAGTACGGTGTTCTTATAAAAGCCAGTGTATTTAATAACAATAAAGAACTTTTAGCAGAACCTACTCTTGAAGCTTACTGGGAAGAAGAAGCAAATCTTGGTGTAAGCAATACAGCGGGTAGACTGTTTATTATGTCTATCACTGCTCACAAAGGTACGAGTACTTACGAATACACAGGTGCTCAGGGATATGCAGGCGCTGGCATAGGCGCAGACTACTATGAGAGGGGAGAAGAAATGTTTACTGATCCTGAATGCTCAGAAAGCCACAAGTCTATACGCTGCCAAGCAGGGCTTATGATACTCACACAGGTTGAAGAGGCAATAGAAAGGCATAAATTTGTGCTTAATGTTGTAAATCGGGCCGTAGCTGACAATATACGCTTAGCAGATATTGAAGAAACTGCAGATTACTCATCCTTTCTTAAAGCGTATCTAAGCACTTATCTTGAGCATTTCTCTCCAGAAGAAATTATACAGATTACAGAAAATACAATTTCAAGACTTGAAATACTCAACAAAAAATATCCACATAACGAAATTAAGCAGCAGTTTATAGCAACTTTTACAGCACCGAAGCAATAAGTACTTATCACTTTATAAGCTAGTATATAGTTTTTAATTTATATACTAGCCTGTTTTTTAGCGTGTAGTGTCCTAATGATTTACCTGCACTTGCTGCCCTAGCCGTTCGCTATCTGAAATAGTTCTTCCTCTTCCTGTTCGCACTTTAACCCCTTCTGAAGTGTGCGCTACAACATCTTCTATTCCAGCAAATACTAACGAGTTAGTAAAAGCAAATATGGTAATCAAAAATAACTTCTTATACATAGGTGTACCTTTTTCTATTTTAAATAATATTAGACAGCTCAAGTTCTATTATCAGCTTAAATTAAATTATAATAGAAAATCAATAATAAGTGCTCTATTTTTTGATTAGTTCTAATGGAATTGGCCCAGCTAGCTTATTAGCATTGTTTTTAAATTTCTTCTATTTGCAGATTCAATAAAAAAGCTTTGCCTCAATAAGCGCACATTACTAGCTAATTAGCTCAACTCTTGTTTATGATTGTTAAAACTAAAGAGAGACAAGAATACAGGAATTATAATGAAACGTTTATTAAAAGCGTTAGCAACTGTAATTTTTATATTGACAGTTCATAATTCATATAGCGAGTCTGCATCTTTAGATAATCTAAAGCTCTACACAATATTGTTAAACGGTATAAAAAAGGCATGTGATTTAGAAAAAATAAAAAAAGATAAATCACAGGGAAATATATGTAAAGAATTTTACACTGATACGTTTGATTTCATACAAAATCTCGATGGGTATATTAAAGAAACTTTAGAAGATAAACTTGCTGCTCTGAAAGAGATACATGACGAAGCTCCACAAAATCTTAGAGAAAAAATTAATGAGTCTATTCAAAATCAAATAAAACTAATTGCCACCTTTAAAGATATACATAAACAAATACATACTATTCTAAATCAAGCATCTAAACAGCTTTATCCTAAAGACAACTATAAGGATGAGCTGTAAGAAGTCTCTACTTTAAGCTTTCTACAACCAGAAAACATACCACTTTCCGGCTTATTTTTATAATCACCTACTTTTGTATAAAATCATCTTCTCTCGTTAAATTTTCTAACTATACTATACTGTTTCTATTGCTATTCTCTTAAATTATTAAAACTATTGAACACGGTAAAAGTTATGACATTTCATGATATTAGTGTGGTATTTGACGAGATTGCGCAAACATCTTCGCGTCTTGAGATTACTCGCTTATTAGCAGGCTTATTTAAAAAAGCTTCTCCGACTGAAGCGCGTATTATTTGTTATTTATCTTTAGGATTATTGCGTCCACCATATGAAACTACACAGTTTGGTATTGCTAGCAAAACGATGACCAAAATAGTAGCAGAGCTGCTTGATACGTCTGCCGAAGACATAAAAGAGCAGTTGCGCGATATTGGTGATTTAGGGCTTATTGCTGGTAATGCTGAATGGCATAAAACGGGTCACAAAAATCTTACTGTAGAAGAAGTATACGAACAGTTAAGTAAGCTAGAAGCTACCAGTGGCACCGGTTCACAAGAAGAAAAATCGAATTTATTATTAAAATTATTAAAAGCAGTTGACCCGCGTTCTGCACAAGTAATTATTAGAGTTGTTTTGGGCACCTTGCGTCTTGGGTTTTCTGACATGACACTTATCGATGCGTTATCGTGGGCACTTGCAGGAGACAAATCTTTACGAGCAACTATTGAGCATGCGTATAATATCTGCGCGGATATTGGCAGAATTGCCTATGTAGCACTTTCTGATGGTATAGATGCTCTTGAAAATTTAAATATAGTGGTGGGAATACCTATTAGGCCTGCCGCAGCAGAACGTTTGCCAACTCCTGAAGATATTATCGAAAAAATTGGTCCCTGTGTTGCACAACCCAAGTTAGACGGTTTTAGGCTGCAAATACACTTCAAGTATGATGCGCGCACTAAAAAGCATCAACTATGGTTCTTTTCTCGTAATTTATTAGACATGTCTCACATGTTTCCAGACTTAGTTCAAGCATTTGAGAATTATCCATTTGGTGAAATACCCCATTCACTTATTGTTGAAGGTGAAGCGATAGTATTTGACGCTAAGAAAAACAAATTTTTGCCCTTTCAAGAGACGGTAAAAAGAAAGCGTAAGCATGACATAGAAGAGACCATGTCTAACTTACCGTTATATTTTTTCTTGTTTGATCTGCTTTATTATAACAATACTTCGTATCTGGATAAGCCACATAAAGTGCGCCGACAAAAACTCGAGCAACTTTTTCATACCAAAGATAAGCATATAGCGATTATACCAGAGCGCTTTATGGAAACTGCGCAAGACCTAGAGGATTATTTCTTAGAAGAAATTGGTGAAGGGCTTGAGGGATTGGTAGTTAAAAGGCCCGATGCATCATATCAACCGGGCAAGCGTAATTTCAATTGGATTAAGCTTAAAAAGCACGAAAAAAGCGAGATAGAAGACACGATAGATACAGTGATTCTTGGTTATTATTACGGCCGTGGAAAGCGCTCTAAGTTTGGCATTGGCGCTTTTTTGGTTGGTGTTTATGACAAAAAACATGACCAGTTCGAGACTATAGCAAAAGTGGGCACAGGCTTAAGTGACGAAGCATGGATAGAACTCAAAAAAAAGTGTGATGCAAAAGCAATACCTGAAAAGCCTAATAACGTTGAATGCTCTAAAGAACTGTACCCCAACGTATGGGTAGCTCCTGAGATAGTATGCGAAGTGCGCGCAGATGAAATTACGCGTTCGCCATTGCATACAGCGGGTAAAACAACTCATGCACAGGGATTGGCGCTCAGATTCCCGCGATTTATTCAATATCGCGCAGACAAGTCTGCCCAGGAAGTAACTACTGTGGAAGAGATTAAAAAGATGGAACAGCATCAAAGAAGAGAAGAAAAAGCCTAAAGTCTCTATTCTTGCATGAGAGAGTTGATTGGTAAAACAATCAGCTCTCTCACACAGATTACCAAGCTTTTTAGTTAAGCGGTTTTTAGCTTATCGCTTATTTATTTTCAAATAAGATATTTATTGCTTTGCTAAATCTTTTTATGCTATTATAGTGGTATAAAATAATCTTTTAAAGTAATAAACAGGGGTCCTGCATGAAAAAACTTATAGGCTTTCTTAGCTTCGCGCTTGGTACTCTACTCTCTCTACAATTGTCACTATGCGGTATGAGTGGCGGGGATCCTGGTCATGGAAATATTTTTGACCCTATCTTATTTTGGTCTAGGGGTTTACAGCCATTTAGCACACATGATTTTCCACTTGCAAAGCGAAGAAGAACCGAACAACAAGCTCCTGAGATACAAGAACAAGCAGAAAAAGAAAATAGAGATCCAGAAACAAAACAATCAAGCAGTGCTTGGGATGATCTTAAAAGAATTTGGAAACTAGCTTTAGTTGCTACTGGTGGCAACGAGCGTGAATTATGGGATGATGAAGAAGAACACACTCAACCATCACAACCATCAGCCTTTGAGTCACTTCCGCCAGAACTTATGCAACGTGCTATAGGGTTTCTTGACCCCGAAGCTAAAAAAGCTCTTGCTGCTGCCTCTACACTATGCGAAGCCCAAGTACGTGCTTTAAACAAATCGATAAGTATACTTGCAAGCAATATTACTCCACAAAATTTACGTAATGCTCAATGCAACTTTCCAGCAGTAAGAAGTTTACGTGTAAAAGGTACAGGTATAACTCCTCAACAAATCAAGCTACTTGCTACTGCTTTTCCGAAGCTCGAATCACTTGATTTATCTCAAACAAATCTAAAAACCAAGGCGCTAACAGCATTAGTTCAGTCCAGTCTATTTCCTAATCTTTCAGAGCTCGATTTAAGCGGCAACGAACGCTATATACCTTCTAAACTCGTTAATTTGCTTGCTACTGCTTATCCAAACCTCAAGTCACTTAAGCTATCTCATCCGCTTATCTTTCCTAGCGAGTTCGAAGCATTGTTTCAGCCAGGTGTATTTCCCGCTCTTGAAACATTTAGTTTAGCCAAAAGTACTCTTCTTATAACCCCCGAGCAAATCCCATTGCTTGCAGCTGCTTTTCCTAATCTTAAGTCTCTTGACTTGTCTCATACAGGCCTGTCAGATGAAGAAGCACTGGCATTAGCCGCACCAGGTAGATTGAAAGAGCTTAGAAGACTTAACTTGAGCAACAACAATATAGGCGATGAGGGGGTTATAGCTTTAACGAATGCTTCATTTGCACCTAAACTCGAAGCACTTAGTATGTCGAGAGAACCTTTTATTGGAGAAAATACTATAACAGCTCGAGGAGCACAAGCACTGTCTCAACCGCGTGTATTCCCAGCTCTGAAAGAACTTGATTTAAGCGGCAACAACATTGGCGATGAAGGAGCTATAGCGCTAAGCACAGCGTCGTTTGCTCCGACGCTAGAGGAGCTTAAGCTAGGGGGAATAGGTATTACAAACGAGGGCAAAAAAGCGCTCACAGATCGAAAGACATTCAAAAATCTCAAAAGACTTTCACTGACTTAAAATTTTTATCTCAGGTGAGAGATTGTATAGCAATGCTTATAGGGGTATCTTATTCTCTATTATATCTAAGGAAAGAAAGGAAAGATATGAACTGGTTTAATCGAAAATGCTTATTTACCGCAATATTTTTAAGTTTGATAGTAAACTTACATTCTTTATCAGCAAATCCTGATTCAAAAGAAGTACCAAAGGTCACTGATGAGATAGAAAACTTCTTCAAGAAAGATGTAGACTCTTTCATCAACACGCGCTTAGAGGATATTATCAGTAGTTGCATGATTGCACACAATGGCCCACTGGCTGAATCTTGTATTTTCAGAAGATTGCCTCATAGCTTATTTGTGCTCAGAAACTGTAGAAAAAATAACTTATTAAATCGTGATTTCACAACAGCTAAAGAACTTAAAGCAGAGTTAATTACCTGCTTGAACACGTTACGTAAGGATATTTATGAAGGAGCCTTACCACGAGAGACTCCAATACAAAATGTTAGCGCTGTTAGTTCTGAAGAGCAACAAGCTTTAAAAGCCACAGAAAAATTCTTTAAAGAAGATTTAGATTCTTTCATGGAGCACGATTTAGGTCAAATTATTGATGCCTGTGGCACCGTTGACGCCCGTCCTCTAGCAATTCAGTCTTGTGTATTTAGACGTTTGTCTTATAAAGGGTTTAGCTCTCTCTATTGTAGAGAAAATAATTTATTTAAGCGTAATTTCTCTACAGCCAAAGACTTTAAAGCAGAATTAATTACGTGCTTGAATATGTTGCGCAAGGAATTTTACTCAACAACACACATTACAGCTCAAGCACGAGAAGACATCTTAAGCAACTAAAACAAGAAAGAGAAACCTATGAAAAAACTTTTGATTTACTTTATCGCAATATTTTTCTTAAGTAGCCCAAATCTACAATATGCTATAGGACAAAATAAGCCAGCTACGCAACAGCAAATTATTCAAGACTTAGAGAACTATTTACAACAAAAAACTTATGGGAAAAGCAAAATAGAAGAAAACATAATGGTTTGCCGAAATAGCAGATTCTCCGATGAGCTGTGCAAAAAGTATATTCTTCAACAAATACCCCACAGGGATTTTATTTTAGATAATTGCAAAAAATGCCAAGATTCTCCGTCTTATAATTTTGAATCCTGTTTAAATGACTGCCTAAATAACATAAAGAAAACACAAGTCAGCACTGCTCCAAATGCAAACTCTACTAAAGAAGCAAATATTCAAAGCATGAAAAAATTATTCAGCAACCGAAAATTTATAGACGAGCTTGTGGAAGGATGTGCAGGGATTGATGCGCGCGTTTCGACGGCCAAAACATGCTTTATGAGAAATCTTTCCGATCCCGATTTCCGCCATTTTGTGCTCCTCAATGGTGCAAAATGTTTTTCTGATTCGATTAGTCTAAGCGAATTTGGAGAATGCATGTTACAGGCTTCTAATGATTTACAACAACAGTTAACACCACTTCATCAAGCAGCCAAAGCAGGCAATCTTGCTCTTATAAAAAAGCTTGTTGCTGAGCTTGTTACTAAAAGAGCTACTATTGATACTCAAACGGCTGAGGGAAATACACCACTCCATTTAGCTACTCAAAATAATCATAAAGATGCCGTCGAAGCACTCCTTGATGCTGGGGCTAATATGTTTATTAAAAATAAAGCGGGCCAAACACCCCTTGATATGGCTAACCAAGAAATAGCTGAACTCCTTAGGATAAGAGCTGGTAGTAGTTTTTAGATTTATCGCTTATTAGCATACTTTACTTAAGCTTAAAGGGCCTTGACATTTCAGGGCTCTAAGACTATGTATGTTAATTTTTTAATATAAAAAAGAATAAAAATGTTCAGCAATCGAAAATTGATAGAAGAGATAGTGCAAAGCCCATAAAGGAATTTTATGAGCTTTTTCTTTCTTAAGATTGTATTTTATCTTAAAAGAAAGTACCATCGGATAATAGTATTATACTGCTCAAGTTAGCTTTCTTAAAAACTCTCTATTATACTTAAAGAAAATTAAAATTACTAAATAGATAATTTACTTTAAAGTATTAGAGGAGAAAATTTCGTGAAAAAGCTATTCTTGCTTTATATAAGTATCTTATTTTCAACCAGTTCACTTATGGCTATGAGTGATGATTGGACTAGTCTTTTAGGTTCAATTGGGGGAAGGCCATTCAACCCTCGCGATTTTCCTTTTCTAACACAAAGAAACCGTAACCATCCCTCTACTATTACTTCCAGATCAATTGAAAAAGAGCAAGAAGAAGATTTGATAGAGAAAGAAGACACAGAGTCAAGCTCATCTTCAACTTCTTCTTCACGTTCATCATCAGATAGTGAGATATCAACTTTAGTTGCACGAACTGCAGAAAGACAAGAGGGTGCAGTTGAAACATCTCAGCAAGAAGAGCAAATTTCACCAGCCCAGAGCAGCAGCTTTTGGCAAGACTTCAAAAGAAGCTGGGCTATCGTGTTAGCTTTTGCAGGAGGCGATGAGAAAGAATTATTTGAAGAAGAAGAACATGAAGCTCAACAAGATGCGCACTCAGAAAGTAGCACAAGCAGCAGTTTATCAAGTGGGGACTATGCTCATTTTGATGTTACTCAAAACGTACAAAGCGATCAATTTTTAGCCAATACCATTTACCCACTTATAACGACATTGCATTTGCAAGACCCGGGAAATATTGCTGCTATTCATGGGCCGCTAAGCGCAGAGACAATACGTGACTACGACCAAGTATTTCCGTATGTAGAGCGGCTAATCTTTGAGAATATAACTTTTAGTGATGAAGCATTAACAACTTTATCCAATAGCTTTCCGAGTGCTCAGTATCTCGAGATTAGAGATCCTGGTCTTAACACTTATGGTTCACACTCGTCTGTAAGAACTTTTAATGAACGACAACTTACTTTGTTGCTTCAAGGTTCATTGGCTCATCAGCTAACAACTTTAATTGTTAGATCGCCGGACCTGCGCGTTAGCGATAACACGCTCAATCTTCTTGATAATTTTACACAGCTAGAGACAATTTGTTTAAGCACTGAAGTACTACGCCCAGAACTACCAAGATATCAAGACTCACAACCATCAGAATCTGTTCGCACAGAAAGTAGTTCAAGCAATAGCTTATCAACAACAACAAGAGCTCCTCATACAGACGTAGAAACAGAGCGGCGCTTGCCCCTCGTAAGCACACCCACTGAAACTAGTGAAGATTCGGCGCCACAAAAATTAGTTGAAGAAGATACTAGAGAACAAACAAACCCAGAAAGCAGCACAAGCACTGATTCTGGTTTTATAGCTCCGGCAGAAGTTGCGCCAGACACTGCTTTAACAGTTTCTAATAATCGCAATAGAATTGGTCGGATGAATACGCAAAAGCTCAGGGATGCTATGAGGGCTAATAAAACTAAGCGTAATTCAAGCATGCCAAGACAGGCGCAAGCTCAAGTTAGTACTGCATTCATCAGCAGGATGAGAATGCCTAGAATTATGCCAAATAGATTCTTAGCCGCATTACTAGAAACAACAGCAGCTCATCAGCCCAATGCTTTACCTAGTATACCGGTTCTTCCGCAAGCTCAAGAGAATAATCAAGGCACAGAATATACAGCAATTCGTTTGGTAAGACCCGATCAGCTTGATTGGCAATCATACAGTTATATTCTCCCAAGAACTAGAGTTGTGCACTTAATAGGCTACGATAACTACCAAGTAAATTCTCAAATAATAGAGCAATTACAGATAACATTTCCTAACGCGAACACATTGATTTTTGATAACATACTTTTTGAAAGATCCGGGATAGAAGCTTTATCAAGCAGTTTTCCTCATGTTGAAAATCTTGCAATTCGTTATAATATCAATCTCTCAGATGGTATTTTTGGCAATCAGCAACTCATTACGTTATCACAAAATTTGCTGGGTCATCAGTTAAGAAACTTGTTTCTCCAATCGCCTCAGCTACATGCCATGGAAAATACTCCTGAGTCTCTCGACAACCTCATCGCTCAATTAGAATTTGTGTACGTAAATTCACCTGAACTACCTGTGCAAGAATTAACCAGCGAAGAGTTACAGGAATTATCGAACGCGCTATCTGAAATAAGCATAGCACCTGCAGAAAGCGATATTGAAGACGATTCCACAACCACAACAACTACACATGAGATTATTGACGATGCAGAGTCTATCTGTATAAACCAAGACGATATTAGTCAAGAAAATTTAAGAGAAGAAGCATATACTGCAACTGAGTTACGAGTAATTGGCAATAACAACTCAATAAATAGCTCTGCAATACAGTTATTACATAGATCATTCCCTCAAGTAAGAACGTTAATATTTGAGGGTGTAGAGTTTAATAACGAGTCTATAGCAGAACTGGCAAATAGTTTTGAGCAAGTTACAGCTCTTATAATAAGCAGAATAGATGATAGTTTATTAAGCACTTTATCTCGCGGCACTTTGGCATTTCAGCTAGTTTCTTTAGAAATACGCTCTCAACACTTAACATTAAGAGCCACTGATTCTGTAAACACACTTAACAGGTTTGTCGCGCTAAAAATGCTTTCTTTAGTCAACTGCCCACTTCACGCACAAGGCGCTTTGAATTTAAGTCGCTCTAATATGCCAAATCAATTAAATGTGCTAACAGTGCAACAAGTTGGTATAACAAACGAAACTGTAGGACTTTTAGCTCCTTTTTGTGAACAGACCGAATTCAAGTTGCAATGGGCTCAAAGTTGTCCAATATTTATATTTTCAAGACAAGCACTATAATTTTTATCTAGGTGCTGAAAATTAAGCGAGTAGAAAAAAGAGGGCCGGAAGTTCTGGCCCTTTGTTTTTGCCTAAAAAGGGCTTAAGGTGCCAATTGATTTCAAATAGAAATTTTATTGCTTTATATTATTGATTTATGTTATTTTAAAACAGTAAGTATATTTATGATAATAGTTTAAAAAAGGAAGAAAAACATGAAGCATGTTAATTTTAAATATTTACTGAGCGTAGCGCTTTTAAGCGTTTTTAGCTTTGTAGCACAAATTCATTCAGCGAGTAACACATGGCGTTTTTGTAACGCGGGTTCCACACCAGTTACCACTGGTCCTATTTATGCGGATGCCAGCAATCCGGACCCCGTAACAGTTCAACCCGGACAATCGTATGATTTCACTACAGGCCACACCATAAAAGGTATTTGCTATAGTCCTAATGCAAGTGACGTAAAATCATGTAAGCCAAATAGTAGTTTCTTTCACAGTGCGGCACTCAATACAAGCGCTACATTTACCTTAAGCAATAGTAGTGGAAGTTGGAATTATACTACAGCAACTGGCGCAGTAGCATGTCCTGTACCTCCTGCTCCACCAGCTGCAACTCCACCTCCAGTTACAGCACCTACACCGCCTGCACCAGCACCTTCTGCGCCACCAGTCACAACTCCACCTCCAATTACAGCACCTACACCACCAGCACCAACACCTTCTGTACCACCAGCTGTAACTCCTCCAATGTCAGTACCTACAGGACCGAAACCAACGCATTCTGCCCCTACATCACCTATTCCAGGCGTAGCAAGTATACCGGGCGGTCTATAAGATTATTAGCTTTTTTTAGCAGTGTTGATACACACAGAAAAAGGGTTAGAAGGTTTTTCTAGCCCTTTTCTTATTGCTAAACCAGGACCCAGAATCAATAAAAACAAATTTGAGAACAAGCAATTTTATAGCATTTTTAAGCATTTTATTTCACAGAGAAAACATTTTACTTGTTTTACGATCTCTTTTTATGCTAATGTGATAGTGTAGTTAGCTAAAACAACTTTTAAGCACTAAAAAGGAAGATTATGAAGCATATAAAAATTTTAATGGGATTGGTAGCTTTAAGCGGATTAAGCTTAGGCGCCCATACCTTTCGTTTCTGTAACATGGGAACGGTTCCTGTAACTGTAGGTATTAACTATTGGGCATGTGGCAACCCCGATCCAACAACAATTCAGCCAGGTCAATCATTTGATTACTCTAAAGGTTGCGATATGAAAGGCGCTTGGGTTGGTTCAGATCAGGCTGCAGTCACTGAATCTGTAACGAGTGATGGTGACGATTACTACACACATAGCTCGCACAGTAGTTCAAATACACTTAATTTAAGCCAGGCACCAGATGGTAGCTGGTTCATTACAGCAGAAGATAAACTTATTGACTGCGCGACGCCAGCGCCACAACCAACAGATAGTAGTAGCAGCGACAGTTCTACAGACGGCTCTACTGATGGATCTACAGATGGCTCTACGGCAACTACAAGTACGAACGGTGATAGTCAAGCTTCGCAAGATTTAACCAATACGCTTTCATCATCCATTGCAAGCGGTACGAGTGATACCTCAACCGCCAGTACAGCTAACTGCCAATGCTTGATAAATGGCCAACAAAGTCCACCACCATCCGGTGTAGCGTTTACGAATAACGATTGTACTCAGCCAACTATGGGCGGCATATCAGCTTCAGCAATACTATCATGCTCGGCAGCTCCAGCTGCAGCTACAGCTAATTGTGCGTGTACTGTGCAAGGCCAAGCAAATCAGCCACCACCAAGCGGCGTAGAGTTTGCAAATAACGATTGCACTCAGCCAACCATGGGTGGTTTACCAATTTCGTCAATATTATCCTGCGACGCAGCCTCAGGCTCAGCGAGCAGCACCGCTGCAACTGGAACCACCTCCAGCGGCGGCACCTCAGGATTTCCAAACCCAGGCAGCTAGGGTTATATACTAGCTTTCTAAAAAGCTTTTAGCTCAGATTATTACTCTTTAAGGGCGGTATTAACTCCTACCGCCCTTAATTTTTTAGCTTCTTATTAAACACTTGTCATTTGAAGGCCGATTTTGCTACATTAAAATTAAACAATATAGTTAAAAATAATAAAAAAAGCGAGACGAGTATGTCAAATTTTAGTATATATACCTCAAAAAACTCTATTTTAAGCTTATTTTTTTTGTGTTTAAGTCTGATTTTTATTGAATCACGGGCTGATTTAGTCTTTGCCAAGGGAGACTTAGTGGGTCACACTAACGGGGGCGGATTGACCATTAATAACCCCAGCACATTAAATTCTGTGTTTCTCACGTCTGACCAGTCCCATGGCTATCAGGCAGAAATAACCAAAGAGGCAACTAAAAACGTATTAGTTGGCACGAACCCTACAAGTCTTATAGAATGCCAGCAGCCGTTTGGCAACCCAGTAGCTTGTGCCTCTGGCTGTACCCGTGGTACAGGAGGCGCTTATGCATGGGGTACTACTATCTGTAACCCAGGAGTTGTTAAAATCTCGTACAGCCCAACGCCTGGCACAGACGATACGCTTAATGAGCAATCGACCCATAGCGCAGACTTAGATAATTACGTGTATCTTGATACGATTGTAAACCAGAGTCCCGCTACGTTTGATATTGCCGTTACCGATGCGCCATTATTCATACCTGCTACAGATGCTCAAGGAAACGTTACTCCTGACCCTAAGAGTATAGCAGGGGGGCTTTATGCTGGAACTTCAAGTATTTTTGATGATATTTACACGAATAAAAAAATTACGCTGGGAGGCACTAACTATAGTGTTAACTTCTTAACAACTGGTGACGTCAACCCCGATGGCCGTTTTACGGTCTACCCAGCTTCGCATCCGAATGCGACCAAAAAGCATATGGCAAGTCCAGTTCTTGCACTTGGGGCGCAACCTACGTCTGATACACAGACAATTATACTTATACCCCACAACTTTACAAGCACTTGTCAGCCAACGTTATTTATAGGCAAAGACAGCAATAATTATTTCTATGGACTTACGTATGTAATCAAAAACTCAGCAGGAGGAGTTCCGTGCTGCACGGAAGGTGAAGAGGCTAACCCCTGTGCTATCGATTCGCTCTACACGTGGCAAATGGCCGATGGCTCAGCAGCTCAAGTCCCTACGGGTCAGCCAGGAAGAATCAAGGTAACTATTACACCTGATACCAACTCACCACAAGTGGGTGTCTTGTCAGGAATACAAATATTACCTGGACTGTGGTGGCCAGGACAACAGGATTTCACAAGTTAAGTTCTCTAAAAATAGTCTAAAAAATAAAAAAGAGAGCGAGTAAATACTATGAAGCGCTTACTTTTAGCTTACTATGTAGTATCTCTATTTATAACAAGCTCTCTTTTTGGGCAAATACATATAGGCAGCCCAACTCAAACGGGCAGCACAAGTGGAACGGGCGTCAGTATCGGTGCGCCAACCACAACGCAACCGACACTAGTAGGCGTCTCGTCTACCGGCCAGCCAATTATACTTTTGTGGCGTAGTAGTTATTTCCAGCAAGCTTTCCAAGCTTTTAAAACGGCTTCATCAAGTGCGCGCACGTCTCAGCAAATACATATAGGGCAATCCAGCCAACAGCCAACATACGCCGCTATCAGCCAAGACGTTATTAGCCAATACAAAACAGCGCTCGATTTATTCGTTAAAGTGTACCAAGACCCCGCTATTATGAGCGATCATAGTACGCCAAACGTTACCGTAGACGGAACTTCGACAAGTAACTACATTGTCGTGATTATTAACGATATGTTTAATGCTTTTATAAGTAATATTAATCAGCTTAAAAACAGTATTATTAAACTTGTAGCTGCTGGGCAACCGTATCAACAAGTGCTCGATATAATTACCCAAGCAGTGCAAAGCTACACACAAGCTGCCCAAAGCGTAGCCGGATACGTACAAAAAAATTGGGATACCCTTTACACACCCTTTGTACAAAATTTAAAGGGCACCGTATTTTCTATATACGCTTTTGTGCTTGATACTCTCTCGCAACAATCTTCTAATACACTTACTGCTGACAATATTACCCAAGCAGGCCAATATTATACAGCAGCAAAAGCACTTTGGAGCAAAGATCTAACTATCCCCGGTTATGATTCTGCTGATGATGCGTTAACTAAAATAACAAGCGCAGTTGGTACTATTTATCTTGCTGGTGTACAAAATGCATTTAATAGCATGAAAATTGAGCCTACTATTCAAACATTAACTGATGTTATTGGCGCGCAGTCACCTAATAGAGTATTATTAACACAGGCAACACAATACTTGCAAACACTTGCGCAAATATACACGGGCATAGACGAGCTGAGTGATTTGCAAGCAAATAACAGCGCGCTGGCAACATCGTTAACACAAGCAGGCTCGGCGCTTGATAGCGCATTGCAGGAAACCACTGTCTTTAATCAAGCAGCTGATGCAGCAAACACCGCAGTGCCATTACTAAGAGCTGGTGGCGCTGCCTGGTACGCAGATCACGTTGACCGTATAGCACGACTTGTGACGGGAGATTATTACACAAATCTTGCCCAGGGACTTATGGCTACGTTTGCTAATACCTATAAACAGCGCCTCGATACTTTAAATAAAGTTATTACAACAACAGACACCAGTAACCAAGACAATTTAAGCGATTTCTTTAACGCGCTTATGGCCGCCTGTGGGATTAACGATACTACAGACAGCTCTCCAACATTTGGATATGAAAATGCTGCAGCTTTCTATCAGGGCGCTGAGGCAGCAGCAGAGAGCCCATTCTCTAACGGGCCTCTTATTACTCAAGCGCAGCTAGCACAAGCTACCGCTGGAGCGCAGATGACCGATATTACGAATTTAGCAACACCGTGCGGTAATGCAGCGCAACTTGTAGCTGGAGCACTCGCCAGTCTTTTTGGTAGCACACCAAGCGATGTGTATAGTGCACAGATAGCAATCACGCAAGCGTTACCACTGGCCAAACAAAGTGATGCTGCTTACAAAGCACTCAAGAAGACCCTAGGGCCTTCACAGGCAACCAATTTGCTGCCATTTTATGCGCTTTTTCCTAACAGCTCACTTGAAGATTTTATAGCACAATATGCTGCACATGTGTTTAGAACATTGGCAGAAAACAGCACAGATACGACTGTGGCAGCTGAGTATTATTTAGCCGCTTTTTCGTACAATCAATATTTAACTTCAGCAGTACAAACAGATATTACAAATAAACTGAAAAACTTTACGTCAATTGTAACGAGCGCTCAAACAAGCCTTCAAGCAGCACAAAGTCAAGACAGTGACTATCAAAATCAAAAAACACCCGTCGATGATACGCTATTAGGTGCTTGGAACACTGCTCTTACCCAGTGCTTAGCGGTGTATACTATGAGCACCGTCACCAGCGAACCCGATTTTGCCAAAGGTGCTGATTTATACCCTCAATGCTTACAAGCGTATTTAAAATCATATGCGCTTGCAAATCAGACAGATCCTACTTTAGCAGCAGTACTTAATTATCGTTTATATCTCTACACTACTGTAGCACAATCTAAAGAAGCAGCGGCCCCGATTTTAAAAACAATTTCGGGATTAGTAGAGCCCTTATTTACTGCTGCAGAATCCGCTCTTAAAACTGCAAACGGCACGGGAAACACGCAAGCACAAGATGATGCAAGCTTTAAAGCAATTATTGCCGCATACACAGCCCTTCTTACTGCGCAGAATAATCTTGATTCGCTTGCTGCGGCCTCAGCAACAGCATTACAAGATCAGGTGCGCGCTACCCCAACAGCAACTTCTAGTCTTACACCGCTCATAGAAAAAAGCAGTAACACAAGTAGTGCTGCTAGTGCAAAAACAAGCTATTCCAGTAAGCTTCTTGCAAATAGTAAGTCCATTACTATACCTGATATAACAACATCTCTTGCACAAACATACCAAAAATATGGTGACTGGGCACTCAATCAAGCTATAAATGCGCAGCAAGACAGCACACTGCTTGCTGCCAAAACATGCGGCATACCTCAAGATTTTAATGGTACAGCAATGACAGCATACTCAGAGGCGGCTCAGAACTATCAAGCGGCTGGCAATACGCAGCTTGCAACACAAATGCAGGCGCTCAGCAGCCAAGAACAAATGTTATATGGGGCTGATATTATTGGCAACGCTCTTGAAGCTGCAGCACCGGATGCAAGCTTATTCTCTACGTACTTAGGAGATGATTGGCCAGCATATGCCCAGTACTTCTTAAACCCCTGGATTCTGCCCTTGCCGACTGATGGTTCGCTTTCTGATGCAGAAGCTACTTTGACTGGAGATCAAACAACTAATACCACTAATCTTATTAATCTTTCTGCAGCATTTTATTTATACCGTCACTTACAAGCTGATGGAGCATTTAATGGTTTTTCTAGCGCTGGCTACGATCTTTTAGACGCAGTTGGAAATACTAAAGATTCATTTGGAGACTACACGAGCTATGTAAAAGATGCTCAAGAATATAAAGCTGACATCACTTCGTGGGTTAAAGCGGGACTAGCACTACCGGATACTACAACTGTTAAGACATTATTAAGTTATTATACTCCGGCGGGAAAAGCTCCTGGACTTATCTCATGTAATTTACCGGTGCCTGCTATACCACAGACAACCTCGCAGCCGGTTGATCCAACAGCCCTTATGTTCTATACATCAGCATTCAACCAGTACTCCAGCTTCAATGGGACTGATTCACGTCAACTGCAGTACGTACAAAGCAAGTTAACCAGCATTAAGAAAAGCATTACGAGTAGTTATGTTTCAGAAGCTTATGGCCTTGTGCAAAAAATAAGCTATATGCTTGGCGGTACAGTAAATCCTCAGCTTATTAAACTACTTATTGCCGATAAAGAAGAAGCAGACACACTTAATAAATATAAAACAAATTTTACTGCGATTACTCAGAATAGTAGTAACATTACTTCACTTGACGATTCAAGCGATCAGGTAAGCATGCTTGCTGACGGGATTTCACTCTTGCAAGACTATTATGCACTTGCAGTAACACTTGTCGATACGGTAGCGGCTGGCGCGGAACAACCGGGAGCGCAAGCAAGCACAAGCTCTACAAGTTCTTCCTCATCAGAAAATACATCAGAAAACACTTCAGGAGACGTATGGCCTGAAGCTCGTGCATTGGTAGGTTACTTATACGAACAACAAGCTGATAACATAGCACAGTATTTGCTCGGTGATCCAACAGCAGATAAGTTTCAAACTTGGCTTGATAGTGTTTCTAAGTATTACGCCCTTGCTCAAGGATCGTACACGCAAGCAAATCGTGCCGATTTAGCAGAAAACACTCAGCTTAAAGTTGCTCAGCTCTTTGAGAAAATTTCCGAGTCAGCATTGCAACAAAAACTCTATATAGCAGCAATACCATTTATAACCGCAGCACAAGACCAGTATACGAAGCTTGCTACAGCTTCTAGCCAGTCGTCAAGCAGTACAGGGGTTAATTATCAAGAAAAATCTACTTATATGGGACTTTTAGAGCTTGTTGCACTCTTTGAAGGCGCCACCGAGTTCTTTATCGAATGGTATACCACACGGTGGTCTACACCAATCACACTGGATTCAGGAGCCACGGTCACTTCGTTTGATGCGCTCAAGAGTTTGCAGGGCTCGTTTGCTGCCACAGCAGAAGAGACAGATTTTTACAATACACTTAAAAGCAACCTACTTGATGCGCTATTATATTACTCTCAGCTTCAGACAGAGATTAGTAATCAGATGAAAAATTGGGGAATTGCAAGCCCACCCCAGCAGCCACCACCTAGCTCTAGCTCAAGCACCTCAACAAGCACTGCTATTCCTATAGACCCAGCTATAGCTGCGTATACAGCTAACACCCTAACAGGAGGTCAGTCTCTTGCTGATTATTTAAAGCAGGGTACGGTATCACCTGATACTATACGTACGTTCTTAGAGGGTATGTTATTAAATGGCTCAAGTAATCAGTTAGATCAATTGCTTGCAAGTGGCACAAGCAGCCCGCAGTTTGCCCAAGCACTTACACTTACTGCTGAATGGGCTGGTATGATCTATGACGCTCTTGCTGCGGTGTACATTCAAGACTATGTTGGCATCACGTGCCCTCCTGATCAAGTGCAGCAGTGCGTAGAGAGCCAATTCTTAGATCTTAAAGAAGCACTACAAGCCGAAGCTCAAGACATTATAGCACCAGCGCAGCAATATGTTGGTTAAATAATTTATAGCTTTGCACATTCTCTCTTTAGTAGACTAAACATCATCTACAAGAAGGGAGAGACGCATGAAACAACAAATTTATAGCTACTTACTCGCTTTAGCATTACTTGTTACAGCAAACAATATAACTGCCTTTGTTTTTATTACGACGCTCTATAATGAAAAAAGCGATATGCGCTTGGCCGAATACATAGAGTGCATTGAGAGAAACTTAGCTCATCCTCTTATAGAACGTATACATGTACTGTATGACACGGCAAAAGATGATCACGAATCTAAAATGCTTCGCTATCTACAAAGTAGACCAATCACACTGAGCTATATAACAGGTCGGCCAACCTATGGCATGTGCTTTGATTTAGCTAACACAAAATACCCCCATAAAAAAATTATACTCAGCAATGCCGATATTTATTTTAATCACACGCTTAGCTCACTGAGTAACTACGATTTGACCAATACTTTTATAGGGCTAACACGCTGGAACGTAAGAAAAGATGGAAGCCTGCGTATGTTCAAACAGTATACCAATGACGGTAGATTCTTGCCTGTAACTTCAGCCATGTCCCAAGATGTGTGGATTTTTAAAACACCTCTAGCACATTTTGAAAACGACGCTATAGAACTAGGCACTATGACCTGCGATAGTTTAATAGCTTTTCAAGCGTATAAAGCACAATTGAAAGTGCTCAATCCATGCCATTCTGTTCAAGCAATACATTTACACATGTCTAATATTAGAAACTATAACCCACGCATAATGGGTAAAGGGCCGATAAGAGAAATAACGTGGACACGATTGCCAGCACCCTATGCTCAACCTGTTCCCCTCTATGATACTATTAAAAAGACTCCTACGTATATCCCGTCAGCATATGAGGTTGAAGGGTATCACACGCTTTCTCTTAAGAATACACAGGAAGAGTCTCTTCTTAAAACTATTGCACGAGTATTTAATACACCGCTCTTCATCAAAACAAATAGCTCAAACCCGGCTCTTATTAAAGAAGCAAGTAAAATTTTCAACTCGGTCTTTCTTATAGAACAAAATCAAACGCATGCAGCAGCGCTTAAATCTCAATTTTCTAATCTAAAAATTTACTCAGAAGACACTCCGCGCTTTTTCAAGAATATTATTACAGAAAACTCCGGCAAACAGTGCATCTTTTTTGATAATTATGCTCAGCCAGGAAAACTTATTAACGAGCTTGAAGCGTGGGCCTCTACCAATAAACCAAACAATTCACCAACTATTATAGTTATAGATGATCTACATATGCTTGATAATCAGACGCTTAATAAGGTTATAGCCCTCTTAAAATCAGTGCATAGTAATTACAAGCTAGTTGTTACAGGTGATAATAAGCTTATCGCGTATACTCCTCGCGAAAATAGAGAAATTTCGCGGCTTATGCGAGCCTGTACTATTAGTAGGCTCTACGACGGAAATAATTTTAGCTTTAAAGATATTATTCAAGCAGAAGGGATTATAGCAGATGCCCACGGTGACGAATTGAAAGTGTTACAAAATCTACGTGATACTTTTGCTCATAACACTAAGCCGGGCCACAACGGCAAAGCTTATTATTATCTCTGGAATGGCTTGATTCTTTTAAAACAGGGCACATTACCAGCGGCACATCAAGAATTTCTTCTGGCATATAAGCATGGCTTAAGAGACTGGCGTATACGATGGTATCTTGATAGATCTGTACCGGCCCATTAAATTTATATATTAATACTAGTAAAGAGAGATAAAACCTCTCTCTTTACTAGCTGCGTGCTATTTAGCCAGCTTTACACGTTTTTTTGCAAAGGCCTTTGAAGGGCTTTTGAGCACATCTGTTACTGTATCTTTATGATAATAAGATTTCAACCAACCAAAATGGGTATTAAGTGCACTATCTTGGGCCCAACTATAACACTTGTAGCAACATAAACAAACTGTCGCTCCAGCTAAAACTTTATAAGCAAGTTTTTCTGCCTGTTTAATACCATTAAAATCGAGCCATAGGTGCGAGGCTGCTCCCGCCCAGAAAAAAAGAGCATCTGTTACTATAATATATATGTAACTTGGAAACGATAAGCTCAAAAGAGTTGCCGCAATTACAGGCACAGCGGTAATAAACCACCAGGTATGCATAACACCTCTATGTTTTACTAAGAGGGGAAAGAGCGAAATGGGTAGCATGATCGCCATGACTTGGTATTGTTTTGCTGCAAGTAATAATAATGCTACGGCAAATAACACGCGATAAATAAGCTTTTGTCCCATACTCTTAATATCAAGATCGGGAAACATGCCGCCTATTATTGCAATAACTGCCCACTCAAGTGCTTGAATTCCTCCGGCCGGTTGCCACATAAGCACAATAAGAAGCATAAGTCCCCATGCCGACAGTGCGCCCGCCATATGTCCTTTATATCCTGGCATACTACTCTCGCTTTTTAATTAATAAGTAATTAATAACTATAAGACTTGATCTATTTTCATGAGGCTGGTGCCCGGGTAATAAAACTGTAAAATACGTTTACAGCTCCATTCTTTGCGGGCAAGACCATGAGCTCCCCACTGACAGAAGCCGTACTGATGGCCATCCCCTTTTCCGGTAAATTCTATATGTGAACCCCGTTTTACAAGAGAAAGCGTACAGCTTCGTAGTTTTTTGAGAAGCGCCACAAATTTGGCGCCTGGTACAGTGAACCATTCATTACGTATTTTTACCTGAAATTCTTGAACAGCCCCTGCTCTGTCTTTTTTAGTAATTTTCACAGCGCTAATTGGCCCTTTTTTACGCAAATAGCCAGCAACTGGCTCACTGAGCTCTTGAAGTGTATACGTGTGGTTCCAGTTATAAAATTTATAATGGTTACAATAGTTACACGCGTACCCGCGCGCGAGGTAGGGCGCTTTATCAAGATCTATAGCTCCCACGCGACGGGCAGGAATACTTCCTCCACAGCAAGCATCATAAAGTGCTACTATGGGCTCGCCACGATGCGTTAAAATTAGTCCTTTTGTTGCCTGAACTGCTGAGTAAATACTTTTACAGTTATGGGTACCCTTATAGGTTTGATGCACCGGAGTGGACCTGATATCATGTGAGTATAGAAGCTCATCGCGCAATTTATTCTTATGTCTTGCACGCGCTGCTCGAAGTGTTGTTACAACATACGTTCTATAGGCAATGGCTCCCGCCTCAAGCGCAGCTGCTGGCCAGCCGGGTACCATTTCCCACCGTACGCCGCAGGCTACATAGTCTTCTAGCTCAACTTTATTAATTAGGCGAACGCTTGAGCTTTTAAGAGCACTAGCAGGTGGGTATACTACAAGAAACGATCCATTATAAGCATAGTTTCCATAGGTAATAGGCCCTTTTTTAGAGATAATACTTATGGCAGTAGAAGCAAGGCGTTTATTATTAACAAAAAGAGTGCCATTATGGGACGCGATCTGTAACTGGGGACCTTTAAGCGTAACAGTAGTACGATTATTATGAAGATCAGTGACAACGAAATCGCCCGCTGCACTTAGTGTCCATAAGTGACCTGAAGTTGCAGGTTTTTCGTCAAGTAATACTTTTACCGTATGGATATTTGAACGGGAGGGAGGGGGGCAGGTGATTTAGTGGGAGATAAAGCAGCACTTTTTACGGAGACTTTTTCAGTTTTTGCTTCTTTTGCTACTTGTTCTTTAGTATCAGGTGCAAGAGCAGTGCAAAGATAAGACGCTTGATGCGTGGGCTTTTGGTGGCTGTCTCTTCGTTTAAGACGTCCCTCAAGGGGAACAACTAAGAGCATAAACACAAATAGTGCTCGAGTAAGCACTCGAGCATACGAGTGAATCTTCATTACGCTTCCTTTTTAACTCGTTACTCTCTTTTTTTATTCTTTTTTTGATAGTTTTTATAGCTTTATAAGCACTCTTCTCGTAAAAGAATCGGGTAGTTCGCTTCGTTTATCAATGCCTTCGTTTGCAAGCTCATCTGCCACACCGTTCTCTGCTCGTAAAATATGCTGTATAGTATAGCATTTATTTTTCAAAAAGCACTGAGCGTGAGCATATAGTTCTTTAAGTTGTAGGTCTTTAATGCGATAATGCCCAGTTATTTGGCGTACTAATAACTGAGAATCAGAAAAGATCAGTAATTTATCTCCCGGTTGCATAAGAGTCTCAAGAGCAAAAAGCCCTAATAAAAGCGCATAATATTCAGCTTGGTTATTAGTCTTATCGCCAAGAAAATAAGCTTTACGCACGAGAGGAAGATTATTTTTAAGAATATAGACGCCCGCTCCGGCCGGGCCAGGGTTATTACGAGCAGCACCGTCAATATATAGTTTCCAGGTGATAAAGAAGTGAGCTTGAGAAAAAGGCTCATCAAAAAGGGAAAGCTGGTTCATTAGTTAACAATTTATATAGATAATAATTAAGGGTATTAATAATCTCTCACTGGCATACATATAGTACGCGATAGCACTCTTTACATTTTACAAGTACATGGCGTCGCATAACGGCCAGGTCTTGCTGGGCCACCAAACAGCGGCAAGAACTACAATAGTTATTGATTACAGGAACGACCGGGTCAACAACCGAGCGCTTCATGTCATAATACGTATCTAAGAAATCAGCAGGCACCGATTTTTCAAACTCCGCCCGCTCTTGCTCTAAGCTGGTAACCTTTTGAGTGAGATTTTTCTGTATGCGCTGGGCATCTTGTATGCGTTGCTCATAATCTTTAAGCCATAGTTCATGACCTTTAACGTGATCTGCGTACTGCCCTTGTCGCACTTCATGCTCTTGCCACGTAGTGAAAAGTAGCTCTTCAGTAGTTTTCTCTCGCACGGCAAGCTCATCAAGCTCTTTGTGTAAAGCCGTATATTCTCTTGGGCTTTCTACAAACTCAAGCTTTCTGCGGGCTTCCGCCATACGCTCTCGCATTACTTTTGCTTCAAGCTCATAGTTGTGCATAATTTTGAAAAGAGCCTGTACGCTCTCTTTAAAAGCTGTAAGCGCGGCATGCTTATCTCGCTCTTCTTCATAAAGAAGGGCAAGATGGCGCTCCTGAGCTTCAAGCTCTTTTTGAGCATCGCGCCAAGCGGCATCACGTGTAACAAAATTAATAAAGAGGGAAAACGGATCATTTTTCGTAGAATTCATAGAAGAACCTGAACCGTTAAAGAATTGCTTGTTAGTCTGTCTGCTTTGTTAACGTTTAAAGCAGGGAAGACTGGTGGGCCCACCAGGATTTGAACCTGGGACCTCTCGGTTATGAGCCGATTGCTCTGACCAGCTGAGCTATGGGCCCCTTTTTATTAAGAATTTAGTCTTAATTAACTATAAATCAAATTAAAACGTTTGTCCAGGGGTAAGCATAAACAAAAAGTGGAAAAAAAAGAACCTGAAAAACCAAAAAAACTAAATTTTAAAAAAAATTTATAGTAAAAAAAGCGCGTAAATCAAGCACTTTTAAGCTTAAACTTAAAGTTTTAGAAAAAATTATTGTTTTTTGTTACCCACTCTGTAATACTGGTTCTTGTAGGCCTACAGAAGAGTAATAACAAATATAAACCGATCTAATCTTCATAAGGAGTTACAATGAAGAAACTATTAACACTCGTAGCATTAGTTAGCTTATTTGCAGTTAGCAATGCATCAGCATTCTGGGGACGTCGTGGCGGCGATTGTTGCAGAAAAGAAGTTCGCACTTGTGCAGTTGCTGCACCATGTGTAGAATACAAACCAACAATTGAAGCACCAGCTCCAATATGCGAAAAAACAGTTTCAAACGTTGTTCGCGTAGCACCTAGAAAAATTTGCCAAACCAGCTGCCACTACGTATGCCCACCAGGCTACGATGAGCGCGGTTGTGAAAACGGCAACGATTCAGGCTACTAATCGCTAAAAACTTGCAGTTTTATAGATCGATATTTGAATAAATATATTAAATAAATACGCTATAAAACAGTACAGTTGAAATTGAAGGGCATGCCATGTGCGTGCCCTTCACTCTTTTTTTAATAGAAAGCTTAATAAACTATTAAGCTTAGGCAGATGCTTCAGAGTTGTTTGTGCGAAGAACACGCGCTACTCTTTTAGCCAAGCGAGAAAGTTTACGGGAAGCGGTATTAGCATGCAAAAGACCTTTATTCTTAGCGCGAGCTAACTTTGCAGCCGCATCTTTTAAAAGTATCTGCACTTGTGCTTCATCAGTTACATTTTCCAAAGAAATATGCACTTTCTTAATAGCAGTTTTAATTGCGGTACGACGTGCTACGTTACGTACACGACGGCTTTCGTTCTGACGAATATTTTTTTTGGCTGATTGAGTATTTGCCATTAGTGGGTCCTTACTTATAATTAATTATTTAAAGCAACTCTTTTAGATAACTTTAGATATCTTTTTAGCTTTTACACATTTCGTACATACATTACCAGCGTGAACCTTAGATGTATCACCCATAGTAAAACGCATTTTGTGAACGTTTGGGTATACCCATTTTTTGGTAACGTTGTGAGCATGGCTAACAATATTAGCCACTTGAGGGCGCTTGCCGCAAACACAGCATATACGTGACATGAGCTGTTTCCTTCTTTTACTTAATACTTAATAAATATAATATTTCTTTATCTTATACTATGGTCTGTACGAGGGGTGATTCCCGTAAGAGCATAAATTTCATGAGCATGTATAGTTTCTCTCTCAAGAAGAGCATGCGCAATCACATCAAGCTTATCTCTATGCGCTACAATTAATTCTGTCGCTCTTTTGTAGCACTTATTTAAGATATCACGAATTTCTTCGTCAATTTGACGCGCTGTTTCTTGAGAGTAATGGGAATTCTCCGGTGCTTCAAGGCCATACATGACCATACCCAACTTTTCGCTCATACCATATACGCATACCATTCTACGAGCAAGCTGCGTGGCATGCTGAAAGTCGCTAGCTGCACCAGTAGTAACCTCATTAAAAACTACCTCTTCAGCTATACGACCACCTAATAATACCATAATTTCAGCTTCCATAGTATCTCGACTTGAGCTGTATTTATCCCGCTCAGGTAGCGAATGAGTAACCCCAAGTGCCATACCGCGCGGAATTATAGTAACTTTATAGAGTGGATCACATAAATCAGGAAGCAGCAGCGTAATAAGCGCATGGCCTGCCTCATGAAATGCCGTATTTTTAATCTCTTCAGGGGTCATAGTATGCGTACGCATTTCTTTACCCAATAAGAGCTTATCACGTGCTTCATCAATATTTTCTATAGTAATATGCTCCTGGTTAAGCTTAGAAGCTATAATAGCGCTTTCGTTAATTAAATTAGCTAAATCAGCACCACTAAAGCCTGGTGTTCCGCGGGCCATCTTACTCATATCTATAACAGGGTCCATTTTTACGTTTTTTGCGTGAACTGCTAAAATCTCTTCACGCGCTTTCAAATCAGGGAATGGCACTTTTACTTGACGATCAAATCGACCAGCGCGTGTAAGCGCTGGGTCAAGCACATCGACTCTGTTGGTTGCTGCAATAATAATAACAGGCGCCTTGCTAGCATCAAAACCATCCATCTCAGTCAGTAACTGGTTAAGTGTTTGATCGACTGAAGAAACATAACCTCTTCCACGACGGCCTCCAACCGCGTCTATCTCATCAATAAAGATAAGACAGGGCGCATGCTTACGCGCTTGGGAAAAAAGCTCACGTACTCGGGCAGCACCTACACCAACGTACTCCTCTTCAAACTCAGAACCGCTTATGCTAAAGAAAGGGCAGTTTGCTTCACCCGCTATAGCACGGGCAAGAAGTGTTTTGCCGTTACCCGGGTCACCAACAAGTAATAACCCTTTAGGTATTTTAGCTCCTAAACGCTTAAACTTATCCGGCTGAGAAAGAAATTCTACAATATCCTGAACTTCTTCTTTTGCTTCATGGGCACCAGCAACATCTTTAAAACGGGTCTTAATTTGATGTGGCGTGTATAAACGGCCTATTGTCGTGCCTTTTACCATCGAGAAGTTGGTTTTATTCTGAGTTTGCTGAGATTTAAAGAGCTTATCACGAGCTTCTTCTACATCTTTTACTAATACCATATCATGGCCATGCTTGGATGCCACTAAGGCCGCTTGATTTACCAAGTTAGCAAGATCAGCGCCGCTAAAACCAGCGGTGTTTTCAGCAAGTTGCTGCAAATCTATAGCAGGGTCTATCTTAACGTTATTATTTTCTAAATGAATCTTAATAATCTGTGCTCGGCTTTCAGTATCAGGAAATGGCACTTCAATTCTTTGATCAAAACGACCCGGACGCAAGAGGGCTTTATCAAGAACATCTGGAATATTAGTTGCAGCTAATATAATAACCGGCGTAGCATCTTCAAAGCCGTCCATTTCAGTAAGCAATTGATTAAGCGTTTGTTCTCGCTCATCATTACCGCCACCAAGTCCAGTGCCTCTTTGGCGGCCAATAGCGTCAATTTCATCTATAAACACTATACATGGCGCACTTTTACGAGCTTGGGCGAATAAATCACGAATACGAGAAGCCCCAACTCCTACAAAAACCTCAACAAAATCTGAGCCATTTACCGTAAAGAACGGGCATCCAGCCTCACCAGCTACCGCCTTGGCCAAAAGAGTTTTACCGTTACCCGGTTCACCTACTAACAAAATACCTTTTGGCAATTTTGCCCCAAGACGCTTAAACTTCTCTGGATTTTTAAGAAAATCTACTATATCAACAAGCTCTTGCTTGGCGTCCTGCGCTCCTGCAACATGATTAAATTTTACTTTAACCTGAGAAGGGGTAAACAATTTAGCTCTACTTTTACCCATAGAAAAGAGCGTGCTACCACCAGAGCCACCTGAACCTTTTGATTGCCTAAAGAAGAACCAAGCGATTGTAGCAAGCATGATACCAGCCATAAGGGCAAACCAATACCATCCGGCAAAGTTTGTATTGGGCTCACTTAGAGCAAATTCCACATTATGCTTACGTAAAAAATCCCACAGTGTTGTGTTGCTTTCAGAAGGAATTACCGTTTCAAAGCGTGTTTTTCCATCACGTAAAACACCGTAGGCTCTTTGGCCTACCACCTGCAGTTCCGCTACTTGGCTATTCTCTACTTTTCTTAAAAAGTTAGAATAAGACACCGATTGGGTAAGACGAGCAGAGTCGGTAACCTGCAAAAGCATGAACACACTAAAAAGCCCAACCGCCAAAGCAATCATAAGCGATCGCGGGCCGGCTTTAAAAGGCTTAAAATTCATCTTATTCATAACTACTACCTATTAATTTATTAACTTAAACTCTAAAAACTCTAATATGCACAATAATTTTTTAAGAAATCTTACAACTGGCTTCTCTAGGTCAGCCTAAGTTAGTATTAAACAGACCAAATATTAAGAATGATTACAGCATGAGTATACTATACTCACCAAGTATAGCGCTAAATTAGCCTTTTGTCGATCTATATATTAATCATATCAGCCTGCTTTTACCCTATAAACGGGTGA
>Ga0351964_1029_pt1 | contig 32024 bp, 25 predicted proteins | sample TotcelT113001N15_FD_205807 | JGI IMG/M metagenome (GOLD analysis project Ga0351964, IMG submission 205807) | Enriched cells from coal bed in the Powder River Basin, Montana, United States - Total cells T11 rep3 HSBNCT.T11.300.1.N15 ... | reverse complement strand
CAAGTTCTTCAGTTGTATAAATTCTGCATAGATCATTATAACCATCCCTGTAACCAAACCAGCGACCCATCTGCATAAGTGTGTCATACATACGTGAAGCCCGGAGATAGTATGAAATTGATAGACCATAGAGAGTAAGTCCGCGTGACAGTTTGTCACCTCCAATAGCAATTACATTAATGCCCCTGTCTTCCCAGGGAACGGAATCCCCTCTGAGTATCTTTTCTCTCGCAATGGCGTTTGCTTCTATGTAATCTAGGATGTCTGTGCTCTCACCATTTATATTTTTCACTTTCACTTTTATTGCTGCATCGAAAAGTTCCGATCTGACTTCTTCCCAGGAATGAATTACAGCTTCTTTAAATCCCCTAATGGCCATATTACCTGAAGTAACCGTGAAATCTGTTTCCCACAGCTGCCGAAAATCGTTCAACGGATCAGACCCTGACATGATTCTGGCGATCATCTTGCGAAGTTCAACTTCAACAAGTGCCTTAATCTGTCGTTGTACAGATACAAAGCGGGTCACATGAATCAGCATTGAATTGTGGGGTACGCCTACCTTCCTGATTCTTCTTGCAGCGCAGGTAAGAAGAAAAGCTTTCATGGCTTCGATAACAGAGTCAGGTAATTCAGTAATAACAAGCTCTTTTTTATGACTGCCAGGAATTTTCTCGGCATGATCATATGTATTCCTGATCAGTGGCAATGGTTCTATGGTCTCAATTCCCTGTTGAGAATCACCAGTTATCCCGAAGACATGTTCCGGTCCGACATAACTGGAAGGCTGAGGCAGACTTATTATGAAGTGGCGGGGAAACAGATCATCGCCGTATTTTGGATGGTAGTCATCTTTATGAATGAAAATATTTGCATAAGGTGTCGCAGTATATCCCACATAAGCACATTTCTGAAAAAGGAAGAGCAGCCGTCTAATCATCTGATTGGTTTTTGTGGGATCCCATTCCTCGATTATTTGACCCATTTCATCATATTCGGGCTGTCTCGTATTTACAGACGCAAAGTCGCATTCGTCGTCAATAACAAGCAAGGGAACTTCTGGAACAACATTGCGACCATCTATGTGTCTGATGTCGGGCAGACTGCCGAGCCATCTGACCAAGTTTTCCATTATCGAAACATTTTTCTTAATGATGAGAATGATAGGATCCCCGGTTACCGAAGGAAGAATTCCGGCCTGCGATGCTACTGATCGCTTAAAATCACCATTCTGACTGCTGCTCGTCAAGGTATTAACAATACGGTGATCCGGGTATATTCTGCGAACACCTATTCGTCTTTCCTGCCCGGTAAGTCTCTGTATTCGATCAAGATCATAACCCAGCAATTCTTCGTTCAGCCGATCCTGCGTCTGACTGCGGAGACTGTTATGAATACCCGCGAGTACAACAACTAGCTTATAACCTGCATCCAGGGCCTTACATATGAGCGCCGTGTAATTCAATGTCTTTCCTGATTGGACACTACCCATTACCATGCCGCGTCTGTCCCATATACCCTCACGGTGGGGATCTTCGAGACGGCAGAGTATCTCACTTGAAAACCGATCTAAACTATCTACAATTTTTGCCGGATGCATTTTATGAGAAATTAGATACTGCTTTAGATGTTCCCATAAGTGCCATTCGAAAGTCCTATGTATTGGCATATTCGTTGAAACATTGAACCAGTCGATATGATCTTCTGCATTATCCAGCGTGAGGATTGGTCCTTCAATAACTACCGAATAAATTGCTTCCAGTCGTGAAAACAGTTTCCGGTCGTCAAGCTTATACTCTGGGAAAGCTGCTTTCATCTTAGTGATAAACAACTCGATTGCATCAGGTGTGACCTTTTTATTTGCAAAATATGAATATGAGAACTGGACAATTTCATCAAATGAATTCATTATTTACCTCTGCTGTGCAAAGTCATCGAGGCAGGCTCGATACAATGGATGATTACTGAACACATCCATACTGCATAAGATATCAGCAGCCTCCTCGTGTGTGCGACCGGCGGCCCGGTATTCCCTGTAAAGTTCAATACAGAGATCCAAGATCCCTTTTGGAGGAGGATGAAGATTTTCGGGAAGACCAACGTGGCAATCCTCATGTTCCAGTCCATCCATTATGATCAGCCTGTGAGGCACAGTGTTTTCGATAACATGGAACAATTTGGTCAGCCATGACTCTTTCGGCTTTATTTCATCTACGATTTTCTTTAGTATTGGATTCTCCCGGTTCAAGATGTAAGTAATTTTCTCTCCGATCCTTTTTTTGACCCATACATCATTAGTACTTCTGCTGATCCCGTTTTTCCTTGGCTTTCCTGACCTTGCCCGGTATATCTCTGCCGCTTTCTGGCGGGTTGCCTTTGCAATTCTGAGCAGTTCGGACCTTAAATAAACTGGAGGACTGGCCACTGCTTTTCGAACATCAATGGACCATTCATGATCCATATCATTTGTGATATCAATCCTGATTCGTGCCAGCTTACAATGCTCTTCTGCCTTAAGGTCAAAATCCAGATAACCTCCGGAAACGATCATCCTTTGGTTACGGTATAAATAAAAACCCTGCTGTGCATTCCATCCCTTGGGTCCTCCGCCATTTACATGTTCTGTTTCATTTCTTTTTGATACGTGCGGCAGTACATAAGGAATCACAGAAACTTTGCTGTCGATGTATTTCTCTGAAGATAGTTCTTGCGTAAAATCATTTGTCCGGAGATAGGGATCCCATGGATCACAGCGTGCAGTTCCAATGAACACCGAAATCTTTCCTGAACGACTATGCAGATACTGATGAAATACCATTTCTATATAGGACTTCACCTGCAAAAAACTTTCTAAAAAGTCAGTTTCTGATGTGTTTTTATCAAATCCTGTTTCAGGGCGGTCGATAATACGGTCCAGCTTCTGCCAGAGAACAATTGTACCGCATTTCATACTCTTAATCGGATCAAGAAGAGGTAGCACATCACTTGGAGGAATCCTTCCCAACTGCCACTCCTGGCTATACCTTACATGATCGAGGTCCCAGAATCTTGTTGATACATCACTGCCGCTATGCCTTGTGCAAACCGTGAGTAATTTGCATTGTGAAAAAGAAGCCGTTTTTAACCCCAGACCGAATCTTCCAAGATCCTTAGGATCTCGGTCCTCAAGAGGGCTCTGGCTGCCAAGCCGCATAGCCTCCACTAACCTCTCTTCAGTCATGCCGGTACCGTCATCCATGATCCTTATCCATGGATTCCCTTCATTCCAAGCGTAATTAATCCATATATTTGTCGAAGCTGCAAAAATACTGTTATCAATTAAGTCAGCTATTGCCATTCCCAGATCATATCCAAAGGCTCTCAATGAATGTATCATTGCATCAGCCCTGGGAGGACAACTCTCATAATTTTCATCAGCCATATTTCGTTTATCCTCTAATCTTCATTAACTCTAGACGGGTTCGCCACCCCCCTTTCATAAGCTCTGCTGATATAGGAGTTAACACAGAATCATAAAGACTATTTAAACAAGCCACTTAACAAATTATGCAATTTCTCAGGATGCTCTGTTTCACATTCCCATATCACAACAGATTGCCATCCAAGATTTTCAAGTCTTTCTTGCACTGTCTTAGCTCGGTCAATATTTGAATTGAATTTACGTTGCCAAAATTCTTCACGTGACTTTGGAGAATAGGCAAATTTGCACCCCAGGTGCCTATGCCAGAAACATCCGTTGACAAAAATTACGGCTCTATATTTTTTTAGGACAATATCCGGATTTCCGGGTAAATCTTTCTGGTGTAGCCGGAATCTAAACCCAAGCCTATGCAGAGCAGACCGGACAGCTTTTTCGGGAGTTGTATCTATATTTCTTATTCGTGACATATTCCAGCTGCGGCGTTCCTTGCTCATGATATCCATGGGATTTAGTCCTGTTCCCTATTTAAGAAATCTGCGATGATCTTTGCTATTTTCTTTGCCAGCAAGGGGGGGACTGCATTACCTACCTGAATATATTGTTGTGTTCTGCTGCCCATGAAATAATAATTATCAGGAAATGTCTGCAATCTGGCAGCCTCTCGCACAGTCAGACTTCTGCATTGAGCAGGGTCGGGATGAATAAAATAATGGCCATCCTTCGCTATGTGAGATGTTATTGTTGTTGAAGGTTTGTCGAATATCTGTACCCTGAACCGGTCCCCGAAATCGCCATTATGAACATTTTTATGCTTTGGTAAAAGGGCAGTTGGATAATCACAGAGCTTGGGTGATCGTCCTTCTACCATGGAAAAACACGCAGCATAAAGATACCTGTGTAAATCCTCTTTAATATGACTTCTTGAAGCATGATTGCATGCTCCACCGATTCGATTATCAAGATACCATTCAGGCATGTATTTTATTTTGACAGGGCATGATATGAATTCTGCACCCCTGCCTTTCTGCGGCATTTTCATTTTTTTAATCGTCCCAACCATTAAATCATATACTTCTTGATTTTCCTCTTTAAGATCAGAGCAGAACCATTGTTGCGACGAGAGATCCATTAAATTACGATACCAGTTTTTCTTAGTGTCAGGATCTGAAACGTTGTTCGATAACCCGCTTCTGATTCGTGGTAAACCAGCGAGTAGCTTGGATGCAGCCACCTCTTTTTCTTCTTCAAGTATGTTAGGTAAATTTCCCCTTAAAAAATCTGTCCGAACACCCAGAATTATAACCCTGTGTCTTGACTGTGGGATTCCATATTTTTCGCTCTGTATGATGAAGTCTTTTGAATCGAAGAAACGGTTACCAAATAAATCCGATCTGTGATTATTTACAAAAGAAAATATTACATAGTTGACACCTGCCTCTTTTTCTCCATTACATTCAGCAATGCTTACTGAAGGATTTTTTAGGTCGTACAATATTTGATCAAAGATAAGATTATTTGATATTTTTGATGACAGAATACCTTTCACGTTTTCCATTACAAAAACTGCTGGTTTGTGCTTTGCAATAATTCTCAGATATTCACGATAAAGAAAATGGCGTTCATCTTTTTCCGGTTTATATCCCTTTTTCCCCTTGTTACGCGAGCGTCCCATAATTGAATATGCCTGGCATGGTGGCCCGCCGATTAGAATCCATTTTTCTTTGTCCTTGATAATGGTTTCTATTTTCTCATCAAGAAGTAAATTAAATTCATCGCCACTTCCAAGCTCTGCACACCAGACTTCTTCACGAGCTCCCTTTGCTTCAACCGGATAAGCTATAAACAGATCATCTAAGCTTATTTCACCTCTCAGAAAAGCATAGTATTCAGAAGGAATATTGTTGCATGGAAACTTTCTGAAAAAACTTCTCAAAAGCAACGTGGAATAAGCAGAGGGATTTTTTTCGACAGAAAGTCTGATCCGAAAATGGCCTTTACATTCATTATTCCCAGTGGAAGCAAATCCTTCACCTAAACCGCCAGGTCCTGCAAATAGATCAATTACTGGTATTGTTGAGTAAATGTTGTCTTTCATCACTTAACCATATTTTTCAATAAGCACTTGCCGAAAATATGTTCCTCTTTATCTGAATTTACTGCAAAAATACAATACTAACAAGAGCCCGACTATCCAGAGCCAAGATGGAATTCCGTATGTTTTTAATGATACTGGGGCAAAGGTATAAGTTGAGAAATGCTGAATACTTGGAGCTGAATCTTTTTCGCTAGGTGAATTTAGTAGTTGTATTGATTCTATCCTGTCTATTCTGAAAGTTCTATACCCCTGCCTTAGATAACAATACTATTCAACATAATCGTTGTCGAGTCTCTGATACAACTTATGAGGTTCGATTATTCTTCTTACCAGTGGGTCACTACCGCCTGAATAAACAATTTCCACTTTCAATTTCTTTTCTACTGCATGCAACAGTTTCTTCCCCACCTCGCTGGTCAACATGGCGTCAGTATTAATACGTTCCTTTGGGCTTTGGTGCCAATAATCTAATTCATCGTATTTCCTCATATAAATACATCCTTTTTCAGGACATTCAACATATACCCCACCTTCGGCCTGGTGAAAATCAGGGTTTCCAGTTCTCCCGGCGCCACGGCGATTTTTCCGGCTATTCCCTTCTTGATCTGGGCGATGAGCTTGCGCTTGTGGTCCGAGATTTGTCGCTCGTAAGGCTTGTTGTTTCCGTCGTAGTTCATCTCGCCCGGCCAGAGACGGTCATAGAGTTCCTGCCGCGTGACAATTTCCTATGGTCTTTGCGCCAGGAGCAGCAGGTAGCCGAAATAGGCGGAGCGCAGCGCGACGGGAATGCCCCGGTAAAAGAAGAGCTGCTGCCGTTCGTCCATGAAGATGACCGGTGGATCGGCGAACAATTCCCGGAGGTCTTTGGCGTCGGCAAGGCGGGTGCGTAGGGCGGCAATAAGTCCTGGTCAATCTTCTCCGGTGATCATTCCGGCCAATCTTAACGGCGGCGAATCACACATTCAAGGCCCAAACGACAAAGGGGAGTCGCATTATTTTTCCATGTTGCCGGATTCCTTCTACACGATTGAGCTTCGCTGATTCTTCGAATTCACGGAGTTGCCAAGGCATAACTCGTGCTGCGCCCCCCTCCCGGCTCTTTCACCAGGACACCACGCTTCACCAGATCGTCAATGTCCCGCAGGGCAGTATCCTGCGAGCATTTGGCCAGCCTGGCCCACTTGGAAGAAGTCAGCTTGCCTTCAAAATCGTCGAATAGCCGGTTGATGATCGCGCGCTGTCGTTCATTAAATGGCTTGTCGGTATGAGCCTCCCAGAAACGGGCCTTGTGGAAGATACCGGCCAGAATATGTTCCGCGCCTTCAATGGCGCGATCAAGACAGCCCAGGAACCATTCCAGCCAGGGAGTGATGTCCAGGCCGTCTTTTTGGGTTTTTTCCAGCACATCGTAATAGGCATTTCGCTCCAGACGAATTTGCGCCGACATGCTGTAAAAACGCTGCGTGCTGTTTTCCGAACGCGCCAGAGCCATATCGGCAACAGCCCGGGCAATCCTGCCGTTGCCGTCCTCAAAAGGATGGATCGTCACAAACCAGAGGTGCGCCAGACCTGCCGCCATAACCGGATCAATCGATTGGGGACCGTCTAACCATTTCAGGAAGGCGTACATCTCCTCGGGAACACGTTTGGCCTCAGGGGCCTGATAATGCAGCTTCTCCCGGCCAATCGGGCCGGAAACCACCCGCATGGGATCGGATTTATCATCACGCCAGCGGCCAACCGCTATTTTGGTCATCCCGCTGCGCCCGGTCGGGAACAGAGCGGCGTGCCAAGCAAGCAGACGTTCTTCGGTCAACGGATCGGCATAATGCCCGGTGGCATCGAGCATCATTTCAACAACCCCCTCGACATGCCGGTCAACCGGCACAAGTCCGCCGATATCCAGTCCCAGCCTGCGGGCGATAGAAGACCGAACCTGGTCCTTATCCAGCTTTTCGCCCTCAATTTCGGTGGATTTGAGAACATCCTCGGTCAGCGTTTGCAGCACGGCTTCGCTGCGGAGCGAAAAACCCAGCCCTTCCATGCGCCCGATGAGCCGCCCCTGCCGATGACGGACACCGGCAAGCTGCCCTGCCAGCCGCTCGGTGTCCCAGGTCATTCTGGGCCAGTCTTTTTTATGGTAGATATAGTTCATGATTCCCTGACATTCCTTAAGAGCTTTGAATTTTGTCATTTCGAGGTGCGATAGCGACAAGAAATCTTCACACTTTCAAATGGTTAAAGATTTCTCCCTCCGGTCGAAATGACATTATTGGCCGTTTTTCAAAGGTCTCTCCTTAGGGGTATTATGCCGCGTATTCGCCGCATAAGCAAGAACAATCTCCGCATGTATTGCGGCTAATATGGCCGTTATTCGCCGCACCGGTTGCATTATTTTAATTAATTTGAATCAATCATTCCAAATGAAAATCTTAAAAATATTTTATCCACCATGCTCATTGCTTCGTATTTGCTCTCTTGCATCCCTGCGGCAAAACCGAACTCAACTTTATACGGCCCCAGCGGGATTTCTTTCCAGCTTGATTCCCAGTTTCTTCATGCGGTTAATGAGCGTGGTGCGCTTCAGGCCCAGCAGGATGGCGGCGCCGTCTTTGCCGCCGACCTGTCCGTTTGTCCGCTTCAGGGCCTTGAGGATCTGCAGCCTTTCCGCATCCCGAAGAGTCAGCGGCTCGCCGGCGGCTGGATCGGCGGCGCGCCCGGCGTCCAGTTCGACAAACCGGATTCTCGGGCCTCCGAGGATCACGGCCCGCTCGACCATGTTGGCCAGTTCGCGGATGTTTCCGGGCCACCAATAGGCCCTGAGCTTTTCCATCTCCGTCTCGGTGATGCCGGAATAGCGCTTGTTGTACTGGGCGCAGAACTGCTTGAGAAAATGCATGGCCAGAAGCGGAATGTCCTCCCGGCGTTCGCGCAGGGGGGGCACGGTGATGGGAAAAACGTTGAGCCGGTAATACAGGTCGTCCCGGAAGCGCCCCTTCGCCACCTCCTTCTGCAGGTCCTTGTTGGTGGCCGTAATGAGACGGAAATCGGCGTACAGGAGCTTGGTCCCGCCGACACGCTGAAACTCCTTTTCCTGAAGAATCCGAAGCAGCCTGCTCTGGGTGGCCGGGGGGAGTTCCGAAACCTCGTCCAGAAAGATCGTGCCGTTGTGGGCCAGCTCGAAGCGCCCCGCCTTGGTCTGGAATGCCCCGGTAAAGGCCCCCCGCTCGTGGCCGAAGAGCTCGCTGTCGATCAGGCTGTCCGGCAGCGCGGCGCAGTTGACGCGGATGAAGGGCCCTTTCTGCCGCGGGCTTTCCCGGTGGATGGCCCGGGCGATCAGTTCCTTGCCGACCCCGGTCTCGCCGCCGATCAGAACGGTGGACGGGGTAGGCGCCACCCTGGCGATGAGATGGTGAATGGCCATGATGCCATCGCTTGCGCCGATGATGTCGCCGAATGGCCGAAATTCCTCTTTCTCCTCGCGATAGTAAACGTTTTCCTGGATGAGACGCTCGTTGAGCCGCGCGATCTCGTCATAGGCCTGGGAACGGTCGATGGAAACGGCGATCTGCGACGCGATGGCCGACAGGAGCTTGCGCCGGTCGGGGCTCATGTCGAGCGAAAAGAAACGGCTGTCCTGATACAGCGCGCCGATAACACGTTTTCCCAAAAGCAGCGGCGTGATGATCACGCGGCGAAAATGGATGTCCCCCGGGACGCTCACGTCATACTGGATGATCCCGCCGCCCTGGTCTTCCGTGGCCGCCCTGATGCGCTCGATCGTCTCGCGGAAGTCTTCCTCTTTCAGCGATTCCTGGGTCAGGTTGCGGGAGGCCGCCATCTGCAGCGTTTTGGCCTCCTTTCCCCGGATGAAGAGCGCGGCCCGCTCCGCTCCCGTCAGGCGCGAAATGGCGGAGATGATATTGGACAGGAGCTGCTCGATCTGCTTCTGGTTTGTCAGGGCTTCCCCCATTTCAATGACCAGGTCGAACAGGCGGTCCTTTTCGAGCAGGTCGTCGTGGGGAACCAGGGAAAGCAGGTCCCGCGGGAAGACGTCCTGGGCGATGGGCTTCAGGATTTCCCAGGACTTCTCGGCGTAGGATTCGGCCTGCTTCCAGTTGTTCATCTGCAGGAACAACCGCGTGAGGCCGATCCGGATCTTGGCCAGCTCCAGGACCCCGCCGCTGCGTTCGATGGAACGTTCGATCTCGAGCAGTTCGCGGATCTTCTCCGCCGCCGGCTTGTCCTCTTCGAGCATCTGGATCTGGCGGTGCCGAATGATGCCGTAGAGATAGGGGTTGACGTGCTCTTTCCTGAGTGAATACAGGAAGTTGACAACTGAGTCCAGTTGAACCGGGGAGACGGCCTTGCGGTGCAGGGTGTAGCCGGCTTCGAAGACGTGCGGGCTGTTGAGGGTATGATACCAGCTCGATTTGCGCAGTTTCCACAACACCTTGAAATGTTCGGCGGCCGCTTCATGGTTGCCTTCGAGGCAGCAGATGTTGGCCAGGCCGATGCCGGCCATCACCTCCGCCATGGGGATGTTCTCGCGCCGCGAAACGTCGAGGGCCATTTCGAAATAGGTTCTGCCGTTCTTGAGCTGGCGGATTTCGAGAAAGATGATTCCCGTGGTGGCCAGGGCGCAGGAGACAAGCGGTCCATTCTTGTTTTTTTTCGCCTGGTTGTAGATCGTCTCCGATATGCCCAGCCCCCGCTGCGGCATCCCCACCTGCGTGTAGCACAGGGCCAGGTGCAACGCGATGAGCTGGGAGAAATCGTCCGCCGCCACGGTATCCAGCTCGCCCAGGGAGTCCTCATAGGCCTGCACGGCCCCGGGCAGCTCGCCGCGGATCCATGAGGACAGGGCCTGCAGTTGCAGACCGCGGCGATAGAGGGCGTTCTTTTCGCCCTTTTCGATCATGCGCCATCCTGTATCAAAATGCTCCACGGCCTGCTCGTGCTGGAAGGCCATCCAGTAATTCTGGCCGATCAGAAGATGCAGGGAGGCCTGCGCCAGGGCGTCTTCGATTTCGTCGGCCTGCTTGATGGCCATGCTGAGAAAATGGTTGATCTGTTTGAGATTGGGATGGAACAGGGAAAGAGAGGCGCGTCGCTCGACGGCCTTGATCAGAATCGCGATGGTCTGCCGGGAAAGCTGCCCCTTGTTTTCCTGCGCCAGACCAGAAACAAATTTCAGCAGGCATTCGTAGAGGTGGATCGCAGATGAAATTTTATGGTTTTCCTCCTCCGCCAGGGCGGCGGCAAAGACGGCGTCCAGGTCCTGTTCCCGCATTCCCGCCAGCAGCGAAAGTTGCGCGGCTTTCAATAATGTCTCTTTCGTTACGGGGACTTGCCGGTGCAGGAGATTCGCGGCGCAGCGGTAGTAACCGGCCATCTGCGCCGGCGGCAGGCCGCCGATGATCTCTTCCCGCGGGAGTTTTTTCGTCCATTCGTAGATGCCCTTTTCCCCCGGCCTGGCCATGATCCACTGCCGACGCTCGAGAAAGGACAAGGCCGAGATCAGCCGGGACGGCGATACCTCGGGGACGCCGGCAAACCAGTCGATGGCGAATGAATCGGAAAATGCCAGGAACTGCAGGCAGATGTCCTTATCTTCCGGCGGGATTTCGCAGGGCGGGCTCTCCTTTGTTTTTACGGCGGGATCTGCGCGTTTGATTTTCACAGGTTGCATGGAAGCCTCCCCGGATGGTTTTCTTTACCCCTTTCGGCAGGCTTGCATCCTAAGCTGGAAGCCTCCTCAAGTCAATCAATTTGTCCAAATAATAACATATGACCATATAGAGACCGGTCTTGCGTGTCCGGCTTGTTCATCGTGAATGTATCTATATGTTTTTGCTCATGTTTTATTTTAATGATGCCTTGGCATTGTTCATGCGTAACACAGGGAGAGGATCAGGTTCATGGAACGTTATCATAACCGCCTGGCGGAATGATTTTTCAAGTCGCGGGCATTGTCCATTTTTCAAATATTTTTCACGGGAATGCGTGAAACACACAAGGAGAGTATGGTTATGGACTTTGAATTGACTGATGAACACAGAATGTTGCGGGACAGTGTGGCCCTGTTTGCCGCGAAGGAACTCAAACCCATCGCCGAGGAGATCGACCGGGAAGACCGGTGGCCCGAAGGGATGTGGAAAAAGCTGGGCGCATTGGGTGTCCTGGGGATCACGATTGATCCGGCTTATGGCGGGGCGGGGGCGGATATCCTCTCGGGCGCCCTGGTCGTGGAAGAGCTGGCCCGGGTCCTTCCCGCCGTATCGCTTTCCTACGGCGCCCACGCCAATCTCTGCTGTCACAATCTGTTTGTCAACGGCACGGAAGCGCAGAAGCAAAAATATCTTCCGCCGCTTTGCGCCGGCGATCATATCGGAGCCCTGGGCCTGACGGAACCCAACGCCGGCTCCGATGCCGTGAGCATTCAGACCGCAGCCAGAAAAGAGGGAGACCATTACGTGGTGAACGGACGCAAAACCTTTATCACGAACGGTCCGGACGCCCGAACGATCGTCCTGTACACCAAGACGGACAAAAGCGCCGGCCCCAAGGGGATCACGGCGTTCATCCTGGACACGCAATTTCCGGGATTTTCCGTCTCCCGCGCGCTGGAGAAGGTCGGCAACCGGGGGTCCCGTACCGGAGAACTCGTCATGGAGGATTGCCGGATCCCGGCGGAGAATGTGCTGGGCAAGGAAAACGGCGGCATTGCCGTGATGATGCGGGGCCTCGATGTCGAAAGGGCCTTTCTGTCCACCTATGCCCTGGGGATCGCCGAAGGCGCCTTTTCCGAGGCCATGAAATACGCCAGGGAGAGGGTGCAGTTCGGAAAACCCATCGCGAGCTTCCAGCTCATCCAGGCCAAACTGGCCGACATGTACACCCTCATCGAGGCCTCCCGGCTCATGTGCTACAAGGCCTGCATCCTCGCCGGCCAGGCCGAACGCGGAGGGAAGGGAACGGAAGTGCACAAACTCGCCGCCGCAGCCATCCTCTTCACGGCCGAGGCCTGCGACAAGGTATGCACGGAGGCCGTGCAGATTCATGGCGGATACGGCTACTGCCTCGAATACCCCGTCCAGCGATTCTGGCGGGACGCCAAACTGGGGACCCTGGGGGCGGGCACATCGGAAATGCGGCGACTCATTATCGCCCGCGAGCTGCTCATGACATAGCGATGCCTTTGAATAACCTGTGACAAATGGTTCGCAAGCGGCGAATCAAATGTTTTCCGCCTTTCCAGAGATTACGTTAACGGCTTGTCAGAAGTCATGATGACCTCTGGTCGTCTTCTTAGCGGAAAAGATTTTTGAGCCGCGGCGAAGCCATTTATCACCGGTCTCGTAACATACATGATTTCAATTCATTTTACAGAAAGGGAGTGACGGTATGTCAAAAAGGGTTGCGATTGTATCGGTCGCGCAGAATGCCGGGGCCGAATCGGCGGACAACTTTTACGACCAGGCCTACCACGTTGCACGGGAGGCGCTGGACAAGGCCGGACTGACACGCGAGGAACTCGGAACGGTGGTGACGGCCTCATCGGACATTTTTCACGGCGGCATTTCCTGCGCCAACTCCTATTACTGGGAGACCACGGGGGCCTTTCTCAAGAACGCCTCACGTCAGGACGGTGAATCCTTGTTCGCCTTTTTTTACGGCGTCATGCGCATCTTGAGCGGGCAGTACGACACCGCACTTGTCATGGCCCTCTGCAAAGGCTCGGAAAATCCCCCGAATGACGCCTGTACGCTGATGTTCGCCGATCCCTTCTACCAGCGGCCGGTCGGATTGACGGAAACGACGGCGGCGGCGCTGCAAATGCGGCTTTACATGGAAAAATACGGGGTCACGCGCGAACAGTGCGCAAAGGTGGCCGTCAAGAACCTCGACAATGCGCGGGGCAATCCTTATGCCCACCGGAAGGGGCAATACAGCGTTGAGGCCGTTTTGAACTCCGGCATGCTGGCCGACCCGCTCACGGAACTGGAGGCGGCGCCGAAGTCCGAAGGCATGGTGGCGATGGTTCTGGCCACGGAGGAAAAAGCGAAAAAGCTGACCGGTAACCCGGTATGGTTCAAGGGCTATGGCAGTTCCCTGGACGCCTTCTTTATGGGCGACCGTGACCTGCTGAACGGGCAATTGAGCGCCGCAGCGGCCCGGGCGTACAAAATGGCGGGCATCAGCGATCCCGCCAAGCAGATCGACCTGGCCGAGGTGACCGAACCTTATGCCTTCCAGGAGCTGATGTGGTACGAAGACCTGGGCTTCTGCGACAAGGGCAAGGGCGGAAAGTTTCTCGACAGCGGCGCTACGGCTGCCGGCGGTTCATTGCCCGTCAATGTATCGGGCGGTGTTCTGGCCAACAATCCCTATGTTTCCAGGGGACTTCAGCGGCTCGTGGAAGCGGCGCTGCAGATCCGCGGCGAGGCCGGCGAACGGCAGGTGAACAAGCGCGTAAAAACGGCTCTGGCGCATGGAACGCACGGATTCGCCGGGCAGTGCCACGCCGTGGCGATCATAGGCAGCTGAGAAGGAGGATGATATGGGAAGAGCAGTTGGCATCATTGGTGTGGGGCAGACTCATCACGGCCGGCGGACCGAAATGTCCTATCCGGAACTGGTGAGGGAGGCGGTCGTCAGGGTCTTCGACGATGCGGGGCTCACACCTGCGGATATTGATGGCGTGGTGTCGGGAACCATGCCCTCCATGATGGAGGGGATCGCCCTGACGCATTTTTATTTTGCCGATGCCATGCAGGCCGTCGGCAAACCGATCCTGAAGACGGAGACCTGCGGTTCCACGGGAGTGTCCATCGCCCAGACCGCCTATTACTGGGTTGCGTCGGGCATGGCGGACTGCGTGCTGGCCGTGGGTCATGAAAAGATGAACGAGGGCAACGCCCAGGCCACCATGACGACCGTCGCGGAGCCGTTTTATCAGCGCTATTTTATTGCCGGGGCGCCGGGCGTCTTTTCCATGCAGGCCCAGATGTGGGCGGATCGTTACGGGATTCCGGAAGAGAAAGTCCGTGAAGCGGCGGCGTATATTTCCGTGACACATCATGACAGCGCCTTCGACAATCCCTACGCTCATGTGAAGCTGAAGGTCAGTATGGATGACGTCAAGAACGCCCGTCTGATCACCTATCCCGTGCGGCTGCTGGATGTCTGCCCGACTTCCGACGGGGCCTGCGCGCTGATTTTCGCCTCCGGGGACTTTATCAAAAAGCTCGGGAAGAAAGCGGCCTGGGTCAAGGGCGTCGGCTACCGCGGCGAAGAATATTTCTTCGGCGACAGCGACAAGGGCGTCTGGCAGAGCGCCGTGCAAGCCGCCAAGCAGGCCTATGACCAGGCCGGCATCAAAAATCCACGCAAGGAACTTGACGTCGCCGAGGTCTATAATCCCTTTACGTTTCAGGAAATGCTCTTTTACGAGTGCTTCGGTTTCTGCGAGCTGGGGGCATCGCCCGATCTCGTGCTGAAGGGGACCTTTAACCGGAAGGGCGAGCTGCCCTGCGATCCCTCCGGCGGCGTATTGTGCACGAATCCCATCGGGGCGACGGGCCTGATCCGTGTGGCCGAGACGGTCCTGCAGGTGACGGGGAAAGCGGGTGCTCACCAGATACCCGGCGCCAAACTGGCGCTCAGCCATGCCATGGGCGGCGTGGATCAGTTCAACGGCGTGATGATTGTGGGCTCGGAGTTGTAAACATCCAACAATTGATAATAAATGGAGGAAAGGATTATGGCCAAGGAATACAAGACGCTCCAGACGGAAATCAGGCTTCCCTATGAATTATCATACGGCGCCACCTGGACGCGGTTTTTTGAGGGCATGGCGGAAAAGAAGATTTATGGAACGAAATGCGGCCGGTGCAACCGCGTGCTGGTCCCGGCCCGCAGTTTCTGTCCCCGCTGTTTCGTGGACACGACGGACTGGGTCGAGGCCGGGCAGCAGGGCACCCTGACGGCCTGGAGCTATGTCAATTACCGGTACTTCGGGATGCCCACCGAACCGCCTTTCATCAGCGCCCTGCTGCGGCTGGACGGCACGGATGTGGATTTCCTGCACGTCATCGGCGGCTTCGACATGAGCGATTTCGAACAGACCCGGAAAATCGTCAAAAACGGCATGAAACTCAAGGCCGTCTGGAAGGACGAGCGCCAGGGAAACATCCTCGACATCAAGTATTTCGAACCGGCGTAGCGTTTATGAATGGGATCAAGGGTTCCGGCCCGGGACCCCGGTGATGGCAACGGCAGGAGAAATCTTAACAACTTAATCAAAAAGGGGGAATCTATGAGCTGGCAAGACATTTACAAGAGCAGGTTAATGACCGCACCGGAGGCCGCTAAAATCGTCAAGTCCGGAGACTGCATGTGGACGCCGCTGCTGCTGGGTCAACCGTCCATGCTGATCATGGACGCCATTGCGGACCGCAAAGACGAACTGAAGGATGTGGAGTACATCAACTGCCTGACCCTCAGGCCCTACAAGATCTTCAAACCGGAGTACCGGGGCACCTTCACGCTGGCCTTTGGTTTTTACAGCACCCCGCATCTGCAGGAACTGGCAAAAAGCGAATGGTCTAATTTTCTTCCTTATCAAAGCTCGGACGCGGGCATCAAATACGGCCATCGGAAACGCATCTTTAATCGCCGCACGGGCATCATCACGCAGGTGACGCCGCCCGATGAACACGGTTTCGTGAGTCTGGGACTTGACACCTTCTACACCGAGGCGATCATGGACGCTTCCGAATGGATCATTGCCGAGGTGAACCCGAATATGCCCCGCACCTACGGGCAGACCAACTTCCACGTCAGCCGCTTCGCAGCCTTCGTGGAAAACCCCAATCCCGTCATCGCCGTCCCGACTCCGCCGCCCTCCGATGTGGAGATCAAGATGGCGGAGAACGTCGTCGCGCTTCTGAAAGACCGTGATTGCATCCAGGTGGGTATCGGCGCCGTTCCAGCCATGATCAGCAAGCTGCTGGAAAACTCAGGTCTCAAGGACCTGGGCATCCATACCGAAATGGCCCCGGCCGGTTCGCACCGGCTCGTGGACAAGGGCGTGGTGACCTGCAAGTACAAGAAGGTCAACCCCGGAAAGATCCTGCTGGCCTTCACGATGGGCGACAAGGAGCTCTACGATTTTCTGGGAAACAATCCCATGGTGGAGTTTCGCCCGACCAGCTACGCCAACAACATCGCCGTGATCGCCCAGGAAGATAACGTCGTCGCCATTAACGGTTCCATCGAGGTCGATCTGACCGGCCAGATCGTCTCGGAGTCCGTAGGCAACCTCATGCGAACGGGCACGGGCGGCCAGCTCGACTTCGTCATCGGGGCCTTCCTGTCCAAGGGCGGCCGGGCCATCAACCTGGTCCCCGCAACAACCCTCAACGATACGGTTTCACGCATCGTTCCCTACATCTCCCAGGGCGCCCGCGTGACCGTTCCGCGCCACTATGCGGGGTTTGTCGTGACCGAGTACGGCGTCGCCGACCTCTATGGCCGTTCGGAACCGGAACGGGCTGTGGAATTGATCAAAATCGCACACCCGAAGTTCCGTGAGGATCTGGAAAAAGGAGCCCGTGAACGGGGCCTGCTCAAAAAGAAGACCTTCTAACGCAATGACGTTGAGGCTTCCCTCTTTTTTGCGGGGGAAGCTTCAACGTCAACACCTCTCCCCTTCCGGTTTCAGATCCCTGAAAATCAATCTGATTGTTTTTCGCGACCGCTTCTTCTCCCCGGAAATGCGATGTCCGGTGACGTCGAAGGATGAGTCAACGATCCATTCTATTCGTCTCCATGGCTGCATATCATGTGAGGCATTTCAAAGACCAACATTCTATTGACATGCAATATCATTCCTCATATACTGCCGGCGGAAAATGATGCCGCTGCCGCTCCGGTTTTTGCTTAAGTCCGGACAAGGGAGATGAGATGAAATTTAAGTGCCGACTAGCTGCGGCCATTGGTTGCGCAACTCTTTTATTTTTTGGTTCCGCGAGCGCCGCTGAGCCGTCAACCGAACCCATCCTGCGCATTGAAACCGTCCGACACACCGCCCCCATCAGACGCATTGCGACCGACGCGGGAAGCCGCTGGCTGGCTACCGTCTCTGACGACAAAACCCTCAGGCTGTGGGACCTGCAAAAGGCTTCGATCATGCAAACCCTGCGCCCGCCGATCGACAAAGGGAATGCCGGCAAACTTTACAGCGTGGCGATGTCGCCGGATGGCGCTTACGTTGCCACCGGCGGTTGGACGTTGTGGGGCAAGGGCACCTCCATCTATGTATTCCGGCGTGACGGAGGGCATCTTGTCCATCACATCGCCGATTTGCCGAACGTCATTTACGAGCTTGCCTGGTCCCCGGACGGCCGCTACCTTGCCGCCGGAATGGGCGGCAGGAGCGGTGTTCGCGTCTTCCGCAGCGAAAATTATGCCATGGTCGGGCAGGACAGGGATTACGGCAATCTGGTCAAGGGGCTCGATTTCGACAAGCAGGGACGTCTGGTCACAAGCAGTTATGACGGTTTGGTGCGCCTGTACCAGGTCGGTCCGGACGGCCTGAAAATGCTCAACAAGAAGGCGGCGCCGGGAGGGAAAATGCCTGTCGGGGTGCGTTTTGCTCCGGACGGCAAAAGGATTGCGGTCGGGTTTTATGACGCACCGGCGATCAACCTGCTTTCGGCGGATTCACTGGACTTTATCGCGGCGCCTGAGGCGCTGGACCTTAGAAGGGATGAGGGGCTGCCCGCGGTTTGCTGGTCAGCGGACGGCGGTACCCTTTTTGCGGGTGGAACCGCCAGATCAGCAGATGGAAAATCCAGGATCATCCGCGCCTGGTCGCAGGGCGGACTCGGGGAGGTTCGGGATCTTGCAGCGGCGTACAACACCATTGAGGACATCCGGTCTCTGGCCGGAGGCGGGGTCGTGTTCAGCGCATTCGATCCGGCCTGGGGCATTCTCGACGCCTCCGGCCGGCGCACAGCCTTCGTCTCCGCGGTGATCGCTGATTTTCGCGACAGCCGGGAGAACTTCCGTCTCTCCCGTGATGGCCTCAGCGTGCGCTTCAGTTTTGCGCCGCTGGGTACGGTCTTCGGCCGTTTCGATTTCGCCGAGCGTCGCTATGGCGCCTCGACCAGTGATGCCGGTCTGTTTCCGCCGCGCGTGACGGCCGAAGGCATTGATGTCAGACAGTGGGCTGCGTCCACCAGACCCACCCTCAACGGTCAGGCGTTGCAATTGTCCGACAATGAGAGATCCCGCAGCCTCGCAATTTCTCCCGATGGGCAGAGTTTCGTGCTCGGTACGGAGTGGTTTCTACGCCGCTTCGACCTTGTCGGCCGGGAACTGTGGAGAATAGAGGCGCCCGGCACCGCCTGGGCGGTCAATATCTCACCCGATGGACGATGGGTCGTGGCGGCTTATGCAGATGGAACCATCCGCTGGCATCGCCTCTCGGACGGCAAACAACAGGTCGCCTTCTTCCCTCATATCGATCAGAAGCGCTGGGTGGCATGGACTCCATCCGGCTACTACAACGCCAGCCCCGGTGCGGAGGATATGATTGGCTGGCATATCAATTACGGCAAGGACAAAGCAGCGGACTTCTTCCCTGTTTCGCGCTTCCGCAGCCAGCTTTACCGCCCGGATGTGATCGACAGAATTTTCGATACATTGGACGAAGGTGAAGCCCTGCGGCGGGCGAATCTGGAGGCCGGACGGACCGGCGACACCGAGCCGATCCAGTTGCGGAGCATCCTGCCTCCCGTCATAGAGATTCTTTCACCCAAGGACGGCGCGGCTGTTTCTCAAGCGGATATCACCTTGAAAGTCCGTCTCCGTACACCCGCCGATGCGCCAGTCACCGGTTTCCGTGCCCGCGTCAATGGCCAGCCCGTGACTCTTACCGGCAATGCCGACCATGTGACCATTTCCATCCCGCCGCAGGACAGCATCATCCAGATCTTTGCCGAGAACAGGCACGGCGTTTCCGTTCCTGCGGTCCTGATGGTTACCTGGAAGGGCGCCGTACCCGCCGTGAGCCAAGAGGCATTTGAAGTCAAACCCAAGCTCTACGTGCTGGCAGTGGGGGTGAGCCGCTACGACAACCCCCGGTACAACCTGGGGCTGGCGGCCAAGGACGCCAGGGACTTTGCAGCGGCGCTGCAAGACCAGAAAGGGAAACTGTACCGGGAGGTTGAAATCAAGCTGCTGACCGACAAAAAAGCCAATCGTGATGAGGTTCTGGAAGGACTGGACTGGTTGCAGAAGCAGGTGACCGCCAGGGATATCGGGATGCTGTTTCTGGCCGGACACGGATTTAATGACGCTACCGGCGTTTATTACTTTATGCCGTCCAATGCCGATGTGGACAAGCTCAAGAGTACCGGCGTCGTTTTCACGGAAATCAAGAATACCCTGTCCAACCTCGCCGGCAAGTCCATTTTCTTTGTCGACACCTGCCACTCCGGCAATGTTCTGGGCAGCAGTCGGCGGGCCATTTCCGCGGACATCACGGGAGTCATCAACGAGCTGGCAAGCGCTGAGAACGGGGTGGTGGTGTTTTCATCGAGCACCGGCAGGCAGTATTCACTGGAAAACCCGGAGTGGGGCAACGGCGCTTTCACCAAGGCGCTCGTAGAGGGTTTCAAGGGAAAGGCGAATTACGGCAAGACCGGCCGCATCACTCACAAAATGCTGGATTTCTACATCTCCGAGCGAGTCAAGGAAATCACGGAAGGGCAGCAGACGCCGGTAACCCAGGCGCCCGGAGGCGTTCCGGACTTCCCGATCGCTCTGGCAAGTAACCAGGCGATGTGAAAAGCCGCACAACGTGATGCCGAGGGTTGTCGTTCAGGACGTCTTTTTAGAAGCCTTTTATTGCACGCTAACCGTGATGGAGACGCTGTCCGGCAGATGACCTCACCGTTCAGCCGCATATCGGACCGGAGAATGAAGGGAATGCCAATCCGATGATGTCAGCACGATATCAGACCGTATCCGGACTGAAATGGCTGCTGGCGGCGTTGGTCCTCTCCCTGTTGCTCGTTGAGGGCGTATACCGGATCTCTCCTTTGGAAACGGCGGAGCACCTCTATTCCGATCTGTGGCATCGGTTGAATGGTGTACGCTACGCCCCGCAGCATGTGGCGCTGGTGGCCGTGGATGATCAATCCCTGGCCCAATTCAGCGAAGACCCGCTGGTGTTCTGGACGCCGCTGTTCGCCCGGGCATGCGAAACCCTGCAGCAGGCCGGCGTTTCCCTGATCGGGGTGGATTTTCTGTTTACCATCACACCCGAAAAATGGATTGCCAAGCTGCAATTGAAGGACACCGAAGGGCTGAAAAATTACGACCAGGCTTTCCGGAAAATGCTGGGCACGGGAAAGATCGTGCTGGTCGGATCGCTCGTACGCGGCCATGAGGGCGATGCCGATACGTTGCTGCTCCCGCATCAGGACTATCTGCTTTCCGTACCGGATTTCGACCTGGTATCGCATATCGGATATGCGAATTTGAAATCCGACGAGGATGGCCGCATCCGGCGCTATGAAATGGCGCCTGGGGCGAATCTTGCGCCTGAACTGGCCGAGGGGGCGCCGCGGCTTGCGCTGGGCGCACTTCTGGCCATACGGGCAAGCGGCAAGCGCGTAGACGCTGGCGCGTGGGAAATCGCCGGCCACATGATGGCTGCACATCAGTCGGCCCGAATCAGTTATGCGGGCCCACCGGGCACCATCCCGAAAATTTCCTTTTCGCGGTTGCTGGGCGAAAACGCTTTACAGGACCCGGAAGTGCAGGGCCTGCGCGGCAAGGTCGTCATTATCGGCGGCGATTTCATCGGCATGAACGATGTCCATGACACGCCATACAGCGGCAGCCTGAGCGGTGCTGAAGGCGTCCTCATGACGGGGCCGGAAATCCAGGCAAGCATCGTCGAAACCCTGCTTTCCGGCAAGGTCACAGCACCGGTCTCAGACGGCGTGCGTTGGGGAGTGTGCCTGATGCTGACCGCATTGACGCTGCTGCTCTATCGCAACCTGTCGCCCTGGTCGGGGCTGGGTATTCTGGCCATCGCCGGCGCGGCAACCCTGGTGCTTGCCTGGGCGCTTTTTCAGGGGTTCCGGCTCTTTCCGGCGGCTCACCTGCAGCTGGGATTGCTGATGGCTTATACGCTGTCCTACGGGGGCAGGCTCACGCGCGAGGAACGCGAAAAGCGGTTCATCCGGTCCGTTTTCCGGCGCTATGTGGCGGACAACGTGGTGGATGCTCTGCTGCTCTCGGGCAAGATGCCGGATCTTGGCGGGGAAAAGGCGACGGTCACGGTGCTGTTTTCCGATATCCGCAATTTCACGACCATCAGCGAAAAGCTGGACGCCCACGAGGTGGTCGAGTTTTTGAACCGGTACTTTGAGCGGGTGTGTACCATCATCCTGGCAGAGGGAGGCACCATCGACAAATTCATCGGGGATGCGGTCATGGTGCAGTTCGGTGCACCGGTACCCTACCCCGATCACGCCGCCCGGGCCTTGCGCGCCGCTTTGGCCATGCGCGAAGCGGCTGCGGATTTCAGGCAGTGGATGTCGGAACGGTTTGCAGACCGGGATTTGCCGCTTTTCGACATCGGGATCGGCATTCATACGGGAGATGCCATTGCCGGCAACATCGGTTCATCGAAGCGCATGGAATACACGGTGATCGGCGATACCGTAAACCTGGCTTCACGGCTCGAGGGCTCTTGTAAAACCCTCGGGTGTGTCATAGCGGCAAGCAGCGAGACCCTCAAGGCGGCCGGTGTGGTCGTCGAAACCGGCCCGGGCAATATGATTTACGTCAAGGGACGGGAGGCACCCGTTGAAGTATTTGAAGTCATGGATCTGAAATCAAAGGAGGCCACATGTTTCGATGGATGATTGCTTTGCTCCTTTTGGGATGGGCACAGGCAGGGCTTGCACTGGCTGTCGATGTCGGAATGCTCACGCAGATGGACGGGAAAGTGGAGATTGTCGCAGGAGCGGTGGAAAAACGTCCCGCGACGGCCTTTCTGAAGGTAGCGCTTGGCGACAGGCTGATCCTGGGCAAGGATGCACGCGTCCAGATCGTCTATTTCGAGGCCAGCCGCCAGGAACTCTGGAGGGGAGCGGGTGAAGTCCTGATCGGCAACGGTGAGGGGCGCAGTGCCACTTTGCAGCCGGAGACCAGAAAGCTCCCGCCTCTGGTGGCGCGGCAATTGCTCAAGACGCCCGCCGGCGGCCGGCATGGCAAGACCGGTATGGTGACCGTCCGCTCACTGTCCTCAGACACGATCGAAAGCCTGAACAAGCAATATGCCGACTTTCGCAGTACGGCGGCAGAGGACGACACAACGCCTGAAGTGTTCCTGCTGACCGGTTTGCTGGAAATGAAGGAATTCGGGTATGCGCAACAGGTGCTGGAAGGATTCCGGGCAAAGGTGACAAAGACCCCTGCGCTGTCAGTCGTGATCGCTCATTTCGAGCCCTTGGTCAAGAAAACGGCCTTTGCACCATAAACATAACGCTATTTAATCGGCAGGAGTCATGGACTCGGTGCATGACATTTTATTCATTTCAGAAAAAAGCAGAAAGGAGTTAAACATCATGAGAAAGGCAATTCAAGCAGTCTTCATTTTTGTCATCTTCTTGTTTCCCCTTGTTTTATCGTCTTGTGCCACCTACCCGGTTCGGGTTCCTGTCGATTCGGATAAGGACGGCGTGTACGATAATTACGATTATCGCCATGATTTTACAAAACCGCAGTATTACGATAAATGTCCCACCAGCACACCGGCCGGTGCGAAGGTTGATGAGTGGGGCTGCCCTGTGGATACCGACAAGGACGGTGTTCCCGACGATTTCGACAAGTGCCCCGGCACGCCGGCCGGCGTCAAGGTGGACAAGGTCGGCTGTCCGATTGATTCCGACGGCGACGGCGTTCCCGATTACCTCGACAAATGCCCCGGAACACCCGCAGGCGTGAAGACAGACCCGGCCGGCTGCCCGCTCGATTCCGACGGCGACGGCGTTCCCGATTACCTCGATAAATGCCCCGGAACATCCGCAGACGTAAAAATAGATAAGGACGGCTGCCCGCTCGATTCCGACGGCGACGGCGTTCCCGATTACCTCGATCGATGTGCCGGAACACCCGCGGGCGTGAAGACAGACCAGGATGGCTGCCCTGCCGCAGGGATCGAGGAGGCGGGGAGGGCTGCCCTGCATGTGGAATTTGACACCGGCAAGTTTGCCGTCAAGAAAAAATACCATGAAGAGATCGGTCAGCTGGCGGCAGCGATGAAAAATAATCCCAATCTCAAAATCAGGCTCGAGGGTCATACCGACAATGTGGGAGGAGCCGCATATAATGAAAAGCTTTCTAAGCGCCGGGTTGATGCCGTCAAGAAGTACATGGTGGAGACGTTCGGCATCGAGGCCTCCCGTCTGAACACGAAGGGCTATGGCCTGACCAGGCCCATCGCTCCCAATACCACGGAAGAGGGGCGCCAGAAGAACCGGCGGGTCGAAGCCGTGGTGGAATAGACATCAGGAAGTGGGATTTTTTCTTTTAAGGCCATACGGTGAGAACCGTATGGCCTCTTTTATTCCATGTATTTAGCCGAGAACGACTGCTCATGTGCTTGTGTGGTGGATTTTAACCCATACTGAGCAGGCGAGAGGGTAGAAAAGATGGCATTGGGTGGTTATTGACGCCATCTACAACTGTTCAGTGGCGGGTATTCATAATATCTGAGGATACCTGATCGAAAGTGAGTAACACAAAAATCAGCCGAGTGTAACGAGTCGGTTGTATCCGGTTATTAGAATTGTTGGGGGTAATTACGCAATATACGGCGGAAACACAGAAGCCAAAGTTTGAAAAATGATACAAACAGACCTTTAACTCCCGGCATTTGATTCAAAAATAATACCCTGCTCTGAATTCGATCCGGTAGTCGTTCTGCTTTTCGCCGAATTCCGTGTTTCTCGTGCCGATAATAAATCCTGTCCGAAGTCGCAGCTCCAGATTGGCAATACCGGTATATAAAAGTTCAGGTGTCAGGGAATAGCTCCCGTCATTCAGGTTCATCATCCAGGTCAGGGCCGGTGTCACATAGAGGATATTGAACGGTTCCTTCTGGCTCAGGCGCACATACAGGTAATCTTCCATGGAGCTGAACCGGCCGAAACCGGTCTCCGCTATTTTTTGGGCATTGACCAGGGCGGCATCACTCCCTGTGGTAAGGTACGCATTGTAGCCCCTGTTGATAAAGGCATAGAAATTCTTCATTTCTTCGACGCTATTTCCCGTTCCGTTGTGGTAGTATTCGATGATGGTGGTCAGGTCAAAGGTCGTGAGGTGGCGGACGCCGAAGAGGTAGCTCTGAACGTCGCTTACAATCTGTCGGCTGTTGCCGTTGGCGTCCAGGATGGTTTTCTGATGATCGCGGATATAGGCAAATTCGCCGTGAATCTCAAAATTAGTGGTGATGTTCCGGGAAAAATCCACGCCGAAGCGGTCCGTCTTGCTTCCCCGGGCCAGAAAAACGAAATCGATGTCCGTGTCATACAATAGCAGGTAAAGCCGCCCCGCGACATTCAGGTTGTCCGCCTGCCATGATTCATCATTGATATGGGCATAGGCAGGCAGCAGAACAGGCGTGAAGGAAAGCGTCTTCAACGGCCCGTCGAAACTCTTGATATAGTCCACCGATGTCACAATGAATCCCTCCTGCGCCAGCTCCGGGTCGTCGGGGTCTTTCTGCCGGTCCAGGAAGGCCACGGGGCTCCAGGCGTAACCCTTCCCCCATTTCATGGCTTTCTTGCCCACGTCGGTCTTCAGGGATGACGACGGCTTCATTGAACCGTAGGCTTCATAGAAGAGGCTCCGCTCGGAGTTGCCCGTATAAGTGGACTTCAAATCGGTATTGGTTTTGGCATACAATCGAAAGATACCCTTTTCGTAGCTTCCCTCCAGTTGCACCTTGCCATCCCATTCGATCAGGGTGTTGCCCTGTTCCGCGTTGTAAAAACGCAGCTTGTAAAAGGCGGCGTCATGATCCAGCCCGAAAAGGATGGGTTTGAATTCCACATAACCGCCGATATGATAGGATTTCTTTTCGGTTTCGGCGGGATCGAACGTATATAACTCCTCGGCTCTTGCCGCTGCTGCAAGGACCGTCAGAAGTACAACAACAAGGATGAACGATAAGCCTTTCATCTATCGCAGGGATTCGAGGTTGGGCATGAAGGTGAGGGTGAAGACCTCATCCTTGAAGGTTCTTTTTTTTATTTTGGCAAAGATCATGACGGACCTGTAGTCCTTGTAGAGAGGGCTGTCCGTTTCGATCACGGACGGACGGACGATCCCCCCGCCAAAATCCTTCACCTGCTTGAAGTAGAGGGTCTTGATCAGCATGTTCGCCTCCGTGAGGCACTCAATCTTCGTTGGGAGCTTCCTGGCTTTATCCACCCACATCTTCAGGCGGTCATAGGCAACGGTCTTTGTCTTGGCCTTCAGAAAGAGAAGATAGTCTCCACCCGGTTCCGAAACGCTTTCGACATTATACTCTGCTGAATAATCGAGGTTCATGATATCGGCGTTGTTGAAGACGCCGCCCACAACCGACTGGAGGCTGGTGATCCGGATCGGCTTCCCGATGTTTGGGATATTGAGCCACATGTTGTCGCCGAGCCGCAGGGTGCTCCGACCCTTGTCGCTGGCCGGGGCAAGAAAGAGGACGGCGATCTTGTCCTGTCCTTTTTTGACGGAAAACATTGTAAATTCCTTTTTCCTGCCGTCGGGCTCGATATTGATCAACTTGCGATAGGCTTCATAGGAATCGGGATTGAGGTTCCTGTCCACCTGTTCGAGGAGCTTTGCACCATCCAGGGCATGAGCCGGAAAAGCCAAGAGTACAATAAGCAGAAAGATAAACACTATTTTTTGAATCATAAAATCCTCCTATGTTTAAACATGCCGAAGCGCCTCTATGGGTTCCATTCGGGACGCCTTGAAAGCCGGTTGCAGGCTGGCCAGCACTGCGACGACGATGACAATGACCGAGATGAACAGCAGATCGGCCGGGTTGACAGACGCCGACAGGAGAAGTCCCGTCTGTTGGGCGAAGTCGAAGCGGATCCCGATCAGATTGACCATCAGCACCACAGCCACGCCGATGAGATTGCCGATGATGGCCCCCAGAACACCCAGACAGAATCCTTCGATGACGAACATGGAGAGGATCTTACCGGGCAGCGTGCCGATGGCAGCGATTGTGCCTATTTCCCGGATCCGTTCATAGACGGCCATGATCATGACGTTCATGATGCTGATGAGAACGATGGCAATGAGCATGATCTTGATAAAGAAGGTCATCACGTCGATCATCCGTGCGATGTTGAAAAAGGGTGAGAGCTTCTCCCAGGAGTGGACCTCGAAGATGGACCGCCCCTCCTTGTTGACCTCTCCGGCAAGCTGTCCCTCCAGGTGATTAACGGCGGTGGAAAGCCGACTGAAATCCTTCAGCCGGATGGCCACTTCACTGATTTCCGCCTCGGGCATACGAAGAACCTCGGCGGCATCTTCGATATGAATGTAGCCATCCCGACCGCCCGGGCCGGTGGCGCTCTCCAGGATGCCTGACACGACAAATTGCTTGCCGTTGACGGAGCCGTCCACATTGGTCGCCACGACAACAACGGCGTCGCCCACCTTGACCTGCAAGCCCCTCGCCAGAAGCACGGGGATCATGATTTCACCCCGGCTCAGGGTTTTTCTGCCCTCCGATACGCGGGAGGTCAGCAGGGGAATGGTTTGGAATTCCTTTTCAGGATAAACCCCGTTCAAGCGGATGTTTGTCGTTTCCGTAAAGTTGCTGAACATCCCGCCGAATTTGAGGCGGGGCGAGAAGGCCGCGATCTCCGGCGCTGCTCCGAGCACGTCCGCGATCTTCTGATAGGCTTTCGGTTTGATATTCAGATTGAGCGGCAGATTGTCGATGGAGGCGACGTAGCCCTTCCGGTGAACCTGAAGATGTCCCATCATGGAGTCGGTGATCTGGCCGATCATCATGGCCTTGAAGGAACCGGTGACGGAGGTGAAAACAAGAACGAAGACGACGCCGATGGTGATCAGCGAGGCGGTCAGCAGCGTCCGTCGTTTGTACCTCATGAGATTGCGCAAGGCGATCTTGAAGAGATTATTCATAGTTTCCCCCTCTCTTCGTTTCTTTGGCAACAATAACCCCATCTTCCAACCGGAAGATGACCTCCGCCTCACCGACGATCTTCTGGTCGTGGGTCGAAAAGATAAAAGTGGTTGAAAGCTCGTCCCGCATGCGCTTCATGAGGTTGATGACGGCGTAGGCCGTATGGGAATCGAGGTTGGCGGTCGGTTCGTCGGCCAGGACCAGCTCCGGGTTCGTGACCAGGGCCCTCGCGATGGCCACCCGCTGCTTTTGTCCGCCGGAAATCTGGTCCGGGTATTTATCCTTCTGATCCGCCATGCCGACGGCCCCCAGGAGCCTTTCAATCCGTCCGTTTCGCTCTGCCGGGGGAACGTTCTGGACCATCATCAGGGGGTATTCGATGTTCTCATAGACCGTCAGCACGGGAATCAGGTTAAAATCCTGAAAGATGAAGCCGAGATGGCGTCCCCGGAAGGCGGCGCTCTCCTTCCGGTCCAGCCGGGCGATGTCCGTATTGGCCACTCTCAGCGTCCCCGCCGAGGGTTTGTCGAGGCAGCCGACGAGGTTCAGAAGGGTCGTTTTGCCGCTTCCCGACGGCCCCACAAAAGATACGAAGGAAGCCGGCTCGATCTCAAATCCCACGCCATGCAAAGCGTGAACGACCACGTCCCCCACCTGGTAATCCTTATGGATGTTATCCGCAACAATCAAGGCCATTGCTTGTTTATCCTTTCTTTATGCTCTCCTCATCTGTTCATGCCCATGCCGGCCCGACCTCTCATCCCTTTGCCGGAACCATAACTTAGCCCCGCACCGTATGCCTGCAGTTTCGTCTGCTGTTCCGGTGTCAGGCTCTTGAAAATGGCCAGCCTGTGGTTGATCATTTTATCATGGATCTCATCCCGCAGGGTACGGATTTCCCGATCAACGGCTTTGATCTTACTCTCATCCGGCCTTTGCTGCAACCAGAGAAGCCTTAGTTCGCTGCGCTTGCCGTACAAATTGTTCTGCAGCGGCTGGATTTCCTTCAGTTGCGCCTCCTGCAGGTTTCTGATCTGGGCCGCCTGTTCCGCTGTCAGATTTAAACCGGGCGCCGACGCGATATCTGAATATCCACCTCCTGGATAACCGCCTCCCCATCCCCGACGGGCTTCCGCCGGGGACGAAACCACGATCGCCGCAACGGCGAGCACCGCAAGTACTGTCATCAGTTTCTTCATGGTTTTGTCTCCTTTCGACTTAATTGTTTACTGACTATATAGCAAGAGACATGCCAATGACGATAATAGAATATAACTAATCAATATCATTGAACTTATAATTATTTATGCTGTTTAATGGTTACGTAAGTGTATTGCAGGTTGGATATATAGCATCCAGATTGATGTATCCGGTTGGATAAAAAGTATCCACACACAAAGCGGGTGAGATATTATGCAATGCAAATAGTCAATATGTCCTTCCATGCGCCATTGGGACGATAGAAGGCATGATGGGCAAGCTCCTATGGATATTCTTCAAGGATCCATAGCCGGATCGCATCCCGGACGGATCGGAAACCAGAAAGGATTTCCTCTTCGGTCCCCTGAAAAAGCGACGGGTCCGGAAAGCTTTGATGCCGTTTACGGCCACTGCCCACGAATACAGGACAGGATTCACGGGCGTTGTCGCAAACCGTAACGACTTCATCAAATGAGACATTCTGAAATTCATCAACACTCTTTGAACGGTGGCTGCTCAGATCGATGCCGACCTCCGCCATAACCGAGACGGTATGGGCATTAACCCCCCGGGGCTCCGTTCCAGCGCTGAAGACTTCATATCGATCTCCCTTCAGAGCCCGAAGAAATCCCTCTGCCATTTGTGAACGGGAGGCATTGTGGGTGCAGATAAAAAGGATTCGCTTCACGGATATTCTCCTCACAGAATGAGTTCGGAAATGAACTCGCTCAGATCGTTGCAATTACGGCAGGGACAGACTTCGCTAAGGCATTTTGACCGCTAGCCTTTCAGCGTCAGGCTTTATGGCATCCATGCTCGTGCAGACTGCAAGCTATCCCGGAATCCGCCAGAGTTCCAGCAAGCCACTGTTCGGCAACCTCTCTTACGCCCCCCGTACAGCCCCTTAGCACATCGATTCCCCAACCGTTCAAGACATGGACTGCCCCCTGACCCATGTTTCCGGCCAGCATCATCTTGACCCCCATATGCGCCAGCGTTTCTGCAATGTCCGATTTGCAGCCGCAATCGGCCGGTGAAGAAACCGTTTCCTCCGACAGGATTTCACGCTTGTCATTGACGCTGAAAACCGTGAAGTATTCACAATGGCCGAAGTGCTCATCAACCTGGTTCTGACGTGACGGTAAAGCAAGCTTCATAAACGCCTCCTTTTCAAAATAATCTTTTATACGGTTGTTTTCCGCAATGTGGCCATATTGCTCCATCTCCCGACTTCCGGAGTCCGAGAGCATGATAGCAGTGGGAACATCGGATCGTTTCCTTGGCCTTGACGGACACTGAACCGCCTTTGATCCGAAGGGTCTTTCCGTTGACGAGAGCATCGGCGACCTTCCGGCAGGCTGCGTCTATGGCAAAAAGGGCATAGCCAGCGGTCGTTACTCTCTTTCGATCCATCATTCTCAGTTTGGACAATCATTCACCGCTGAACCTTTGTATCTGCTCATCCTTCGACACATAAGAAGATTGCGGTTCGATCTGTTCCTCTGTTTTCCCTCCCTGTCTATCACAATTTCATTACATTCATTCATCGGTAAGATTCAGAATAGGTCCCTGTTTCCCTGTCATCAGGCTCATGCATCAAGCTTTTTTAACACGGGATCGTTTGCCAGGAGGATGTTTGTGGTTTCGGTCTCATCATCAAAAATGAGAACTGCCGATCCGTTTTTGAGTTTGTCTTTTGCATGTCTGAATTTTGTTTCCCAGGGAACCTCCATTTCACCATAATCCGTTCCCTCTCTTGAAATAAATTCATTGATGACTCCCCGTAAGGCTTTCGCACTGAGTTTATTGACCGGGATTCTGTTAATTGTCATTAACCTTGCTCCATCTGCTGTTATTCTCTGTTCCTCACCGGATAATGAATGGCAAGCCAGATGGTCTCCTGCTCAGGATCTGTCCATTCTACCCGATGCCGCCGATGTCTCTCAATATTGATGTAATTGCCGGGAGTCATTGTGATGTTGTCAGAGTGATCTTCAAAACGAAGAATGGCGCTCCCCTTCAGGAGAATAATCCATTCGTGTTCATCCTGAGCATACCAAAAGCCGTCCGGCGAGTGTTGACCACGGGAAACAATCCTTTCAATACGGAAACCGGATGCCTGGAGAATCGTTTCAGCAAGTTCGTCCTTTAGGTTCTCCGGTAGATCGGCGAAGAGATTCTTCAACGGGTTCATTGTGTGTCCTGTTCGGTTATGGTTATATTCAGGCGGTTCAGCATGGTAAGGTCTCACAGCTTGCGCTTTGCCTGGCGCATGGCGCTATTGCCTCTTGATACGATGGTTGACCCGTCCGGCCAGGCACAAAATAATCCACCGGGGTTTGCCCCTGGGGGGCTTTTTTTTAAGGGGAGAGGCTATGCCGATCCTGCCGAGATCAGGCTTGACCGGATATATTTTTCCCGGAATGAGGCGGGATACCACTTACCGCCCCGCTTAACGTATTTGACCTCCTCAATCACAGAAGATGCTGCATAAACCGCATGGATTTTCGTCAACATGTCCAGTACATCATGAGATATAAAATCGATCAGAATGTCAGCGTCAACTAGCCATAACTTCAATCGTTCTCCCCTCCGATTCCATCATGCCCGTATTTTCTATTGGGGATAGTGCTGGGGATGGATTTTCAGGAAAGAAAGAGGGGCTGCAAATTTCCTTGCAACCCCCTTTAATTACTGGTAGTCCCACGGGGAGTTGAACCCCGGTTTCCGGCGTGAGAGGCCAGCGTCCTAACCACTAGACGATGGGACCGCAAATAGGGACGTGTCTTCTATGCAATAATCTCAAAAATGTCAAGGTTAAAATCCAATTCCCCCTAACCGCCCGACATGGATTCAACGGCTTGGTGAATTCTCCGAATGACTCGCTCCTTACCCAGCGTGACCATGACGTCATCAATGCCGGGACTGACCGATTTGCCGGTGAGCGCCACGCGCAAGGGTTGCGCAATGATCTTGAGCTTGACGCCCTGGTCTTCGGCGACTTCGCGCAGGAACGCTTCCAGACCGCTTTTTGAATAATCCGG
>Ga0351964_1028_pt1 | contig 32912 bp, 30 predicted proteins | sample TotcelT113001N15_FD_205807 | JGI IMG/M metagenome (GOLD analysis project Ga0351964, IMG submission 205807) | Enriched cells from coal bed in the Powder River Basin, Montana, United States - Total cells T11 rep3 HSBNCT.T11.300.1.N15 ... | reverse complement strand
CATCGAGCACAGGTACATACCGAAGGTACCCGGAATCTCATTCGTGCACGTTCCCGTTGGAAGGATGTCCCGAATGAGTTGAGCGGGCAGTCCCAGCACCCGTCCAAAGACGAGAGAGACAAGCGCACAGACGCCAAAGACCGCAGCGATCTGAACAAAGAGAGAGGGCTCTTGACCCCGGGTTCCAGATGATGGGGCCGTCCGAGGGCCTGAAGTGCTCACGGGGGCGGGCGCTGCTCCACGGCTATCGGACAGCGAGGCGCCACAGAAGGCACAGAAGACGTTGCCTTGCTGATTCGGTTTCCCACACCTGGAGCAGACTGCCATCGATTTCCTATCAGTCTGGACGACTTGCCATTCGCAGGTCCGGCTTGTACGGACTCTCCCGCATCAACCGGCGCCGGGCCACGCCTATCCACGCTCAGCGTTGACCGCGACAATATAGCCAGCGAACTTGATTGTCAAGCATTTTCGAGGCCCGCGCGGTCAAGTTTGTTGGCTCGAATACCGACATGCATTGAGCAGAATTGCCCCAGGAACGTTGAACACCGTGAGGTGCTGCGTGCGAGCAGCGACGGTGTCAGAAGCGGAACTGATTGCTGCCCACAGCATGGCCACTGGATGTTACAGGGGCGACGCAGCCGGGGCCGGAGCGTGAGACGCTCTCGCACCCGCCACTGATCAAGCCGCATGGCGTCGCACCGGAGCGGGACATCTATTCAGTTGCACAACGGCTCAGCGTATAATGCCCCAGGCTCCCCCGGCCGCCGTAAATCATGGGCACGATCAAGTTCGTTCACTGCGCAGACCTGCACCTCGACACCCCTTTTCGTGGACTTTCGGAGGTCGACGAAGAGCGCGGCAGGATGCTGAACAGCGCTACCTTCCAATCGTTTCAGAACATCGTTGACGTAGCCATTCAGAATGAGGCCGATTTCGTCGTCATCGCCGGCGATGTCTACAACAGCGCAGACAGGAGCCTCAGTGCGCAGTTCAAGTTCCAGAAAGGGCTCCAGCGTCTCGCCGAACACGGCATAGAGGCATTCATCGCCTGCGGAAACCACGACCCTCTGAGCGGCTGGAGCGCCACCATCGAGTGGCCCGGGACCGCGCACACTCTTGCCGGCGACCATGTTGACATTCGTCAAGTCACTCGTGAAGGCCGGGTTATCGCCACTCTTTGCGGGATGAGCTACGAGAAAGAGGCGGTCCGCGAGAACCTGGCTTCGCTCTTTCCGCGCCCCGACGGCGGTGTGCCGTCCATCGCGGTCCTGCATTCAAACGTGGGCGGGGACACTCTTCATCTTCCCTACGCCCCCACTACGGTCGACGAGCTATCCTCGAAGGGATTCGACTACTGGGCTCTCGGCCATGTCCATGCCCGCCGCGTCTTGCGGCCGGACGGGCCGGCCATCGTCTACGCCGGTTGCTCTCAAAGCCGCCAACCGAACGAGACAGGCCCGAAGGGCTGCTGCGTAGTCACACTGTCCGATTCGGCCCCGCCGGACATCCGCTTCGTGCCAACAGATGTGGTGCGCTACCACGGCGGAACGGTCGACATCTCGGAGTGTGACTCTCAGGACGCAGTGCGCCGCGCCGTTGCCGGTGCGTGCCGCACCGTCTCGGAGGACTCCCAGGGCCGGCACGCAATCGTCCGGCTGGCACTGACGGGAAGGTCCGCCCTGCACCGGGAGCTGGCCCGTGCCGGCGCCATGGATGCTGTCCTGCACGCGGTCAGGGAGGAAATCGAAGGATGGGAGCCGTGGGTCTGGCCTGAGAAGCTCCCGCTGGAGACCCGAGGCACGTACGACATCGACATGCAACGGGGACGCGAGGACTTCGTAGGCGATCTCATCTCGGTGTATGACACGCTCCTCGACCCTTCGACCGGCCATCTCGAGGGGCGAAGACAGGAGTTGGACGACGCCCTGTCTTCCTGGCAGGGCTTCCGCCATCTCAAGGACAAGCCCGAACAGGCCTCCGTGACGAGCGACGAACTGGCGGTCATTGCCGAGCAGGCGAGGAGACAGACGCTCGACAGGGTTGTCGAAGAGTCCTGACATGCAGCTGCGCGAGATTCACATCGACGGCTTCGGGATATTCGCGGACGCGCGGGTGCGCGGCCTTGCGCCCGGACTGAACGTCCTCTACGGTCAGAACGAATTCGGCAAGACGACACTGCTCGAGTTCATCCGCCGCGTGCTGTTCGGCTTCCCTTCCAGGGCGACGTCCGCCAATCCATTTCCGCCGCTGCGGGGCGGAAAGTACGGCGGCCGCCTGGTCTGCCGCATGCGCGAGCCGTCCGCCCCGGAACTGACGATATCGAGGACTTCCGGCAAGGGCGGTGGCCCCCTCACCGTGCATGCTGCCAACGGCGTCGAGATGAGCGAGTCGGAATTCAGCGCCTCGCTCGGGCACGTGTCCGATGAGCTGTACCGCAATGTCTTCGCCATCAGCCTGCAGGAACTGCAGGCGGCGAAGCAACTTCAGGGAGAGGAGCTTCGGAGCCGCATCTACGGCGCGGGACTCGGCCTGGGTGAGGTCTCCATCACCGATCTCAAGAAGTTCTTCGCGGAGGCTGCGGAGAGGCTCTACAAGCCCCGAGGCAGCACGCAACAGATGAACGTTCTCGCAAGCGCACTTGTAGACGTTGAGAGACGGATACGCGAGACAGCGAGACTGCTCGGCCAGTATGATGCGAAGAAGGAAGAGTTCGACCGCTATGCCGAGGACGAGGCTCGGCTGCGGAAGATTCAAGGCGGCCTCCAGGCGGAGCAGCGGTCGCTCGAGAGGCAGAGCAGTCTGTACGGGACTTTCGTCGGTCTGCGTGCGGCGGAGGACGAGTTGAAGCCGCTTGCACGCCTGCCTGACATTTCCGATGCGTCCCTCGATGAACTGCGAAAGCGGCAGCAATCCATACTCTCGCTTGAGGGGAAGCTGCAGGAAACACGAGACCAGCGAGCGGGGCGACAATCGGAGCTGGACCACCTGGCGTTCGACCGGGCCCTGCTGGAGCACGAGAGCGATATCAAGTCTCTCTCGCGCAGTCTCGCCCAGTACCGGGACGCGCAGCGCGACCTGCCCCTTCGAGTTCGCGAACAAGACATGGCGCGTGAGCAGACCCGCCACACCATCAGCGAACTTGGCGAGGACTGGAGCGAAGCGCGTGTCAGGTCATTCGCCCTCACCACGGAACAGCGAGACACCCTCCGCCGGACCGAAGACAACCTCCATTCGTGCGAGAAGGCGGCGGAGAAGGCCGCCGACCGACTGGACGACTACCGCAATCAGACGCGCGCGTCGCACGCCAGGCCAAGCCTGCCGACTACCTATCGCGTCATCGGTCTCGCTGTCCTCGGACTCGGCGCGGTGGGCTGCGTGTATTCAGCGCTCAACGGACACGTCATCCCGGCAATCGTCTCAGGAGTCGCCGGGGCGCTTGGCGTGGTGATTGCACTCTCGTTGGGCTCGTCGTCCGGTCCTCTGCGTGACAGGGCAGTGGAGCAACTGACGGTCGAGCGGGAAGAGAATGTGCGACGCCTCGCAGAAGCGCAGTCTGCCTGGAGTTCGTACCTGGCGGCACTGGGGCTGACGCCGTCGCTCTCACCCGACGCGGTGACCGACCAGCTTCAATCGTTGAGCGCCCTGCAGCAGAGCCTGAGGACCATCGACGAGAGAGCGTCCCGTATCGAAGGGATGCGGGCCGTCATGAAGGCGACAGCCGACGGGCTGGCTCGGGTTGAGGCATCTCTTTCGGAGCCTCTGCCGACTACGGACGTGGCCGCAGGCATTGAAGCCGTCGATGCTCGACTTGACACAGCCCAGGAACTTAGAGTCAGGAAGGACTCGCTCCTCCGCGAGATGAAGCAGTTGGAGGGGAATGCTGCAGCGCTCACCGCGAACCTCTCGACAGAGCGGGTGCGCTTCGCCGCCTTCCTGTCCGGCTTCGGCGTGACGACGGCCGAGGAACTTGTGTCCCTCCACGGACAATCCACGAGGGCGCGCACGCTACGCGCCGACATCAGGAATGCGACTAAGGCCATCCAGGCCGCCGTCGGCGTCGGGGCACCGTATGACGAGTTCCTGGCCACCCTGCAGTCGACGAACCCGGAGGCCGTTCGCGCGCGCCTTGACCTGGTGGTCACGGAACTCTCCGACGTGACTGAGAAGCTTGAGTCGACCATCCGGCTCACCACCGGCCTCGACAGAGACCTCAGCACGCTCAAGTCCAGTGAGGATCTGCTCAAACTGGAAGCGGAGGCTGAGACTCTGCGGCAGCAACTCAGGGATGCGCATCGGGAATGGCTTCGCGCACAGTTGGCCCTGTGGGCCATCGACCAGGCAATCTCGAAGTACGAGACTACGCGCCAGCCCGCAGTCATACGCGAGGCTCAAAGTGCGTTCGCTCTGATGACCGGCGGGAAGTACCAAACGCTCATCAGCCCCCTGGGCAGCGATGACCTTCGCGTCCGGGACACTGACGGCAACGACAGGGGGATAGATGAGATGAGCCGCGGCACACGAGAGCAGCTCTATCTCTCCATGCGCCTCGGACTCATCGAGCAGTACGAGCGGAACGCGGAGCCGCTGCCCGTCATCATGGACGACATACTCGTCAACTTCGACGACGACCGCGGCCTCCAGGCCGTCCGCGCACTGGCCGCGTTCGCCAGAGACCGCCAGGTCATCGTCATGACCTGCCACCAGAACACGCTGGGGTTGTACCGCCAAGCCGGCGCCACGGAGTTGCAACTGGAACGCAGCGGCCAGCCGTAACAGTCCCACACCACCACTCACCACGACCCTAGAAATGGGAAGTGGCCCGCCTTTCGGCGGGCCACTCACTCCTATGCAGCTTCCGGGCGTCTCTCTTCACAAGTACACCAGTACACCGGAAAGGAGTGCAACTCTATTGGGGAGTCAGGAAAGCATCTTCTGTGCGAGCATATCCCACTGCTCATCCATGACCGCTGAGAACACCCCGCCATTCCTCACCGCAATCACCGCCTCGTGGGGAGTGATGACCTGGGCGAGCATCTGGCCCGTCCTGTCGCCATACCCCGCATGAGCGCTCTCGAATCGGATGACGAAGGCCCAGGCGTTCTCCAGGTCGGGATGCAGTGTTTCCCCTACTTCTAGTGTAGCGGGGATACCGTCAAACACAAAAGTCGGGCTGTTGCGCACGAATTCCTCAGCCACACGGCGGGCGTCAGCCTCGTCAGCGTCGAGAAATGCCTGCGCCAGCATGTCCCACCTGCCGTCCATGACGGCCTTGACCACGTCCATCGCTGCAACAGTCACCACTGCACGGTGGGGGGTGATTACCGGCAGCACCACCTGACCGGCGGTATCCCCGTATCCCGAGTTTCGGCTGTCGAATTCGAACACGAAGGTCCAGGAATACGGCCGGCTGTCCTGCCGGGACTCGATACGCTGAAGCGTTCCGCTCATCCCGCTGGACGAGTACGTCGGTGAGCTGTGGACGAACTGCGTCGCCAGTTCGGCAGCAAGCTCCTCAGTCATCTGCTGCATGCCCGTCTCCTCGCTGAACTGGCCCCCTCTGGCCCTGACGGTCCCTTCCCAGAACCAGCCGAGCGTCGGGCTCTTCAGGGTAATCTGATACACGATGAACTCGGGGGCCACAACTGCCCAGGTGACTGCCGCCACCCATCCGGTTGCGGTGAATCGCTTCTCCGCAGCACCGAGCAGGGGCTGGCCATTCGGACCGAGGACAACCACGTCTTCCGAGACCCATGCAAGGCCCGTCACAGGCGCACGGTCCGGGTATTCGGCCTGAAGCCATATCAGCGCTGCCTCTAACGCTTCATCCGGCTTCAGAGACTCTCCTCCCGGCGCGGGCGTCTCAGCAGGAGCCTCGTCCGCAACGCATCCGGGAACAAGAAGGGCCGCGCAGATCAGCGCTGCCGCGAGCAGCATCACTCGTCGTCCCATGGCACTCACCTCCCTCAGACGCGAGCATACCACCAACCGGGCATTCTCGCGCACTCGCGCAGTTATACGGGTGGAGACCCGGAGTGTCACGCCGTCCCGGACCTTGCGGACACCGTCGCGCATACAATCCGGTCATGGTATCCTTTCTGACGAGCTCATGAACGATTCACAGGTCCACGCGGTGGAGCTTCTTGCTCAGGAGTATGGCTACGGGTGGGGGTCGTTGCATGCCCACAAGGTCGCCGACCTGGCAACCTCCATCTTCGACCGGTTGGAAGTGCTCGGGTTGCTACCAGGGCTCACGCTCGATAACCGGCGGACTCTCATGGCGGCCTGCTACGCACATGACATCGGTGCGTCGCCACGCGCACAGGCGGAGGCCTCCGCTCTGCCGCGCTGGGCAAAGGCGTTTGCAGAGTCTGACCGCCACGGAGTGATGGCTTTCCACGCGATCAGGGCCCGGATAGACACGTCGTCATCGGAGCGGCCAATCTCCTCACTGAATCCGGAAGAACGTTCGCTGTTGCTCTACTGCCTCCTGTGGCACGCATCATCCGCGGAGTATGTCCTGGATACCGAGCCCCTCCTGGATCGCCGCAAGGCGCTGCTGCTGGCCGGCATCCTGCGCGTTGCCGACGGTCTGGACGGTCAACACCGTCTCAGGGTGCGGGAGATAGAGATTCACAAAGCCTCAGCTTGGCTGCGGTTGCTGGTGCGCAGCCTGGAACCCGCTACAGAAGAGGTTGCCCGGGCCCAAGAGAAGTCAGACATGCTCAGCCACGCACTGAGCCTGCGCATATTCGTGCAGGAAGTCGTCGGCGCCTGAGGCCGGTCAAACCGCTAGACCTCACGCATCATCTGACTCCGCAGCATGGTGCGGAAGGTTGACTCGAAGACCGGGTGGCGCTCACTATCAAGCGCACAGGAAGCGACTTGCGTGTGGGATGATGCCGCAGGGCTCCGTCGAGAGCGCCGGGTTCCACCACCCCCGCCCATCCCGCACAACGCGCCGACACACGCCGTTCTGGTATCCTTATCTGCGATTCGGACGCAACCGTGGGTCGCCACGACCCCTCTTCCGGCTCGCCCGCGACAACTGACGCGAAGGAGGATTCATGCGACTACCAGAACCGCGACAGCGAGGCGAGGTCTCGCTCGAGGAAGCACTCACCAGGCGCCGCTCCACCCGTGCATTCGGACCCGGCCCGGTCACCGTGGACGAGATATCACAACTCCTGTGGGCGGCGCAGGGCATCACGGGCGAGAACGGCTTCCGCGCCGCTCCCTCCGGAGGCGCAACGTATCCACTTGAGACCTACGTAGTGGCCGGCGATGCCGACGGCCTCGAGCCGGGGCTGTACCACTACGAACCGGCGACGCATTCGTTGACACTTGTAAAGAGCGGTGAGATGCGCGCCGAGCTGTCTGAGGCGGCGCTCGGACAGCCCTGCGTGCGGAACGCGGCCGTCATCATCGTCCTCTCCGCAGTATACGAGCGCACCACCGAGCGATACGGGGACCGGGGCAAGATGTACGTGCATATGGATGTGGGGCACGCGGCTGAGAACGTCCTGCTGCAGGCCACGGCGCTTGGACTTGGTGCGGTACCGGTGGGCGCCTTCCGCACGAAGACAATCGGCAGCATGCTCGGCTTCCCTGAGACCGAACTGCCGATGTACCTCCTTCCCGTCGGGAGGCTGTAGATGCAGCTTCCGCAGGCGCTGGTGGTCCTCGTGACCACCGTCGACGCGGAGGAGGCGGACCGGCTGGCTCGTGTGCTTCTTGACCGGCGGCTCATCGCCTGCGCCAACGTGGTTCCGCACGTCCGCTCGCTCTTCCACTGGGAGAACCGCCTGGAGTGTGCAGAAGAGTCGCTCCTTATCATGAAGACCACGGCTGACGCACTCGCGCCTCTCACAGCGGAAGTCAAACGCCACCACAGCTACGACGTACCGGAGGTCATCGCGCTGCCGGTGGTCGGAGGGAGCGCCGAGTACCTGTCCTGGGTCGCAGAAGAGATCCGTCCTGCTGACCGAGACGACGCGTAGGTTGCATTGACGTAATCAGAACGCCTGCCTACACTGTTCTGTGCCAATCACATGTAGCCTGTGACCGGAATGTGCGACCGTCCTCCCCGTCAGCGGCGCGCAGAACGGCGAGAAACTGGAAAGGAGTCTGTCTGGATGAAGTTCAAGAACGACAAGGAACTCTTCGACACCATGGAGCAGAAGCTGTACTCATCGGTTGTCTCCGACATAGTGGACCAACTGGGGTACAGAAACCAAGCTATGCGCGCGGACATCAATCCCATGTGGCCGGGCGCGGTGGTGGCCGGCAGGGCGCACACCGTGCTCAGTGTTGATATCTACGAGATACGGGAGAACCCGTACGAGAACGAGATTGCGGCGGTGGACACCCTCAAGCCAAACGACGTACTGGTGGGCGGGACCAACTGCTCGACCAAGACGGCACTGTGGGGAGAACTCCTGTCGACCGCCTGCCGCGCGCGCGGGGCCAGGGGCGCGATTATCGATGGCTACACACGCGACCTCGTGCGAATCGCGGAGATGAAGTTCCCCGTGTTCGCAACGGGCACGAGGCCTCTCGACTCAAAGGGCAGGAGCATCGTGCTCGAGTACGGACACCCGGTGATGTGCGGAGATGTGCTCGTACACGAAGGGGATATCGTCCTGGCGGATGTCGATGGCGTCATCGTCATCCCACGCGAGATAGAGCAGAGAGTCATCGAACTGTCTCTTGAGAAGGCGAGCGCGGAGGACACGGTGCGCGAGGAATTGCTGAAGGGCGCGCTCCTCGGAGACGTCTTCAGGAAATACGGCGTTCTGTGAGCACCCCCCGGGGGTCCGCGATGGCCCCCTGCGCACACACGGCACAGAAGGAGGGAAACGGTGAAGATCACAAAGGTTGAGGCAATCGAACTCCGCCTGCCCGAAGATCAGATAGAGGACAAGTGCTCGTCCGGGCAGGACGCGCTCATAGTCAAGATACACACAGACGAGGGATTGACGGGCATCGGGGAGATAGACTCTTCACCGCGCGTGGCCAAGGCGGCCATAGAAGCGCCCTTCAGCCATACCGTCACCTCGGGGCTGGCGCGTCTGCTCATCGGCGAGAACCCGCTCAACATGCGGGTGCTGCAGGAGAAGATGTACCAGGCGACGTTCTACTACGGCCGGCGCGGGTTGGTCATTCACGCCATGGGCGGCATCGACATGGCTCTGTGGGACCTCGCGGGCAAGTACTACAACAAGCCCATCCACCAGCTTCTCGGCGGCGCGTTCCACAAGAAGGTGCGTGCCTACGCCAGCATCCTTTTCGGCAGGGACGGCAATGAGACCGCCGAGATAGGCCGCCGATGGATCAGCGAAGGCTATACCGCGGTGAAGTTCGGCTGGGCGCCCATGGGCGAGAGCGAGAAGGTGGACATCGACCTGGTGGACGGCGCGCGGCGCGGCGTGGGGCCGAACAACGACGTTCTCATCGATGCCGGATGTTGCTGGGACACGATGACCGCCATCAGACGGGCACGGCAATTCGAGGAGTTCAACATCCTGTGGCTCGAAGAACCGCTGCAGCAGGACAACCTTGAGGGCTACATGAAGCTAAGCAGCACCTCCCGAATCCCCATCGCGGCAGGAGAGGGAGATGCCGGCAGGTATGCGTGGAAGGACCTCATCGACCGGGGCGGCATCCACATCGCGCAGATCGACCTCGCACGGAACGGCTTCACGGATGCCATGCGCATCGCCGACTACGTGGAAGACAAGAGCATGCGTGTCGTCAACCACTTCTACACCACGGGCATCAACCTGGCAGCGGGACTCCAGTTCCTCGCGGCCCGGAAGTCCACGTTCATCCTGGAGTACTGCGTTGAAGAGACCCCGATGCGTTGGGATGTGACGAAGCAGAAGATGAAGATCGACTCCGAGGGCTACGTTCAAATCCCCGAAGGCCCGGGACTCGGAATCGATCTGGATGAAGACACCGTCGACAATTTCCGCATCTCCTGACGGGGATGCACAGGACATCAGACCGAAAAGGCGGGGGCATCCACCCACGAGTGGACGCCCCCGTATCTACGTCAATCCCTCTAGATGAGTCCCCAGTCTCGATAGCCCTCGCGGATGAGCCTCAGGTACTCTCCGGACGGCGGCTCCTCCACCCCTCGCCCTTTCTTGAAATACGTGACCGCCTCCACCGCATCGCCGAAGTCATTGAAAACGATGACGTTCATCCTGTCGTACACAGCCGGATATCCCTCGTGCTTGTCGAGGGCCAGAAGACAGCGCCCGTCGATCTCGTAGACGCCGCCGGGCACCTGCTCGCCTCTTTCCAGACGAATGGTCGCAGTGCCACCGGTCCTCCCCCTGGAGCCACCGGTGAATATGAGCCTGTAGTTGGGAAGGCGCGCACTGAAGAGGCGCTTCGCCCCGGGGCAGCGCTGTTGCATCTGTTGCGCGTTGAGATTGGACCCGTACGCGAAGTACTTCATGGCATTTGCAGTCGGGAATCCCCCTGCCACTTGCGCAGCGTGACTATCCTATCAACACTGCAGTCTCTGGCTGATGGAAGCGAATTCGTCCATAGGAATGACAGTCCATGTTTCGGTCTGGATACCCGGATCAAGGTACGAGATGGACAGGGGAACCCCCGCCGCCTTCTCCTCGTCCGGGGCTTCGTAGATGAACGCCATGTCATACGGACCGAGGATGCCGTAGGTGCCCAGCAGCTTGATGCCAAGACCTTCGATCCGCTTCGCGCTGTCCTGCCATTCCTTGCAGAAGTTGGAGATGCCCCTCGCCTCCTGATGTGTGAACTTCACCATGGTCATGTACATCGCCATCGCACTACCTCCTCTCTCCTCTTCTCAAGACCTTGGTACCACACAGGGGTGGAATGTTCAACTGCGTCAGCATGGACATACGAAGGGGCGCGAAAGTATCGCGCCCCAGCCGGACCACCTGAAATCAGCGGACCAGGATGAGTATCACACCCATGACGATGAAGTAGATGCCAACGAGGTAGTTGAGTATCTTGGGAAACACCATGACAATGATGCCGAACACGAGGCTCGCAATTCCAAAGTACAGTCCCGCTCCACCAAGCATTGTGTCTGCCTCCTTCTTCCTTTCCCTGCAGCTATTGTGCCAGAACGACTCTGCCCAGACAACGAGCGCGCGGCGCTACGAGTCCCCCAGTCCCCACACAAGTGCCGCGGCGCCAAGCAGCGGGGAGTCATCGCCCAGGAGCGCCGTCCTGATGTCCACATCGCCCGCCGCGGTGACGTAGGCGCGCGCCCTCGCAACCTCCGCCGCAGGACCGAGCAGCGCCTCTCCGATCTTGGTTACGCCGCCGCCAACCACGACAACAGAGGGATTGAAGATGTTGATAAGGTTGCCCAACCCCACACCCACGTAATAGGCGGTCATCTCAATCATTTCCTTCGCCAGCCTGTCGCCCTGGCGGGCCGCGAGGGACACCATCTGCGCATCCACATTGGACATGTCTCCACCGGACAGCTCGCCGATGATGCTGTTCTCTCCCGCCTCAAGGCGTCTCACCGTACGCTCAGCGAGAGCGCTCCCGGACGCGAGAGCCTCCCAACAACCCGACCTCCCGCAGGCGCACGCAGGGCCGTTGACATCTATCGTCATGTGCCCCACCTCACCACCCGCTCCACACGCGCCCTCAAGCAATCTGCCACGGGCAATGATGCCGCCACCGATTCCGGTGCTCACTGTCACGTACACGAGATCGGTCACCGACCTGTGCAATCCGTACTCCCACTCGCCAAGGGCAGCAAGCGTCGCATCGTTCGCCAGTCGCACGGGCATCCCCAGGCGCTCGGACAGCAAGCTCCGCAGGGGCGTTCGCCGCAGGGCCGCGACATTCGGAGAGTACACGACAATGCCGCTCCGCGTGTTGATGATGCCTGCACATGACACCCCGACAGCCTCCATGTCGCGCAGGTTCGCGTCCGCCCCGGAAAGCGCCTGTCGCGCTACACGTTCCGCCGCATCGAGGAGCGCGCCCTCGTCACTGGAATCTGGCGTCTCCCCGCGTGCCCTGGAGGTCACAACGCCCCCCGGCTCCACCACTGCGGCAGCTATCTTGGTTCCACCGATGTCGAGGGTTAGTACCGGGGCATGCTGTTCATTCTTACTCATGGCCCGAGCATACTACGTGTGCCACAGGACAGTTGTCAACGCCGTGCATGAGTCACTACAATGACCCGTGATGATCAACTTCGATGAGATGCACACGCTCGCACAGGTCACTCCCACGAAGATAGTCCTCCTCGTGATGGACGGCATAGGCGGTCTCCCCCATCCTGAAACCGGCAAGACCGAGCTCGAGACAGCGCAACGGCCAAACCTGGACGGGGCGGCGAGCGACGGAATCTGCGGACTGGCCTACACCGTGAGCCCGGGAATCACGCCGGGCAGCGCCCCGGGACACATGGCGTTGTTCGGCTATGACCCACTCAAGTACGTCCTTGGCCGCGGAATCGTCGAAGCCCTCGGCCTCGACATCGAGGTCAGGGGCGGCGACGTGGTGGCACGGGGCAACTTCTGCACGGTGGACTCCACCGGACGCATCACGGACCGCAGGGCGGGACGCCTGTCGACCGACATCAACCAGGGATTGTGCCGCCTTCTGAATGAGGGCGTGCACGTCGACGGCATCGAGGTCGGCTTCTTCGCGGGCAAGGAGCACCGGTTCGTCATCCGTTTCCGAGGGAAGGGGTTGGCGGAGCAGATCGCGGACACGGACCCGCAGCACGAGGGAATGGAGCCGTTGCCCGCTCGCGCGCTCGAAGAGGCTGCCACCGCCACGGCCGCGATAGTCAACAGCGTCATAGCACAGGCACGCACTTTGCTCTCGGGCAGGCAGCCCGCCAACATGCTGCTGCTGAGAGGCTTTTCTCAGCATCCCGACTATCCATCGCTGCGCGACATATTCCACCTGACCCCTGCGTGTATCGCGACATATCCGATGTACCGCGGAGTCTCGCGTGTTGTCGGCATGGACATCCTTCCCGCGGGAGAGACCCTCGATGACCAGGTCGAGGTCCTCAGGAAGAACTGGGACAGCTATGACTTCTTCTTCGTCCACTTCAAGAAGACCGACGCGCGGGGCGAGGACGGCGACTTCGACGCGAAGGTCAGAGCAGTGGAGGAACTGGATGCACACGTGCCGTCGATACTGGCTCTCAATCCTGACGTACTCGTCGTGACCGGAGACCACTCCACGCCGGCCGCGCTCGCCATGCACAGCTGGCACCCCGTGCCGGTCTTGTTGCGGGCGCAGTACTGCCGCCGCGATGACGTGACTGAGTTCACAGAACGAGCCTGCCTCAGAGGCGGGCTGGGGCAGCTTCATGCTGCCGAGTTGATGCCGCTGGCGATGGCGAATGCCCTGAAGCTCAACAAGTACGGAGCTTAGACTTCCGGCGGCGGCGGTTCTTCCTGCTGCTCACCACCCGTCTCCGCTTCCATCTCCAGTTGCTCCATGATGCGCGCCGCGCGAGGGTAGCCTATGCGCAAGCGCCGCTGCAGGAAGGACGCCGATATCTGCGTGTGTTCATCCGCCAGCTTGCGCGCCTCAGCCAACATCGGGTCAGCGACTGCCGCCCTCTGCCCGGCCCCTTCGGGGCTCTCGACCGACTCGAGGTCGACGATTGCCTTCTCCTGACGACGCTGGCCGGCCCAGAACTGTACGAGCCTTTCCATCTCCGCGTCGGACACGAATGTGCCCTGGAGACGCTTGGGGCGGCCCGCCTCGCTCGGAAGATACAACATGTCGCCACGTCCCAGCAGCTTCTCCGCGCCCACCGTGTCGAGGATGGTGCGCGAATCGACCTGCGAGGTCACGGCGAAGCTGATTCGGGTAGGGAAGTTCGCCTTGATGAGGCCGGTGACCACGTCGACCGATGGCCTCTGGGTCGCCACCACGAGGTGTATGCCCGTCGCCCGGGCCAGCTGCGCAAGCCGGCACAGCGTGTGCTCAACCTCGTCGAACGCAGCCATCATGAGGTCGGCAAGCTCATCCACTATGAGCACCAGATACGGCATCGCCTCACCCGGCGAGCGATCCTTGTTGAAGGATTCGATGTTGCGGGCCTTCGCTTTCGCGAATTCGCGATAGCGCCGGTCCATCTCGACGTTGAGCCACCGCAGGACCTTCACCGCCTTGTCGGTGTCGACCACGACGGGGAACGCCAGGTGCGGAATATCGCTGAACGCCACCAGTTCCACCCGTTTCGGGTCCACCAGCAGGACCCGCAGTTCGTCCGGGCTGTTGTGCATCAGAAGACAGCAGATAATGGAGTCGAGACACACCGTCTTGCCGCTTCCAGTGGAGCCGGCGATGAGCAGGTGCGGCATCTTTGTGAGGTCTCCCGCAACCGACTCTCCGCCCGCGCCCTTGCCGAGCGCCAGCGCCAGCTTCGTCTTCGCCTGCATCTTCTGGAACGACGTGCTCTCGATAACGCTCCTGAGAGAGACGGAGCCGAATGCCGAGTTCGGCACTTCCACGCCGACCATGGATTTGCCCGGAATCGGCGCCTCGATGCGGATGCTCGGGGCGGCAAGCGCAAGTGCAAGATCGTTCGACAGCGCCGTGATGCGATCGACTCGAATCCTCGTCCGCGACACTTCCTCCTGCCGCTCTTCTCCCTTCTCGTCAACCACCTTGCGGAACCTGCGAACCCAGCCCGGCTCGACGCCGAACTGTGTCACTGTCGGTCCGGTGTTTATCTGGACTACCTTGCCCTCAACTCCGTAGCTCTCAAGCGCCTCCTCGATAAGGCGGGCGCGCTTGTCCATTTCCTCGCGGTTCAGTTCGATTTCCTTGGGCTTGTCCAGCACGTCAACCGGAGGTATCTGCCAGCCACCCATGGTCACGACCGGCTCGCGCGACGGAATGATGGCCGGGACCGGGGAGGGCGGCGCTGCCTCGGGTTCCTTGCGCCCCAGCCGGAAAGTACGTTTCTCGGACGTGAGGTCCGGTATGGACTCGGTCGCCTTCATCGGTTGCGACGCAGGAATCGCGCCGCGCCGCTCCCGTTGTTCGGACTCCTCATCTGACAGCACCGAGCGGCTCGCGAGGCCGCCGGTGATGCGATCGTATGCGAACGGGATGCCTTTCGGCGCCTTCCGGGGTCGAGGGTGGAACAGCCAGCGCAAGGTCTTTACAAGTGGTTGCGGTGCGATGAACACGAGCCCGACCAGCAGCAGAGCGCTGACACGGATGACTCCCCCCACCTCCGATGTGCCCAGTATCACCTGGCCGACCTTGCCGCCGAGCGTCACCGTCCAGAAGACGGTGCCCGCGGGTTTCACCAGTGCCAGCAGCCCCCACACTCCCATTCCAACCAGGACGGCCCCGAGAAACACGTTCCAGTGTGTCCGCAAGGGGCCAAACCCGCTCCATATGAGCTTGATGAGGGCACCGATGGCCACTGCAAGAAGGATGATTCCCAGGCCGAACGACAGGAGGAGTTGCTCCCACACGTCGGCACCGAGCGCCACGAGGCGCGGGCCGAACAGGATAGCCGCCACCGCGACCGCCATGACGAGCACGAGCCGCATGGCGATACGAAGAGGCACGCCGACGGAGGGCTTCTTGCTCGACGGATGCTCCGCCGCGCGAGAGGTGTTCCTGGTCCTGTTCACCCGTCGTTTCGCCATAAATCGCTATCCACCTGGCGCCGGAACGCCGGCGCCGTCTCTTCGCACGACTAGAGTCCGGTCACTACCGGAATGACCACAGGCCTGCGGTGCGTTTTCGAGAAGAAGTACCCGGACAGCGTATCGCGCATCTGCGCCTCGAGCGAACTCCGTTCTTTCGAGGTGCGGTGGGCACGCCCGACGGCTGCCATGACCACATCCTGAGCGCCACGGAGCAACTCGCCGTTGCCTCTCATATCGACGAAGCCCTTACCAACTATCTCCGGCACTCCGATGAGCGTTCCGTTGTCAGGGGAATACGAAGCAGTGACAACCACCACACCGTCGCGCGAGAGGAGCCTCCTGTCACGCAGCATGTTGGCGTCAAGTTCGCCGGTCATCGGGCCGCTCGCAACTATGTCCCCCGCGGGAACTTTGCCGGTGACTTTCCCGCCGGACTCAGTCAACTCAAGCACGTCTCCGTTGTTGAGCACAAACACGTTGTCACGTGCAACACCCATCTTCTGTGCCAGCTTTGCGTGCCTGGCAAGGTGCCGGTATTCGCCATGGACCGGCACGAAGTACTTCGGTCTGACCAGGTTGAGAATCGTCTTCAGCTCTTCCTCACTGCCATGTCCGTGCACGTGAACCTTGGACACCGAGCCATACACCACATTCGCACCGAGGCGAAAGAGGTTGTCGATAGTCTTGCTGACCAGTTCGTCGTTGCCGGGAATCGGTGTCGCGGACATTATCACTGTGTCCCCGGGGATTATGCGTACCTGGGGATGCTCCTTGTTCGCCATGCGGACCAGCGCCGACGTCGGTTCTCCCTGCGTACCCGTCGTCAGGATAACGACTCTATCGTTGGGAAGGTTGTGTATCTGCTCGAACTTGCTCACCGTATTGGGCGGAATGGTGAGATACCCGGACTCAGCGGCCACTTTCACAATGCCTTCCATCGAGCGGCCGGTAACGACGACGCTCCGCTTGTTCTTCGCCGCGATATCCAGCACCTGTTGAAGCCTGGAGACGAGCGACGAAAACGTGGCGATGATGACTCTGCCAGGCGCGTCGGAGATGATGCGCTCCAGGCTCTCGGCCACCATGCTCTCCGAGGGCGTGTAGCCGGGCAGCTCAACATAGGTGGAATCCGACATGAGGAGCAGCACCTGCCGCGTTCCCAGCAATGCGAGGCTGTGAAGGTCCGTGGGCTGCCCGATGACGGGCGTATGGTCCAGTTTGAAATCGCCGGTATGTACCACTGTTCCCAGGGGAGTGTGCACGATGAGCCCCATCGCGTCGGGAATGCTGTGGCACACGGCGAAGAACTCGACGGCCATCGAGCCGAGCGTGATCCGCTCGCCCGCCTTCACTTCGTGCAGCTCCGGCTTCAACTTGGAGGCCTTCTGCTTCAGCTCAAGAGCGATGAGCCTCGAGGCGAATCTGGACGCATATACGGGCACATTCAGAGCCTGCAGTAGATAGGGGAGCGCGCCGATGTGGTCTTCGTGCCCATGGGTGATGACAATACCCCGCACCCTGTCGCGGTTCTGAAGTACGTACGTGAAATCGGGGATGAGCAGATCCACACCGAGCATCTCCTCGCTGGGAAACATGAGCCCGGCATCGATGATGACGATGTCATCGCCACACTCGAGAGCCATCATGTTCTTGCCGATTTCGCCCAGTCCCCCGAACGGGATGATGCGAAGTCGGCGACCGGCGGATTTCTTGCGCCCGCTGCGGTGGCGAGAGGAACTGCGTGGAGCCTGTTCTGTTCGAGTGGGGTCCTTGTGAGGTCTAGTTTCTGACATTTCTATGTTTAGAAGAGGGCGAGTTGCTGGCCACCGTCATCGCGGTCCCCCCGCTCTGCAGCCCCCTTCAACTCCTTCAACACATCCGGGAGGCGCTGCATGTCCTCCTCTAATGTTCTCCTGAGGCTGCCCTGGTGCAGGGCTGCCGCCGGATGGTACATCGGAAAGCAGATAAGGTCGCCCACCTGCCGCGGTTTGCCGTGCACCTTGCTGATGCTCTCGTTCGGCACGAATCGCGCCAGAGAGAAGCGCCCCAGCGTGACCACAACTCTCGGCTCGATCATCTCGATCTGCCGGTCCAGCCATGGCTTGCAGGCGAGAATCTCCCCCGGCAGCGGGTCCCGGTTCGCCGGAGGACGACATTTGACGACGTTGGCGATGTAGACATCTTGACGGGACATCCCAGCAAGCGCGAGCAGTTCGTCGAGGAACGCTCCCGCCGGCCCAACAAACGGCCGCCCAAGCCGGTCTTCATTGTACCCCGGAGCCTCTCCGATGAAGACCACCTCGGCGTTATCGGCGCCCTCGCCGGGCACGACCTGTGTGCGCTGCTGAGCCAGCCCGCATGCGTGACAACTCGCCATCTGGCGGCAGAGCTCAGTAAGAGCCGACATTCATGCTGATAGTAGCATCACGGCTACGAGTGGTCAATTACGGCCAAAGTCCTGCTCCTCATCTTCGTCCTCGTCCTCCCCTTCCTCTTCCTCTTCCTCGCCCTCATCCTGCTCCCAGATGGGCTCAGTGAACTGGTCGATGTAGGCAGCAGTGGCCTGCTTGGAGATGACATCCATCTCAAGCTCGGATTGTTTGGCCACTCCCTCGAGCTCCTCGATGTCGATCTCTATTCCCAGCATCTCGGCGAAGACGCCAAGGACAGCCAGCGCAGCCTTCGGGTGCGCCATCTGTGTTGCGAACCCCGGAACTTCGCCCAGAAGACAAAGCCCGTCGATACCCCGCTCCCTGGCGCGTCCGAGGATGAGTCCGTTAAGACCCGCGATACGCATGGTGCCCCTGAGGATGACTTTGTATCTGCCGAATTCCTCCAACAACTCGGTGCGTGTGGCAACACCCCAGACCTTGGTCTCCTCGGAGTAGTGAATCCTCGTCACAGCCGCGGCACAGCTGAACAGACGTTTGACGCCGAGCTGCTCTGCGGCATCCAGCACTGTCTCCACCATTTCATAGCCCTTGGAGCGCGGTTGCTCCTCTCCGATGAAGAGGACCAGGCCAAGGCTCTTGTCTTCCTTCTCCCAGTAGTAGAACTTGCTATCGGGGAAGCGCGGCTCTTCCACCACGTTCTCCCTCACCATCACGCCAACAGGCTCGAAGAAGTGCAGCGGGTCTATCTCGCCTATCTCCCGCGCTCCCAGCTTCTCCTTGAGGTAGCGCGCGAGGATGAGCGACACGTTGCCAATTCCCGGCCAGGACGCCAGCATCACACAGTTGTCAACCTGTGGATTCTCAGACAGAGTGATAGAGACTCCCTTATGTCCCTTGCGTTCTCTCACGCTTCGCCTCCTCCGGAAGACACGGAGACTCCTCCGCACAGGATGGACGGAGTCCGGAGACCGCCACCCACCCAACGAGAGTCGGCGCCGACAACGACCGTTCTTCCGAGCGCCTCCATGACGTTGCCGGCTATCATCGTATCCTTGACCCTGCCGACAATCTCACCTTTCTCAACTTTGTAGCCAAGCAGCACATTGCCGCCGAAATCACCCGCCAGGAGATTGCCCTGCCCCGCCCCGATGAGCTCCTCAACAACAAGGCCCTCGTCCATGCTGGAGAGCATCTCCGCGAACGTCGCCTGTCCCGGCTCGAGCACGAAGGCGCTCATGCCCGGGCGTATCTGGCTGCGCGCATCCACACGATGGCCGCTCCCAGTGCTCTCTGTGCCCGCGTCAACAGCGGTCTGCAGGTCGAACAGGAAGCCGCAGACAGTACCCTTATCGACAAGACTGATTGGGCGAGAAGGGGAACCCTCAGCATCACACGGGCTGCTCGTCGAGCGCCCGGCAATGGTGGCGTCGTCGCGCAGGTTGAGGCAACTGTCGAACAGGCGCTCCCCCTGCCGGCCCGCCAACCGTGATGCTCTATCAACCACGTTCTTCCCATTGAAGGCCACGGCCAGTGGCATGAGCAGAGCAGCGCCTACGCCGTGGGGCGTGAACAGTACAGGATACGTCCCTGTATCAATGGTGGCGCTGCGCGACGCCCGTTCAAGCTGCATGAGCATCGTGGCGGCGACCGGGTCCGCGTCGATGAACAGATTCGTCGAACTCATGCTGTCGCCAACGAACAGCATGTCGGTTCCGTTCACACGGATACCTTCCATGAACAGGCCCAGATTAGTCTTACGGTATGAGGTGTCAAGTCCCGCGCTGTTGATGATGCGCACCCGCCCCGCACCCGCAGAGACCATTCCTTCGCACTGCAGGTCATTATCGCGCGCGGTCACTTTCTCTATCACGCGGGCGCCGATGTTGATGAGCGTGTCCGTTTCGATCGCGGCCACCCCACCGTCGTATATCAGAACGTCAGGAAAGACCTGCGCTCCCGGGAACACCATCCTTGCGGAAGCGCCGAACGAGGACGTCTCAACCGCCATGCGAACGAGTTCGGCAGGGTCCACGGCTCCGCCGGCTGAAGCGAATCCAATCCTGCCGTCACGCACCAGTCTCAGCGCAACGCTGCTGCTCTGCCGGCTCTCCACCTGCTTGAGCCGGTTGGCCTCAAAATGCGCCATGGTGCTCTCAGAGAGAGCCTCGTACACTTCCGCCTGCTGTGCCTCGCGAAGGGCCAGTTCGAGGATACGCTCCATCATCGCCCCCCCACCACGCAGCGGCTGATACGTATGTGCGGGCTACCGTTCGAGACCGGCAACGGCGACTGGCCATTTTTTCCGCAGCCTCCGCCCTGATTCATGTCGAGGTCGTTGCCGACCGCGTCGATGCGCTCAAGAGTGGTGAACACATTCCCCGTCAGTACGACGGGCCTCAGCATCTCCTCGAGCCTCCCGTTGCGAATCATATACGCTTCCCCTGCGGAGAAGGTGAACATCTCCAGGCTTGTCTGCCCGCCGTACCAGTCTTTGACGTAGACACCTTCCTCGACATCCGCAAGCATGTCAGCCAGCGACACGTCCCCCGGTTCGATGTAGGTGTTGCTCATGCGGACTATCGGGCTGTGTCGATAGCCGATGGCCCGTGCATTGCCCGAGGACGGCTCAGTCATTCGAGATGCCGTCTCACGGGAGTGCAGCCTTCCTACGAGCACCCCGTCACGTATCAGGTACGTTCTCTGCCCGGGGGTCCCTTCGTCATCGTACGCATAGCTGCCACGCAGAGAGGGCAGAGTGGCGTCATCGACGATATGGAGGTGCCGGCCGCCGAAGCGCCTGCCCAGAGTCATCAACTCGGTCAACTGGTGGTTGTGGTACACGAGGTCTGCTTCAGAGAGGTGGCCGAATGCCTCGTGCGTGAACACGCCGGCAAGAACCGGGTCGAGCACTACCGTGTATTCGCCACCCTTGACCGTCCCTGCGTCCAGAAGCGCGGCGGCACGCCGCGCGACGTCGCGCACTTCATCGTGCAGTGCTTCGATGGAGGCGAAATCGCCGACGCTGCCGAGGCTCACTCCGGCCTGCTGGACTTCGTCGCCGTTGCGGGCGATGGCCGCGAATCTGACGGACAAGTCCGGCACCTGCTGCTCGACGTAGCTGCCATCCGACGAGGCATAGCGCACCGTGCGCACTGCGTCTCCGTACATGATCTGTGAACTCAGAATGCGAGGACTGGACATAACGATATCATTGTACTCATCGAGAAGCCGCTTCTTCTCGCTGAGAGCTACGTGTCCAACGCTCTTCTTCGGCATGCTTGTGACGCTCGCGTCCACCGGCGCTCTCGTGGGCAACGAGAGCGCCTGGCCGCTGGAATACCGCGCCGCATCCACCGCCCGACGGACGCTATCCGCCATGGCATCGACGTCGTTAAAGCTCACGAAGCCCCAACCACCAGACACCAGCGCGCGCACGCATCCGCCGCGGTCACTGACGAGGCTGGCCTCCTCCAGTTGTGAGCCACGATAGGTGATACGCGTGGACGTGCGTTCCTCGAAACGGATGTCGACGTAGTCGGCACCGTTGTTACGCAGAGCTGCGGACAGGCGATCTCTCATGGGGGTTGACACACCGGGTCCACCGAAGGTTATGCATTGTACCCTACCGGCTGTGGCAGGGGCAAAGACCGGGGCGCCTTGATCGGCCGCGGCGCGCCACCTGGTCCATATGTACTGGATACAATGATTGGCGGACAACGCGACCTTTTGGTGATGCGAGACAGACGCGGTGGAGATAGCGTTAGCTGGACTAGGGTGCAGTGAGGAAATGGCAGGACAGCAGCCAGTTCGAAACAACCATGTGGAGCTCCTGACGACAGCCCAGGCTGCGTCATTGCTCAACGTTCATCCGAACACAGTGCGCAACTGGGCGGATACGGCGTTGCTCCCCTCATACCGCGTCGGGCCGCGCCGCGACCGCAGGTTCCGCCGGGTGGACGTTGAGTCTCTCCTCACGGAAAGCACCGTCCGCCCCGAAGAACCCTGATACATCCCCCAATTTTCCACCGCCTGGCCCCCGTCCACTCACATGAGCCGCTGGGCTTTGTCTCCACCCTGGGATATACTTTCAGTGCGTGGTCGGGTGCATTCGACTCTGTCCCGCACTCTGCACGAAGCCGACTGAAACCGAAAGGAGGGCGTGTGGATGAGGTCAAGTCTGATCGGTAAGATCGAGAAAGCCAGGCGATATGCGAACGAACCAGGCCGTGTGACACTGAGCAGTCTTGCGGCCGACTTTCACGGCGAGAACGCGGACCACAAGGTGCGCTACGCCGACGGCCAGTGGAGTTGCAGTTGTGACTTCTTCGGCCAGTGGGAAACCTGCAGCCACGTGATGGCGTTGCAGGAGATGTTCAGAGACAAGCTCCCCAGGGAGGCGTTAGCCTCTTTCCCGGAGGAATAGCAGCCGAACTACCCGCCCGAAACACGGGCCATGGCGCCAGGGGGCCGTCCCCAGCGCGCCTGTGATTCCGTACCCTCCTGCCATCCGCGGAGAACGTCTCCAACCAGGTACAGCGACCCGGCGACAACGACGGTGCCTTCCGTTCCTACCATGCTCCTCGCGAGCCACAAAGCCGCACGAGGCTGCCGTTCACAAGCAACTTGCACGCCGAGATCGCTGATGCGTACAGCCACATCCACAGGCTCCAGGGCACGGGGCTGGCCGGAGCGGGTCAGGACGAACCGGCCCCCGGTATGCAACAGCTCTCGCACCGCACCCCTGACATCCTTGTCGCTCGAGAAGCCGAGCACGTACACGATATCGGCGCTTCTTCGGAACAGACCCACGCTCTCCGCAAGCCTCCGCATGGACGCGGGATTGTGCGCGCCGTCAAGCACCAGGAGCGGGTCGCGAGCGAGCACCTGGAACCTTCCGGGCCATTGCGTACGACTGAACCCCAGCGACACGCACTCAGCATCCAGCGCCACTCCCCGAGACTGAAGCGCCTCAAGCGCAGCTATGGAAGCGACTGCGTTCTCCGCCTCATAGGGAGCGGCAAGCGGAATGTGGATGACTCGTACTCCTTGCGCACCGCGACTTTGTATCGTCTGGCCGTCAAGGGAACGCTCCAGCAGAGTCCAGGTGACATCCTTGCCAACACGCACGAGCGGCACGCCGCAGGCGGTGCACACGGACTCAATCACCCCCATGGCCTCCGGCGGCTGAGGCGCACTTACCACGTGCGCGCCGGGCTTGATAATGCCCGCCTTTTCGGAGGCGATCTTGCCAAGCGTGTCGCCCAGAACGGCCGTATGCTCGAGACTGATGGGGGTGATGACGCACACGTCCGGCGTTACCACATTTGTGGCGTCAAGCCTGCCCCCCAGCCCGACCTCAAGCACCTGCGCCTGCACGTTCTTTGTGCGGAAGTGGAGGAAGGCGAGCACGGTGAGCACCTCGAAGTACGTGAACCGGCGCCATCTCCCCTCCACCCGCATCGCTTCGAGGTGCGACCACACAGCATCGATGGCGGCCAGGAGTTCACCGGGGGTTGCACACTCACCATTCACCTGGATGCGCTCGCCGAGGTGCACCAGGTGGGGCGAGATATAGAGTCCGGTGGTGAGGCCACAGGCGGTCAGGGCGCTCGCCGCCATCGCGGAGATGCTCCCCTTCCCCTTGCTGCCGGCCACGTGGACCGTGCGCGGACCGAATTGCGGATTGCCGAGGCGCCGCAGCAGTTCCCTGACGTGCCCCAGATCGTACCCGTCTTCAGCGAAGCCGAAACCCGGGATCACTTCGTAGTTCACGAAGGTATCCAGGTACTCTTCAACTCGGGAGTAATCCACAGTCGCCCCCGGTCTCCCAACTCCGCGACACCTTCAATCCTTGCAACGTGGCGGAGCGCCACCTACAATACCACAGCACACACAGGGAGGGTCACAGTGGGCCAACAGGTGTACTTTGAAGACGTCTCCGTCGGGCAGGAAATCGCGCCGCTTCGGAAGCATCCCACACGCCGGCAACTCGTCATGTGGGCCGGAGCTTCCGGTGATTTCTATGAGATTCACTACGACACGGAATTCGCCCGCAGGAACCAGCTCGATGGCGTGATAGTTCACGGCCGCCTCAAGGCATCCTTCCTTGGCCAGCTTGTCACGAGTTGGGCCGGGCCGGAAGGGTGGCTCAAGAGACTGGGTTGCCGCTTCAAGGGCACCGATCCGGTAGAAGAAGATATGCTCGTATGCGGGGCGGTGACGGGGACGCGGGTTGAGGGAACGGAGCACCTCGTCGACCTCGACGTCTGGACGCAACGCCCGGACGGAACCAGAACGACCCAAGGGGCCGCAACCGTGGTTCTGCCCGCGAGAGGGTCCTAGCATGCGAACGGGTTCACATGACCGCCAGGAGGACACAACGGTGGGAGACACACTACTGACTCTTGAAGACATGCAGAAGTTCGTCGGAACCGAGGCGCCTCCTCACGTGTTGCACGTCGAGAAGGAGCTGGTGCAGCGCTATGTTGATGCGGTGCAGGACGACAATCCGCTGTGGCGCGATGAGGCCTACGCCGGCGCCACGCGATGGCGCCACCCAATCGTGCCGCCATATATCTTCTGCTCACTCATGACAATAACGAAGTACAGCCGCGAGTCCGGCGCCATTCCGCTGCCCGTTCCAAACGTGCCCCTGCCCAGGAAGAACGTGCTGGAGGGTGAAGAGACCTGGGAGTTCTTCGCACCGCTTCGCGTGGGCGACGTCACAACCTCCCGCGTCCGGCTGGTGGACATCAAGCGCCGCGAGGGCCGACTCGGTGAGATGTTCATCATGACGTACGAGGCTGAGACGGTGAACCAGCGAGGGGAACTCGTCGCGCGCAGCAGCAACACCATCGTCAACTACTGAGACAGGAGGACCGAGGGAGTGGGATTCAGACGCAAACTGCGCGAGTCGGTGGAGCGGAACAACAGCCTGCTGTGCGTGGGGCTTGACCCCGATCCCGGGAAGATGCCTGCGGGGATTTCAGTGGCGCGGTTCAACCGCGCCATAATCGACGCCACGTGCGATCTCGTATGTGCCTACAAGCCGAACCTCGCCTTCTACGAGGCGAACGGCCTTGAGGGTCTGCGCGCGCTTGAAGAGACCATCGCCGCTGTTCCGCCGGGCATCCCCATCATCGGCGATGCCAAGCGAGGGGATATCGGCAACACCGCGCGGCACTACGCGCATGCGCTGTTCGACTCCTTTGGTTTCGATGCCGCAACGCTGAGCCCCTATCTCGGGTTTGACTCGATAGAGCCGTTCATCGCGTACACCAAGAAGGAGACCTTCCTGCTCTGCCGCACATCCAACCCCAGCGCGAAGGACTTTCAGGACCTGATGGTTCAGGGCCAGCCTCTGTATGAACACGTCGCATTCAAGGCCCTCGAGTGGAACGTCCACGGCAACGTCGGTCTCGTCGTGGGGGCGACGTACCCGCAGGAACTGGCACGCATACGTCAACTCTGCCCGGAGATGTGCCTGCTCATCCCTGGCGTAGGCACCCAGGGAGGCGACGTCGAGGACGTGGTGCGCTACGGCACCGATGCATCCGGCGCAAACGCCATCATCAACGTGTCGAGGGCGGTACTCTATGCCTCGACAGCGTCGGACTTCGCCGAAGCCGCCAGGCTGAGCGCCCTGAAGCTGCGCGACGAGATGAACCTCTTCAGGGTCGGTGGGTGAGCAGGGTGTCGCAAGAGCTGTCACCACGAGAGCCGACCGTCCAGCCGGGCGACCACGTGGTACTGCGCAAGCCACATCCGTGCGGCGGGACCGAGTGGGAAGTGACACGCGTCGGCGCCGACATCGGGCTCAGGTGCCTCGTCTGCAACCGCGTCCTGATGCTTCCCCGGCACGAGTTCCGCACGAAGCTGCGCCACATCGTGCGTGGTGCCGGCACGTGAACTCAGGGCAGCCAGCCACCAGTATTATGTTGCGGACGCCCTCCGGCACGCTTACAATCTCGCCGTGGAGCGGTGCATCTTTCATGTCGACCTCGACGCGTTCTTCGTCTCGGTTGAGCAACTGCATGACCCATCGCTGAAGGGCAGGCCGGTCATCGTCGGTGGGCATCCTGATTCCCGGGGGGTGGTCTCGGCGGCATCCTACGAAGCCCGACGCTTCGGCGTTCACTCCGCCATGCCCCTCGCACATGCGAAGCGCCTTTGCCCGCAGGCGGTGTTCATCCCCGTCAATTTCCCGCGGTACATCGATGCCTCACGGAGATTCATGGACCTGCTCGGAACGGTGGCATCCATCATCGAGCCGCTGGGCCTCGACGAAGCCTTCCTCGACATGAGCGAATCGGTCCGAGAACTCGACGGCGCACACTGGCACGCCGTTGAACTCAAACGCCGCGTTCGAGAGGAACTGGGCCTCATCGCGTCCGTGGGAGTGGCATCCTGCAAGATCGTCGCGAAGGTAGCCTCGGAGTTCGACAAGCCGGACGGACTGGTGCTCGTACGACCGGGCGACGAGGCGGCCTTCCTTGCGCCACTCGACGTCCTGAAGCTGCCCGGCGTGGGGCAGAAGACCGCTGACAGCCTCATCGAGATCGGAGTCCAGACGATAGGGCAACTCGCCGCGCTTCCGGACGAGGTGCTGCTGCGGAGGTTCGGCAGATATGGCGACCTGCTGCTCAACCACGCCAGGGGAATCGACGACAGTCCGGTTGAGCCACGGGGCGAGCCGAAATCCGTCAGCCGCGAGACCACCTTCCCGCAGGACACCCGTGACATCGCGCACCTGCACGCGACCCTTCGCTCGATGTGCGATGAGGTTGCACGAGACCTCCGCGGCACCCGCAAGCGGGCGAAGACCGTGACCTTGAAACTCCGCTACGAAGACTTCCAGACAGTCACCCGACAGTCCACTCTCACGACCGAGACGATTGACGCCGGAGACCTCTTCGACGCCGCGACGTCAATGCTGCGGGTTCTTATGACGGGTGAGAGGCGGTGCATCCGCTTGATTGGCGTGAGAGCTTCTCGCCTCTCCGGCCCGGAGCGCCAGCTCGGCATGTTCTCGCAGGACGCCGTCAAGATGCAGAATCTCGAGCGGGCAATCACACAGTTGCACGACCGATACGGCCCAAAGTCGATACAAACCCTGGGAGAAAAGGCTAGAAGGCGGGGTCTTCCTCCACGTATGACTTGACAGATGTCATCGCATGCCTTTACTATGTCGCTCCATATTCACATGAATACGTTACCGGCCGTAACCTCTCTCGGACTCATCCTTAGCATCGTTATTATCGTGCGCACCCTGCGTGCGTCTGGGAGGTCGGCCGGCTAGTCCACACCGTTAGATAACGACAAGCAGAGGGGCCCTCCCAGAGGCGGAGGGCCCCTCTCTCTTTATACCCGGAAGAGAACACGTTCGGAGCGGCAAAGAAAGGAGCACCATGAAACGGACAGGCGCACAGATCCTCTGCGAATCCCTTCTGAGAGAGGGAGTGGATGTGATCTTCGGCATTTCGGGTGGCACCGTCATCCCGATGTACGATGCGTTCTCTGAGTACCCGCAGATCCGCCGTGTGCTGGTGCGCCATGAACAGGCTGCCGCCCACGCGGCCGCCGGCTACGCACGCGTGCGGCAGAAGGCCGGCGTCTGTGTCGCAACGTCGGGTCCGGGCGCTACCAACCTCGTAACCGGCATCGCTGACGCGTACATGGATTCCACTCCGCTGGTGGTTATCACCGGCCAGGTGGCGACAGGGCTCATAGGCAAGGACGCGTTCCAGGAATGCGACATCACCGGCATCACCCTCCCCATCATCAAGCATAACTACCTGGTGCACGACGTGAACGACCTTGCCAGGATCGTCAAGGAGGCGTTCTACATCGCGCAGACCGGCAGGCCGGGACCGGTTCTCATCGATATTCCCAAGAATGTCCAGCTGGCGGTGACCGATTTCGCCTACCCCGAGTCTGTCAACCTGCCGGGCTACAGGCCTGTGCTGGAGCCCGACCCGACGCACGTTGCGAATGCGGCGGAACTGCTGAATAAGGCGGAACGTCCCGTCATCATCGCAGGAAGGGGGGTGATCATCTCCCAGGCTTACGAGGAGCTGAGAGAGCTTGCCGAGACCTACCAGGCGCCGGTGGTCCACACCATGCTTGGCCTTGGCTCGTTTCCTCCCCAGCACGACCTCAACCTGGGAATGCTTGGGCACCACGGCACGGTGAGCGCCAACAGGGCGGTGCAGAACGCCGACCTGGTACTGGCGATAGGCACCCGCCTCGGCGACAGGGCAACGATGCGGACCAGGGATTTCGCAGCGAAGGCTGTCGTCGTCCACATCGACATCGACCCGGCGGAAATGGGAAAGAACGTCGTCCCCTTCGCCTCGGTTGTCGGCGATGCCGGAACAGTCCTTCGTCGCCTCAACCCGCTGGTCAAAGCAGCCCGGAGACCCGAGTGGCTGGACCAGGTCCGCACATGGCGGGCCGGGCATCCACTCGTGTCAGCCACGCGCACTTCCAGGATGTCAGCCAGGACCGTTGTCCGCAACGTGTGTCGCGCCGCCAACGAACGCACAGTCATAGTCACCGGAGTCGGGCAGCATCAGATGTTCACGGCGCAGGAATACGCCTCTCCGCGCCCCAACGGGCTTGTGACCTCGGGGGGACTTGGAACAATGGGATTCGAGCTTCCTGCCGCTATCGGGACGCAGATGGCGCTCGAGAACGGGGCGGTGTGGGTGGTGGCCGGCGACGGCAGCATCCAGATGACGGTGCAGGAATTGTCCACCGTGGTCCAGGAAGGACTGCCCATCAAGGTTGCGGTCATCAGCAACGGATACCTCGGCATGGTACGGCAGTGGCAGGACCTGTTCCAGAAGCACAACTACGTCGACGTGGCGCTCCACGCGCCCGACTTCGTGAAGCTGGCAGAGGCCTACGGCATCTCGGCAGAGCGGGTCGAGTGCGAAGAACAGATCGGTCCGGCTCTCGCACGCGCAAATGCACATCCTGGTCCATTCCTCATCGACTTCGTGGTGGACCCGGAAGAGAACGTCTATCCCATGGTCGCCCCGGGAGAGAGCCTCGAGTGCCAGATAGAGGCACCCGAGAAGGTTGCCGCCTAGACATACGAGGAACGAAACGATGGAAGAAACGCTTCATACGCTTGTCTCGCTGGTCCAAGACGAACCCGGCGTCCTGACGCGGGTCGCCGGACTCTTCCGACGCCGCGGATTCAACATCGAGAGCCTCTCGGTCGGCCACTGCGAGCAACCCGGGCTCTCGCGAATGACCATCGTGGTCAAGGGAGACGATGCGGAGGTCGACCAGGTGACGAGGCAACTCGACAAGCTCATCAACGTTGTCAATGTCACGGACATCACCCGACGTGACATGGTCGCAAGGGAACTCGCACTCATCAAGGTCGCCGCGCTGGCGGAAGACCGGAGCGAGATTATGCAGATAGTCGATATCTACCGGGCGAAGATAGTCGACGTCGCAACAGAATCGCTCACGGTTGAAGTCACCGGCGGCGAAGACAAGATCGACTCACTTCTCAGGCTGCTCCTGCCCTTCGGCATCACCGAGATGGCCCGCACCGGGCGAACGGCGCTGACGCGAGGCAGCAAGTCAAGTATCAAGTAAGACAGGAATGGAGGATTTCGAGATGGCCAAGGTTTACTACGACCGCGACGCTGACCTTACACTTCTCAAAGGCAAGCTTATCGGCATCATCGGTTACGGCAGCCAGGGACACGCGCACGCGCTGAACCTTCGGGACAGTGGGTGTGATGTCCTCGTGGCCAGCAAGCCTGGTGGCACGGGTTGGAAGGCAGCGGAGGCCGACGGATTCAAGGTCATGAGCGTGGCCGATGCCACGAAGAAGGCTGACATCCTCACCCTTCTGGCCCCCGACAACCAGCATGCCTCCATATACGCCGAATCCATCGAGCCCAACCTCACGGCGGGCAAGACGCTGATGTTCGCCCATGGATTCAACATCCACTTCTTCCAGATAGTGCCACCGAAGAACGTGGATGTCAGCATGGTAGCCCCGAAGTGCCCGGGACACATGATGCGCGCCATCTACAAGGAGAATGCCGGCCCGCCCGCTATCTTGGCTGTCTACCAGGACGTCTCCGGCAAGGCCAAGGATGTCGCACTCGCGTATGCCAGCGGCCTGGGCTGCGCACGCGCCGGCGTCATCGAGACGACGTTTGCCGAGGAAACCGAGACCGACCTGTTCGGCGAGCAGGCCGTCCTCTGCGGCGGCGTAACCGCGCTCATCAAAGCAGGATTCGACACCCTGGTTGAGGCCGGGTATCAGCCGGAGATCGCCTACTTCGAGTGCCTGAACGAACTCAAGCTCATCGTCGACCTCATCTACCAGGGCGGCATGAAGTACATGCGCTACTCAGTGAGTGACATGGCCGAGTTCGGCGACTACACTCGCGGACCGCGCGTCATCAACGAGTCCGTCAGGGACGAGATGCGACAGATACTCCGGGAGGTTCAGGACGGAACCTTTGCCCTCGAATGGGTTCTCGAGAACCAGGCCGGTCGTCCTCATTTCAACTCAATGAAACGAAACGAACAGCAGGAACTCATCGAAATAGTCGGTGAGGAACTGAGAGGAATGATGCCTTGGACGAAGAAGTAGACATTTGTAAACCACACACCGGCGACACGCCGGTTCATAGGGACACCACAGCACCGCGAGGCGGCACAGTACTCATTTTCGATACGACGCTGCGGGACGGAGAACAGGCTGCGGGCACGAGCCTCACCCCCCAGGAGAAGCTCACCATCGCCCGGCAGCTCGACAAACTGGGCGTCGACATCATCGAGGCGGGGTTTCCCATCAGTTCGCCGGGGGACTTCGAGGCGGTGCAGCTCATCGCGGCCGAGCTACGGCGACCCATTGTCTGCGGGTTGGCCCATTGCAGGCCGGCCGCGATCGACAGAGCATGGGAGGCAGTTCAAGGCGCGGCGCGTCCGCGCATCCACGTGTTCCTGTCGGCATCGGACATTCAGCTTGCTCACATGCTGAAGAAGAGTCGCCAGGAAGCCCTTGAGTTGGCCCGCGAAATGGTTGCACGGGCCAAGAGCTACACGGAAGACGTTGAGTTCTCTCCGATGGACGCCACGCGAGCCGACACCGAGTTCGTGCACCAGTTGCTCGAGGCGGTGATCGACGTGGGGGCAACGACCGTGAACATCGCCGACACAGTCGGCTACAGCACGGTGAACGAGTTCGCGGAACTGATACGGGGCATATTCGACAAAGTGCCCAACATCCACCGCGCCTGCGTAAGCGTCCACTGCCACGACGACCTGGGACTCGCGGTGGCCAACAGCCTGGAAGCAGTTCGACTGGGGGCGAGGCAGATTGAGTGCACGATAAACGGCATCGGTGAGCGGGCGGGAAACGCCGCCCTCGAAGAAGTGGTCATGGCGCTGCGAACGCGGTCGGACGTCTTCGGTTTGACGACGAACATCGACACGACCCAGATATTCCAGACCAGCAGGGTGGTGAGCGACCTCACGGGGTTCATGGTACAGGCGAACAAGGCCATCGTCGGCGCCAACGCCTTCCGCCACCAGTCTGGCATCCACCAGGACGGCATGGTGAAGGAGTCGTCCACGTACGAGATAATGGACCCGCGCTCGGTCGGCATATCGGCGAGCAGTCTCGTGCTGGGAAAACTGAGCGGCAAGCACGCCTTCAGAGAGCGACTGGCGGAGTTGGGCTTCACGTTGAACGAGGAGTCACTCAGCCACGCCTTCCGGGCGTTCAAAGACCTGGCGGACAAGAAGCGTGAGATAGCCGACCGCGACCTCGTATCGCTCGTGAGCGAAGAACTGCGCCAGGAGACTCAGGTGTACAAGCTGGACCATGTCGATGTCTCCTGCGGCGACCACAGCCTGCATTCCGCCGCCGTTCGTCTCATCGGCCCTGACGGCACAGTCCTGTCCGATGCGGCAATCGGCACCGGTCCGGTCGACGCCGTGTACAAGGTAATCAACCGTATCGTTGGCATACCCAACACACTGGTTGAGTTCACTATCAATGCGAACACCGAGGGATTCGACGCTATCGGCGAGGTGCTGATTCGCATCGAGAGCGATGGCGGACTGTACACCGGCCGGGGGGCATCCACCGACATCGTGGTGGCCTCCGCGAAGGCGTACATGAATGCCCTCAACAGGCTCATCCTGTCGCGACAGCAGAAAGAGGAGTCGGACACTGCAGGCGAGGGCGCGTCGAAGAGCGTGCCAGAGGCGGCCTGATGGCAACCATAGCTGAGAAGATACTTGCGGCTCACTCCGGGCGAGACGACGTCTCGCCCGGAGAGTTTGCCAACGTCAGGGTCGACATGATTCTGGCCAATGACATCACCGGTCCTATCTCGATCAGAGAGTTCCGGCGACTGGGAGTCACGGGAGTGTTCGACCCGTCCAGGATCGTGATGGTGCCGGACCACTTCATTCCGAACAAGGACATCCCGTCTGCCATCCAGGCAAAGGCGATACGCGAGTTCGCCCGAGAACAGGGAGTCCGCTACTACGAGGCCGGCAGGGGAGGGATAGAACACGTTCTCCTCCCCGAACAAGGGCTGGTGGGGCCGGGACACGTTGTCATCGGCGCCGATTCACATACCTGCACCTACGGGGCGCTGGGCGCGTTTGCGACCGGGATGGGGTCCACCGACATCGCGGCGGCCATGGCGACAGGCGACATCTGGATGAAGGTTCCCCACACCATCAAGTTCGTCTTCCACGGCCGACTCCAACCGTGGGTCGGCGGCAAGGACCTCATCCTCCATGCCATCAGCGACATAGGTATCGACGGGGCGCTGTATGCAGCCATGGAATTCCACGG
>Ga0351964_1027_pt1 | contig 33545 bp, 27 predicted proteins | sample TotcelT113001N15_FD_205807 | JGI IMG/M metagenome (GOLD analysis project Ga0351964, IMG submission 205807) | Enriched cells from coal bed in the Powder River Basin, Montana, United States - Total cells T11 rep3 HSBNCT.T11.300.1.N15 ... | reverse complement strand
GCTGTCACGTCGCCCTGAAGGACTTCAGGCTGAGGTCATCGAGCGTCTCAACGAGGCGGCACTCCCCATTCTCGCGGTGGATGTGCCCTCGGGAGTGGACGGCGACACCGGCACGACGCCGGGTTCGGCGGTAAGGGCCACATGCACGGTTGCATTTGGCCTGCCGAAGAGGGGAAACCTGCTCGCCCCGGGCAGGGAGCTGTGCGGCAAGCTCTATGTCTCACACATATCCTTCCCACCCTCTCTCTATGGTTCCGTGGGGGAGGTTGTGACTGGCGAACTGGCGCCGCTGCCGGCCCGGCCCCTCGAATCCCACAAAGGCATGTATGGCGACATCCTGTTCGTTGCAGGCGCCCGGTCGTATCTGGGAGCGCCGTACCTCGCGGCGATGTCCTGTCTGAAAGCGGGAGGCGGATACGCACGCCTGGCGACGCCCGCCTCCCTCGCGTTGCTGCTCGGGGTTCACGCGTGTGAAGCTGTGCTTGTCCCGCTGCAGGAAACCGGCGAGGGGACGGTGGCGCTCTCGAATCTCGACGCGTTGCGGGCAATGGCCGAGCGCGTCGACATGGTCGTCATCGGCCCGGGGATGTCGTTGCATGAGGAGACGCAGGAACTCGTGCGGAGACTCGCCTCAGATGCGGCGGTGCCCGTGCTGGTTGATGGCGACGGACTCAGTGCGATCGCCCACAATCCGGAGAGTGTGAGTGGACGGCGCGCTCCCACCCTCCTCACGCCACATGTGGGAGAGATGGCTCGTTTGTTGCGAATCACTCCAGCAGAGGTGGAGCAGGACCGAGTCGCCGCGGTACAAGAGGCTGCTCGGGTATATGGGGCAACAGTGCTGCTCAAGGGGTCAAGCACAGTTGTGGCGGACGCGCGTTCGCCGGTGGCTCTGAACCTCAGCGGCAATCCGGGCATGGCGACAGCCGGCTGCGGCGATGTGCTGGCGGGCACGATTGCCGCGATGTGCGGTTCCGGCCTGGATCTCCGCGCAGCCGCCGAAGTGGGGGCGTTCATCCATGGCATGGCCGGCGACCTTGCGGCCGAAGCGAAGGGGCAGGACGGCATTGTTGCACGAGACGTCATGGAACACCTTCCCGCGGCGTTGCGACTCTACAGGGAGAGATTCCGCGAACTGATGGACAACCACTACGGTCGACTCAACGTTATATGACTGAGTGGGGGTTCGCGGCGGCTGTTGTCCCTTTTCGCGCGAGTTGGCGCGATCGAACGGAGGATAGCGCCGTCACGGGTGTCTCACCGGCGGCGCAGAGCGTTCTCCAGGGGACGAGGGGAGCAGCAAGGTGGCGGAGCGCCCTCAGACAGTTGACGGTGCCGGGGCGCGTGTGTCCGTTCCTGAGTTGTCGTATGCGTTGACATTCGTGAAGGAGGGAATTAGAATAGCGCCATGAAGCTGCTGGTGATTGGACTGGGACAATGTGGCGGGCGTATCGCCGACAGGTTCGCACGCCTTAACAAGAGAGGACACGCGCTCCGTGGGATGGACACCTTGGCCGGAGTGTTTGCGGTGAACACCGATGTAACGGATCTCAGCGGATTGCGGACTATCAAGCCGGACTACAAGCATCGCATTCTCATCGGTGCGCAACGCACCAATGGTCATGGAGTTGGCAAGATCAGCGAACTTGGCGCCGAGATTGCCAATGAAGACGTGGACAAGGTCATCGATGCCATTCGAACCGCCGAGGGTTTCTACGAGACCGACGCGTTCCTGTTGGCCGCGGGGGCCGCAGGCGGCACAGGTTCCGGCTCCATCGGCGTGCTGACGAAGCACCTCAAAGAACGCTACATCGGCAAACCCGTCTACGACGTGGTCGTGCTGCCGTTCAGGCAGGAGGAGACCACCGAGACAAGGACCATCTACAATGCCGCCACCTGCCTGAAGTCCACCTACCTGGTGGCGGATGCGGTCTTCCTCGTTGACAATCAGCGCTACGTGAAGAAGGACGCACCTGCCGAGAATAACCTCAACTCTATCAATGCGCGTGTGGTTGAGCCGTTCTACAACGTGCTTTGTGCCGGTGAGGAGACCAACAGGCGGTTCGTCGGCGCGAAGACGCTTGACGCCGGCGACATCATTCAGACCCTCACCGGATGGACCGTCATCGGCGGAGGCACGTCAAGGCTGGATCGGCACATGCCGTTCTGCGGACCCAAGCGCGACTTCCGGGAGAAGATGAGCGACACCAGTCGCAGTGTCCACGCCATGGACCAGGCGATCAGTGAACTGTCCATGCAGATCGACCCGGCGGATGTGGGGAGGGCTCTCTACCTGCTCACTGCCCCAGCCAAGGAGATGAGCATGGACGTGATCAAACAACTTGGCGACAATCTTCGTAACCTGGCGCCCAATGCCTTGATCAGGAGCGGCGACTATCCCAGAGATAGTCGACAGCTTGATGTCACCATCGTGATGTCCGAGATAGGCAGTATCCGCAAGATAACTGAGTATTTCACCAAGGCGATCGATCTCATATCCGTGATGAAAGCCAAGAAAGGGCTTGGCTACCAGACGAGGAGGCTTGAGGAGTCCTTCGACGAGATACCGGTGCTTCTGTAGCCCGGCTCCTTGACTGCGCTCTGCGACCGTGAACTGAAAGCGTCCCCCGGCCACAGCCGGGGGACGCTTTGTTGTGTGCCTGTAGTATCGGGCTAGCGCCTGGCCTTGGTGAACACCATCCACGTGTGCGCCATCGCCTCGCCGTGCGCCACTCGGGCCTTGTTCTCCGTCTCCAAACGCAGAGTCATTGCCGCAGCCACTGTGTCGTCGAAGTCCTTCTTTGCCTGCACGGCAGAATCGTCGTACGCTTTGCGCAACTGCGCGACGCTGTTCTCGTACGCCTGCCTTGCCTTGGCCTCTCCATCTTCCATTGCTTTTCTGGAGTGAGCCTGGGATTGTTCGTACGACTTTCGCGCCGCGGCGATAGCTTCTTCGCTCTGTTTCGCGGCCCGGTCAAGAGAATCGGCGTACGCTTTCTCCGCCTTCGCCTCTTGCTCCTTGTAGGCCCTCTCCAGCTGACGTTCAGCTTCGACGTAGGCAACGTACGCTGCGGCAGCACGTTGCTGAGTCTCATCCAGCAAATCGATTGTCGGCTCTGCGGCCTTGGGAGCCTTCTTTGGCTCCGACGCCGGCGCCCCGGCTGCCGCCTTCACAGCCACTTCCTCTTCATGTGCCATCTGTGTTCTCCTTCTCGCTATCTGATATCACTAGTCTGGTTGCAGTCCTTACCTCACAACGCCCGGAGAATGCACCGGGACTACTCATCCTCAAGGGAATCCGTCTTGCTGAACGGCTGATCCTTGTCGGTGGCGTACATCTTTGCGAGGAACTGGAGTCTGGAGTGTATGTCCGGCCGGTTGTCTCGCGGCTGCGGCTTCAGTCTCGAATCCTCGGTCTCAAGGCGGCTCATGGCATCCGCGAACTGTCGTGTGGCGGTATCGTCGGGTTCGGCCGCCGGTGGTGCCATCTTCTCTGAGCTCGCGGCAACTTCCCCGAACACCTTCATGGCCGCGCGAACCGCTTTTCGGGCGGTCCTGGTGGTCTCTTCGGCCTTGGTGATGGCTTCCTCAAGCGTCTTTGATGAAGAGACAACGTTGTCGCGAGCTGCTTTCACCGATGCCTCGGTGGCCTCCCGGACCACGCGCTTGGACTCCTCCGCCGCACGAAGCGCCTCAGCACTCGTTGCTTCGGAGCGCCTGGTGGCGTCGAGAGCGAGGCGCTTGGCCTCTTCGGCTGCCTCCGTGGTCATTCTTCCAAGCTCATCAGCGCGCGTGGAGGCCTGCCCTGCCACTCGCAATGCCTCGTCGGCCAACCTGGTGGCTGCCGCGGTTATCTCCTCGGTGCGCCGGACTGCCTCGCGTGATGCGCGTTCGGCTTCTTCTGCCCGCCCCATCGCCTCCTGCGAGGCGCGGGTCGCTGACTCGACTGCCTCTCTGCTTGCCCGTACCGTTGATTCGATTCGGGCGACCGCCTCCTGAGAGGCTCTCACCTGCCGCTCCGCTTCGCGCTGACTCAGCTTCCCGGCTTCTTCCGCGCGGCGAAGCGCGGCGTCGAACGCGCGGTTCGAAAGCTCGGCCTGCGCGTTGGCAGTAGCGATGGCCTCCTCAGCACGTGCACGGGCCTCCTCGTTGGCTGCTGACGACAGGGCGGCCGAGTCCGAGGCCGCCTGGGCCACTCTCTGGGCGCGCAAGGCTGCCTTCTCTGCCGCCTTCTCTGCCTCTCGAGACATCTTCTCCGATGCCCGGCCCGTGCGGTCTGCAGCACTGGTTGCCTCGCGGGATGCCTTGATGGCGTCCTCGGCCAGCTTGATCGCCTGCTGGCCCTGTTCCTCAGCACGCGTGATTGCCAGTTGCGACATACGCCGCGCCTCTTCCGCCTTCTGCTGAGCGGCCAGAGTTGTCTTCTCGAGCTCGGCAAGAGAGTCCTGGCACGACGAAATCGTGTTCTCGATGGTGGCGGTGGCCCTGTTCACCAGTCCTTCCAGCCTGGCGATGGCTTCCTGGAACGAGCCTGCGTTTGTCTCCGCGGTCTCTGCCGCGGCGATTGCCTTCTGTACACGGGCGAGGGTCTGCTGCGCCGTCCTCGCCGATGATTCCCGCAGTTCCTCTGCGGCCTTCACCGCTGCTTCAGCACTCTTGCGTGCCTCGTCTGCTTCGCTACGCGCCTCTCGCCCGATTGACTCAATCTTGCTGACGGCCTGTTCGGATACTCGGCGCGACTGCTCTGCGGCAGCGCGCGCCGCCAGATTCATCTGCTCCGCCCTGGCGACCGCCTCTTCAAATGATGGGTAGTCCTGCTCCATGTTCGTATCCTGGTTCGTATCCTGCGGCGACGGGACCCAATCGATTATGAAAGGCACACAAAGCCTAACACGTCAATTGTAGTGGCCGCGTCATTGTATTTCAACGAATGGCCGAGGACTTCCGATTATCGAGTGCCGGAAGACGGCGCCGTATGCCTGCCATCTCATCGAAGTCGAGCACCGCCGAGATGATTGTCTCGGCCTCGGAGCCGGCGCGGGCGAGGATGCGGCCCCACGGATCGACTATCATGCTGTTGCCGTAGGTTGCGATTCCTCCCGCTCCCATGCCGGCTTGACCGGGAGCGACGACGAAGCACTGGTTTTCGATGGCGCGTGCTCTCAACAGCACCTCCCAGTGTGCCTCTCCGGTCGGAGCGGTGAAGGAAGAAGGGATGAAGACCACGTCAGCGCCCGCGTCCGCCAGAAGCCTGTACTGCTCGGGGAAACGCATGTCGTAGCAGATTGTCAGGCCTGCTCTCACCCCCGCCACATCAGCGTACACGACTTCACTGCCCCTCTGGTACTTCGCCGACTCGGTGACGGACCGGTCGCCGATGGCGATATCGAAGAGGTGAATCTTGCGGTATTTCGCGGCCATCTTGCCCTGCGGGTCGATGAGCACGGACGTATTGAAGGGCATGCCTCCGGCCGGATCGCTCTCGTGAATGCTGCCTGCCAGTATCCACACCTTGCGCTTTCTGGCAACAGCCAACAGCGGATGAAGCGCGCTCCCGGGGAGGGGTTCAGCGATGTTATTGAGGTCTAGCCTGTCTCCGCGGTAGTCGAATGTCTCCGGGAGGGCAATAACAGACGCACCCGTATCGGCAGCCTTGCCGACGAGTTCGACTGCGCGGACTGTGTTCTCACGCTTGTCCGGTCCACTCGCCATCTGGACCACGGCTACGACTACTGTTGTAGCGCGTTCTGCCATACGTGTGATTCTCCCCGTCGCGATGCCGAACCTGAGGAGGAGTCCCGTTCATGTCAGCACCGGGAGTCTGCCTCAGGCAGTCTCACTATGATAGCACGCCCGCCTTTCAGTCAAGCTGGGTCGACGAGGCGGTGGAGGTGGGAGGAGAAGATGGGCGCGGGGTTGCCCGCGCCCATCTTGACAGCCTTAGGTAATCATTCTGGCGGGGAGCCACGTGATGATTTGGGGGAAAACGACCATCAACAGCAGAGCAATGACGATGAGCCCCATGTAGGGGATTACGCCGCGGATGATGTGTGCCGTATCGATGCCCTGCTCGGGCTTCGTTATGGCCTTCAGGAAGAAGATGGCGTAGGCAAAAGGAGGGCTCAGGAATGACATCTGCAGGTTCACGATAATCATCATCGCAAACCACAGAGAATCGAAACCTGCCGCTGCGGCGATGGGGCTGACTATCGGAATCATAATCAGGATGATGCCGATCCAGTCGATGAACATTCCCATGATGAAAACCAGGAACATGACAATGACGAACGCGCCCCATCTGCCGCCCGGAGCCGACAGGACGAAGTCCTTGACGACCTGTCCGCAGCCGAGGCCCAGGAAGATGCTGGTGAAGAACGTTGCCCCGACCACCACGATGAACACCATACTGAAAGTCCCCGCAGTGGTGAAGCACGTGTCCTTGATAACCTTGAAGGTTAGCTTGCGGTATGCGGCAGCCATAATTGTCGACGCCAGGGCGCCGACGGCGGCAGCTTCTGTAGGAGCTGCGATGCCGAAGAATATGCTGCCGAGCACCGCCAACACGAGGATCAGGGGAGGCAGCAGGGAAGTCACAAGCAGGCGAATCTTGAGGCCCAACCGCACGTTGCGCTCCTCGGGTGGGAGAACCGGCGCCTCGCTTGGGCGCAGGGCGCACCTGACGAGGATGTAGATGGTGTAGAGCGCCGAGAGCGTCAGCCCGGCCGGAAACGCCGCTATGAACAGCTTACCTACCGAGATGTTTGCCATTGGTCCGTAGAGGATGAGCATGATACTTGGTGGGATGAGTATGCCAAGGGACCCGCCCGCGCAGCACGCGCCTGTGGACAGCTCCTTGGAATAGCCACGCTGCAACATGGAGGGCAGTGCGATGAGTCCGAGCATGGTGACTGACGCGGCAATGACGCCCACGGTCGCAGCGAGGACGGTGCCGAACCAGATTGTCGCGACAGCGAGTCCGCCTCGTATTCCGCCCAGCCACAGGTACAGCGTGTTGAACAGAGACGATGACACGCCTGACTTCTCTACCATGATGCCCATGAAGATGAACAGAGGCACTGCCAGGAAGCTGTAGTTGGTGGTCACGCCGAAGAGCCTGTCATAGAAAAGCGAAAAGATGCTCGCATTCCAGAACAGCATACCCGCTACGAGAGCGACTCCGCTGAGCGCCAAGCCAAGTGGAAACCCGCTACCGACGAGTAGCACAAGGAGACCAAGCATGACGAGGGTGATTACTTCAGGACTTGCGTCAATCATAGGTCCTCCCCCGTCTTGAGCCTGTAAAGGTCACGTACAACCCACACTACTGTGGCAAGCACCCAGAGAAGAATGGCCACCAACATCATCGTACGGTAGGGCCACATCAGAGGGCGCCAGAAGCCGACCTCCGAAAACTCCTTGTTTGTGAAGGAGAAGATCGTGCGTGGAATGGCTCGCGAGAACAACATGACGTAGACCGGGAAGAAGAGCAAGACGTTGAGCACGGCGTCGACGATCAGCTTCACTTTGGGACTGTACTTCGAATAGAGGATGTCGACGCGGACCTGTTCCCGCCGAGTGGTGACCCAGGCCATGCCCATCAGCATGATAGTACCGCCCAGCATGTACGACACATCGAACGACCACACGGTGGGTTGTCTGAACGCATAACGCATAAACGTGTCGTATGTGAGGGCGAGGATTAAGGCGAGGAGCAGCCATGAGACGGCCTTCCCCGCCCATGTGCTCACAGAATCGATGACATTGCAGACTGCCCTGAGTGCTTTTCTCAATGGATTACGCCTCAATTTTCGGTCGAGAAGAAATGGGCGAGTCAAGCTGTGAAGCTTGACTCGCCCTGCATCGAATGACTATTTGTACTCTTCCATGAGGTTGGGATCGGGCTGCGCGAAGGACTTCATGGCGCGGTAGGCTGTGAGGAACTCACGCTGAGACTTAAGGACCTTGGCGAAGAAGGGGTCTCCAGCAGCAATCTGGTCGTACTTCTCATTGGCGATCTTGACGATGCCAATCTGCACGCTTTCGGGCAGGCTCACGAATTGGGTGCCGTAGTCTGTCAATTGCTGCATGCCGAGCGTGTCACCGTAGTCGACCATTGCGAGGGACGTGATGAAGTTCGCTTCACACGCATGGGTGAGGATGGCCTTCAGGTCAGCGGGCATCTTGTTCCAAGTGTCCTGGTGAATGAGAAACTCGAAGGCGGACATGGGGGCGTGGACGCCAGGGCCATGGGCGTAGGCGCCAAGCTCATGGAATCCCGCTGCGAAGTCGACGCCAGGAGTGCTGAACTCGAACGCATCGATGACTCCACGTTGCATGGATTCGTAGATCTCCCCGCCGGGCATCGTGACAACGGCCGCGCCGGCCGCAGTCAGCATGTCGCCCCAGATACCTGCGGTGCGGAATTTCATGCCCTTGAAGTTGTCCATGGATGTAACAGGGGTGGCGAACCAGCCGAACTGCTCCGCGGAGGTGCACATCGCCAATGTCGGATGGATGGCGAGTTTCTTCTGGTCGTACATCTCCTGCCACAGCGCCACACCGCCACCCTCGTAGTACCAGACCGCGAACTCCATGGGATTGGGGCCGGCAGGATACAGGTTGAACAGGTCACCGACCAGGCCGACCTCGCTGGTGTGATAGTGCGAGGCGGTCATGGATGCGTCAAGGACCTTATCAACCACCGCGCGCATCTCTTTCAGGCCATCGACGATGGCGCCGGATGGGTTGTTGGTCGCGACGATGCGGCCGGCCGACATAGTATTGAGCTTCTCGGCGAGCATATTGCCGCCTGTGTACATGGGGTATGAGGCCGGGAACGGCGTTTGCATGCGCCAAGTGAACTTGTCGGTACTTGGCTGGGAGGGTGTTGTGGGTGTCGTGGGTGTCGTTGGGGTGGTGGGAGTAGTGGGAGTTGTGGGCGTCGAAGGAGCGCATCCCGCAATCAGCAGTGCGCTGAGCGCGAAGACCGCAACGGACAGTACGAGTAGTCGCTTTCCTTTCACTTCCTACCTCCTGGTTTGATTTGGGGCTGCTGCTTTACAAGCACCGTAGATGAATAATACTGCTGTACCGCGCGAGAATCAATCCCTCTTGCGGAACATGAGTTGCCGATTGTCAATCCGAACGTGATCGGTGTTCATGGTGGCAGCACAGTGCAGTCAGAGAGCACCTATGGCGGGGCTCCGCGGATTGAAGCGAAACGAGCACCGCCGTCGCGCAGTACCGGGCGCAGCGAAAAGTGTGCCGCCAGTCGCCGAGTACCCCTTCAACAGTCAACGTCGCGTCCTGCCGAGGTTACGACGTCAATTGGCCTGCCGCGCCGCGCGAATCCGGCTCAGCACCAGTCCCCACTCTCGCTTCTCCCACGTCACCAGCAGCGGCCCTGCAATGAACATGGAGCTGTAGGTGCCCACCATCAGCCCTACGAAGAGAACGATGATGAAGTAATAGATGGTGCTGCCGCCGAACAGCAGGAGCGCCAGGATGACGCAGAGCGTGGTGAGTGAGGTGTTGACAGTCCGCACCAGCGTCTCCACGAGACTGCAGTTGACGGTGATCCCAAGGTCGGGGCTGATGCCCTTTGACCTGTTTTCCCGGACGCGGTCGAAGACCACGACCGTGTTGTTGATGGTGTAGCCAACGATTGTCAGTAGCCCCGTAATGAACAGGGCATCCACCTCAACTCCCCGGATCTTGCCCAGGATGGCGAACAGGCCGGCCACAATGACGATGTTGTGTACAAGGGCTACTATGGCGCACGTTCCCCATTTGAGGGGGCTTGGCATCTTGCGGAATGACCATGCGATATAGAGCAGCATCGCAATGGAGGCAAATACGAGGGCGAGTCCTGCCTGGCGGGCGGTCTCCGTCGCGATGGACGGAGAAACGGTGTTGTAGTCGAGTACGGTCACTTCGCCGCCAAACTCGGTCTGCAACGTGGTCAGGAGGGCCTCACGTTCCTCGAGGGAGAGCAGCTTCAGGCGCATGAGGTAGTCGTCGCCGCTTCTCTGAATGATGGCGTCGGTGCTGCCGTAGTCGGCCATCGCCTGGCGCAACTCACCCTGCTCCACCTGTGGTTCGAACCGCAGCGTCATCGATGTGCCACCCGAAAAGTCGATTCCGGGCCTGAGCCCGAACGCCCCGAGGGCGAAGATTGCCACCACCACCGCGATGGCGGAACCAAGGAAGAACCAGTGTCTCTTGCCCACGAAATCAATCATGACCTCACCCCGTATGCGCGGACGTCTGTTACAACTTTCCTGGAAACGATGATGCGCAGGAACGTCCTGCTGACGACGATGGCCGTGAACATGCTGATGGCGACGCCGATAGAAAGCGTGAGCGCGAATCCGCGGACCATGAAGGCTCCGAACGTACCGCCGAGCCAGAAGAGTATCAGGCAGGCGATGAGCGTTGTGATATTGCTGTCCCTGATGGCTGACCATGCTCTCGCGAAGCCAATCTCCACGGCGGCTTGGAGGGACCTGCCTGCGCGGAGTTCCTCTTTGAGTCGCTCGAATATCAGCACGTTCGCATCGACCGCCATGCCGAGCGAGAGAATGAAGGCCGCGATGCCCGGAAGTGTAAGCGTGAGCTGGGATGAAAACGTGCTGAATATCGCCAGCAGTATTGCCCCGTAGATGAGGAGGCTGACACACGCGATTATTCCCGGGATCCGGTAGTACACTACCATGAAGATCAACAGGAGGAGGATGCCCACGCCGGCGGCTATCAGGCTCTTTCGCACCGAGTCGGCGCCCAGCGTCGCATCGACGTCCCGCTCATCTATCAGTTCGAGTGGTACGTCTAGTGCGCCCGAGTTCAGCTTGTTGACCAGGTCGCGTACCTCCTCAACGGTGAAGCTGCCCTGTATCTGCCCGCGGTTGGTGATGACCGCTTCGACCGTGGGGGAAGAGATTATCTCCTTGTCGATGGCGATAGCGAGAGGCTTCTGAAGGTTCCGGCTGGTGATCTGCTGGAACAGGTGGGCCCCCTCATCGTTCCATTCAAAGACGACTATCGGGGCGCCGAATTGGTCGAAATCCGGGTTCGCGAGCTTGAGATACTGGCCGGTCAGTTCGCGCACTTCTCCGTCAGTACCAATGGCGGTGGCCGCTTCCTCGCGGAAGGTGTAGTAGCCCTGGCTGTCCAGCACAGGGCTGCCGTTCGCATCCACCTGCAGTTCGCGGAAATAGAGCAATCCGGTGTCGCCTATCAGGCTGATGGCTCGCGTAATGTCTTTCACGCCCGGGAGTTGCACGAGTATGCGGTCGGTCCCCTGTTTCTGAACGATGGGTTCAGCCGCTCCAAACTCGTTGACCCTCCGTTGTATCTTCTCCATCGCCGACGCCATGGCCTGCTCGTCGGTAACGGACGGCTCCTTCTTCGACAAGTCGGCCTTGTAGAGAAGCTGGCTCCCTCCGCGGAGGTCCAGTCCAAGCCGCAATCCTCCGGGGCCGAGCAGGTTCGTCTGAATCGGAAGGGTCGCTGCCAGACACAAGCCCAGCAGCACGACGATGAATACAAGAATCGCGGTATCTCTCTTTTTCACTTCGAAGTCCTCACAGTGAAGTGCTTACTCTCGATAGTTCTCCGGGCAAGCTTCAGGGCATCATCCCTTGAGTTAACCATTCCGGCGGCCTGTGCCTCCCTTATGGTCTCGAGTATCAGTCCGACAGCCGGTCCTGGGCGTATTCCAAGGGCTCGCATGAGTTCGCATCCGTCGATTAGTCTTGAGGGCGCGACTGCGAGTTCCTGCCGTTCATGCTCGTGCAGAATGAAGTCCACCAGGTCACAGGTGCTGCGCCATTCGGCCATGGTGAAGAGCGGCCCCCGGCACGCCAGGTAGTCTGCCATGGCGACGTACAGAACGCCGATTCCCGCACTGGCCGTATCGCGGAAGAAGCGGTAGACGGCTCGACGGGTCGGCAGGCCCTCGGTAGACATCTGTGGCGGGCGCAGGTGGTTGTACACAAGGGTCTCCACAAAAGCGGCCTCCTGCGCGCTGAAACGAAGCCGCTGCAGGATGTCCCTGGCAAGGGCCGCCCCCTCCTTTGAGTGACCCAGGAAGCGTGAACGCCCGGTGTCCTCGAGCGACTTTGTCTGCGGCTTGGCCACATCGTGCAACAGGCACGCAAGCTTGATGAGTGTGGACCTGGATGCCTCGAGCGAGACATGGGATGCGAGATACATGCGGTAGGCCGGGTCATCCGGCACAAGCTCAAGCATCTCATCGTTGCCGTACTTCCAGTCGGCCTGTCCGATTACAAACTCGTATGTGGCAACGGTCTGGATGGAGTGCTCCAGTACGTCCCAGAAATGGCAGGTAGGCTGTTCCACGTCCCTGCACGTTCCTAGCTCCGGAATCGCGGCCACAAGCAAACCGAGGCTATCGAGGCGGCGTATGCTGTCCGCGGCGTGCGGTAGCGCCAGCAGCTTCAGCAGTTCCTCGCGCGTTCGCTCTGCAGCTACTCTGGAGACCATGTGCGCACACTCACGAATCGCTGACTCAGTCTGCGCGTCGATGGTGAATCCCAGCTCTCGCTCGAGCCGAACGGCACGAAGCAAGCGACCGGGGTCCTGCCGAAATACATCCGGCCCGGACGCACGGATTACTCCGTCCTCCAGGTCGTGCAGCCCGCCCAGTGGGTCCACGACACAGCCTGTGATGTCTCCGCGGAGCGCGCCCTGTTCGGACAGATTCGCAAGGATGACAGCTGTGGGGACGGCCATGGCATCCACTGTGAAGTCCCGCCTTGCAAGGTCGTCCTCAACGTGGCCGTCGTACCGGGCGAAGTCGACCACGAGTGCGCCCTCACCGGGAGCGTTGGAGTCGACCTCTGCCTGTTGCTGCGAGGTATATACCACGCGTGCGATGCAGTGCTCCTGGTTCAGTGGGACGAAAGTAGCGCCGAGCTCTCGGGAGACGTGCTGCGCAACAGCGAAGGGGTCATCCGCCACGACGACATCGATGTCTCTCGCCGTACGCCCCATGAGGCTGTCGCGAACGAACCCGCCCACCACATAGCTGTGCTTCGATGTGGAGTCGATGATAGTGAGTGCTCGGGCCAGAGAGGCACACGCGCGGGTGCATTCAGAAAGGGGCATAGGTGTCGATTATAGTCCGGCGCGCTGTTACTTGTAAAGCAACGGAAGGGGTGGTCAGCCCGGCCGTCCGCTGACCAGGGACACAGCCCTGGCTGCCCGCGCCATCGTGGGAAACACCGGAATGCCTGCCGCAAGGACCTGCTCCTCCACCGCCACCCGGTGTGCCTCGGTGGAGCCCACCGGGAGCACGATGACGACCGGCTTGGTCGTCTCTTGGGGCAGCTTCACCAGGCACTCGTTGACTTCGCGGGTCTCATCTACCCCGAGGAAGGAGTGCATGATGTCAACGTCCTCCTGGATGATCAGGAGATCGATGCCGTCGTCGGAGGCGACCACGCGGATGGCCTCGTGCAGCACGTCGAGCCCCCTGAACTGAGCGGGACTCACATCGACCGGGTTTCTCAGGATGCTGCCGACCTCTCCGATCAAGTCGAGCAGGCGCTCTCTGGTCCGGGGATGAAGCGGTGGCACGGAGAGGCCGTTGTCGTTGCAGGCGTCGCTGCCGGACACGGAGATGCCTCCACCTCCGTCTGCGAGTCCCCCTACGATACCCACGTTGCGAGTGCGGATCGGCCCAAGCTGCTGCAGCAGCAGTAGACAATCGGCCAGTTCCTCCAGGTTACGCGCCTCGATGGCCCCCGCCTGATGCAGCATGGCGGACCATACTGGCGGAGAGCTTGCGAGCGACCCCGTATGAGACCTCGCGGCGGCCGAGCCCGCCTCGGTACGGCCTCCCTTCAGTATGACGGTCGGCTTGGCTGCGCTGGCTCGGCAGAGCGACTCGTACAGTCGCCTGCCGCGCCTCGTCCCCTCCAGGTATGCCCCGATGAAGCGCGTGTCCTCGTCATGCGCGAAGTAGTCGAGGAAATCGCTTGTATCGAGATCGATGCAGTTACCCACGCTGATGCCTTTGCTGAAACGTATCTGACGTCCAAAGCCGTACTCTACGAGTTTGGCTCCCATGCCCCCACTCTGCGAGATGAAGCTGACTGTGCCCGGCAGGCCTGTCTTGCCCGCCGGCACTGGACCGAGTGGAATCCCCGCCGCAGGACAGAAATTGCCGATGCAGTTTGGACCGATGATGCGGAGGCCGCCCCTGTGGGCGACTTCCAGCATGTGGCGCTCGAGGTCCTCTCCTTCGGATGAGCCTGTCTCGCTGAAACCCGCCGTGAAGAAGTGTACGAAGCGCGCTCTCTTGGAGACGCATTCGTCCAGAAGCTGCAGTACCGACCGGGCCGGTACCGAGGCGACCACATACTCCACGTCTCCGGGTACTGCGGACAGGCTCGGGTAGATGTCCAGGCCGGCGATGCGTCCCCCGCTCGCTGCTACCGGATAGATGGCGCCCGCATAGCCCGCTGCGCGCAGCCCTGTGACCCATTTTGCCCCTGATTTCCGCGGGTCAGAAGACGCGCCTACAACGGCGATGGAACGCGGGTGAAATACTGCGCGGAGTTCGCTTCGTCTCTCGTCAGACAACTCGGCCCTCCATACCTGGAACGTTCTTCGGCTGACGTGAAGTCTATCAGACAGGGTTCGACCCGGCGCGACATGCAGCGACCGGATTGACAGGTCTGTCAATGTCAGAGAACATGTGCTGTCCACCACACAGTCAAGGAGAATGACCGCATGAGTGTCGTTGAACAGATGAAACTCTTCCTGGAGCCCAGGTCGATTGCTGCCGTTGGAATATCCCGCCAGACTGGCCCGCAGGCCTACAACCTGCTTGAGAATCTCCTCCACTACGGATACGAAGGCCGTCTGTATCCCGTCAATCCCAACGCTAAGGAAATACTCGGTGTGAAGACGTATCCCGCGGTTGGGGAGATTCCGGAGGTTGCCGACGTCGCGCTCATCAGTCTGCCGAGGAATCTCGTAGTTCCGGTTGTCCAGGACTGCCTTCAAAAAGGCATCAAGGCAATTGTCATCATCACCCAGGGGTTCGCGGATGCAGATGACGTAGAAGGGCCACAGCTTCAACGGCGGATAGTGGACATGGCGAAAGCCGCCGGGGCGCGCATACTGGGTCCGAACACGTTCGGCGTGGCCAACGCTCAACTGAAGATGAGCACGTCGTACATTCGCATACCGATGGAGGTGAATGGAATCGGCACCGTGTCACAGACCGGAGGGACCTTTGTGGGACTGAATGACATAAGGCTTGTCGGTAAGGTCGTCGATGTCGGTGATGCGTGCGATGTTGATGCGGTCGACAGCCTGCACTACTTCGAGCAGGATCCGGACACACGGGTTGTAGTGCTCCATGTCGAAGGAATGCCCGACGCCAAGGGTTTCCTGGCGGCTGTGCGCCGTGTCGCGCTGAAGAAGCCGATTCTGTGCATCAAGACCGGGCGCTCAGCCCAGTCCGCCCGTGCCGTCCAGTCACACACAGGCGCGATGACCGGCAGCGACCTGCTGTGGGACGTTGCCTTGCGGGACGCGGGGGCCATACGGGTGAACGATATCGAGGAATTGTCGGACGCGGCGCGCGCGTTTCTTAGACTCCCTCCTCCGAGGGGGAACGGCATCGGTGTGACCACGTACACCGGCGGTTTCGGCATCATCGCTGCCGATGCATGTGGCCGTTATGGCATGGACCTGGTGGAGTTCTCCGAGCCGACCATGGCGGCACTTAAGGCGCTTTCCCCCGAATGGCTTGGCGTTGGAAACCCGGTGGACATATGGCCTGGCGTATCCATCATGGGCCATTCACGACAGGAGATGGAGACCACTGTTCTGCGACACGTGCTCTCAGACCCGAAGGTACACGCGGCGATGGCCGTAATCAGCGCGTACGAGCCGAGACTGGGCGATGAGCACCTGGCGATGATTCGTGATGTTGCCCGTGACTTCCCGGACAAGCCCTTCGTCTACTTCATGTATGGCATGCACTTCGAGGAAGTGCGAAGAACTCTTGAGAGCACGGGAACCACGCTCGCGTTCCCCAGTCCTGAGCGGGCCGTTCGGGCACTGATGCACCTCAAGCGCAGGGCTGACTACCTGGCCCGGCATATCGCGCGGACGGGTTCACCGCCGCGCAGATGAGTCCCGTGCGGTACGACACATCGTTGTCGCCAGTTTGATGGCCTCAATCATGCTCGTCGGGTCGGCCGTGCCCTTGCCGGCCTTCCCGAAGACCGTTCCGTGGTCCACCGAAGTTCGGATGATGGGCAGGCCCAGCGTCACGTTGACGCCCTTCTCGAATCCGGCCATCTTGATGGGGATGTGCCCCTGATCGTGGTACATGGCGATGACGAGGTCGAATTCGCCACGGTACGCTCTGAGGAAGGCGGTGTCAGGCGGCAGCGGTCCTCTCACGTCGAAGCCCAGAGCCTTCGCCTCTTCTATCGCGGGGATTATGTGGTCTGCCTCCTCGGTTCCGAACAGCCCTCCTTCACCGGAGTGCGGATTCAACCCGGGGACAACCACGCGAGGCTTCTCTACGCCCATCGACCTGGTGGCGTCCACGCCGAGTTGCAGTACGCGCATGATGCGCTCCTTCGTAACGAGGTCACACGCCTGTCGAAGCGAGACGTGTGTTGATACATGCACGATCCTAAGGTTGTCTGCCGTCAGCATCATGACCGCGTCGCTCACGCCGCACAGGTGAGCGAGTATCTGCGTGTGGCCGGGGAAGTGGTACCCCGCCTGGTTCAATGCATCCTTGTTCAACGCGGACGTCACAATGGCGTCGGTTGTTCCCTCCAGTGTGAGAAGAGTGCCCTTCTCGATAGCGTCGTATGCCGCCTTCCCCGCGCTGGCGCTGACACGACCTCGAACGAGGGTCGCCAGGTCGACATCCTTCAGGTCAAGCACGTTCAACACGCGCTCGCCCGACCGCATCTCGTCCGGTGTCGATACGGTGTGGATCTCCATCGGTATGCCGACAATCTCGGCGGCGGCGCGCATCACGCCGGCGTCACCGATGACCAGTCCACGGCAGATAGGACGGACTTCCGGGGAGTTGAGCGCCTTCACAACTATCTCCGGACCGGCTCCGGCGGGGTCGCCCATCGTAATTGCCAGCAGAGGTTTGTAGGTAGTCATGGTCACGCTCCTTGAGTGAAGTGCTGGATGGCCTGTGTCATGGCCTCTTCGTTCCCAAAGCCTCCGGCCTTGGTGATAACGCGGACGCCCTCATATCGGGCGCCGGCGGCCTCGCCGACGATGACGCCCGGTTGCAGGTCCCCGAGGATCCGCAAGGCTTGTATTCCCTCCTCGCCACATACCGCGCGGGCAACGTCCCCTCCCGACAGGAACAGCCCCGCAAGCGTGCAGCTTGCGAGTACCCTCGAGACGATGGCACCCAGAACCGGAGCCATCGTGTGGCGCAATTGTGGCGCGTAGTCGCTCAAGCTTGAGCTTAACACCACGACCCTGCTCTCCGAGAACAGCTGCACTATCTTCGAGGCAAGCTGATTCGCCCGTGACGCGCGACCGGCTTTGCTCCGGAACTCGTTCGGCTCGACACGTATGAGCGGAGGATTGATGGTGTCCAGCACCCGCTGCAATTGCCTGACGCTCACGTCGTTGCGACTGCCCACGGCGAGAAGCACGGGGCCGACGGGGGCCGGCGGCAGGTCACGTTCCCCGACGCAGTAGCCGAACGCAAGCGGTACATGCGCCCCCAGGCCTCCGGACCCGCATGGGAGCAGCCGCTCCGGGCTCGTGGCCAGCGCATCCGCAATGCAGCGCAGATGCCTGTCCTCAACTGCGTCCACGACGACCACTCTGGAGGCGCTTTCCCTGATGCGTTCGGCGAGGTGAACCGGTCCGCGTTCCACGTCATCGAGCTTCAGGTTCACGGCGCCTATGCCCGAACCGGCGCGCAGCAACTCGATGATGTCGGAGCGAGTCACCGGACTCACGGGATCGCGGGAGAAGCTGGTCTGGTGCACCGGCACGCCGTCAACCAGCAGGATGCCGTTTACAACCGTGCGTTTGATGGCAGGAAACGCCGGACACATCACCGCGTGAGGTGCGGCGGTAACGTCGAGCAAGGCCTGCAGTTCGGCCGCCACATTACCGCGAAGGGTCGAATCCACCTTCTTGTAGATGAAGTAGTCGCGGAAACGCTCTCCAGTGGCCTTCACCCGTCGGTATGCTTCGGAGGCCGACTCTGCACGACTGTCCGTTGTCACGACGACAGCGTCCGATGCAATCTGGGTCGTGGAGGAGAAGGTGATAATGGCGGATAGCCCTGCCTGCGCCAGCCCGACTCCAGTGTCCATGGCTCCGGTCAGGTCGTCAGCGATGACGCAGAACCGTTCTTGCAGTCTCTCAGTACTCATCGTGATTCTCTACTGTAGACACCGTTCTCGGGTCTGTCAATCCGCATGATGGGGGGGTATACTCAGAAAACGAACGTGGGAGCAGTTGTCAACCCACTTCGACTACTGGCTAACGGAGGTAGACGAGATGATGGACATCCTGTTGACCGAGCAGGAACGTATGTTCCGGCAGCAGATGAAGGATTTCGTGGAGAGTGAAATCACGCCCTGCGCGGACGAATGGGACCGGCGGAACGAGCTTGCCTATGAGGCGTTCAAGAAGATGGCCTCAGTGGGGTTGACGGGACTGACTGTTCCTGAGGAATACGGTGGACAGGGAGGCTCTCTCATGGACGCTTACCTGATGTCCATCGAGTTGGCACGGGCGAGCATCTCGGTGGCGTCCATCATGGGTACGCACATGGGACTGGCGCTGAGCGGACTCTTCCAGTTCGGTAATGAAGACCAGCGCAGACGCTACGTAGTGCCGGCTGCAAAAGGAGAGAAGCTGTGCGCGTATGGACTCACGGAGCACGAGGCCAGTAGCGACATCTCTCGCATGAGCACGGTAGCGCGCCGTGATGGCGATTCTTGGGTCATCAATGGTGCTAAGTGCTTCATTTCGAATGGTGACAGAGCGGACATCGTCCTCTTGTTCGCCACCGTCGACAAGCAACTTGGTAGTAAGGGAATCACGGCGTTCATCATCGAGAAGGGAATGCCCGGCTTCAGCATCGGCAAGGTCGAGGACAAGCTCGGCATCAGAGCGGAAAGCGCGGCGGAACTCGTGTTCGACGATGTGCGTGTCCCTGTTGAGAATCAGGTTGGTGAGGTGGGCAAGGGCATGCGTATCGCGCTCTCCATTCTCGATGAAGGGCGCCTCGACGTTTCAGGCCAGGGCGTCGGTGTAGCCTCGGCGGCACTGGATGCGGCCATCGCCTACTCGAAGCAGCGACAGCAGTTCGGGCAACCCATCAGCGAGTTTCAGGGCATTCAGTGGATGCTTGTCGACATGGCCAACGAGGTTGACTCCGCGTGGCTCATGGGTTACAGGGCCGCGAGGCTGGCCGATAGCGGAGCGCGGTTCACCAAAGAAGTCGCGCAGGCGAAGCTCTTCGCAGCGAATGCGGCCATGGATGTGGTGCGGAAGTCGCTCCAGATACATGGCGGCTATGGCTACATGAAAGACCTTCCCATCGAGCGGTACTACCGCGATGCGAAGATACTTGAAATCTACGAGGGCACCAGCGAAGTGCAGAAGCTGGTCATCGCACGCGCACTGTTGGGATAGAGCGCAGGCAGGCTAAGCGATTACTTGAAATGTGGCGACGTCCACGACGCCAAGGTCGGTGACGCGCAACTCAGGGATGACCGGAAGCGCAAGGAAGGACAGCAGCGAGAACGGCGACTGGGGGGTCACTCCCAGTTGTCGCGCTGCCTCCTCCAACTCTGTCTGCGCCTCGATCACCATGGCGAGTGGCTCCGGCGAGAGCAGCCCGCCGATGGGCAGGGGAAGAGCAGCTTTGACCGCGCCGTCGGCGAAGACAACCAGTCCGCCCTGCATGTGTTGCAGCGCGTCGATGGCTCCCGCGATATCCTCATCCGCCACTCCCACGCAGATGGCATTGTGAGAGTCGTGTCCGATCGTACTGGCCAGCGCGCCCCGTTGCAGCCCGAAACCGGTGACGAATCCCTTGCCGACATTCCCTGTGCCCCTGTGACGTTCCGCCACCACCACCTTGAGTATGTCACGGGCGACATCGGACACGAACGCATCGTCTCGAATTGCCGGCGCCATGATTCGCTTCCGGGTGACTATCTGTCCGGGCACCAGTTCGATGACGGGGAATTCACTGCCGGTGCGCGGAATCCGGAGGGATTCCAGTTGTGTTGGCGCCAGTCGAACGGTATCTGCAAGCTCGCGTGAGTCGGGCGTCACGCCGAACAGCGGTTCACCACGCTGAGCTACGAGCCTGCCGCGGTGAAATACCCGGTCGACGACGAAGCTGCGGAGGTCTCGAACGGTGACTAAGTGCGCGATCTTTCCAGCGGAGATGGAGCCCCGGTCGAACATGCGGAAGTACCGGGCAGGGGTGTATGTGGCGAGCCGGATGGCGCGAATCGGGTTCATGCCCAGAGAGATGGCTCTGCGGACCACGTGGTCGATATCCCCGTCGCGTGCGAGGTCCGCTGCGGTCCTGTCGTCCACGACGAACATGCAGTGGTGGAAGGTATTGTCGGTCACCGCGGGGAGAAGTTCCTCGACGTTCTTCTCGGATGAGCCCTCACGAATCATGAGCCACATGCCCTTGCGCAGCTTCTCCTCCGCCTCCTCGCGGGTCGTACATTCGTGGTCGGACATGATGCCGGCCGCCAGGTAGGCGTTCAGGTCCATGCCTCGGAGGCCGGGCGCGTGTCCGTCGATGGGCCTTCCCTTCGCCGCTTCGAGCTTGTCCAGCACGTCCGGGGAGGCGTAGAGGACGCCGGGGTAGTTCATCACCTCTCCGAGTCCAATCACCTCCGGGCGAGCGAGCAGTTGCCGGATGGCGGCTGGCCCCAGTTCGGCCCCCGACGTCTCAAGCGGAGTGGCAGGCACGCAGGATGGCGCCATGAACAGCATGTCGAGAGGGATGCGGTGGCTCCAGCGGATGGCAAACTCGATTCCATCCAGACCGCACGCATTCGCAATCTCGTGAAGGTCGGTCACGAGTGTCAGAGTGCCTCTCGGGACGACCGCCTCCGCGTAGCGGGCGGGGTGGAGCATGGAACTCTCTATGTGTGTGTGTCCGTCTATCAGCCCGGGGAGCAGGTAGTCGCCGTCAAGGTCGACGTATTCGCATCCCTCCTTGTAGGTTCCCACGCCTGCGATGTTGCCTTCGTATATCGCCACATCCGCACGGTCGATGGAGCCCGTTACTGTGTTGACAACCTGAGCGTCATGCAGCACGAGGTCCGCGGGCAACTCGCCTCTCGCCACGCGGATGAGGTTAGCTGTGTGAGGCATCACTCTCCAGCGCGTAGATGTCAGGCAGGTACCTGAACTTGTTGTCGAAATCGAGTCCGTAACCCACGACGAACCGGTCGGGCACGGTGAAGCCAAGGTAGTCTAATCGGACGCTCGCCTCACGGCGCGACGGCTTATCGGCCAGCGCGCAGAGGCGCACAGACGCCGCGCCGGCGGCAGCAAGGTGCTCGAGTACGTAGCGCACCGTGTGGCCACTGTCGACGATGTCCTCAATCACGAGGACGTGCTTGCCCCTGATGTCCGTCGTCAGGTCCTGGCGCAGAGTGATTATGCGAGAACTCTCGGTGCTGCTGCCGTAGCTTGAGACTGTGATGAAATCCACTTCGAGCGGGATGGACAGCCGACGGACAAGGTCGGCCATGAAGATGAAGGCGCCTTTCAGGATGCCGACCGCGACCAGTTGTCTGTCGCGGTAGTCTTCGGTGATCTGCGCCGCCAGACGCTCCACTGTCTGCTCTATGACGCTTCGCGGAATCAGGAGCGTCAGCTGGCTGCGGCACATGTCGGCATTTCCCATTGCTGCCTAATCCTGCTTCAGTATCCCGATGAACGGCAGGTTGCGGTACTCGTCCTTGTAGTCGAGCCCGTAGCCCACGACGAATTCGTCGGGAATCTCAAAGCCTACATAGTCCAGTTTCACGTTCGCAAGTCTACGAGGGGTGCGATCCAACAATGAGCACACGCGGAGGGTCGCCGGCTTGTGGGATGCGAGGTGAGCGAGAACGTAGTTGAGTGTCATCCCGGTGTCGACTATGTCCTCCACCATCAGAACGTGTTCGCCGACGATGGGCGCATCGAGGTCGCGTGTTATCTTGACGATCTCTCCGTCGCCTCCATAGTGGGAGATGTCCATGTAATCCACTCTGACCGGGATGGAGATGTGCTGCATGAGGTCGGACATGAAGCACACCACTCCCTTAAGCACTCCTATCATGACGATGCGCTGGCCCGCGTAGTCGCGGGATATCCGTCGTGCCAGGGAGCGCACGCGGCGCTGGATCTGTGTCTGGCTGTACAGCACCCGGCCAACACCCTCGACTTTTGCATCTCCCTGCGGTCCGTAGCCGTACTTCGACAGCAGGCGTGCGAAGTCCTTTCTCGTCAGCAGCCGGACATTGATGTCGGGGTACATCTCGCGGAGCTTGCGCACCTTGCGATTCTTCTGGGTGATGAGGTCCTGTTTCATGGTGGTGAGCTCGATGTACATATCCAACTCGGGGAGATAGAAGTCAGGTGTGAACATCAAGGAGATGCCGTCGCCGTTCCACGCGAGTGGGAACGAACGCGGTTCGTATAACCACTCTATCTGGTAGAAGTCAAGCAGACTGGCGAACTCAGCCTCGCTCTCGTGCGCGAACTCTGTCGGCTTGAGTGAGGTTGGTGGCATCTGGGCGGGGAGCGCCGCCGTGGCTCTCTTGGCGCAGGACTTCTTCACGCGGTCTCTGAACTGACTGAGTTCGGCCCGCTCGAACAGCACCGCGCATACGTTGGCTGCCGATCGCAGGAAATCCTCATCCAGTTCCGACAGAGTGCGTGGCTGTCTGGAATAGGCGCGCACCTCGCCCACCATGTCGGGCTTGCGCACGATAGGGGCAGCGACGATAGTCACCACGTGCTGCGACTCAGCAACCTCGGGATGCTGCACCCGCGCGTCAGTGGGCGCGTGCTGCACCACGGCGATTCGTCCCTCCAGGACCTCAGGCAGGCTCTTTCGCGCATCAAGAGGGCCCTTGCGGAGGTACAGGTCGCTGAGGCCGAACGAGCCGACGGTGGTGAGATAGTCCTTCTTCGTGTTGAGGAGCAGCACCCTGCAGCCGGTCATATCCATCGAGACGGCGATGATCTTCGCGACGGCGTTGCAGGTGCGGCGCAGGGTGAGGCCTGCATTCGCGACGGCGGCAATCTGCTGCAGTCCCGCGTAGTAGTGCCCCCTGCTCGTTGTCACCGTGTCTGTCTCCTCGTGATCACCCTATGAACACTTCGTGTAGCCGCACGACGTACAGATGCTGCAGCCCTCCTGGTGAATCAGGCCGCCTCCACACTCCGGACACTGGCCACCGGGGCCGGTCTCCCGGGTGTGGACACCCGCTGTCTCTCCGTCTCCGACGTACTTCTCGAGCACTCCGGCAATCGCATCGGCACAGGACATAACCGCCTTCCCTTGTTCCCATGAGATGGATGGGCAGCGGATACCGCGCAGGTTCTTCACGATGGCGCCCAGGTCGAGGCCGCACCGCAGCGCATTCGAGATCAGCCTGCTGGTGGCTTCGAGTTGCGCCGCTGCGCATCCTCCAGCCTTTCCCAGCGTCGCGAACGCTTCGCAGACACCCTGGTCATCGAAATTGATGGTCACGTACATGTTGCCGCAGCCGGTGTTCACCCGTTCGGTCACCCCACGTGTGACCTTGGGTCGCGCCCGCGGCACGATGCTGACCTTCTCAGCGGTTCTGGCCGCTCCCGTGGTGAGCACCTGGTCGCTTCGGCTCCCGTCGCGGTAGATGGTGATGCCCTTGAGATGCTGTTCGAACGCCTGCAGGTAGACGGTCGCCACATCTTCTCTCGTGGCGGTCCTGGGGAAATTGACCGTCTTGGAGACAGCACTATCGGTGTGCCGCTGGAAGGCTGCCTGCATCGAGACATGCCATTCGGGAGATATGTCATAGGCACACACGAACGTCTTCTTGACGTCCTCCGGGATTTCTTCCATGTCTCGCAGATGCTCGCCTCCGGCGAGCGCTCTCATCAATTTCTCACTGTAGAAGCCCCGTTCACGGGCCGTCTCCTCGAAGAAGGGGTTGACCTCCAGGAAGTCCTCCCCGTCAAGGATGTGTCGCTGGTAGGTCAGGGCAAAGAGCGGTTCGATGCCGCTGGAGCAGTTGGCCAGTATGCTCAGACTGCCAGTCGGCGCGATGGTGGTGCGCGATGCGTTGCGATAGATCGGCTGCCCGGTCCTGTCATATATGCTCCCAACGAACGCCGGAAACGCTCCGCGCTCCCGGGCGAGGTCAGCTGACTCCTTGTTTGCGGTGTCCGAAATGAATTCCATGACGCGCTCGGCAGCAGACAGCGCTTCCTCGCTGTTGTAAGGGATGCCCAATTGCAGCAGGAAGTCGGCGAAGCCCATCACCCCCAGCCCGATCTTCCGTGTGGCGAGGGTTCTCTCTCGTATCTCAGGGAGCGGGAACCGGTTGACCTCGATGACGTCGTCGAGGAACCTCACCGCCATCCTGACGACCTCCTCCAGCCGCTTGAAGTCGATTTCAGCGCGAGAGGCGGTGCGGCTTACCATGCGCGCAAGATTGACGGAGCCCAGGTTGCACGACTCGTATGGCAGGAGCGGTTGTTCTCCGCACGGGTTGGTGCTCTCAATCCGGCCAAGATGCGGCGTGGGATTGTATCGGTTGATCTCATCCAGGAAGACAATGCCCGGGTCTCCCGACTGCCAGGCCATGTCCACGATGAGGTCGAACACGTCCCTTGCTCGGATGCGCTCGACTGCCTCCCGGGTCCGCGGGTTCAGCAGGTCGTACTCTCCGTCGGCGCGGACCGCCTGCATGAATTCATCGGTCACGCCCACGGAGAGATTGAAGTTGGTAAGGATTCCCGGCTCTTTCTTCACGGTGATGAAGCGCTTGATATCCGGGTGGGTGACGTCCAGTATGGCCATGTTGGCCCCTCTTCTCATGCCACCCTGTTTGATGACGTCTGTTGTCTTGTCGAAGACCTGCATGAAGGAGAGAGGGCCGCTGGCGACACCGCCGGTGCTTCCGACCCGGTCCTGTTGTGGACGCAGGTGTGAGAATGAGAAGCCGGTCCCGCCACCGCTCTTGTGAATGAGAGCTGTGTATTTCACCGCATCGAAGATGGACTCCATGGAGTCCTCAACTGGAAGCACGAAGCATGCGGAGAGCTGCCCCAGCTCACGCCCCGCGTTCATCAGGGTCGGGGAATTGGGCAGATACTCGAGGCTGGTCATCGCCCGGTAGAACCTCTCCTCCCAGAGCTGCTCATCGGCGCCCGGGACGAAGAGGACCTCGGCGTGGGCCACGTGGCGGGCAACTCGCCTGAACAACTCCTCCGGCGCCTCGACCACCGAGCCGTCGTCGCCCTTAGCGAGATATCGGCGTTTGAGCACTGTCATCGCGTTGCCTGAGAGCGCGAGGCCGGGCGCCGTGGCGACGGGCTGTTGCGCAGGGACGACCCTGAGGGGCGTCACCGGAGCGCGTGATGCGCCTGTCCTGCGCGGGGCCGTCGCGGGTTTCACAGACACCAGTTCCTCCATTCCGGGAAGGGGACGCGCGACGCCAAGTTGCTCGCTGACCCTCTCGGTGAGCTGCTCAAGGAGTTCTCTGTCGGTGACTCCGACGGACTCGGCCGCGGAGAACACTGCCCTGGCGACATTGTCGGTGGTGACGGGAGGGTTCTCCTTGCTGGTCGAGCGGCGTGCCATGGTGCACTGGTCTCCTTCCTGCTACTGGTGCGATGGGGCCGGATTGTCAGCGGGAGAATGTCGTGTCTTCTGTCCCGCCGACAGACTGTCCAGCGCCTCTTTGAGAGCGCCGATGTCGGCGAATTCGCGATAGACGCTGGCGAACCGGATGTAGGCGATGTGGTCGACCTTCTCGAGTTCATCCATCACGAGGTCGCCGATCGTCGAACTCGATATCTCGGCTCTGCCCAGCTCGTGGAGGCGTTCCTCGACGCTTGTGATGAGCTTATCGACCGATCCCATGGGGAGGGGGCGCTTCTCGCACGCCTTTCGTATCCCGGCGGCGAGCTTCTCGCGGTCGTATGCCTCGCGGCGTCCGTCCTTCTTGACCACGAAGAGGGCGTGATTCTGTACACGTTCTGAGGTAGTGAAGCGCCCTCCGCACGTGGAGCAGACCCTCCTCCGCCTCACCTCTTCATCGAGGCCACGAGAGTCGATTACACGCGACTCCGGTGCCCCACAAAACGGGCATTTCATGTGGCAGCCCCCACTTCTTGTGGTATCCGTTCATTCTACCACCATATATAGTGGGTCACAAGCGACTTCTGAGTCGCTGCCATCGTGGCGGGGGATGGCCCCAAGGGGCCATCCCCCGGCGAGAACTAGACTATTGCCATGAGAGGCGGGATGGTTGGGGAGTCACTTCGGGCCGGCCCCTCAGCGCCTCGGAAAGCTGGCCTCCTGCATGCCGCTGGCTGCGGCGCAGGAAGGAGGGTACGTCCAGCGTTTCTCCGCCGCCCTTCATGAGCCTCCTGAGTTCCTCGGTATCGGGCGAGCCCTTGCCGTACTGGCTCGTGAATCCGGTCGCGATGACCGTAATCTTGAGCTCACTGTCCAGCTTGGGGTCGAACACAACGCCGAAGATGATATTGGCCCTGGGATCGACTGCGTCGCTGATGACGCTCGCAGCCTCGTTGCACTCGAACAGGGTGAGGCTGGGCCCACCGGTGATGTTGAACAGCACGCCCTTCGCTCCCGTGACCTGCGCGGCAAGCAGAGGGCTCGCCAGGGCCGCCTTCGCAGCCTCGACCGCTCGGTTCTGTCCCGTGCCGCGTCCGACTGACATCCATGCGGGTCCCGCATCCTTCATGACGGACTTGATGTCGGCGAAGTCGAGGTTGATCAGTCCGGGGACAGTGACTACCTCTGAGATAGCCTGAACGCCCAGGAGGAGCGCATCGTCCGCCATTCTGAACGCTGCGTCCACAGTGGTCTTGTTGTCACACAGTTGCAGCAGCCGGTCGTTCGGGATGATGATGAGCGTATCGACCTTCTCGGTGAGGTTCATGATACCCTCGTCTGCGACCTCGATGCGGTGGCCTCCCTCGAATTTGAAGGGCTTGGTGACTACTGCGATGGTGAGAGCGCCGGATTCCTTGGCGGTCTGCGCCACGACGGGAATGCCGCCGGTCCCGGTGCCGCCCCCCATTCCTGCGGCAACGAACACCATGTCCGCCCCTTCAACCACCTCTTGAATCGTTTGCTTGCTCTCCTCGGCAGCTTTGTAACCGACCCGGTGGTCTCCGCCCGCGCCGAGGCCGCGCGTCAGCTTCTCACCCAACTGGATCCTGGTCGGGGCCTCTGCCAGAGCCAATGCCTGCGCATCCGTGTTCATCGCGATGAACTCTACGCCGCGGATGCCCTCTCTAATCATGCGGTTGATTGCGTTCGTGCCACCGCCGCCGATGCCGATCGCCTTGATTCGGGCCGGGGCCGGTGTGTAAGTTGTCTTAGCCATTTCTTCCTCCTTGTCTTCGCTACTGGTCGACGTTCCGAACCTAACCCCGGAAGAGTTTCCGCAGCAGTTTGCCTAGGCCACCGAACATACCCGGCCGCTTGCCCTGCCACGCCGAAGGCTCGCGGCTTCGAGCCTGCCACAACACGAGCCCAAGGGTCGTTGCGTACGCAGAGTCGCGGAGGATGTCGGTGATGCCATAGACGCCACTGCCGAGCGGAGCACCTCTCCGTACCGGCATCTTGATCTGTTCCCTGCCCAACTCCACCAACCCTGCGAGGTTTGCCGTGCCGCCGGTCAGGACCAGACCGCACGGAGCGAGTCGCTGGTAGTCGGTGGTGGGCAGCTCGAGCAGGATCAGTTCGAACAGCTCTTCCATCCGGGAACGCACGATATCGCACAGCTCACGATAGGAGGCGGTATGGCCGTTCTCGATGCCCGTGAGTTCCTGCTCTTTTCCCACGTCCAGTCCGGGGGTCACGTTGCCGTAGGTCTTCTTCATGCGCTCTGCAACGTGGAAGGGAAGACCGAGTCCGATGGCGATGTCACTTGTTATCTGGTAGCCGGCCACCGGTATTATCGCGGTGTGATAGATATCTCCGTCCTTGAATACCGCGATGTCTGTGGTCCCGCCGCCGAGGTCGGCCATGATGATGCCGCTCTCGCGCTCCTGCGCCGTCAGAACAGCTTCGCCGCTGGCCAGCGGCTCCAGGACCAGGTCCTCAACCTGCACGCCGATGCTTCGGATGACCTTCACCAGGTTCTGTACCGACGATACCGAGGCGGTGATGATGTGCGTCTCGACATCAAGCCTGGTTCCGTGCATCCCCACCGGCTGCTTCACCCTCTCCTCGCCGTCAAGGGTGTAGTAGCGCGGAATCGCATGGAGCAGCTTCTTCCCCTCGGGCACGGCGACGTTCCTGGATGCGGCCAGCACTCTCTGCAGGTCGTCCGACCTGACGAGGCGATCGGCGCGCGGGATGGCCACAACTCCCTTGTTGTTGATACTGCTGATGTGGCGGCCCGTCACGCCCACGTACACGGAGTCGACCCTCATGCCGCTGATCTTCTGTGCCTCCTGGATGGAGGTGGCAATCGCGTCTTTCGCCTCGTCCATGTTGACGACGATGCCCTTGTGCAGTCCGTGGCTCGGGACAACGCCCACCCCCAGGACTTCGATGTCATCCTGGCTACGGACATTGGCCACAATCGTGGCTATCTTGGTGGTGCCTACATCTATAGCGGTAATAATCCCTTTGGCCATATTCACCTCCTAAAGATTGCGCCAGTCGCCGAGGCGCAGTCCGTGCCTACGCGAGACACTCAGCGACTCTGAGCCGCGCACTGCGGCTGCGGGGGTTGGAGCGAAGCTCCGTGGAAGTAGGTCGAATGACCTTCTTCGCAATGAGGGAGAAGGCGTGTTCCGCCGCCTCCGCACGCATGAACTGCTTCACGATGCGGTCTTCCAGGGAGTGGTAGCTGATGACCACAAGTCTTCCACCGGTGCGCAGAAGGCCTTTCGACTGGTCCAGTGCTACCTTGAGGTTTTCGAGTTCCCTGTTCACCGCGATGCGAAGAGCCATGAATGTGCGGGTGGCAGGATGGATTCTGCCACGCCTGCTGCCCAGGACCTGCTGCACAAGGTGCGCAAGTCGTAATGTGGACAGGATCGGTCTTTGTTCCACGATCCTGTGCGCGATTTGGCGGGAGTAGCGTTCTTCTCCGTACTCCCACAGTATGCGAGCCAACTCCTGCTCGCTGTAGTGATTGACTATGTCTGCCGCACTCGGCCCCGAAGTCGTGTCGAAGCGCATGTCCAGAGGCGCCTCGCGCTGGAAGCTGAAACCCCTCTCCGCAATGTCGAGTTGCATCGAAGACACTCCGAGATCGAACAGGATTCCATCGTTCGCAGCGAAGCCCTGCTCCCGGCACACCTGCCCCAACTCCGCGAAGTTCGACTGTGCCAGGACAACTGCGGACTTGAAGTCGCTGAGGAAGAGCGCCGCGGTTTCCAACGCTACGGGGTCGGCATCGATACCGAGAAGGCGGCCTTCGGGTTGGATTCTCTCCAGGATGGCGCGAGCGTGACCACCAGCCCCCAGCGTGCAATCAACGTACCGTCCGCCCGGATGAACGTTCAGTGCCTCCATAGCCTCATCCACCATCACGGGGACATGGGCCGTCGAGGGCAGTGCGTCGTTGCTCAACTGCCTCCCATGCCTTCCAGTATCTGCTCGGCCTGTTCCTCCGCTGCTGCCTTCTCTGCCTTCCACAGGTCTTCGTTCCACAACTCAACCGACTGGTTGACCCCCACAACCACCACAGACTCTCCGATCTCAGCGTGAAGGCGGAGAGGTAGAGGAAGCGCCATGCGCCCCTGCTTGTCGAACACCGCGGAGTAGGCCGTTCCGAATATGGCCCTGTTGAGCTTGCGTTGGCTGGCAGAAGTCACCGCCTTCGATGCCAGCTCGTCGGCAAGCCGTTTCCATTCTGCGAGAGGATAGACGCGGATGCATTTCTCAGGTGCCTTGGTGAGCACGACAGAGTCCCGCATGTCCCTGCGAAACTTCGGAGGAAGCGGGACGCGCCCCTTGTCATCTAATCTGTAGACATGTTCACCAAAGAACATCCGTTTCTTCCCCCGCGAGACAATTGTCTCCCTTTTTCCCCACTTTTCCCCACTAGCCTATTTAAGGCCTTCATATCCGGTTTGTCAAGTAGCCCCCTATCCATCGAAGGTCATGGGTATGCGACCGGCTCGCGAATTCATTTCCGCTCGTGTATGTGGTAGAATCTTCAGCTTGGTGGCACCTGTGATTCGAGGCCGTGATGCGCATAGATATCCTTTGCCTCTTTCCGGAGATGTTTGTGTCGCCCTTCAGCCACAGCATCGTGAAGAGAGCTGAGGGAAAGGGCCTCGTAGAAGTTGTCACGCACAACATCCGTGATTTCACCCACGATCGTCATGCGACCGTCGATGACTATCCATACGGGGGTGGAGCCGGGATGGTGCTCAAACCTGAGCCAGTCTTTGAGGGGGTTGAGCACGTTCGTGGTCTGACCGGAGTGGCGGATTCGCCTGTTGTCCTGTTGTCGCCTCGCGGGCGCCTCTTCACTGAGGCTGTTGCGGCGGAACTGGCGACCTCTGACCACTTGGTTTTGATATGCGGCCACTACGAGGGGGTTGATGAGCGGGTGTCCGAACATCTGGCGACGGATGAGTTGAGCATCGGTGACTACGTGCTCACCGGTGGCGAGTTGGCGGCGATGGTTGTGGTGGATGCGGTTGTGAGGCTCCTTCCGGGAGTGCTGGGCTCCGAGGAGTCGGCGGCGGATGAATCACATGCTGGCGGGCTGCTTGAGTACCCGCACTACACGCGCCCGGAGCAGTTTCGCGGGTGGGGTGTGCCCCCCGTGCTGTTGTCGGGGCATCACGGAGAAATCTCGGCCTGGAGACGCCGCCAGTCGATTATGGCGACCGCGGCGAGGCGACCGGACTTGTTGAGTAGAGTAACATTGAGTGACAAGGAGCGAACATGGATATCAGAGAGATAGTGAAGCCTAAGGTGAATGAGGGCATTCCGCAGTTTTCTCCAGGCGATACGGTGCGTGTTTCGGTGCGCGTGCGCGAAGGTGAGCGAGAGCGTGTGCAGCACTTTCAGGGTATGGTGATCCGGATTCGACGCGGCGTCGATGGTGGCCGTTTTACCGTGAGACGCGTTGCGTATGGCGTCGGCGTCGAGTACACCTTGCCGTATCAGTCACCTCTCATTGATGGCGTTGAGGTGATTCGGCGAGGCAAGGCCAGGCGCGCGAAGCTCTACTACATGAGAGACTTGAGCGCCAAGCGGGCGAGGCTCAAGGAGAAGCGCTCTCCGGCCGCGCAGGCGGAGAAGACCGAAGAATCCGGCGAATAGTCGTCGCCCCCGGAGGTTGATGCCGTACGCAGAGGTGGCGGTCGACGCCCCGGCGGGACGTTCCACCTACTCGTATGGCGTCCCGGACCGGGCCGATGTCAGTCCCGGTCAGCTCGTGTGGGTGCCGTTCGGTCCCCGGACGGTGCGAGGGGTGGTCGTTGCGGTCACCCCCGAGACCTCGCACGAGGCTACGCGGCCAATCGCTTCCATATCGCCGGATATCTTGCTGTCTCCACGGCAGCTTGCCATCGCTTCGTTCATCAGTTCGCGATACCTTTGTTCGCTCTTCCCGGCCCTCGCGTTGTTCCTTCCCCCGGGCGTCGAGCGGCAGCCTGAAGTCGTGTACGAGCTTGCTGAGTCGTATGGCGACTCAATGGCAGGGCTCAGCGGATTGGAGTCCGACCTTGTGCAACGCGTACGCGAACGGGGAACGTTGACGGCGGCGCGGCTGCGAAGCGGCGACGACCGCTCCGGCGTGCAACTGATGCTCGCGTCGCTCGTCGAGCGAGGAGTTCTCGTGAGGCGCGAGTTGCCGCACGAGCGCCGTGCCGGGCCTCGCAACGAGTTCATCGTCTCTCTCACAACGGATGCTCAGCACCTTATGGTTGAGCGTGTGGCGCTGGCCAAGGCGAGGGCGAGTCGCCAACTGCAACTGCTGGAGCATCTCATCTCGTGTGGCGGTTCCGCGTCCAGTGATGAGCTGAGAGACACCATCCATGCCACTCCCGCGACGATTCGAGCTCTGCAGTCGCGCGGTCTGATTCACCTCGAAGAAAGGCGAGTCTGGAGACAGACGCTCTCAACTCAGGTAGCGAGTTCGTCTCCTGTGCCGGTGCTCACCGCGGCTCAGACCGCGGCGCTTGGGCCGATCGTCGCGGCGCTCGACAGCGGTACATTCTCTGAGCATCTCGTCTTCGGTGTTACCGGCAGCGGCAAGACCGAGGTCTATCTGCGCGCCGCCGGTCATGCACTCGCCGCGGGCCGCCAGGCGACATGTCTTGTGCCGGAGATTGCCCTTGCCGCCCAGACGGTGGAGCGGTTCGTTTCTCGCTTTCCGGGGCGTGTGGCGCTCTTGCACAGCGGCCTCACCGCTGGACAGCAGTTCGATGAATGGGAACGGGTCAACCGTGGAAACGCGGACATCGTCGTCGGACCACGTAGCGCGCTTTTCGCGCCGCTGCACCGTCCCGGTCTCATCGTTCTGGACGAGGAACATGAGTGGACCTACAAGCAGGACGATGTGGCTCCTCGCTATCACGCGCGGGATGTGGCGCGGGAGATTGCACGCGCCACGGGCGCGGTGCTTCTCCTCGGCAGCGCAACGCCTGATGTTGGGACATTTCATCGGGCCGTGTCCGGGGAGACTCGGCTCCTGCCATTGCCCGACCGCATCGGCAGCACGGTCGGTCTCCCTCCCGTGGAGGTTGTTGACATGCGCGACGAACTGCGTAGCGGCAACTCCAGTCTGTTCAGCCGCGCACTGCAGTCCGCCATCGCCGAAACCCTGTCACGTCAGGAACAGGTGCTTCTCTTCCTCAATCGCCGCGGTACGGCCACGCTGGTTCAGTGTCGCCACTGCGGCCACGTCTTCTCGTGTCCCCGCTGCTCGGTGGCTCTTGCCCACCACGCGGTGCGGGACAGGCTCGTCTGTCATCGTTGTGGCTACGTTGCGAAGATTCCTGAGCTATGCCCCCGGTGCCGTAGCCGCAATATCCGTTTTCTTGGCATCGGGACACAGCGCGTCGCAGAGCAGGTGAAACAGTCCTTCCCCTCCGCCCGGGTCATCCGCTGGGATAGCGACGTGCCTGCCATCGAAAGGGGAGGCTCGGGGTTGCGGGACGCGGTACGGGGAGGGCACGTCGATGTCGTTGTGGGGACGCAGATGGTCGCGAAGGGGCACGATTTTCCCGGCGTCACCCTGGTGGGCGTCATCAGCGCCGATGTAGGACTGGGTGTACCCGACTACCGGTCGTCGGAAAGG
>Ga0351964_1025_pt1 | contig 34161 bp, 39 predicted proteins | sample TotcelT113001N15_FD_205807 | JGI IMG/M metagenome (GOLD analysis project Ga0351964, IMG submission 205807) | Enriched cells from coal bed in the Powder River Basin, Montana, United States - Total cells T11 rep3 HSBNCT.T11.300.1.N15 ... | reverse complement strand
CATAACAAAAGATATCCCGCAAAAAGCTCTTTTAGAATGGTTAATTTCAGCACTAGAGTATTATAATTGGACTGCCATGAGGCTGTTAGCCCGTCACTTAGATGTCATGCGCATTGTAGATACCCCCACTGAAAGCTATGGGATATTCCAAGAAGTTTGCGAGCTTTACTCAAAAGGCAAAGCTTGTGAAAAAATACCTGAGCTTGTACTAACGCTTACCGAGCTTGGTGCTCGTATCAATCAGATTAAATATATACATTATAAGCGACAGAGCCAATCGCCAGAAAATGCTCTTGATGTTCTGATGCGCTTTTTAGATTATTGGCTACAAAAAATAGATCTTTCTAGTTCTTCATGGGGACCAAAAAACAAGCTCTCATATGAACATTGGTACGATGTGTTTAGAGCATTTTTACTTTGTGGAGCCACAAGTCATCGTAAGATTGAAAGTCGTACTGAACTTATGCGCACTATCCTAAAAAACCAGATTAGAGAAAAACAGAACAAAGATGACCTTTGGCTTATGATGCTTGTCGGTTCAAAAGAAGAGATAAATTTATTCGCTGAAAAGCATGGTATTTCTGGTTTTTCTCAAGTTACAACTAGCCCCAATTATTATACCCCTCTTTATCTAGCAGCACTTCATGCATCAGTAGAAGTATTAGAACATCTTCTAAAAAGAAGCCTAAAAGCAACCATTAATCAAACATCACCTCTTAATGGGCAAGTACCTTTACATGCCGGTGTACAAAGAGAATCTCAAGAAATTGTAAAATTATTACTTAAGTACGGCGCATTAGCAAGCGTAAAACCGGATGTAAGTAATACACTTATAGAAAAAGCACATAGTTTAGCTGCTCAAAAACTTCATCCGCTTTCACCGCTTGAATATATGCAAGCCATACAAAAAGACACGAAAGAAAAATGGCCTTGGCTTAACAGCTGGGTGGATCCGATTCTCACCTCTCCAGAAGAGAGCATTTAAGCAATTTATTACTTTATTAACAACCTCATTAAAGAGCTAGTATGTTTTTTAGAACAAGCACTTCATTATTTATCTTTTTATTAACAACAGGTTTGCTCTATTCAGCAGAAATTCCACAAAGAAGTGCAGAAACAAGCCTATGTATGGCTGCTGCACGTGGTAATTTAGAAGACGTTAAGGCAGCACTTGCAGGTCAAGCAAATATACACACACAAACTAATATGGGCGAACAAGTAGCACATTTTGCAGCTGCTAGTGGAAGTATTCTAATAATGGACCTTCTTTTTAATTATGGAGCTAATATAAATGCTGTTACTCGCGGCTATGAAAACGTGACGCCTTTATATTTGGCTATAAAACATAAGCACGTTGCTCTTGTAGAGTGGTTACTCAACCACGGAGCACGTATTTTTGAGCAAGATTTTACTAATGCTACCGCTGATATTATTGATCTACTCAGTAAATATTACTTTGCGCCTTCCATAGAACTAAAAGCAAAACATGCTAGGCTGGGAAAAAGCGGAACTCATGAAGTTTTTGTACAAGCAGCAGCAATAAATGATGCTGCTACTCTAACATGGTTACAAAGCTTTGCTGAAATTTCACATAATACGCTTAACAGAGCTTTTTTAATAGCAGCTGTTCGTGGAAACTATCAAATAGTAGAACTTCTCCTAAAAAGCGATGCTCAAAGTAGTCAAAAGCTTAATTCTAACGTAATAGATTTGCACTAAAATATATTACAGGTTTGCTTAAAGGCGCTTCTTTGGCTTCCGCTCGAGAGATCACGATTTATACGAAAATAAAGGATGCACTCACACAAGCGGCAAATGGCGTTAGTAGAGCTGCTATCTCACCCGATCCAACAAACGAGAACTTAACCATAAGTACAATTGGCCAAAATTGCTTAACGCGCAGTACTGTGGCTTCTGAATTGATAGGCGTTTCGAAATTCTGGTAAAATCTCTAGAGCTTAAAAAAGCTATTTTATAAATAAATAACAAATAAAAAGGCGCTAGATTTTTTATATCCGACGCCTTCTTATTTGTTTAAGATATAAACTTACGCTATTGGTCGAGCTGGAGTAGTAGCAGTTGTTTCTGCTGGCACTACAGGCGTTGTTGCTGCAACTGCCGCTGCTTGTTCTGCCTCTCTAAGTTGCTGTGTAGCTATAGTAGGTTCTGGGCGAACCTCTTCTCTTGATCTCATATTTCTAAACAAGTAATACGCTAATAATCCAGCTAAAGCAAGACCAAGCGCGTACATAAGATACTTAAAAAGATCGTTATCGTCTTTACGACATGATCGATGAGCTCTTTCAGCTTCATGAATTAAACGGCTCTTTTCTTCTTCAGTCAATGACCGCCCCTCTCTTCTTTCAGCTGCATCTATAATTCTTTCACGTTCGGCGTGAGTAAGTTTTTTGTTATCACAAGTCATGATACTCTCCTGTTTAATAATTTTTAAATAATTATTCCCAAACTATACCTGTTATAGCTTGTAAATTCATAATAGCAATTATTAATACAAAACTTCAAGAGTTTTGCTTAAAATTCACGGCAATTAAGCTAAAAACCATATTTTTCACCTTAAAAACAGCTATTCTCTGGGTAAGTGTGCTAAAACTAAACGTAACATTTGGAGCACTTGCCGTGGGCTATAGAGCATAGGTCTTGAGGGACAATCAAGCCCGATATCTCTTTGAGCGTAGCTAATAATAATCTTTTGAAGCTCTTGAGACGTACAATTAGAATCACAGAGTAGACTTGCCAAAAATCGTACAAAATTCTATAAAATACTTATCTTCAAGCGTTGCTATCAGTAATTTGCCGTTTAAAGAGATATCAAAAGCTTTGCGCAGAATAAGTAACGTTTGCTCGTCACTTAGATTTTTAACTTGAAAAGCATTTTCAAGTCCCAAATCTTGCAGTGTTAAGCCTTTATTTAAATTACTTAGTTGCTGCACTTGAATGCTACAAGATAAAAATAGCAGAAACAATAAAATCTTCTTCGTACTCTAATCCGTCAAAAATAGAACTTAATTTTTTAGAAAAGAAATAACTTCTTGTATACTATACTAAATTTAGCCCACAAATCTTAACTTTCTTCTCACGAGACCTATCTATGTCAATAGTTATAGTAACACTATTTTTGAGCATACTTATAAGCTCAGTAGCACCTATTTACGCAGTATTATATCAAGATGAACAAGCCGAAACCACAAGCTTAGATGGAAGCGAAGCAGATATATATCTAGAAAACATAAAAGAACTCTTTAAGACAAGCGAAGAAACTTTTGTAAACCACACTAAACTGCAAAAACTCATAATAGATGCTTTAGAGCTAAAGACCATTATACTGATAGGCGCAACGGCTCAAGACATACCTAGAAGCTTAACTGTAGCAGTTCTACACAAAAAAATAGTTGATGCCAAGCTTACAGAAGAAGAATTAGAGCAACTTACCTTAATGATAGCGAGGCTTAAAGAACTGTATAAGCAGTTTGCAAAGCGCTCGTCTGAGGGTGAGTATAGAAGCTTATATTGCGCCGCGAAGTTAAAAGCGCTTGATAGTCTACTCAAAATTTTATTAGCACTTGTTATTGAACCTAGCGATGACGAAAACTTATTTGATTATGGTGCTAAACCTGAAATAAACACCTTGCCCGACTACTTACAAGAAGAGTATAAAGAGCTATTCTCAAATGCCAGCGAACTTTTACAATGTGCCGTTCAAGTAAACAGAGCACATCTAGTAGCACGCGCACTCAAGCGCTTTGCCTCTCTCGATTACACAAGTGAAGAATATGACAAAAAAACGGTTCTTGAAGTTGTTGATGATAAACAAATACAAAGCGCACGAATGCTTTTTGCTTACGCAACAAGAAGAAATAATTTAGCCAAAGATGCTTTAGAAAAAGCACTCACTCAGGCAGCCATAAAACGTAGCTTTCCGATGCTTGAACTTATTGCAGAGTATTACGATGTTTTTGAATCCCAGGTGCTTTATAGAATTTCTAGCCCGATTTTTCCGCCACTTAAACTGCGCAATAATGTAGATTTACTCGTTAATTTTATAAAATTAGGAATCGGTCTTGCCAACTATCCCCTTCATCACCGTGATAAAGGTCTCTTTGACCAAGAATTAACCACATTCTGCGAAAACAAGTGGTCAACTGAAGAGCGCCAGAAGTGGTATAACTTATTTAAAGTGCTTTTTTTGTATGGTGCTGGAGGCTCGCATCGCTATACTACATACTGGGAAAAAATGCATAATCTTATGCTCGAGTTTGATGATGATGTAAGATTAGTCGCTCTTACCGGAACTGTTAATGATGTAAAAAATTCTCTAGAAAAAAACAAGCTTACACATATACGAGAAGCTGATAAGCCTTTACCGTACGAAGGCGCGCTACCATGTCATACACTTTTATATCTTGCAGTGCTCAGAGCAAAACTTGAGGTAGTACAATACTTAGTAGCGGCAGGTCTTGAGGTCAATGAAGCATCACCTTACAATAATCAATATTCACTACATGCAGCTTTAGGACGTTATCCCTTTACGGAAACTGAAAAAGACCATACTAAAGAAATAATTGAACTCTTGCTTGAGCACGGAGCTCAACCGAACTTAAAGCCTACAAGCAAAAAGACTAATTCTATAAAAAGCAAAGCTTTAGAACAATCAAATACTACTAAACTCGCCTCTGGAATATGCTCGCTCTAGAAGAAAGTATGATGGGAGAATGGATGCGTTTATTAAACTCTTTGAGGCTCAGACAAGCACACAATAATTATTAAACAAAAAAAGCAGGAGTGTTACAGCGCACTCCCGCTTTTTTTAGATATTTTTACAAATTATATAATTCTAGAAATCGTAACGCAGACCAAATGTTATAGGGAAAGAAACTTCTGTACCCACATCTCCTTGGCTAAACCCAGTCAAAGTGCTCAGAGATGATTCTGGGAGAACAACATTCCTGTTTGGTCGTGCACCAGCAACAGCAACAACCTCAGCAGTAAACACAAACTTCAAGCTGCTCCACACACATGTATCAAAACCAAGTTGAGCACCACCACTTACTACCGTGTTTTTTAGATACATTCTTAAAGTGCTCGGAACCCTCACACCGTTTATAGTTTGAGTGGCATCAATCTCTTTATGGTTTCTCAAGCCTACTTTGAAGCCTACAAATGGTGCAAGTATATCGAACCATCTGTCACAAAAGAAACGGGTACCTATATAACCACCAATAGATTTATAAGGTGTTAATATTGAACGGATTAAACCAGTTTGCTCTTCAAACGTTAAGCTTTGCTCATAGTTTCGCCCGCTTGCATGGTAATAGTTAACCTCACCAAAAAGCTGTATATACTCTGTACACGCATAGCTTAACTCACCACCTACAAGCCAAGGTGTTTTATAGACATGATTAAACTTAGGAATATCAAACAAAGTTATAGGTCTTTCTAAGTTTGGACCAAACAAGTAAACCGGTCCTTGCTTAGTGTTATGAATGGGTACCACACCACCCTTTACTTGTATTCCCCATGATCCACAAACCAATGGCGCAGTAGCATCTTCGCAGCAAGCGTTTTCTTGCTGACAACATACTTCATCACCAAAATGGTATGCTTGTGCAAAACTTGTTATTACTAATAGACTCAGTAATGCTAGTGCTTTCTTTTTTATCATGCTTTCCTTTCTCCTTAAGATTATTCTTTGTTTATTAACTCTTTTAGTAGCGATTTACGTAATCTACACTTTTAAGAGCTTATTCATTTTTGTTAGCATATTTAGGTAATAATACTCTTTTAATACTTGAGCATCAATAGTTAACGTTAATACAATGGAACCAATGAAAGCTGTTTCAATTAATAAAAAATCTAAAGTGGTAGTAATTGGATCGGGTATTGCAGGACTTACAACCGCTTATCGCCTTCAACAAAAGGGAATTGACGTTGAAGTATATGAGGCTAAAAATAGAATAGGCGGAAGAATTTTCACTGCCAGGGCAGGAGGCAATATAGTAGAACTAGGCGGAGATGATATTTTAGATGGGGGTTTTGCTGAAAATATTTTAAGCCTAATTAATGAGCTTGAACTTGGAATCGTTAAAGATACGGTGCTTCTTAGCTCATATTATTTTAACGGTTTTCAGCTTTATTCAGTACCCGATCTTTTTGCAAAACTTACTTTTACTCCTGAGTCACTTAAAGAAAAGCTGCAGACTATTACACGAACAGCACAAAATATGAAAGAGGTGCTTGACGAGCTTTTCGGAGAAGAGAATAAGTTATTAAAAAACGTTCTACATTTTCGCTTAGCAGCGTATGAAGGATATCCGCTTGAAAATCTTTCCATATTATTTGTAGAAACACTTTACTACATGATTCTTGGGGGCATTTCTATTGCACGTGAAAACAAAGAACATGAAAAAAACAGAGAAAACCATGTTTTCTACACAAGTGTTAAAGGTGGAAATAGCCTTTTGACAGAAAAATTGGCTTCTTTGCTCAGTGGCAAGATATACACTCACATGCCCTTAGTTGCAATCTCTCAAGAAGAAGACAAGTATATACTCTCGTTTGAGGACGATCAAAAAATAATAGCTGACATACTCGTTATGGCTATACCCTGTCCTGCGTATCAAACTATAAAATTTGGCAATAATGTCATACCCGAAGAAACACTTACAGCAATTAAAAACATAGCCTATAGCGCAAATTCAAAAATACTAGTCCCTTTGACCGGTCCCTTCGAAAAAGGAAAACAGGTTATAGATGATCACATGCTCACTTTTTTCAATGCTGACCAAAACACACTTACGTTGTACTATACAGGAGATGCCAGCTTTTTCTCATCCGATACTATAACAACCGTTTATCAGAAAGAACAGCCTATTATTGCGCTAGGCTTTGAACCCAACTCACTTTCTCCCTATGCTCCTGTTCTTGCATATGACAAAGCTTTCGAGGAATACAAAGGTCCCGTAGGATACAGCTGGCCTAATGATATCTATACGGGTGGCTCTTATTCATATATCGCAGCAGGTCAGGAAAACTTGTTAACCCAGCTTCAAGAACAAGATGGTGAAACTATCAAAAGTCTTTTTGCTCCAATTAATAACCGATTATATTTTGCTGGGGAGCATACAGCACCCCTAGTAACACTACTCGGAACAATGGAAGGTGCGTGTCAATCAGGAGAAATAACAGCACGCTTGATAGAGAAACATTTAAGCATGATTTAATTAAATTAGTTTTTATTTAATGTATACTTAATAAAAAGCTATCTAATAAGAGCAAACAACCTATGTATACTTGGTTTTCATATTTTCTTAAAGGGCTTGTCTTTGGTTTTACAATGGCGGCTATTCCCGGCCCTATTTTTTTCTTAATTATACAACGCACCCTAACTAATGGACCCCTCGCGGGACTTTTCTGTGGCCTAGGTGCTGTAACTGCAGATACTGTATATGCTCTTGTCGCCGTTTTAGGTCTTTCATTCGTCATGCAGCTTCTTATCTCCTATCAAATGTGGCTTATGCTTGTTGGGGGACTATTTTTACTTTATCTAGGTGTTAGTACTTTTCGCCGCACAATAACGACAAGCACTCAGGTTCTGCAAGATAAAAACTTAGTAAGTCTGTGGCTGTCTACATTTTTACTTACTTTGACTAATCCAGTCACCATTATCTCATATTGCGTACTATTTGCCGGGTTGGGAATCGGTGCAGCTGATAACATGCTAATTTCAACCCTAACGCTTGTTTCAGGAGTTATAGTTGGCGCATTAAGTGTAGTAATTATGCTCATTAGCTTTTTAAGCTACTTTGGCAAAAACCTTTCCCCCTATGCTTTAAAGCTTATTAATAAAACTGCGGGTGTTTTATTAGTAGGTTTTGGCACAGCCGCTTGTGTTCGAAGCTTAAAAGCGCTGCTATAGTTATCCTCAAGTCTTTTATGCTTAATCTAACAGTTCTTTTTTCTATTTTTATAATAAGCTATTTTTTATAAAAACAAGCCAGTTTTTATTTACAGCCTGAATCTATTATGTTAAATTAAGCTAGTAAACTGGTTAATAAATAATAAATAAAGATTAATAGAGAGAGGCAAGCATTATGACTTTCAAACAATTACTTGCGTTCGCCTTAACTTTAAGCCCATTTTTCTGTTTGGCTTCACAGAATGCACATTTTAAGTTCATTCCCAATTTCGGGTGTACCGAACTTTACTATGACAAAAATCTCTGTAACACATTAAGGGCTAATTATGACACCCTTATTGAGAACAGGAGAATATCTAAAGAGAATACCAAAGCTCGCTCACAAGCAGCAGCTGATATGCTTGAAACTTCAACTGAAGGTAAAGCAGAATGCTGGGCGCATATGGCCGATTGCGCGAGAGAATGCGCAAGCAGAGATCCTCAACTCAGGCGCCTCTATGTAACCGAAGCTATAGTTAACCATCTTTCAAATGGCCCGTTATTTAACGCGACTAAGCCGTATTTGGCAAGCTTAGAACTTCTCCACGACAAGTCTGGAAGAACAGATCTTCATAATTATGTCATCCATAATACTGACTTATTACCACCACTCAAAGAGATCGCAAAAAACACTTTTTTAAATGCTCAAACAGAGATCTTAGGCATGACGCCACTACATTATGCTGTGATCTTAAACAAAGTTAATTTAGCACCTATTCTGACAGGTTGGGGTGCTGATGTTACTATAAGAACTAGTTTTCCTGATTGTGAAACTGCTGTCGACCTTGCACGACGCCTTAATCGCACAGAGATCCTAAAAGTCTTAAGATTCTTCGATGAAGGTTTTGCTTCTAACGCTTCAACTGGTTACTGCTGCAGAGCACTCGTTTTTGGTCGCTATCTTGCACATAAAGCATTAAGCATGCTTTCTACAGGTTCACAAGATCATAAACAACTTTAACGCTATAAACTCTCTAAATATTTTTGTTTATAATGCGAGAAAGCACTATACTCATCTGCTGTATAGTGCTTTCTTTTTTAAATAACTTAATAGCCCAATTAACTATGAAAAATAAGTTTTCTCACTTAGTTGATCTAACGCATACTATCCATGAAGACATTCCAACATGGTCTGGCGAGTCTGACTTTAGCATGCTTCTTACAAGCGATTATGACAAACTGTTTCGCACGCAAGAATTTTGCTGCGTCGGAGGTCTTGGCACGCACATGGACGCCCCCGCGCATATTATTAAAAAGGGCAAAGCTATTGCAGAGCTGCCACTTGAATCGCTTATTGCACCAGCCCATATTTTATATATAAATACTCAACAAGAAGCAGATTATGCTTTTACGATCCAAGATATTAAAAGCTATGAAGATAAGCACGGGGCTATCACCCCAAAAAGCCTAGTAATACTTTACTCAGGCTGGGGAGAGAAATGGGCAAATTCACAAGAGTACAGGAATCCTGATAAAAATAATATTTTACACTTTCCCCGTTTATCTGAAGAAGCTGCTCTATACCTGCTTGAAAAAGATATAGCTGGCATAGCGGTTGATACGCTTTCTCCTGATGGATCAGATTATAATTTTCCTGTGCACAAACTTCTTTTGGAGAAAAACAAAATTATTATCGAGAATCTAGTTTATAAAGCGGGGTTGCCAGAAATAGGTCCTACACTTATCTGCCTACCTTTAAAGCTGCAAGACGGTACTGAATCACCCGCTCGAGTAGTGCTCGCCTGGTAAATATCAGCGCAATTATAAAATAACAGTTGAACTATAGACAAATCTTTAAATTTCTGATAGAATAATTAGTTAAATATATAGTTTAACTAAAATTTACAGAAATTATCGAAGGTTTTCACGTGTTCTTGTCTAGAAAATGGCTTCAGAAAAGCCTCACACTTATTCCTATTAACTTTAATCTTCCTTGGTGGCAGCTTATTTCTAAGCAGAAAAGCCTAGTAGCGCTAATTTCTGTGCTCGTGATCATGGCTCACACATTTTGGAGCTTAAGTCCATTTTTAATAGGGCGTATGTTTGAGTCTGGCACTATTACTATGTGTATTGCTCTTTTTTCTCTCTGGATATTTATTGATTGCGCTCATGTCTTAGCACGTCAGCTTAATGCACGCTTTCAGCTTCAATGCATTCACAGTATCTATCAAAGCGCTCACCAGTATCTACTAACTATAGACCCACGCTATCATGTCCATCGTTCCAGCGGGGCTATTCTTGGCAAAATAGACCGAGCAGCGCGTGGATACGAAGAAATTCTCGACCAAGTTACATTTGAGTTTATTCCACTTTTGGTAGGCCTCGTTGCTATGATTGGAGCTTTAAGCCAATTTTCGATTCTTTTGGCTGGGACAATTAGCTTCTTTTTTGTGCTTATGATTGTGCTAGGGTATTATTTTGCCCGTTATGCATGCCAGCCCTGGGAAAAGAGCTTTATTGCTACTGACGATGCTTTCCGCTCTGCAGCAGTAGAGAATTTAGCGCAGGTACAGTTGGTACGTGCGACATTTGCAAGTGACTATATGAGTCACAAATTAGAAAAAAGAATAGAAGACAATATGCGCTCAGAAGGCAATGTATGGCTTTCATATACAACTACCTCTTTTATACTCAACATAATATACTTAATCGCGATGTTTTCGCTCTTGCTTGTATTGGTATACCAAGTAAATCATGGGATTACGTCACTTGCTTCTGCGGTAGGTCTCGCCATTGCGTATATCAACAGCACTAAAGCATTAGTAGGTATCGCCAAACCATTCAGACGTTATATGCGAGGCTGGGTAGCAGTCAAAGATTTGTTCGAATTTATGCCCCAATTTGGCAAAGAGGGATATCCTGTGCTGGGAGACTCGACGCAATTAGTGGTAAAACCGGATGTACTAAGCATACAAGCACACGCTATTTCATTTGATTATGAAACTGCGCAGCTTTTTAATAATCATACGTTTTCGCTCAGCTGCTCAAGCACACAAGCTCATAAACTATACGGTATTATTGGGCCATCAGGTAGTGGCAAAACAACTTTGCTGTCTATTTTAGGTGGTCAGTTAAAACCCATTAGTGGTACGGTAACGATTAATAATATTGATATTTACGCGGTTACTGATGCCATGCGCCGACAACTTATAGCGCTTCAAGGCCAAGTTGCCACCAACGTACAGGGTACAGTCAAGTACAACTTGCTTTTTGGGCTGCCTGAACACCATGGGTATACCGACGAATATTTATTAACTGTGTTGGAGCGTGTAGGCTTACTTACTATATTGGCAGGACATAAAGGACTTGATACGATGCTTGGCGAATCAGGGCTTAATCTATCAGGCGGACAGCGCCAACGATTAAATTTTGCAGGGTTATACTTGCGTACGCTGTATTATAAGCCAATATTAGTATTAATTGATGAGCCTACAAGCAGCTTAGATGAGATAAGCGAAGCTGCTATCACGCATATGATTGAAGAACTTGCAGAGACATCTATAACGCTTGTTATCGCCCATAGGCTTAAAACGCTTGAGAAAGCAGTAGGACTCATTGATCTTTCGCTTATCAGCAAAGAGAAAGATATTGTTATTTACGCGCCTGAGCAGCTTAAAAATCACTCTGCTTATTACAATAAACTTGTACAGGGAGCGCTCAAACTTGATAGCTAAAACTATAAGCTTTCTTATACTAGCAATAGCTTTTATAGCAAGCACTATCACTTATGCTCAAACACGTTTAACACTTACTCGCGAAGATGGCTCAGAGCTTGTTTATTATATTTCGCTGCCTAAAAATCAAGAGCACCAAGAAAGCTACTGTATTATGGTTCTCAGCGAAGGGTCATACAACAGCCACGAAACCAAAAGCATTTTAAGGTTACACAATTGGGTATTGCCCTACTTTGAGTATTTGCCCATTGCCCTTGTATCTCTTGAAAAATACGGAATTGACGGTCAACAAATTGATATACGGCTCTTTCATGAGCATAATACCCGCTTGCAGCGCATTCAAGATCATGAGCTGGTTGTTCAAGCGCTAGAAAAAAATAGTTTCCCTGGTTGGAACAAGAAGTTCGTTTTTATGGGTGGCTCTGAGGGCGGCTATATAAGCACCGCGCTTGCCATCGAACATACATTTTCTACACAAGCACTTATTATTTTAGCAGGCTTAGGAGCCTGGAGCTCCCACGATGAAATCTGGGGTTTTTTACAACATATGTACGCTCAAGATGTAGTGGGCACATCAATTTTAGCCCTATTTAACGATGACTATGAGCTATTTTCGCGCACGTTATTTGATAAGAAAATTCAAGAAATTTTAAATGCGCCAACAGCAGAAAAATTTTGGTTTGGACAAACCTATAAATATTGGGCTGATGCATTCTCACGCGATCGCGAGTTTAATCTACATGCTTTTTATGATCTTAAAATTCCCGTATTACTTGTAACAGGATCTAAAGACCCCATGATAGAATCATGTGATGCTTTAGTAGAAGAAGCTACAATATATAATACGCCAATAACCTACTGGCGCATTGATGACATGTCGCACAATATTAAAAAAGAAAAACCTGAACTATTTACTGAGGCTGCAGCATGGCTACAGCCTCATTTAAAATAAACTTACATAACAAAAATTATTTAAGTAAAATTATTTCTTTTTGGCGCCCTTAGCTTTACGAAGCATTGGCAAGCCAGTACGTTCGTTTTCTATTACTTCGTAGCCTTCTGGTAATTCATTAAGAGCTCCTTTACCAGCTTCGCCAGCAAAGTAGAAAATCACTTGCTTGCGACCACCTTTAAGCTCTACTTCTTTTGAATGCAAGTGATAAAGTTTGCCACTTTTTTTAGATTTAACTGAATAAGCCATAAGTACATCTCCCTTTATTTTTTACTTTCTTTATTCTCTTCTTGCTTCTTTTCCTGTGTTTTGTCCTGTGTTTTACATCTGTTTTCAAATTCGTCTTTATCCCATTGCTTGCAGTAGCAATAATGCCCATGTGGATCATCTGGTACAAATACAGGCTCATCTTCTTCTTTCTTTTTATCTCGTGGTCCACATTCACGAGAACAGTAACACGTACAGGAATTATTCAAATCACGGCACGGATTCTCGGTAGGACAAAGAGCAGGTTTCTGATCTTTTGCTTGAGCAGCAGCACAAGAAAGCCCCGCTACGAGCGCTATAAACAAATAGTATTTTAATGGCATGGAAAATACCTCTATCATTATTTTTTATATTTTATTATATATTTCTAATATAAAACATAACAAGCCAACAGAGTAAAAAGCAATACTTTATGCTTAAAATAAGCCATTTTTAAGAAAAAACACTTTAAATAAGCTATTTTTCAAGAAATCATTTAGCTTTTTTGCTTAATAAAAGCTTTTCGCAACTCTATTTTTGCTTGCTCAAGCCGAGCTTTATCTTTGCTAGTTAAATTCTTGCCTGCTCTATTAATATAAAAATTAAGCATGGACATAGCCGATTGAAATTTAGTGCCCTTTGTACGAGTGCTAGCATACACAGCTTCTTTAAGCCCTTGAGCAATCTCTTTCGAAGGGCGAGTAAATAGTCCAGAGGGTAAGTCCATAGCATTAGACGTCTCTTGCACGTGCTTAACCCACCCCTTTTTAAGCCTTTTAGCCATTTTTCACCCATCTACTGCTTATTTTTACAATCCATAAGTTCTTTAATACATTAAAATTGATCATATAACAGCATGCTCTTATAAATACTATGTTTTTATGTTTACTAATTTTCTTACAAAAAACTAAATGTTTTAAAGCAAAGCACATTAATGCAGAAACTAAGAATTCTGCGCAGGTATATAAATACCGAGAATAGCAATAGTTTATGGTGGTATTCACCAATCGAGAAGTTTAACTATCTTAAAGTGACGCGCAAAACGCGCGCATAAAATAAGGCAGGTATTTACCCTGCCTTATTTATTAGAGCAATAAATTAAAAATTACTGAAATAAAGCAAAAATTTGCGTAAAGAACCACGTACCTTTACTATTTTGATATACACCAATACCGCATCTATTATAGTTGCCTAATAAATTAGCACGGTGGCCTGGGGAATTTATCCAAGCATTTACAGCTATGCGAGCTAGATCGCCACTAATAGTTCCCATAAATACGTTTTCTCCTGCAGCAAGCGCTGGTTGAGGAAAATTGGCTACTCGTCGTTGAAAGCCTTGATGGCCAAACGGAACAACCCCATCTCCCATGCGCTTAGAATGACGGTATGCCAAATCCGCTATATCCTGGTTCCAGAGCAATGCGCGTCTTCCATTTTGAGCACGAAACTGGTTAGTATATTGTAATGCGCGCTTACCAATAGTATTCGATTGCGCAGGGGCGGCATTAAGACTTAGATTTAAAAAACTACACAAAAAAAATTGTACGCTAAAAGCTGCTAATATTTTTTTCATAGTATAACTCCCTAATTAATTAGCCCAAGAAGTTGTGTTACAAACCAAATGCCAAGTGAGTTTTTATAAAGACCAACACCAGCGATATTAAAGTTGCCTAATAAATTTTTTCTGTGCTCTGATGAGTTAATCCAAGAATCAACTATAGTTTTTGCTATATCACCGGTAATACTACCCATAAATATATTTTCTGCAGCCGCTAGTGCAGGCGAGGGGAAATTTCTTACTCGGTTATCAAAACCTGCATGACCAAAAGGCACGCCATTAAGCCCCATATTAACCGAATGACCACGCGATAAATTTGTAAGCCTCCTATCCCATGTCAAAGGCTTTTTGCCTTTCTTTGCGCGAAAATTATTTGCAAACTCTACAATTCTTTTACTTAAAGCAAACAATGGTTTAAAATTAGGTAAATCATACTGCGTAGAACTTGTTCGTATATCACTTGTAGCTTGAATAGTAAAGCTGCACGCGAGCAACCATGCATAGCAACTTACTATATTTCTTATGCTTCTTTTCATCACACAACTCCCTTTTTATAAACATCACAATGCTTTAGATATTTACCAAAATTTCCCCTTATGCTTCAATAATTATTAGATTTTAAAATTATCACACCAATATTCGAGCGATAGTAGTTATGCGTATTATGATTTTTGGCAGATCAGGCAGCGGCAAATCAACATTTTCGCTTAAGCTTTCAGAAAAACTTAAGCTTCCGCTTTATCATCTAGATAGATATTTTTACACGAGAAACTGGACAGAGAGAAACTACCAAGAATTTCTTGCTCTCCACGCAGAGCTTATCAAGCAAGATAGATGGATAATAGATGGAAATATAATCAAATCTTACGAGACACGCTATAAACAAGCAGATATCGCTCTGTACTTTTGTTACCCACGCTACAAAGCTTTCTGGCGCATACTCAAGCGCAGGTTTTGGGCTCATAAAGACCCACGCATTAACGATCGGGCTGAGGGGTGCCCGGAAATAATTCAGTGGCGTCTCATAAAGTATATCTGGAACTATGAAAATCGGGTTAAAGAGCAGGTTGCTGAACTACACAAAAAATATCCGCACGTAAAACTATATACTATACGAAGTGATAAAGAACTTCAGCATGTATCACGAGAAATAGTAAAGCAAGCCCTCGAGCATGATGCTCAAGGGCTATAAATAAATAAGTAATAAAACTAATTATTAACGTACCAACGGTATGCTTTGTCGCCACTTAAAAGTATTAGTTGGATCATGAGCTCTTTTGATACGAATAAGCCTATCCACGTTATTGCCGTAATATGCTCTTAAATATTTTTTGCCAAGCTCATAATCAACTAAGTTGGCGTATGAGTAAGGAGAGCAATAAGGTTCTACCGTATCGTAAAATCTATTAATAGCTGCAAGAGCTTCTTCGCTTTGGTTTTGATGATTCCAGTAAACAAACTGGAAAAACCAAGCGAACGCGCTGCGCGGATGATACGACGTGTCCTTTTGAGCAATTTTACCACCGCCTGCGCCTATTTCTAAATACACAAGAACTTTCTCTTTGCTTTTCTTAAGACGCTCAAAAAAGTTTACAATAGTTCTTACACCAGGACGCGCTAAGGGCTTCAGTAAAAACTTAGAGCGTGCTTTCGAAAATGGCTGGGTATATCTACTTGATAGGCGGCGAGCACTTTCTATATATCGTTCCTGCGTAAGTGTAACGCGCGGCTTAAGTTTTTTAAACGCCGGTATCCATTCAGTAAATGGCTGGCTACCCACTTTTAAAGCAGCAACTGAGATTGTTGGGTTTCCATCTAAACACTTGAGGTGTACTTCTGTATTAATAGTATCTTTTAACGTAGGAACCCATGCCTGCCACGCTTGAAAAATCTCAAATACAGTTTCAGGATTCCATGGCCAATTAAGTTCTAACAAACTTACACGTGGTACATAGTGCATTTTAAAGGTAAAATTAAGAACAATCCCATACGAGCCACCGCCCGCTCCGCAGAGCGCCCAAAAAAGGTGGGGATTTTTTTGAGGCGTGATTTTTACAACCTGTGCGTTCGCATTCACAAAGGTAATGCTCTTAATTGAGTCACAGGTCAAACCAAACGTGCGTGATAATATTCCTAAGCCACCTCCAAGCGTTAATCCTGCAACTCCAACTGAAGGACATGTACCTGTTGGTATTGCATAGTTTAGTGCACCTAATGACTGAATGACTTGACCAAGTCGGCATCCCGCACCAATAACTACTTCTTGTTTGGCAAGATCTGGCGCTATTTTATTAAAGTTTCGTAAATCTATAACATACTCAGAAGACAATGAGCCAGGACCATAACAATGGCCTCCCGAGCGTAACGAAAAATCTAATTTTAGCCTACGTAGTATTTTTAAAACATGGGCAACTTCTTGAGCTGTACGTGGCGTAATAATAGCATGGGGAAAATATTAAAACGCTTATTGTAATTAAATCGAGCAGTATTATAATCATCACAATTCGTATATATAACATAAGGCAAGTTTTTAAGCTCTGGGGGTATCTCATGAAGCAACTTACACATGTTCTGATTTGGGTATGTCTGCTCAAAGACATTAGCTGTACACTTAAGCGGACATGCATATTTGCTCAATAAATCCTGCACTCCGCTTATCATAGACAAGCTAATTAGCCAAGCCAATGGCGAGAATAAACGATACCAACTCATAGAAATATCCTTACTGTTAATTTTCTTATTAAGAGAAAGTTTCTCTATTGCAATAACAAAAAAGATGATGTTCTGAAAACAAATTTATAAGCGTATTTCTAAAAATCCTAATATGAAACTTAAAAAATAATTTGATTTTTTTTGTTTTTAATTTAATTTGAAAGAGAGCAGGCAAGTGTTTGCTCCACAAACAACTCTCCAAGAAACACTAATTTTCAGGAGGAATTTCTATGAAATTGAATTACTTAACCCAAGCTCTTATAGTAGCTGTTGCTCTTCTTGGCGTTGTACCAGTACAAGCCAAACCGGAGATTTATGTGACTGAAAACAATAGTAATCCTATTGAATACGTGAACACAACTTCACCGCATGAGTGCGATGGATACGAAGTTGTTGAGCAAGTATACATTCCACGTAAAACATATCGCAACAACAAAAGGCAGACTCATAGAAGATACTATGTAGAAGAGTGCAATCAGGTAACGATGGGCGATGCAGCAAACGCGGTTGTCTATACGGCAGGTGTGGGAACGCTCGCTTACCTTACCGTTGGTCTTATTTCAAAAGTATTTTTCGGTGTTTCTACCGCTTTAAGCTTACTCTAAATTAATAGTTTCTAATTAATACTATTTAGTTAGCTTATTAGAGCGTCAGGTCGCTAAGACTTGACGCTCTATTTCTTGAGATATTTTTTGTTTTTTATCTTATCAGGCAGCAAGCTTTCATCCGTGTACATCTTGTAGCCTTTACTATATCCCAAATCTTTCATAAGTTTAGTGGGAGCGTTTCTAATAGTAAGCGGTATTGGCAGATTACCATAGCGCGTAACATCATCAACCGCTTCAAAGTAAGCATTATACGAATCTCTATTTTTAGGCGCAAGTGCTAAATAACACACCCCATGCGCTAAGTTTATCGCACACTCGGGGTATCCAATTATTTCAACTGCCCTAAAAGTCGCGTTAGCTATAGCAAGTGCGTTACTGTCAGCAAGTCCGATATCTTCTGAAGCAAAAATGACCATCCGGCGTGCTATGAATTTGGGATCTTCACCAGCTTCTACCATGCGGGCAAGATAATAAAGCGCTCCATCCGGATTAGACGCTCGCATCGATTTAATAAAAGCAGAAATAGTATTATAATGCTCTTCAGCTGTTTTGTCATAACGCAAAGAACTTTTCTGAAGAGAACTTTGTAAACTTTCTATAGTAATCTCTTTATAGAGCTGTGCAGTGTTTTCAAGCATCGATAACAGCTGCCTGGCGTCCCCATGAGAAACGGCAATAAGCCATTCTTTGGCGTCTTCATCTACCGCAAAACCAGATCGCTTAATAATTTCATGTAGCTCTTCGTGTGAAAGCTCGTGCAATACAAATACTTGAGAACGAGAAAGCAAAGCCGGAATCACCTCAAAGCTGGGATTTTCTGTTGTAGCTCCAATTAATACAAGCTTTCCTGATTCAACATAGGGCAAAAGAAAATCTTGCTGTGCTTTATTAAAACGATGGATCTCATCTATAAACAAAATTTTAGTAGAAGAGCCCTCTTTTTTCTCGATAATTTTTCTAATATCTTCCTTGCCCGCTGACACTGCTGAAACCTCATAATAATCAAGACCTAACGCTTGAGCATAAATGCGTGCAAGCGTAGTTTTGCCCACCCCTGGCGGTCCCCACAGAATAAAACTAAACAAATGTTTTTTCTCTATGGCCGCACGTAAAGGTTTGCCTGGCCCTACTAAATGCTTTTGACCAACAAACTCATCAAGATTCTGTGGCCGTAGTTTTGAGGCTAATGGTTCCATGCTTTTCTTATTCTTTAGGGCTTAGCTGATGCATTATCGTGACGAATCGGCGCTTGAGTATCAGGCGGATTTGGCAGCACTACCGGCTTTTCTTTCTTATACACCGAAAATTTAGTCATACCATCAGATTTTACTACGGGTTTTACGGGCGAGGGGATTCCGCTATTGGTATCGTTTGCTGACTCAAAACGATCGCCTCCTTCATACACGATATAACCATAATAAATTTCAGGATCTTCGCTTGTTGGCTGCGTATAGACAACTTCTATGTCATCAGCAGGAGCTAGATGTATAGGACGCATTGCGGACGCGTCAAGTGCCGCTTCTTGACTATTGGTCGGTTCTACATCAAATGTAAGCTTCCACATCTGGCACGTTGCCGTATCACTACAGTTATCATATACCGTTGGTGTTGATGCCGCCCAAGTAATAGCATTCGGTTTAATAAGAGGTGGATAATCATCATAAGAAGATGTCTTGTCTGCTATTTTCTTAAGCGAAGCATTACGCACGTGCGCAGGCCCAACCTTTAAACTTTGCCCAGTAGTAGGATGCTTAAAAATAGTCTCTTTTAGATTGTTTTTAAGGTATACGTAATGAGCAGAATATAAAAATGGGCAACTGAGTGCTAGAGATATATATCCCACAAGAAGAGATAATTTCTTGATAATCATAAGCTGTACCTCTTGCTTTAATTTTTAATTAATTGTCACACAAGCTATCTTACAATACGCGCACAATAAAATTTGCCATCTTCATCTTTTTTGTAAACGCCCCTGGAATAATCAGAACCTGGAGGGACACACGCATCTCCCTCAATTATGCACGTAAGATCAGCACTACATACACCCTGAACCGTTTCACCAAAAGGGCATGCTTGCGCAAAGCCACAACTTAATTCTCTTAAGCATTGTTGACCGGGACGTATGCATTCGCTCTTTACTCGTGTGCAATAACCACTCAAAGCAAACAGGCAAAGAAGAAAAACAATTACTTTCATAGCACACCTATTTATATATTTTAGTTTAAAACTTATGATATACGTGCTTTTTCCATTGGCAATGTGCATACCAATTGAGCATTACCAGCTGCATCAAGAGCACCAGCAGTACATATACCATCTAAGCTGATAGGGGATAAACCTTCTGCCGTTCCGCCAATTATTCTTCCCTCATCATCTTTAATCACGCTCCCTATTGTTATTACTTTTCGACAGGAGTCATTAAGCTTTTTACCTTGACAGGCAACAACTGCAGGATTTTGCTGGATTGCAACTGTCTCTGTGCTGGCTGGTTTTGCTGGTGATCTTGTTGGTATCTGTGGCTTTGTTTGCTGCGCTCCTGTTGGTGCTACACATTTAAGCCCCGTGTCTCCACCCACTTCATCAACCGGATCGATTGTGCACTCACCGCTTACGGGTTGTGGCGCACGAGCTGGGGTCGCTATAGTAACTGCTGAAGTTATACCTACAATAGATTTATCTTGCGGATCCGTTATCAAGCTACTAGGTGGCGCCTGCGTATTTGCTTGAGTTTCTGGAGAAAAGCTGCACGCTTCACGCATATTTTTACCTGTACAAGCTGTATATGCTGGATTCGGTTGAGCACTGCTCTCTTTAAGCTTTGGCTTAAATTCACTAATAACACCACCCGTTAGAGCCACCAGACCGCTCACTTTCAAAACAGCAAGCACGATTACTTTACTTCCAATATTTTTTTTGTTGCACTTCATGTTTTGCTCTTTCTCTTTATTCTTTTATATCACTCTTAAGTCATTACTCTCTTATTTGTTATTACTTTTCAGCTGTGCTGAGTATTTATTTCTCAGCACAGCTTATTTTATTACTAATTAAGCACCGGTCGCTTGTGTACCTGATGTAGGTATTTGCAATCCTGGTTCTTGTGGCAAGCCTCTTGGAACGCCTGCTTGGCTTGGGCTGCCTTCAGACAATAATGCAGGAGCAGTTGTTGCTGAACTTGCTGACGCTGCACCAGCGATATCTGCTAATGGACTTGTAACAGCTGGTGTTGTTGTTGCATCTGCACTTGCTACGCTCTGTGATCCACTTGCTGAGAATACTTGTGGCTGGCACTTAAGACCTGTGATCTGTTTGCCTCCCATAATTGATCTTGGAGCAACTTGACATGTACCTTGCATCATTACCATAGTCATAGGACTTGGTTGTAAAGCACATGAAGCACCTGCTTGTTTGCCTCTACAAGCATCAAAAGCAGCAAAAGCAGATTTAATCGAGCCTGCTATGCCGCCTTGAGCAGGGACTGCAGTAGACGCAGCAGCAGCTGGTGCATTTGCTGGAGCTTCTGATGCGGAACTTGTATCAGTAACATCCCCTTGTGAACCTGCAGCTGGTGCGCTTGTAGTATCAGATGTGGAAGTAGCTGTGCCTGCCGCTGGTTTGCTAAGTGGTATTCTTCTTGGTTCACATTTAAGAACAGATGCTTTTACGTCACCTATATCAGCTGCACCAACTTGACAAGAACCTTGCATTATAACCATAGCCATAGGATTCGGTTGCAACGTACACATATCGCCTTCTTGCTTATGCACACATGCTGAGATTGCAGGATATTTACCTTTAGCTGCACTTACGGGAGCAGTTTTTGGTATTACCAATCCGGCTGCTGAGTTTACTAACACGCCGATTGCTAGAACAAGCACGCTATACAGTAATTTTTTCATAACTTTCCTTTTTTTATTAATTATCCACTATTTATTTGTTATATATTTCTGCTGGAGGATTTACTTTAACAGTTGTGCCGGATGCATCAGATTTTATAACTTTTGGCGCACCAACTTCAGTTCCTGAAACAGGTGTCTTCTTTGGCTGGCATGTTAGTACTGACGCCTGAATACCTTCTTCTTCGAAGTCTACTTTGCCTAGTATGCATGCACCTTGTAATGCAATCATAGCCGCATAACGGCCATCTTTACTTATAGGGCTGGTAAAGCAGCTATCACCACCTTTTTTGCCAGCACAAGCACTAATAGCAGACTGTAAGTCTTTAGCTTTTCCAATAACAGCAGTACTGTCTACTGCAGCTGAGCTTAAGGCTGGCGTTAAAAACGCTAGGCTGAGTAAGCTGTAATATAGTTTTTTCATAATTTCTCCTTTTTTTAGAGTTGTTGTTTGGTTGATAATAAAATTTCAAAATATTTATCTAATATATTTGCATTAAACTTATCTAAATAAATTTAACTACAAACTTAGCTTTTTAGAGCTTTTAACTGCGCGTTTAACACGTTATACAAATTAATATAATCTTGATTTCCCGAAGCTTCTAACTGAATACCGTATTGCTGCAAGAACTCTTTTATATATCCTGCAAGTATGCTATCGCTTGTATCGGCCTGAATAGCACCCTCTAGAGCATTTATCGCGTCAGGCAGTGCCATTCCCGCAAATGGGCTACTTGATGAGCTAGACGAACCTATAGAGCTAGTTGAAGTAGTTGTCGATGAAGCTTGCGCTTGTGGCGCTGGAATTACAGGGAATTTGGTAACGCCATCTTGTTGCAAGAATGGTTGTGGGCTTGAAGCATCGCCCGTATTCGTTCCATTAGGACCTTCAAAACGGTCGCCTTCGCTATATACTATATAACCATAATACGTATTAGGATCACTTGTTGTTGGCTGGATATACACAACTTCAATATCATCTGACTGCTGCAAGAGCACAGGGCGCATAACCGAGCTGCTTAGCTGCTGCTCACGGCTATTCGATGGCTGTACGTTAAGCGTTAAATTCCATGTATCAGAATCACTTGAGTAGCCATAACTTGTTTTGCCTGGATCTATAGTTGAATCATACTGGTCTGAATCGGGCGGATTTCCGTTGCTGTCAACAATTTGCGCTTGCTTAATAGTAGCAGGCCCTACTTGTTGCGAAGCACCATTAACCACTATAGTAGTAGGCACTAAACTGTTTTTAAGATAGATATAGTGATAAGCATGTACCGTTGATGATAGCGCGCCTATCAATAAACCTAAAATTATAATCTTTTTCATCTACTTTCTCCTATTTTAGCTATTTAATAATTAGTTTTTACTTTCTTTTTTAAACCTATGATTGTGGGGCCGTTGTACATGATAAGATTTGTGCAGCAGAAATTCCCCCCACAAGCGGCTGTGCACAATCGTTATTGGCAAAAACTACCCCGCTTGGTGGCGGCTGATTTGTTTGACCGTTTACGGTACAAACACAATTGGCAGTAGGTGCTAATGTTGCCGGTGCGGTAGCACTTGAACTTGCTGCTTGTTGTGTCGCAGCTGAAATAGCTGACAAATCCAGTCCTGAAGACGAAGCAGTAGTTGTTGTAGTTGAGCTTGGAACGGGACCAGTCGTACTAGCAGCCTTCTGAACCGCTGCCGCTACGAGTGATCGAGCGCTTGAACTTGATGAGCTTGAACTCGAACTTGAGCTTGATTTATCATCTTTACTATCCTTACTCGATTTATCACTATCTTTACTCGATTTAGAATCTTTATCTTTATCATGAGCATTAAGCGCGCTGTAACCAGCGCCACTGAGTGCTATAAAGAGCGCATAAAGCATATATTTTTTCATAACTACTCCCTTTTTATTTTATTTATTATCTATCACCTTCAGTTATGGGTACACCGTGCCGTGGTTCACACACCAGGTGCTCGTTGCAGGTACCTGCAGTCACATAAAAATAGAGGGGACAGGGATAGGCCGTACATTCAGGCCAAATACAGGATTGGCCTACAGTCTTGCAGTGTGGAATCGGTCCACAAACGCCATCTTTATTATAAACTCCCTTTTCTCCTCGTACACTAGTACATGATCTTCCCGGCTTGCCCTTATTCTTAGCTTTATTTTTAGTGTTTTGTGCAACCAGCGGTTGTTCGGCCGCATGCATCAGCGCTAGAATGGGTAGCACAAGAAGAGCAGCTGCAAAAACTGAATATTTTATGCAATTATAAATAAGCATTACTTTTCTCTTGTTTTAACATTTTTTTACTATTCGTATTTTTAGAATAGCAACTTGCTTAAGAGAAAAGCAATACTTTACCCCTGGAAAGAATAAATAAATTATAATTTTCTTTTAAATGAGCGCTCAATCTCAAAAAGACGCAGGGTCCAAGAGGTAGGCCTGCCATGAGGGCAACTAAAACGCATAGGAGTTTTATGAAGAGTGGTTACGAGCTCGTGCATATGCTCATGGGTCAGCACGTCACCAGCTTTTACTGCGGCCTTACATGCCATTTGTGCCCGAACCGCATGATGGAGGGCTTTTTCAAACAGACTATTATCTGGCTCTACACAATCTTGTATTTCTGCCAATAGCTGCTTAATAGTATCAGTCAAATCTTTGTGCTTAATCATGACTGGAGCAGTTTTAAGAGCATACTGTCCTGGGCCTACGGGCTCTAACGCAATACCATAAGCGAGAAATAAATTAGCATGTTGCTCTATAAGCTCGATCTCCTGCTTAGTTACAGAAATAATAACGGGTGCTATAAGCGTAGAGACTGCTACTTCATGAAATCGCGAAGCGAATTGCTCGTATAGAATGCGCTCGTGGGCTGCATGTTGATCTATAAGCACCAGACCTTCTTGGTTTTCAATAAGTATATAGGTATTTTTATAGTTACCAATAAGCTTATATGCCTGGGTCTCACTTGCTATATTTTCAGCAGTTTTTAGAGAGCTTTCCTGATCAATCTCTTCTAGTGGCATTTGCTTGAGGGGTGCCTCAAAAGCTTGAGTTTCAGAAGTTTTTTGTAAGTCAGTTGGCTCTGGTAACGGCTCTAAAGCAAAAACTTTCTCAAGCACAGCAGAGAAATGAGCTACAGAATGCTTATCAGGCATTTCAGCGGAATTTAAGCGTGAAGTGAACGGCTCTGAGAGGGATGGTGCTTTATAAGCGGCTTGAAAAGCAGTATTTTTTACCAAATCAAGATTATTAGGGGCATAAGCTACTTGATTAGTAAGTAGTTGGTTATTAGTAAGTTGCGTAGACGTGGTCGTGTGAGTCTCAAGAGTTTTGCGCACCATTTGTTCAAGAGCTTGCTCAATCGCTCTTTGGTGCAAGAACTGTACCTCTTCTTTTCGCGGGTGAATATTAATATCGACATTCTCTGGGTCGCAGGTGATATTCAAGACAGCTGCCGGATAACGTCCCGCTGGCAACACATTTGCATAACCCTTTATAAGAGCTTGCGTTAACTTTGGGTTTTTAACCCAACGCTTGTTTACAAAGATATAGATACTGCTTCTATCATAACGGATATACTGAGGGCTTGTGATTATTCCCTCACACGTAAGCCCCATAAGCGCGGCAGTATTTTTAAGGTCAATAAAGCTGCTTGAACAAGTTAATGCCGCACTCACGAAATATTTATCGTAAAGCAGTCTTAAACGATCGTAATATTCTTCTGCCGGCTGGCACTTAATAATTAACTTATTATTATGATAAAGCGTAAAGCCATGTGTTGGATATGCAAGCGCAAAAGCATGCACGACATTATGAATTGCGCGCCACTCTGTCTCATCAGTTTTAAGAAACTTGCGGCGGGCTGGAACGTTATAGAAAATATCAGCAATACTAATATCAGTTCCCGTAGTTGTGGCTACGTACCCTTCTTCTTTAACTTTGCCATCTTCTATAAGTAATTTATACCCTTCAAGCGCCTCTTCTTCTTTGGTAACAAGCTTCATACGACTTACGGAAGAAATACTTGAAAGAGCTTCGCCCCTAAAACCGAAAGTTATGAGAGAATTCAAGTCGTGCACAGAGCGTATTTTACTTGTTGCATGATGCACGATGCTCATACGAGCATCTTCGTGAGACATGCCACAGCCATTATCTACCACACGTAATAATTTTTTACCCCCTTCTTCCACAAAAAGAGTAATATGAGTAGCACCGGCATCAAGAGCATTTTCAATAAGCTCTTTTGCAATGTTTGCAGGACGCTCTACCACCTCGCCGGCAGCTATTTTATGTATCTCTTCAGGGGGGAGTTGGTAAATTTTAGCCATAACACAAGCACACTTAGCCTAATACACGTAACTTATTTTTTTATAAGTATAGCATACTTACACTACAAACGATATTTGTACTTGCCGGTAATAAGGCAGCGTAGGATGCCATGTTATAGTGTGTACAACGTATTCTTTAAAGCATCGGTTGTTTTTCAACTTTTCAACAAAGTCCATGCATAAGTTTGAAGTCTCTGCCAAACAGGTAATAGTAACTTTATTACTATCCAAAGAGATCTTGTCCAAATGCACCCCAAGAGGGGTTGATTGAACTAAGCAGCTAAGTGCATTAGCAATAAGTTCATGATTTTTCTGCAAAGCATCCGCTTTATTATATTTTTCACGCTGCTTATAAAGCTCTACTGTCTGAGCATGGTGAGCACGAATTTCTTCAAGAGAGTCTTGAGCTCCAGGCAATTCAGGGATAGACGAGAAAGACCAAAAGTTCTTATATAAAGCATGACCTGAAAACACAAGCATGCTTGCAATAACTAACACCAGAAATACCAGCGAACAACTATACCAACGCACTAAAGAGCGTTGCTCTTTAAAAGATAAAGAGCCTGATAAATCGAAAAAATCTTTTTCATGAGCACTGTTCATACATGTATCCTGTTAGAATTAATTTTTAATTTAAAAGAGAATCTGCAGAAAACGCTCAATTAAGCATCTTACACCGACTTCATACCAATAGAGTTGGGAGCGACTTTTCTCAAAGCAGCTCTCCTGTAATGCTACACGCCATTCAAAAAAGTTTTGGGGCATACCATTATTTATATAATTACTATTCTGCGCTGCATAATAATACACCAGAGTTACTGTTTGAATCCCCACAAGCGTGAATGGCGTTTGTAAAGCCCATAAGTGGTACTGCGTTCTTTTGTAAGCAGCTAATTTAGCGCAATAAAAGCCATTCTCTAGAGCATAGCTACTGCAAGCGCTTTTAAGTTTTTCTTGAACTTCTTGTGATTTACTAGCTTCTTTAGGAAAAAAATGCTCATCAACACCAGGAGAATCAACAAGTATTAAAACGGGCGTAGTAGGGCTCAATTGAGCTTCTTTAAACCAAGTTTTTAATAATTTAACAAGTGCCGTACTATTAAAAATCGTAAGCTCATAAATCTCATGGGCTTCAAAAATATAAGTAAAATTGTGGGTAACAGCTGTATTGTGCCATACAAAAGCAGTCAAACCACTTGATTCAATAATAAGCGTTACTAATTTTTGGGAGCGAATTTTGGATAAAAACATAATTAAAAAGCATAAGCTCACGTAACAAGTCTTACTGATTCTTATATTTTCTCAGAAAAAGCGCAAGTTTGTGTTTTTTAATTCTATATGCATAATTAGTAAAGCATGAAAAATTAATTTTTATATTATTTTGCAAATTAACTATTACTCTAAGATTACCCTAAGAAAGAATTTTCTTATGAAAACAGTTTCTAAATCAGTCAAATCGCTTGTTATAACTGCAGTTCTTGTAATAAGCACAAGCTTTTCTTTTGTAGCACATGCGGGAAGTTCACCAAAGCAAACTGCTTCAGAAGATAGCTTTGCTACCTGCGCGGGTACTGGCTTTGGCCTGGCACTCATGCCTGTGATGGGTACTGCTTATACAGGCATCATGGCGTTTTTTCTTTCAGCGATGAGCCATAGAGATCAATCTGAATGCGTTAGTGGGCTTATAGCTGGCCATGCAGTAGGCATTGCAGCAGATATAGCTCTTTTAGTTACTCTTTATAAATATAAAGGCGCTCAAGCCGCTGGACTAGGAGTAATAGCCCCCTTATTATTAGGATTAGCTCTCGTGGCACCAAATAATTAAGCTTGCTCATTATTAAACTGTTTATACAAGCAAAAGAGGGTACTGGATTAATAACCAGCGCCCTCTTTACGTATCTAAATATTAAATCTCACAACTAGCTGCTGTGGGCATACTGCGATATATCCTCTTCGTCTAGTTCATCAATCTCAAATTCTTGATGCTTCTCATATAGTCCAATTAGAATTATCGCCATTTCTTTAATCTTATCACTACTGATTTCTGAATCCGTCTTCGCCAAATAATCCGACAATGCATCAGCAAGCGATGGAAGGGTAAGCACACTAAACTTTTTACAGATATTGGGCTTAAGATTAACGTGATATATAAGAGCTCCTTTTAAGCTCTTAAATGCTAAGGTTGCCGCGCTAGAAGGAGAAGTTATATCTAAACTATTGTCTCCCTTTTCTATACTTTTGCTTTCTACCTTATTAACATACTCGGTTCTATAGCCCCTTCGCTTATCAGGAACCTTAGTACTTATACGAGTGCTAATTTCTGCTATAAAAGGCTTAGGGCCTGCTCTAAAAATATCAACGCAAAAAGTATTTTCACCTGAAGTTGACGCTTCTCTGTGCTTTTCCTCTTCAGTTGCTTGATCCTCAACAGTACATTTGCCATCTGGACAAGAAATTAACTCTGCTGTTTTTGCTTGGGCAAAAACTTGTGCGCTCGCTACTAAAAGCAGCAGTAATGTTAAAATTTTTCTTGGATTCATAAAATTTCTTTCAGTAAATAATTAGTTTTTTTGCTCATACTTTTCATAATGAGCTTTCATTAAAAACTTAAGCATACGTATAAGTTCAGGATCATGCTCTATACTTTCAGACTGCTTAAAGTATCTGACCGTGCCCGGCAAATTTGACTCTATAATATATCTTTGATCCTTTGGAAATTCTGAGTATTCTTTAATCAGCTCATTCAACCTAGATACTGGTATAGCAACATTAGGGTCAATATTAGTAAGACGCGTAGCTAAATAATCCTTTAAATCTTTATTAAGAGCTACCTGAAAAACGGTACAGATATTTGAATCTAAGACGCTTTTTTGATAAAGCACGGTTTTATCTTGATCACTAAACATCAAGCTCACTAGCGATTTTTTTGGAAAAACTGCATATATTGTATGCTTACCCACAGCCCCTATCGTCTTTTCTTTGGAGCTTATAGTTGCCATGCCAGTATAGTTACCTTGCTCGTCGCGCTCAAAAGAATATCCCTTAAACCTAACTATTAGAGGCTTATCGCCCGACTTTGCTAGAGTAATGCAGTAAACTTCTTGCTCTGCGGTTGCTTTGAGCGCTGCTTGCTCACTATCAGTCGTATCGCGGCCATCCTCTGTTTGAGTAAATATCTGTCCGCACATTGCTAAAAGCACCAATAACGCCACTGATTTTCTCAATTTCATAGTATAAACCTTTCTTTTAGATTAAGATTACGATCATCAAAAAATTACAATTACAATTATAACTAATTTAGCAAGCTTAAATCAAGCTCATTACAAAAAATTATTTAGCACTAATAGCAATCCCACAGGCAACTCGAGGCATTCCAGCAAGATCTTTCTTAATAATTATCTGCCCAAAACCAGCTTTTTTGAAGAGTTCTTCTACTTCTTGAGCTTGATTATACCCAATTTCGCACCAAAATTCGCCACAGCCATAGCGTGTAGTTAAAAACTGAGGCGCGGTGTTTACTAGCTTTTCTATAAGCGCTAGACCTTTACCTTCTGCACATAATGCTTGATAGTCTTCCCACTTACGCACAGTGGGCTCAAGAGCAGCAAAGTCTTGTGGATTAATATACGGCGGATTGGCGGTGATTAAATCTGCTTTAAAACACGTAGAAAGAGCACTTAATAGATCAGATTCGAGAAATTTTATATTTTTTATACCCAGTTTTTGGGCATTTTTTTGTGCTAATTTTAGCGCCTGTGGGTTTATATCAAGTGCATATACTTCTGCTTGGTCAAACGCATGAGCTAAAGCTAATGCTATGCACCCTGAGCCGGTACACACATCAACTATAGTAAATCTCTGAGAACTGCCTTGATAGTTTGCTTGAGAAACAAGTGGTTTTATGTGTTCTATAAGATCTAAACACCATTCTTCAGTTTCTGGGCGCGGGATTAATATAGGTGGTTCTATAAGAAGATCAAGACCTGCAAATTCAACTGTACCTAAGATATACGCCAATGGCTTATGTTTTTCTAGAAGATCTATAAGTAGAATATCTAAAAGCTGATTCTGGGTACTGCTAAGCACAAAGTCGCGTTCTATTAATAAACTTTCCCGCGTTTTGCCGGTTATATGCTCAAGCAACAACCATGCTATTGAACGCGAAGCGGTGATATTATTATCGTAAAAAGTTAAAAGTTTATTGGCAAGATCTGCCACAAGAGCTGTAGTAGAGATAACTTACCCTTCGAGAAGCTCGTCTACATATTTGTCTGGATTAAATGGCGCCATATGATCAACTTGCTCACCAAAAGAAACATAGGCTATAGGTATTTTAAGATCATGCGCTATGGCAAAAACCATGCCACCTTTAGCAGTTCCATCCATTTTAGTAAGAATTACGCCATCAAGTTGCGCAGCTTCGTTGAATAATTTTGCCTGATCGAATGAATTCTGGCCAATAAGTGCATCTACCGTAAGTAGTGTGGTAACACTCGTGTCAGGCATAAAGCGACGGACAACTTTGCGCATTTTTTCTAGCTCACGCATTAAGTTTGCTTTAGTTTGCAATCTACCCGCTGTGTCGATAATTAATATATCGTAATTTTCGTTGGTGAAGCGTTCACACGCCGTAAAAACTACCGCTGATGGATCCTGTCCTTGCGTACTTTCAACAAAGCCGACGCCCGTTCTATCCGCCCACACTTTAAGCTGCTCTGCAGCTGCTGCTCTAAACGTATCTGCTGCCGCAACCATCACTTTTTTGCCCTGGCTTGCAAAATGGTGCGCAAGCTTGGCCACAAACGTAGTTTTACCCGTACCGTTTACACCCACTAATATATATACTGGTCCCGCTTTTTTATACGGATACTCATGTAATATTGCTTTAAGACGCGTACCAAGCGCCTCTCGTAGTTGCTCACCGGTTTCAAGAGCACCACGCGCCATCTCATCACGTAGATGGGTGATAAGCAAGCGGGTTGTAGCCACACCCGTATCCGCCTCAAGCAAGATACGCTCAAGCTCTTTAAGCGTAGTTTCATCTACCGGTCCCTTAGAGAAAAGAGACTGTAAACGAGAGGTGACTTGTTTGTATATCTTGGTAAACTGTTCTTTTAAAAAACGAAACATAACTTTTGATTACTATTAAAAGTATTTTTGACATCTTATTGTTTAGTTTACACGAAATACTACTAACTTCCAAAATATTAATAGCCCCACATGAACAACTCCCTTATTACACACCAATCATTACAAATTCTCTATGGAGACCAAGAAACTGCTTTCCCCAAAAATTGCCCTAAAAATTATGAAACCGCTCAGCTACTTACCGAGAGGCCATTTGCTTATTTTGCGCAAAGTTTAAACTTGCACGGGCTTGTTATGCTCAATCAAGTGCACAGCACCCAGGGACTCGTTATAAAAAGCAGCGAGCAGGCAGCCAGCATACATCCGTCAAGCATTGTAGGCGATTTTATGGTTACTAGTATTCCGGGCATAGGCCTTGGTGTCGAGACTGCTGATTGTCTTGCGCTTACGCTTTACGATGCCAAAAACAATGCTTTAGGCATAGCTCATGCTGGCTGGCGCGGCTCAGTTGCCAATATCGCTGGAGCGATGCTTAATGCTTTTTATAATAATTATAAAAGCTCTCCTGAAGACATTTACGCCTATTTAAGCCCTGCGGCACGAGCCTGCTGCTACGAAGTCACGCAAAATGTACTTGACGAAGTACACAAATATAATTTTCTTGATAAGTATCCAGAAAAGAGCATTATCAAGCGAGATACTAAGTATTTTTTTGATAAGCCGCTTTTTAATAAAATACTTTTACAGGAAGCAGGAATACCAGAAAAAAATATAGACTTGAGCAAGAGTCTCTGCACAATACATTTGCAAAACTACTGCTCGTACAGGCGTGACGGCCAAAAAGCCCTTAGGCACCTAACCTGCGCTGTGCTTAAATGTTAGCACGACTTGCTGCTATCATATTAATAGGCATATACAACCCCGTAGTACCATTTGGTCTTACTGGAATCGGCGAATAACATTCTGTTCGATTTGCTTGAAACAATAATTCTTGCTCTGCAAAATCATATATAAGAGACGCTTCTGACGCTTCACTATCCTGAGCATTTGAATTACTTTCTGTGGGCTCTTCTTCAGGAGCAACACCCAATGCTATTCTGGCATCACGAATTAACTGCTCGTAATACTCAGCTGATTCGCCTTCTATTACGGGATTTTCTAAGCAGCGTGCTTGAGGCCTTTCAACGAGATCTTCACGAGTATTATTCATGCTCAAACGAAGAGCCGCTAATAGTTCTTCAGAATCGTTCTCCGGAGCAAGTCCTGCTTGTCTGATAAGATCTTCATAAAGATTTGCCGATTGCTCAGGTGAAGTATCTATACTTTCTGCACTTTCTGCAGAATTTCCTACTGAAATAGCAGGTCTATCTACACTAGTGGCCCACTGAACGTGCTGAATTCTTTCAGTTGGTTGCTCAACTAAATACTCATTAGCTTCTTCTTCGGCCATATCTTTTGTTGAATCTGTTCCTGACTCAACATATTCACGGCGGGGAAATTGTACGTTAAAACTAGGCAGTAGCCGTTGCGCATCAGAAAGCCTTTCTCCAAGTAGTCTACTTATCATTAAACTCACAGGCGGAAAATTTAAAGATGAAGCTCTCTCAACGGGTGTGACATCATCAACAACAAGCGTAAGAAGCGGCAAACCGTACTCAAGTATAGTATATATAGCTTTATCATTACGCATGTACACAGCGTCATGCAAGAGCATGCTGTTTTGCAAAATTACTCTTGGAGAAACTCTTTTTAATCCAGCAAGCTTTTGAGCAAGAAGTTTTATTATTTCTTTACGTTGCTGAGCTCTTCTATAGCGCAGCTCTTTCTGCCGCAGGTTTTTAGGCTTTTTTTCTGGCTGCATTAATAGTTGTTCAACTGCAATCTCAAGCAATGATATATCATTTGCAGTCAAATAAAAAAATGGTTGCGTATCAGAAATCAAGAAATTCACCAGCGTCCAAGAACCGCTTTCGATGGCTTGTATTAAAGTAGCGCGTGAAATTAAATAAGGGCTCTCTTCCTGGGATATTTTTTCTCTGAGATAACGAATTATTTCCATGCGATCTATATTAGCTCTTCTGTCGTACACTGTTTGTGCAGTGGCTGACATCGCTATAAGATCATGTATTGCATAATCAAGCAGAGATTCCCCACTTGTTGGATGAGTTATATCTTGAATATGAGTAATAGCGAGATTATCAATAAAGTAATCTAAAATTTCTTGAATATTATCGCTATCAGCTATTCCAATGGCAGCAAAAAGCAAATGCCTTAAATCGTTGTGAAGTTCTTTTATAGTAGTCTCATCAGAAACCAACTCTAAATTAAGCAAAATTTCTTCTACTCTTTTAGCAATCCATATTTGCGTTTCTTCTTCTTGCGTCCTGCTTAGCTCTCCCCATGGTTGAGTGGGCTCCGCTCCAATCAAATTTAATCCTATAAGCGAAAATGCAACCACTATAAATAACTGCGATGCCAAGCTCTTTTTTTGCATGATTTTACCATCTATTTTATATAATTTATATTTATATTACTTATAGCAAAAAAAATTAAGCAAACTTTTTAGTTTAGCTTTTGTTAAGTTTTTATTAGTTTAGCTTAAACTCTCAGCAGAACGATAGAGGGGGTTAAATGAAACAAAAAAGATACTTTGATTTGCTGCATGCTCAGTAGCGTTTTGCTCGGCATTACCCGTAACACTTCCAACGCTATCTTGGCGCGGTGACGGCGAATCTACCATTTCTGTATCTTCAGTGTTTTGCGAGCTTGGCTCTTCTTCATCCCAAGGTTGGTAAAGTGACTCTTGATTATCGGTTTCTTCCTCATCACTATCACTATCTTTTCGTTCTTGGCTACGTGACTTTTTGCGCTGCTCCATTCGCTCCTGTCGTTTAGTACGCTTGAGGCCTCTTCCTTTTTCTTTACTATTTTTCCTCTCAACCTGTTCTTGAATATCAGACAATTCAGTATACGCCGCCCAATCTTCACTATCATGAGCAACCTCTAGCGCCGTACGTCCCGTTTCATCTGTTTCGTCTAAAAGATAGCTAAACGTACGTGCTAAATTCGCTAATACATCGGTTCTATCATGCGCAAGTGCAAGATGCAGTGGGGTAGTAGAACGAGGG
>Ga0351964_1023_pt1 | contig 36537 bp, 32 predicted proteins | sample TotcelT113001N15_FD_205807 | JGI IMG/M metagenome (GOLD analysis project Ga0351964, IMG submission 205807) | Enriched cells from coal bed in the Powder River Basin, Montana, United States - Total cells T11 rep3 HSBNCT.T11.300.1.N15 ... | reverse complement strand
TTGCCTTTCTTTTAGCAGTGCTATTAGTTTTCTTTCTTTTTCGATTAAATGCAGAAGATGAATTGGCCAATCTTTTTCCATATACTTTAAAAAAGTACTACAAAATGATTCGATGGAGCGTGTTTCTGCGATTTGTTTTTGTAATTCTAAGGTTTGAGCAGAGTACTTATTCAAGATGTCTTTTAAACTATTCGCTGTTTCCAAGTTCAATTTCATATCATTTCACCTCGATACTATCTATTAAACTTAACACAAGTTTATCACTGCGAAATATACAGGTCAATCAAATAAACGAAAGGAGCAAAACAGCATGATGCTTAAGGAGAGACTTGGGGATGGAATCAGGCATGGGAGTGCAACAACAACTCTTCGAAAAGAACTGGATCCACCGAGACTATGGTGAAAGAAGGGACAAATTTGAAAGATTTCAATCAGGATTCTCCTCTTTAATTCTTTCAAAGTTATTTACTACATATTTTTCAAATCGTGGCTTTACGAATTCTTTATTTTCTGATGTATTTTTTCCAGTAAACCAAATTGTTCTTTTGCCTTTATTTTGACCAGTGACCATTTGAGTTGATTCCTTAACTGGTTATTCCGATTCAAAAACTCCACCATTCCGGAAAATATGAGCCACTCCTCCAGAATGATGGAGCCACTTATCCGAAGTCTGAGCCACCTATGACAGCTTTATCCTTTACTTAGGAATTTAGTGCTTTTTTCCCGTTAAGCCATACACTTCTCTCATCGAAGGATCGTTGTCTCCACTGTGAATTTCAATGAAATACGAGTCATGCACGATCCGATCCAGGATAGCATCCGCCAAGGTTACCTGTCCAATCTTTTCATGCCATCCTGCAGGAGCAAACTGCGAACAAAAAATAGTCGAAGCCCTCTTATGTCGGACGTGAATCAGTTCCAACACATCTCGAGCTTCACTTTCGCTTAAGCTCCAGATCATCCATTCGTCCAGGATCAACAAACTCACTTTTCGATACTGATCGAAGATTTTCTGATAATTTCCATCTCTCCGAGCATAAGCCAGCTCTTGGAGTAACTCAGGTAAACGGGTATAGCGAACTCGGTAGAATTGCTTACAGGCTTCAGCTCCCAAAGCACAGGCTATATATGACTTCCCCGCACCCGTAGCTCCTAAAATAATAATGTTGTGTTTGTTGGACAGGTAGGCCCCTGTAGCCAACTCAAGAATCATGGCTTTATCCAGATGACGGTGTTGCGAGTAGTTGATATCCGCCAGATGGGCATGACTTTGATCCAGACAGGCTTGCTGAAATAAACGCTTCAGGCGATTATTCTTTCGTCTGGTGAATTCCCGGTCGACTAAAAGGCTGAAACGTTCTTCAAACGATAAGCGTTGCGTGGAGGGATCCTGTAATTGGATCATATAGGCATCGGCCATAGCCGTCAAGCGTAATTGCAGGAGTTTATTCAAGGTAGGATGTTCCGCCATAGCTTATCTCTTCCTCCCATAATACGCAGCTCCCCGAGTAAAACCATACGCCGAGGTAGTGGAAGTGGAACTTTTACTGGCAGAAGCATCGGAGTGACTTTCTTTTTTTGGGGTGGTACCTGAAGCACTGAATAGCATTTTCACACTTTTAAAACTGGGACGGGGGGAAAGCTTTAATGCTTGATCACAGGCTGCTTCAAGACGTTCTGGACTTCCTTTATCGCTTAACTTAAGCAAAGCCAGGCAACTACGGTATCCCTGCTGCGGGGTGCGATGAGCTTGAAGGATTCCTTGAATCACTTCCTGCGTTTTCGGCCCTACCTTGCTGGCCCAGGAAAGAAAACGAGCACTATCCCAGGAAAGATATTGCTGATGTTCTTTGGGCATATGCGCTTCCAGGGTGCTGTATTGTCCTTCGGGGCCTTCCAGGCGAGGATGACTGGCAATCCGAAGTTCGTGATAATAAACTTCAAGCAGATGAGCAGTAAAGCGAAGATGCACCCGATGATGAATATATTCGTAAGGTACGGAATAGAAGTTTCCTTCCAGTACCACATGGTAATTCAGTTGTACTGTGGCTTCTTTCCAAACTGCGAGCTCAAAGGGATGTTCAGGTAGGGGCAGCAGCTGAGTTTGCTCTTCTTCGAGAAATCGTGTTTTTCGACTTCCTGGTTTTTTCTGAAACGGTTTGGCATTGAGCGTCTCCACTTGTTCCTGAATGTAAGTATTCATTTCCTTAAGATGAAACCACTGCATTTGTCTCATAGCTGCAATGATCCAAGTAGAAACAATGGACACCATTCCTTCTACATTGGCTTTGTCGCGTGGCCTCCGAACTCGGGCAGGGATAATGGCAGTGGCATAATGCTCCGCCATTTCCTGGTAGCTCTGTTGAATCGCTGGAACTCCTCCATCCAGGTGGGTCACTCCAGTTTTCAGATTATCTGGAACGATCATCCGAGTCACCCCACCGAAATACTGAAACATATGGACATGAGCCAGGATCCAGTTTTCAAGGCTTCGAGAGAGAAAAGCTTCCACATAGGCATATTGACTGTAAGAAAGAACGCCCACAAAGAAATATACTGGGATCTGAGCTCCAGTCTCTCGATCCATTAAAAAACTGGTCTTTCCTGCCCAATCCACTTCGATCTGTTCGCCTGGTTTGCGAGGAATATGGAGCGTGGCGCGATGCTTCCAGGCATACTGTTGGTAATGATGGCAAAATTGCGAATACATCAGAGGAGTTTGCTGACTCGATCGACAGGCTTCTCCATATTCCTGCCATAAGAGTTTCAGCGATACTCCCTGCCGTTGAAGCTCTTTATGCACATAGGCTAAATCAGGATACTTTCGGGAGGCATCCCTGGACGCCTTGGGAAATAGGAGCTGGGCAATCTCGAGGGCTGTTTTTTCCTCACACTGCTCCCAACTTAACTGAAGCTCTTTTGCACGCTGAAGGACACGACTCACGGTGTTCCGAGAACATTGACAGCTCGCTGCAATGTTTCGTTGGCTGATTCCCTGCTTGAATAAGCGGAGAATTTCACGATACTTAACCATACAAAGCCTCCTTAGAATTTAGTTGCACTGTGGTGGGTGCTACCTTTATTCTAAGGAGTTTTGTGAAAAAAACCCTTAATTAAACTCCCTGGATCATTTTCATCGGAAGGGTGGCTCAACTCAATCGGAACGATGGCTCAAAGTGGGACGGATTATCCATTAACAAATTCTTTGGATGATAGGATCCAAATTTTATCGATTCTTTCAGAGTAAAAGACAAACCAATAGTTTGGCCTATACATATGAGTTAGCGCAGCGAACAGGCCGCAAGATCCAAATCTCACATGCTTTGAGCGTGCTTTTACTTGAACTTCAACAAATTTTCCATCTGGTCTTTTAACTACAAGATCAATAGCATCATCATCAATCATGGGGATATATACATCCAAGCCTTCTTTAAGCATAAGACCTATCACATAGTATTCAATTCGTTTTCCAAATGCAGCACTATGGCGAAATGATTTATTTATTTCCATGTGATTAGCTCATTATGATAATACTATATAACATTAATGCCTTTATCTTGAATTAGAAAGCTTACTTCTACATTATTCATTTTGTTACCTCTGATAACACTCACTCTAGAATCCATTCGAAATATCAAAAAATCGGTTGAAGAATCGGATTAGCTTTTCTAGCACGATTTCTCTCAATTTGCTTCTTTCTCCGCCAGGGGAAAAGCGTGAAACAGGTGGAAGCACTTTGGCAAGGCTTGTCCCAGTTGTGGCAACACTGCCATTTCGGAAGGAATTGCGCATGAATTTTTTAGTTTCATCAGGATTGAGGTTTTCTACCTTAATGATGTGAGCAAGCTCTTCTTCTCGACTTTTTTGCACATATTGATGCCATTCGTCTTCTACTGAAGAGTGCATTTCAAGCGATGCAATAAACTGCTCTATCAGATCTTTTTTGTTTCGAAGCTCCACGCTGGAGTCGATGGCTTTTTGGATATCAATGAGTAATTCTTTATTGCACTGATGGCTCTCATGGTATTTTTTGACTAATGCCAAAATAAAGTCAATATTGATCTCTACCTGTTTGATGAGTTCCATCTCAAATACAATATCATCGTTGATGTTTTCTTTCTCAGCGTCAGGTGGTTTTCGAAATTCATTGTAAAGGTCAATGTAGATGCTGTGATAATCTTGCAAATCTCGCTCGGTTAAAATTTCTTTACCTGCAAACTCATCAAAAGTGGTCAGGATATTTCGTAGGCGTAAAATTGCACCATACAGTCGGATAAAATCTTTCTGCTTTTGCTCTCCCATGATTTCAGTATCCAAGGGGTATTGTTCCAATAGCTCCTCTATCATATTGATATAACCCCGAAAATCCTTATGTCCATCTTTATAGCCATGATAGTACTCATCAAAGGATTTGAGCAAGACTATCCCGCTTGCTTCTTTGTCGCCAAAAAGCGCAATAGAGTCATTGGTCTTTTTTTCCAGGTTGCGGAAACACACTATATTGCCAAAGGTTTTGACGGTGTTTAAAATGCGATTGGTACGGGAAAAGGCTTGCAAAAGACCATGAAGGCGAAGAGTTTTGTCTACCCACAGGGTGTTAAGGGTGGTTGCGTCAAAGCCAGTTAAAAACATATTGACTACCAGCAAAATATCGATTTCTCTGTTTTTCACTCGGTCACTTACATCTTTGTAGTAATTTTGAAACTTTAGAGATGAAGTATCATACGATGTGCCAAACATGGTATTATAGTCCTTGATAGCATTCTCGAGAAAGTCTCGAGAGCTAGCATCCAAGCCACTGGGATCTTCGGAGTTTTCGTCCAACACTCCGTCAAGGTCGGGCTCATTGACGCCAAAGCTATAGATCATAGCGGTTTTGAGATTTTTATCGCTTGGTGCATCTATTAGTTGTTTTTTAAACTCAGCATAGTATAGTTTGGCTACATCAATGGAAGAAACAGCAAAAATAGAGTTAAAACCAGCAAGTCTGCGATCTTTTAGTCTGTAGTAATTGTTGCGTTTAGTTTTTTGGTCAAAATGCTGCCGGATATAGTTTACAATATTGGAAATACGCTCTGGGGATGAAAGTACAGCTTCTCTGTCGATATCCCTTACCTTTTCGTCTTCGATGTTTTCTGCTTCTCGAAGGGTGGAAACATAATCCACCTTGAAGGGCAATACATTTTTGTCTGCTATAGCATTTACGATGGTATAGGTATGCAGTTTTTCACCAAATGCCTGGGCAGTAGTCTTGAAATCGGGTCTTCCTCCTGAAGAGGCATTGATCGCAAAGATGGGTGTGCCGGTAAACCCAAAAAGGTGATAATTATTAAATGCTTTGGTAATAGCGGCATGCATTTCACCAAACTGAGAACGATGACATTCATCAAAAATCAACACGATATGACCATCAAAAATAGTATGCTTCTTATTGCGACCAATAAAACGATCCAGCTTTTGTATGGTGGTGATAATAATGCGTGAGTTATTGTTTTCAAGTTGACGCTTGAGGATAGCAGTGCTGGTGTTGCTATTGGCTGCTCCTTTTTCAAATTTATCATACTCACGCATGGTTTGATAGTCCAGATCTTTGCGATCCACTACAAACAATACCTTGTCCACAAAGGGTAGCTTGCTTGCTAATTGAGCAGTCTTAAAGCTAGTCAAAGTTTTACCTGATCCAGTCGTGTGCCAGATATAGCCCCCTGCATCTACTTTCCCCAACTGCTTATAATTGGTGCTGATATGGATTTTGCGCAATATGGCTTCAGTTGCAAAGATTTGGTAGGGTCGCATGACCAAAAGCTGTTGATCACTAGTGAATACGCAATAACGCGTAAGGATATTAAGGAGGACATGTTTGGCGAAAAAAGTTTTAGCAAAATCAAGCAAATCCGTAATGGGTCTATTGGTTGAATCTGCCCACCAATTCGTAAATTCAAAGCTGTTACTGGTACGTTTACCTTTTTTGACCCCACCTTCGTTGCTTTCCTTGATATGCTCTGAGCGTGTAGTGTTGCTGTAGTATTTTGTATGAGTGCCATTGCTGATCACAAAAAGCTGAACATATTCAAACAAGCCCGAGCTTGACCAAAAGCTATCCCGATGGTAGCGGTTGATTTGATTAAAGGCTTCCTGGATAGCTACTCCTCTTCGTTTGAGCTCAATATGCACCATGGGAAGCCCATTGACCAAGATCGTGACATCGTAGCGATTGGGGTGCTTGCCTTCTTCGGTGGTATATTGATTGATCACCTGTAGGTGGTTTTCGTGAATCTTGTCTTTTCGGAGCAGATAAATATTCTTTATGGTGCCATTTTCGCGTTTCAGGTTTTTGATATAGTCTTCCTGGATGGTGGTGGTTTTTTCTTTGATGCTTTGGTTGGGATTGGCAATTTCTGAATTGAAAAAGCAATTCCATTCCTGATCTGTAAATTCATATTCATTAAGTTTTTCCAGTTGTTTGCGCAGATTAAGCAAAAGGTCATTCTCAGTAGTGATAGAAGCATACTCATATGCCTGGGCTTTCAATTCTTCGATAAAAGCTTGTTCCAGCTCTGCTTCGCTTTGATAATGCCTTGCATATTCGCGATCGGGGATAAATTCTGCTACTACGGTGCTTTGTGGATTTTCCGTTACTAAATGATATTGCTTAGGATGGGACATTTCCCTTTTCCTTAAAAGTTAAAAGTTGATTGCGATAATACTCATATTGCTTTCTTCGTGCATTGAGCTCTGCAGGTAAGCCGATGGAAATGTCGTTGACCAAGGCATCAAAACGATCGAGAATTGCTACGATGCGTTCTTGCTCGGGTAGGGGTGGAATGGGGATTTTGATTTTTTTTAAAGTTGTTAAATTAAGCATTCCATATGATCTCATAATATTTTTAAGTTCTTTATAAAGATTTGTTAATGCATAAAAGATATATTTATCATATAAAAATGAAGAATTATCTGATTTAATGAATGCAATATTTTGATTTGTGGTTGAATTGAATTCTAGATATGCTGTTTTAAAGATTGTAGCACCTACTAATGCCATAAGAGTAGTATTTTTTTCAATTAATTTTGCACTGGAGTTTTTCAAACCCAACAATGTAATATAATTATCAGCACATGAAACTGGCTCATTATTACATGATTCTGATTTTAACCAAGGGATATTTCCATCTTTCCAATATTCAATTTTATTTCTGGAAGGTGTGCCTCCAGATGAAATTGTACAAACTTTCCCAAGTTCAATACGCTCTACTTCATCGCCAAAGGTCAACAATTCATCCCGATAGTATTCATATTGTATCTTTCGCGCCTCCAGTTCCGCCTCCAGTTCCGCCTCCAGGTTAGTAAAGGTATCCAAAATCCACACAATCTCTTCCTGGATAGCAAGTGGAGGAACGGGGATTTTTATGCACTCAACCGCAGAAGCATCTAATGTTGGAATACCTGCAAACCTTACTTTTGATCGCAGTATGTTTTCATAGCAAAGTAATGCATAATATGCGTATCGACTTATTAGCAAGTCTGAGTGTCCAACGCAAAAGCACCCATCTGAAGACCAAAAATCAATACCGCTATAACCAACAGCTCCTGCAGATGCACCAACATTTATAACCATAACTGTGTTTGCAGGTCTGTTGCTCAAACTATAATTTCCTAGCGGTTCAAGACCTCCGTGATAAACTGGATATATCTCCTCATCGGAAAGTTGATTTTTAGTTAATCTCTTTCCTCGCAAAATTTTAACAATCTTCCCTATCTCCCGAAACTCCACCCCATCAGGACAGAGTTTGGCGATTAGTTTTTGGATTTTTGAGTGATTATTTATCATGTTAAGCATTGAATAGTTTTAATTCAGTTATAAATGAAGAGGACTTTCCATTCCAAGTTTTATTTATGTAATCATATTTAAAGTCCTCTTTATTGACCTTGTTTACTTGTTTGCCTTCTATCTGAACATTTGAATATAAATATAACTGCTTTTTTGTCCTTGTCATACCAACGTAAAACAACCTTCTTTGGGATTCTATTGAGTCATTGCCTCTCTTTTTATTTGGCAAAATACCTTCATTTAGTCCCACCATAAAAACATATTCTGCTCCCAAACCTTTAGATTTATGAATTGACATTATTTTTATATTATTCTCTACTTCATCTTCAATTTCTTTAAGAATATTTTCTAATTTTTGATCATCTGAACTTCCTTCTGATTTATCAAATAATAATTTGATTTCGCAATACTGTTCTTGAGACAAAAAATCAGACAAAGATAACTCATTTCGAATAATTTCACAAGGAAGGTTACTTAATAATAACTTAAATAGCTCATCGAAATTTGCACCAGTATCAAAATGGTTTTTAATGACTCCATAAAATTTTTTTCGATTGGTTAATCTACTGTATCCGAGCAAAACAAGGTTTAAATATTTAAAATTACCAAAAATACTTTTCACTTCCCATGTTTTTGTAATTAATCGATCAGAAAATTTGGGACAGAAAAAATTGGTAAATTCAATGCCTTTTTCTTCTAACCTCTTAAGAAGGGGTTCAATTGCAAATCCAACTGGGGATAGAATCAAAACGTCCGGACCTTCAATAACAGAGAGTTTGTTAACAATATTGATTGCTACATCATCAAAGTTTTTCAACTGGATATACTCAATATCTCCGACTTTACCTGTTATTTCCCATTTTTTATCTACTCGTTTTTTATTATTTTTAATTAGATTTGTTCCGCATTCTACTACTTTATCTGGACAACGATAGCATTTGTGTTCATGAGCAATAATCTCATTAGCTGGATCATTATGAAAAGAAATAATCTTGTCACTCGATGCATCCTTAAAATCATATATGCATTGGTCATCATCACCTAAAATATATGAATTTTCTATTTCTTCGATTAAAATATCAATTAATTTTTGTTCTGATGGATTAAAATCTTGGTATTCATCTACAATTAACGAATCGTATTTTTCAAGTTTTTGTTTTAAGTAGGCTGGATTGGCTTTTGCGAAGGTAACAAATCTCTCAATCATTTGGTCAAAAGTTGTGCATTTTAAGAAGTCACACAATTTTTCAAAATCAATTTGTGTGCTTTTCTCAATTTTCCTTAACTCATCTATTTCTTTTTGAAGAAGAACATGCCTGCTTTGATCATGATTATATTTGACTGCGAATTTATGAAGTGTCATACAATTTTTCTCTGAAACCCCCTGTTGTACAAGGCTAGATTGCAGATCTTTTACCGTTGCATTTGTGAAAGACAAAACTAAAAATTTTTCACCACTTCCCTGTGCAGAAATTATCTTATTAATATTTGTGCTTTTCCCTGTGCCCGGACCTGCTAACAATATTTTTATATTAAAATTATTTTTCAAAATAATCACCTTCTAAATCTGCTATGATCTCATCTATAGCTTTTCGAAGCTCATTCTGTCTCGCAACAATATTAGATAAATCAGCATTGAGCTTTTTGATATCAACTTCTTCGCGAGTGTCTTTTTGCACCACATAGCTAGAAACTGCAATGTTATAGTCGTTTTCTTCCAGGGCTTGGTTGGATACCAACTTGGCAAAATATTCGATATCTTTTCTTTCGATAAATGCCTGGAGTATTTTGGATTGATTTTCATCGCTGAGTTTGTTTTTGTTGCCCCCGCGGACAAATTCCGCTGATGCATCAATAAAAAGAATTTTATTGTCTTTTTTGCTTTTTTTCAGCACAATGATACAAGTTGCTATGGTGGTACCAAAGAAGAGGTCAGGTGGAAGCTGGATGACCGTATCAATATAATTATTATCAATTAGATATTTGCGTATTTTTTGTTCTGCCCCTCCTCGATATAGCACCCCTGGAAAGTTTACTATGGCAGCTGTCCCACTGGTGGAAAGCCAGGAAAGCATGTGCATGGTAAAAGCCAGATCAGCTTTACTTTTTGGAGCTAATACCCCTGCTGGTGAAAATCGAGGATCATTAATAAGTAAGGGATTGCTGTCGCCCTCCCAATTAATCGAATAGGGTGGATTGGAAACAATAGCATCAAAGGGTTCTTCGTCCCAGTGTTTTGGGTCGGTCAGTGTATCGCCATGTGCGATATCAAAGTGATTATAGTTGATATCATGCAAAAACATATTAATGCGACAAAGGTTGTAGGTAGTGAGGTTGATTTCCTGTCCAAAGAATCCTATTCGTACTTTTTCTTTTCCCAGAATTTTGGCAAATTTTAGCAAAAGCGAACCCGAACCGCATGCGGGATCGTAGACTTTGTTGATTTCTTTTTTACCAACGGTGGTGAGTCGGGCAAGCAATTCGCTAACTTCCTGTGGAGTAAAAAACTCTCCCCCCGACTTGCCTGCATGGGAAGCATACATACTCATTAAATATTCGTAAGCATCGCCAAAGGCATCAATGGTGTTGTCATTGTAGTTGCCCAGTCCAAGATCACCCACAGCTTCGATGAGTTTAGTGAGTTTTTGGTTTCTTTTTTCTAACAGTGCGCCAAGTTTATTTGAGTTGACATCAAGATCATCAAACAAGCCTTTTAGGTCATTTTCACTATCAGATCCTTTGGCTGAGTTTTCAATATTGCTGAAAACAGTGGAAAGGGTTTCGTTGAGATTGGGATCATGCCTTGCCTTAGCTCGAACATTTGCAAATAGTTTGCTGGGAAGGATGTAAAAGCCTTTTTCTTTGACTGTATCTTCCCGACCAAATTCAGCTTCTCTATCCGATAGCTTGGTATAGTCGAAATCTATTCTGCCATTTCGTTGCTCATCTTCATTAATATATATCGTAAGGTTTTCGCTGATAAAGCGATAAAAGAGCATTCCCAGGACATATTGCTTAAAGTCCCAACCGTCCACACTACCACGAAGATCGTTGGCGATTTGCCATATAGCGCGGTGGAGCTCTGAACGTTCTTGTTCTTTATTGTTGTTATTGTTTGTCATTGGGTTATCTTGGTTGCCTTTCATTGGAATGTATAGATTTAACAAGAAGAATAATGAAAGGAAGACGGGAACTAAAGGGGGGTATTTTTCCGAACATGTTACCATAATTGCTGTACTTCTTTATTCTCTGTCCTAAGTTAGGTTTTTCTTTTACCATTATCACACACTCCTGCCAAGATAAAATACAGAAAAGCCTTTTTTAATCAACATATTTAATATAGTAATTTTCATGATTTAGTCAAAAACAAGTCCATTGGAAATGACTCATTATTAATATGTGCATTACCGTTTCTCCATATTCACTGCCCAGCCAAGTTCATTGTCGAGATAATGGTTGAGCTCTGCTTCATCATCGAAGTGAATGATATGGAGTAGTTTGTCCATAGCTATTTTATCGTCTGGATCGTTTTCATCCATGAAGCTAGCCATAGTCCTTTCATCGATGAATAGGTAATGAGAATCGTCTTTTATAGCGTGATAGGCACAACCACCTTCCCAGCCTCGGATACATTTGGCGTTTGGAAAATGTTCCTTGATAGGATAATCTATGGACAATTTTATTACAATCATGCTCTTGCTCTCTTTCTGTGCTGTTTTTCAAGCCCTATTATTTTCATACTCTAGACATTATAATGAGCTAGGTAGACAAACAGCGTCACTTTGAAAGAAATTTTGTAATTTTTTTGAAAAAAAACTAAATTACTTTATCGAAACAAATTGAACCCTCTCTTTGTTGCTGATTTTCAGCTTTCCATTACTATATTATCCAAATGAGAGCTTTTGTAGGCGTAACGGATTACGATTGGTTCAGGCTGCTTAGGGATTCAGTACCTTTGGATGAAGTTAATTTTTGGCAACCCTCTGGAAAGACCCAGTTTAAAGCATTAAAACCTGGCGAACTCTTTTTGTTTAAACTCCATAGCCCCAAGAACTATATTGTGGGAGGGGGAATCTTTGCACACTCGAGTATTTTACCTATTAGCCTTGCTTGGGAGTCTTTCGGAAAAGCTAATGGTGCGCAAGATTTAATACAAATGCGAAGTAGGGTCGCAAAATACCGAAAAGAAAAAGTAGACCGTTTGTCCGATTATTTTATTGGGTGCATCCTATTGGAACAACCTTTCTTTTTACCTGAAAATCAATGGATCCCCGTTCCTTCAGATTGGAGCCCCAACATTGTACAAGGTAAGGGGTATGATTTAACCACAGAGCCTGGTTTGAGCCTTTGGAATTGCCTGGAAGATCGGTTTTGTGTAGCTAACGCTTTTTCGGATGAAAATGAAAATCCTAAATATGGCAAACCAAGCATTATATTGCCCAGACTTGGACAAGGATCGTTTAGAGTTATTGTCACTGACACCTACGAAAGAAGATGTGCTATCAGCAGAGAGAGGACTCTGCCAGCTCTGGATGCTGCTCATATCAAGCCTTATGCTGAAGTGGGAAATCATTCAGTCAATAATGGTATTCTGCTCAGGAGGGATATGCATGCTCTGTTTGACAAGGGATATTTAACCATTACCCCTCAATCCAAAGTGGAAGTGAGTAGTAAAATTAGAGAAGAGTTTGAGAATGGGAAGGACTACTATAAGCATAATGGGAGCACTATTTACCTTCCTCAAAAAATTGAACTCCGACCATCTCCTGATTATTTACGCTGGCACAATGAAGAAGTGTATAGGGGATGACTTTGCACAAGGTATATGTTGATACCTGTATTTTTTCTAAAATTATTGATGATACATTCAATGATGACTCATTATATGCTTTAGAAGCTATTTGCGACAACACTTCTATAATATTGCAAGCATCAGATAAAGTGTTGGAGGAAATAAACAATACTAAAGACAAACGGACCAAGATACGGTTAAAAGTGATATATAAGCTAATAAGCAAGATACAAAGAATGGAAACGAAAATTTTAAAAGATGGATTTTCGTTTCCATTACAATTTCCATTCATATTTGGTCATTATGAGGAAGATCCTTTTTATTCAGATATAAAAGAAATCTTTACAGAACATGATGCAGAGCAGATATTTAACGCATCAAAAGAAAGATGCGACTTCTTTTTGACTGAAGACAAAAAAACGATTTTAAGCAGAAAAGAGAAATGGAAAAAATATTTACAATCTAATACAGATTTATGTGATTTAAAGTTGGTTAATTGCTTAGAATTAGGTGATTTTCTAAAAAAGAAATCATAAAACTTTCTAGCTTTTATTCCTCCTTATACTCTGCCCATCTTAGTTTATTGCTGGTAGCCTTGGAACTCGTCTTCATCATCAAATTTGATGAGGTGCAAGAGGTTGGAGATAGCTTCTTTATCCACTGGATGGTTTTCATCAAGAAAATCTTCAATGGTTCGTTCATCAATGATAGGAAAGTGGATCCCTTCAATTTCATTTTCAATTTTGAAAGTATTCCACATGTTGGAAGGTGTATAAAGTCAAGACAAAACTGACCCACGTGATTCACACTAAATTGACCCACCCCCCACATACTAATTTGACTCCACTTTATCCTTTATTCTTGTCTTGTTCTTGCCCATTGTATTTCGATAACTGGGCCCATTCATATTCAGAATCATCGCATTCTGTGTAATTCGATCCAACAAAGCCATGGTCAAGGTTTGATCTTTAAAGATTTTGACCCATTCCGAGAAGATTAAATTACTGGTGATGATCGTGCTTTTCTGTTCATAACGCAAGGCCAGGTATTCAAAAAGTAGTTCTGCTCCTTCCAGATCAAAAGAAAGATATCCAAGTTCATCAATGATCACTACACTCACATTCGCCCAGGTTTTCTGAAAGCGAAGTAATTGTTTCTGACTTTTGGCTTCTTTAAGTTCATTGATGAGACCTGCAGCTGTTTTAAACATTACTTTGTAACCCCGTTCGCAGGCTTTGACCCCCATCGCTATCGCCAAATGACTTTTTCCAGACCCGCTGTTCCCAATCATGAGTACATTTTGGTTGTGGGTCACAAAGTCTAAATTCTTAAGTTCGGGGAGTCGATCCCGAGCTTCTTTGGGAAGTCGCTCTTCTTCCAGGGAATCAAAGCGTTTGATGCTAGGAAAATGAGCCTGAGCTATCCGTTTGAGGATACCTTTTTCATCTCTCGATTCTGATTCAGAACGTAGGATGTGAATCAAGTACTCACTAAAGCTTATTTTTTGCTCCCGAGCTTCGCGCGTAATCCGTTCATAGGAACCATACACTCCTGGAAGCTTCATTCGTTTGCAGAGAGCTTGAATCTCCTTATCCATGATTTCCTCCCTCCTGGATCATTTGGTCGTAAACATGGAAATCGGGAAGAATCACCTGACTTGGAACCTTGTCATAGCTAAAGGGAATCGGAGGGGGATCCTCGGATTGCTGAAGCACATTGAGGAGCAACTCCCTACTGGGGAGTAGCCCTTGCTGCATCACGGATTCCAGTACCTGTATCACATGATCCAGATCAGGGTACTCGCGAAACAGAAACAAAAGATCCACAAACTCTTTAGGTTTCTGCTGATAGTATTTGGAATACAAGCGTTGCAAGGTTTGGTGCGCTTGATGTAAGGCAACCGAACCCACCAATGCTCTGGATTTCTGGCGTAGCGTTTTCAGGTAATGAAACAAGTTGATCGAGGAATGCCCTTTCTCAAAGATACGGGGATGGCTAGCCAGCATCGTATCTTGTCCGAAATCCCAGAGTTCCAGGCGCTCGGGATATAGCTTGATACCGATGGTCGGACGCCGATATTCTTCCGGGACTGAATACCAGTTGGCTTCGACGCTGATTTGATTGTATTTGTTGATATGTCTCACTTCCTGGAGGCTGTTGTCATATTGAAGAGAGGGGTAGGCATGCAGCTGATCGATATTTTGTTGCAGGGCTTGCACTGGTGTTTCTTCTCTGCGAAATACGGAGCGGGAATTGAGGGGGATGAGTTCGTTTTCTAAATAATCATTGGCTTCTTGAAGCGACGAAAAGGAATCTCGCAGACAATACACCCAGTTCCGAAGGAAGCCGACGCTCTCTTCATCCGTGCCTTTCTCTTCCGGTGACTGGCGATTACAGGCGTTGACCTGAAAACCATAATGGGTCGCAAAGCGAAGAAAGCTGGGGTTGACCGTTTTCTTCACTGGGTCAGAGATGACGGTTTTTAAGTTGTCATAACGAATAATATCAGGCACCCCTCCAATATGGTGAAAATAGTCCATATGAGCCTGAATCACAAACTGGGAAGTTTCGCGGGGATAAATCCTGGCATAACGATATAGTGAACCTCGAAGGACGATAAAGACTGCAGACAAGCGAAGGGCTAACCCTCGGATGTTTAAATGAATGTAGCCCCAATCAAACTCACAGGCTGGACCTACGGTGGGAACTTGTTGGATAAAGATTTCCTTATGAGGATCGTTTTGTTTTCTCCAGCTTGAAACAATACGTTGGACGGAGGACTTACTAATCGAGATACCTTCCTGGTGCAATTTAGTGAGTATTTTAGCATTTTTTAGTTTGAGATGTATATGCTTTTCTTTGTTTTCTTCCAGTTGTTGAATGATTTTCTTTTCGATCAGCGGAGAGATGGACTTAAATCCCAGCTTAGTTTTCTTTCGCTTAGCCATGAGCTCTAGAGGAACATCGGGTTGTTTTCTAGATTTGTGGATCCAACACTTGACTGTATTTTTGGAGCAATGGAGAATTTTGGCAGTTTGACGTATCGATCCTGTTTGTTCGTACACTTCTAACATTTTTTCGATCTCTTTCACCTTTTTCACCCATCTTTACCGTCCCTTCTCGTATAACTGCTCAAGTTATACTCCGAGACTAAATTTTTATTCTATGGGTGGGTCAATTTTCTCTGGGTCAAGTGGGTCACTTTTATTGTAATCTATACAGAAGGGGTCAAGTAGCGTCCCAGTTAATTATTTTATTATAATAATTCGCCATAAAGCGCAAGCATTATCAATGCGTGACAGTTTGTCACGATTTCATTTCCTTCTTCCTTGAGCCTCTGTTTCAGTTTTCGCCAATAAGCATTTGGATCAATACTTTCCGTCAAAATAGCAACAACATCCACTATAGAGAAATACCACTTCTCTTGTTCAGCAATTCATGGATTCGGGACTCCAAAGCATCCTTTTCCTTTAGACCATCGATCCATTCGCTAGGTATGCTTGAATAACCAAAACGGGCACCCAGGAGAGGGCCAGCAACGGCGGCATTGGTATCCGCATCGCCTCCTTCATGGATAATGGCAAGGAGGCCTTCTTTGAAGCTGGTGGCGTTTTGAAGCGCCCAGGTACCAGTCGACATGGCCTTGAGGGTATAACCCATGGATCGGCTTTCCCCTAGTTCCAGCGGGGCGATGTTTTTATCCAGGGCTTTGTTGAAGTATTCCAAGACTCGCGGATCCTTGGAGGCGTAGCTTTCTTTTAGCTCATTCAGGAGCGTTGGAATGTCGCTTTCCCCTTGTAGCAGTCGGGCGATAAATAGGCTGATAATCTGGCAGGACAGGATGCATCGAGGGTCGTAGTGGGTGATTTTGCAGGCTTCCTGGGCATGAAAGGCTACTTTTTCCAGGTCGTGATACTCCCAGACCCCGAGGATGGAAGTGCGCATGACTCCTCCATTGGCTGCCATATACTTCCCGGTGCTTTCCCAATAGCTTTGGGCGACTTTATGGGGATTTTCCAGGAAGCCCGGTGCTATAAGTACCGAATGGACGGTCTGGCCTATATCTGGAGCTCCGTCTGCTCCCCATTGATAGATTCGCCTGGCGATATCGAGGGTGTCGAAGCGTTTCAAGGCAAGCAGGCTGTCGAAGATGCAGAGCATTTGGTCGGTGTCGTCGGTCCAGTCGCCTATTTTGAAACGAGCGCGGTGGGTATCTTGTATGATTTGATCGTAGTGGCTAAGCCCCTGGGGGTAGTGGTGGGCGATGGTGGCTTTGCTCATAAACTCGGTGCCCAGACCCAGGGCGTCCCCTATGGCATGGCCGTATATTACTCCGCGAATTTGATTTTCAGGATTGGTGATCATGGGATTGCTTTTCAAGATGACAAGCGAGGATGGAGTCTTTGGTGAATGAGTCAAATAGCTTGGGTTTTTCGTGTTTTATAAATATGTATGCATATACTGCTACTATAGGAAGCATGAGCTTGTAAACTAGGTCCAGGTAATCGTAGGATATGGAAAAAAACTTCAATAGGTTGAATACGAGCAAAAGGATCCAAACAAGAACGGTATAGAACAACAAGATATTTCGTAATCGTAGGCTTGGAATTTTGGACTTATAGCTATAAGGTGGATAAAATGCCCAGATAGGTATAGCAAGTAGAAAAATGTAATCGAGCTTTGGAAGGTTTATCGAGGGAATCTCGGATAATATGCCTAATACCAACACGATCAACACATATCCTCCAAAAGCTAAATTTGCCAAGCGCTGAACTTTGTTAGTTATTTTCGTTTTAGTTTCCATGTTGCCCCCATGATTTTTTATCGACTTGTTTCCATGCTCTCGATAGCCAGACGATGAGCAGGATGAGTGTAAAGAGGAAGAACAAGAGAGTGGATAGGATGGCAATGACAAATATAAGCGAATAAATTTTGCTTAGGGCTGAGGAAGTTGAATTGTAATCGAAAGAAGTTGGATTGACCGGCTTTTGGAAGTGTATTTTCATTTCGGGATTTGTGGATACATTGGTGATTTTCATTCTATTGAAAGGTTCAAGTTCAAAGACCCAAAATCCTACACTAAACCGTAGCATATCATCATAGGTGCCCCCGATGTATTCCATAGCATAGTTCATGCTATCCATTTTATAGCTTGAATGAATGTAATAGAAATATCCTCCAGTGGCTGCATTCATGTCAAATCTGTACCAAAAGCGATCTTGATGTTTTGCGCTGACAATGACGCTGGCAAAAGCTCCTCTTGCTTCTGATACAATCAAGTTGAATGAGCTATCATACAGGGTGATATAACTGCTTTTTGTGTGACGTTCCACCGCTAGGTAGGCTATGCCCTCCTGGTTGTGATAAAGGAATGGTAGCACCTGGGTGTAAAGCAAAGTTTCTTCTGGCATGAGGTTTAGATCATATATTTTTCGGATGTAATTGTTTCTTTTTTCCAGGTAGTCGAGAACTTCTTTGGGCAGTGATTTGGGCAAGTTGACATAGAGAGGAGGGAGATTGGTGCCCCAACGTTGAGCGTATTTATCTAAATCAAGATTTGCTGCTTCGATGATGTAGAGATCGGGCATGCTGAAAGGGTCTTTGGGTAAGAGCAGTTCATCTCTCCTGGGTATTTTTAAAAAACGCAAGGGCTGATGGATGGAAAGAGCAAGGGTGGAGGTGCTGATGATGCTTAAAAGTAATAGGAAAAGCGTAATTTTGCTGAATACTCCAAGGGAATGAATTTTCCTGAACGCTTCGTTTGCTTTCATAAGCATCCCCCCAAGCATAGTGAAATATGGTTTTCCCACAAGTTATTTCCTTGATCTTGCCAGCCAGACGATGAGCAGGATAAGCGAAAACTGTATAACCAAGGGGATTGAAAAAAAAGCTATGAAAAACATGACAGCTAAGTAATGAGCAACTACCTTTTCAACGAAATCGGGTATGATATGGTTACCATATGCTGTAAATTCAGCAAGATCATATGGTCTCATAATATGAGTTTTGAGTTCTGGGTTGGTATGGGCATTGATGATTTTCATCGTATTATAGGGATCTGTTTCAAAATCGTAAGAACAACCAATACATTTAGGATTTGACGACGGTTGATTATCGGTGTATCTAAATGTGTCAAAGTATAAGCAACCACCAGTGGCACCACCTTGTGAATATTTATACCATATCCTATCGGGAAAATTCACACTGAGCACAAAGCCTCTTAAGGCACTAGTCGTATCTGAGATGATTTGCTTAAAGGATTGATCGTAAAGGTGGAGCTTTGCGTTGTGCATAGTACCGCTTGTTGCTAGCACAAAGGTTGCTAGCACAAAGCCTTCTTTGTCCTGGTATTGAAATGGCAAGATTTCAAGAATGGATTCATCTTTTTCGGCTTTGATGCCTCTTTGCTGAAACTCTCGAATATAGCTGTTTCTCTTCTCCAGGTAGTTGATGACTTCTTGCGGTAGGTTTTCAGGAAGCTTGACATAAAGCGGCGGGAGATTTGGATCCAGTTCTTGTTTGTAGTCCTTTAAATTTAACTTTGGAGCTTCAATGATGAATATCCAGGGAGATTTCGAGGGGTTTTTTGGAAGAATGATATCATTGGGATCAGCGATCTTCAAATATCGCCAGGGTTGGTGGAGGGTGAGAAATATAATCGACACGCTACCAATGGAGAAGAGCAAGAAATAAAGTGTGATTTTTTTGAGTGTTGGCAGAGAGAATAACTTTTTTAGTGTTTTCTTAAGGGTCATCAGTTGCCTTCCTTTCTTGGTCTTTTTTTCTGGGCGAGGATGATGCCGATGTAAGCAAGAAATAGCGTTAGTATGACAACGACGAGAAAACGAAGGATTTGGCTTATGGAACCAAGGAGGCGGATGGAGAGATATATTTTCGTTAGCGAAGGAATAGGCATAACATCTATTAACTTATCTGCAGAGAACAATATATATCCTTTTGGAGTTGGAATGTGAATTTTTATTGTTGGATTAGTGTCTTTGTGGATTATTTTCATGAAATTAAAAGGTGGAAAATCAAAATAATCGTATTTTGCTCCTATATCTATGTGGTTAATTGTTAGTTCATTTTTGTAAATTACTTCGTTACAGCTTATTCCGAAAGCAGAAGTCCCATATGTATTAAAGCCCCACATTCTATCTTGAAATTTTGCACTAACGACATTATAACGGATAAAAATTAGCTCAAGGATTATACTTGTCTCGTTTAATGAAGCATCAAAAAGACTTAATCGGTTATTTTTATCCTCTGAGATAAAAGCAAAGAATCCCTCTTTACCCTTGTGTTCATAGGGAAGAAGCTCTTCGATGATCATGGTGTTGGGGCTTTCATTAGGAGAATTCATATACTTGTCGCTGAGTTGACGGATATAGCTGTTTCTTTTTTCAACATAGTCTGTGACTTCTTTCGGTAGATCGGAGGGAAGGTCTGTGTAAAGGGGAGGAAGGTCGGGATGAATCGATTCTTGATGCTTTGCAGCATCGATATGAGGGCTTTCTATGATCATCAAGCTGGGAAAGTTGGAAGGATCTTTTGGAAGTATTAGGTCGCTGGATCGAGTAATGGTAAGGTATCGCCAGGGTTCATAGAAAGCTAGGGCAAGGATAGACGCGGTACCAAGACAAAAGAGCAAGAGGTAGAGGGTGATGTTTCTCCAGGTGTTAAGCGAAAAAAACTTCTTTAGCGTGTCTTTATTAGCCATTGGCTTGCCTCATTTCATCTATTTAATGGCACAGTTACTGTTTAGCTTTTTTATTCTTACCATCGCTTATAAATAATTTTATACCATGAATTGTCGCAAGCAATACAAATAAAAATAACATTAAACCCTCGGAGCTTTGCAAAATAATCATTAACCACTTAGAAATGCCTAGCAAATTTTCAAAAATAACTAAAACAATATGTACTGCAAGTGTAAAAAAACATGCATAGTAAGTTATTAATATTATTTTTGATTTTATTGGATAAAACCATAAGTAAAGTAACATAAAACTAGCAATGTATTTTGCACCATTATAAATCTGTGAAGGAAATGGATATATATCAAAAGTATTATATATTTTAGTAATAAAAGATAAAATCAATAAAATTAATGCAACAATAGAAATAATCAGCAATCTATTTCTATTCATGGTGGTTTTGCTTTGCATTTTAATAACCTCCGATTGAGTACTCGTTTGCTTTCATATGTATCCCTCACCAATATCTCAACTTTCTTTCATTATACTGAAATAGGTGATTTGAGGAATTGCAACAAGCAGGAACGAGTCTAGTTTGCGTTGAGTTCTATTTAGTGTTTTCGTTTTAATTTCCATGGGATTGCTTTTTCTGTTTATGTTTCTGAGAGAGCGAGAGGAGAAGATAGAGCAAGAACAAGAAGGCTATTAGGTAAAGCAAAGGCCGAAGTATTAAGGAAGTTATGTAATTTATCCACCAATAAGCAATCAGTATGAATGTCCCAACTTCAATCGGTAAAGAAACCATTATAAATGATGGAATTAGGTCTAGCATGTTTCCTGAGCGTTTCTGGTGAGTTTTGATTTTGGGGTCAGTACTCTTATTAATAATTTTCATGGTACTAAAAGGATCAATATCAAAATCATCATATTGATATCCCACCCTTATAGAGTTTAAAGATAACTCATTTTGGTAAATTACTTCTGCGCAGCTACACCATAATGATGATGCGCCAGAAGAAACATCGTACGGCCAAAATCTATCGAGAAATCTGGCACTCGCGATATTGTTACTACTTGGAATACCTTTAAAGATTTTTTTCACCTCGATTACTGACGAATCAAAAAGGCTTAATCGACTTCTCATGTCCGAAGTGACATAGGCAAAAAATCCTTCTTTTCCGTTGTATTCATAGGGAAGGAGCTCATTGATGGTCATGTTATAGGAGTTTTTTCCAGAGGAAGTCGTATATTTGTCTCCTAGTTGACGGATATAGCTGTTTCTTTTTTCAATGTAGTCTGTGACTTCTTTGGGGAGATCAGAGGGAAGGTCTGTGTAAAGGGGAGGAAGATCAGGGTGAATCGGTTCTTGATGCTTTGCAACATCGATATGAGGACTCTCTATGATCATCAACCGGGGATAGCTGAGGGGATCTTTTGGAAGAATGAGATCGCTGGATCGAGCAAAGGTAAGATATCGCCAGGGTTCATAGAATGCCAAGGCAAGGATAGAGGCGGTTCCAAGACAAAAGAGCAAGAGGTAGAGCGTTATGTTTCTCCAGGTGTTAAGCGAAAAAAACTTCCTGAACGCTTCGTTTGCTTTCATAAGCATCCCCCCAACCTATACCACATGTGCTCAATCAATTTGTCATCATCGGACTTTGATCATTATTAGATGCTTTCCATCATTTTTCTTGCTTCAACAAAAAAGTCTCTTTTTCAATAATCTTTTTCAGATCTTCCTTATTAGGCAGTTCTATCAGATATTTTGATACAAAAAGATTATTGTCCATTGTTCCTTTGGCATACTCAACTAAAGTGCTGTTTTTGTTTGTAACGAGCAATATTCCTACGGGGGGATTATCCTTATCGGTCATTACATTGCGCTTATAATATTCTAAATATACATTCAGTTGTCCTATATGTTCATGCTTGAATTCATCAATCTTCATTTCGATGAGTACATTGCAATGTAGAACACGGTGATAGAAAACTAAATCTATAAAGTAATATTCATCTTCAATCAGTATTTTTTTCTGTCGGGCTTCGAAGCAAAATCCATTACCGAGTTCTAGTAAAAAATGCTGTAAATTGTCCATTATTGCTTGTTCCAAATCTGCTTCATAAACAACATCTTTAGCTTTTAATCCTAAAAATTCAAAGGTGAAAGGCGATTTAACTATTTCTTCAATATGTAGTTTTTCGCTTTTGTTCTGTATGCTTTCAATTAATTTTTCGGGTTTTGAGCTCATTCCTGCTCTTTCATACAACAATGTGTTAATCTGTCTTCTTAATTCTCTTAAACTCCATGTCCCTTTTATTGTTTCTACTTCATAAAATAATCGTTTTATTGGGTCTTCTATTTTGATAAGCTCAGATAGATGAGAAAAAGAGAGACTTGTAATCAGCTTTAATGGATCAATGAATAAAAAATCATGCTTTAATGATTCTTGGGACACTGTCCCAAGAATTTTCTCTGGCAAATTGAGTGATTTTTGGGACAGTGTCCCAAGAATTTGAGGATACACAAAGTAAAATTGACGAAAGCGCGACAATTCAGCAGCAGAGATATTTTTCATTCCTTGATTTGCTAATGTTCTAGAAATATTGAATAATAATTTATCTCCATAATCTGCTCGGTCTTTTCCATATTGTTCAAATTCAACGATAAAATACCCAATCAGCCAGTTTCTGATTGTAATACTAGTGTTTACGGCTTTGATTGCACAATAGCTCAAAGAAGTGTGGGTTTGAAGAATTTGACTAACAAGTTGCCTAAAATCTTGATTTTGTTTTTTAATCATATTACTCCACGATTGTATAAATTGGTAAGCATAATGCTAACTTTTTGATTTTCACAATGCTGTTTTGTTCAATTTTTTTATATCAGCTTCCATATTTTCTGTTTCTCCTTTTAATGAATTATAAATGCTTTGCTCACGTAGTAAACAACAGATAGCGATAGTTCTTATTTGATTTGATTTCGCAATTGATTTTCCTCTTCTTTCAGTATTGTAAAAAACAATGTAAAATCATTGCAGGAGCAAAATGAATAAAAAATGGGACTTTGATAGTTGGGCAAAAAGTTACGATAAATCTGTACTGGATGATGATTGGTTTCATGATAAGTACAATGAAAATCTCGCAGCACTCTGCAATGAAATTATGGAATTTTCTAAAATGAAACCCTGTAAGTTGTTGGATATTGGCAGTGGCACCGGCAATCTAATTGTTATGCTTCAAAATATACAGAATTTGGAAATTGTTGGATGCGAACCATCCCGGAGTATGCGGGAAATTTGTATTCAAAAATGTCCGACTGTAAGTGTGATTGATGCTACACTACCTAATCTGGATAATCTTAGTGGTAAGTTTGATATTATTGTTTCCTCTTATGTGATTCATCATGTTCCTCGTGAGAGTCTTGGTATCATGGTTGATAGCTTACGAAAACTATGCAATTCTGGGGGATTAATTCTTCTTCTGGACGTTATGTTCGCAAACGAGGATGCATTTCTTGATGAAGTTAAGCTTCAAAAAGAGAACCAGTTTCATGATAGGGTGGAAGAATTGCTGGACGAGTATTTTCAGTATGTTGATCAGTTAAGAACAGCATTTATTGACGCAGGCTTTTCTGTTTCTAGTCATCATCTTAGCAAATATATATGGTTGCTCAAAGCACATCATGTTTCTACGCCAAATGGTTAACAAACTGTTGCAGTGAAGCTTTTTTAAAACACAAGGGGACGGTTCTTTTGTGCTGTAATAATGCCAAAGTGCCGAACGAAAAAGAGCCAAAGTGCCGAAAAATATTAGGCCATTTTGCCGAAAAAATATTGTAAAACACGCTGACAATCAGCACATATTAATACATGATGCCAATAAGATAGAGGGGGCATCATTTTGTGAGGGATTAACAGTTTTGCTAGAAATGGAGTGTAAAGTGCAGTTTGCAATATATGGGTCAGAATGTAAACCGCACTTTACAATATCAAATAAGAACCGTATCTCTTTCATGCCTCCCATGATTTTGTGAAAAAGGAACACCTTGATTATTTATACTTGTACGGTATAATAGTACAAGATGAAAGAAGGCGAGGATTATGCAAAAAAGTGATTATCAACCACCTTATTCCATAAATGACCGAATATTAAATCAAACCGCAGGGATTATCGAAATCCTTGCGAAAAGTTCTTTTTCACAGAACATTAAAATGGCTCCCATGCTCCGGAGAAGCAATCGAATCAAGACTATTCATGCCTCTTTGGCAATTGAAAACAACTCCTTGTCTTTTGAGCAAGTGAGAGATGTGATTGAGGGAAAACTTGTTCAAGGCCCACCAACAGAGATCATGGAAGCTAAAAATGCTTTTCTGATTTATGAGCAAGTCTATTCCTTAAATCCTTATGATCTCGATGATATGCTCAGGGCTCACGCGATATTGATGAAGGGTCTTGCCACGGATGCTGGCATGTTTCGAAGCGGAGGTGTAGGTATTTATGCGGGGGATCAGTTAATGCACATGGCTCCTCCTGCCCATCTTGTACCCACTCTAATGCAATCCCTGACAAAGTGGACTTTGGATGCTAGCAACACCCACCCCTTAATTAAAAGCTGTGTTTTTCACTATGAGTTTGAGTTTATTCATCCTTTTTCTGATGGTAACGGCAGAATGGGACGGATGTGGCAAAGTTTGCTTTTATTCCAATGGAATCCTCTCTTTGCTTCCATACCTATCGAAGTATTGATAAAGAAGCGCCAAAGTGAATATTATGAAGTACTTGGCAAATGCGATCAGACTGCTGACTCCAGCTTGTTTATCGAGTTTATGCTGGCAGTGATTCACGATACACTGAAGGATATGAGCGCTAGCGTACAAGTTGGGGTACAAGTAACCGAACAAGTCAAACGGCTTCTTGAGGTATTTTTGGATGAGCCCTTGAGCCTGCAGGAACTAATGGAAAAGTTGGGTTTGAAGCATCGACCAAGCTTTAGGGAGAGTTATCTACTTCCTGCGATAAGGCATGGATTGATAGAAATGACCCTTCCCGACAAGCCCAACAGTAGCAAGCAGAAGTATCGTAAGCTGTGATGAAGAAGTTTGTTGTTGGGTTTTACCAGGTGGAATAAGCGAGAGTTTTGGTGGGGCAGATGTCTACACAATGTCCACAACCCACGCAGTTTAGGTCTTTTACGGGCTTGCCTAGCTTTGCTTTTTCAAGGATAGAGATGCTCAAGGGGCAGGCAAGGTCGCATTTCCCGCATTGAATGCATCGATGAAGGTCGGTGCGGATGCGTTGGGAAGCCAGGCGACTGAGAAGGGCAAGGACGGTACCCAAAGGGCAATAGTGGCAATAGGCTCTTCCGCTGAGAACGACCCAGAAGGTCATGGCAGCGAGAAGTTCAAAGAGTAGATATTTATAGATTTCTATTTGATAGACCTGGACCAGGCTTGTAGAAGGTATGAGTTTGTTGACTATCAGGAGCCAGTATCCCATGAAAGCTAAGGAAAGTATTAAAAAAAGCCAACGAAGCATCGCGAAGAACTTCAATGCTCTAGGGCTGAGTTTTTTGGATTTTCCGATAAGGGGAAGGGCGGGAGCGAAGACTTCGGAGGCAAATCCGTTGAAGAGGCAAAGGGTGGAGCATTGCCAGCGTCTTCCTTTGAGGAGGGTGCCGATAAAGACGACCAGGCTGAGGATGAGGTAAAAGAGGAGGGTGGAGGAGATCATTCCGAGGCCGTGAAGGGCTTGAAAGTTTTGATAAAACGAGGATAAGGGCTCGAGTAATTGCAGGGGAATGGTGGTCCAGGGGAGGGGCATGGCAAAGAAGTATAGATCGGAGTTGCGAAATAGCAGGGGGCCGATGATGTGGATGCACAAGGCCATGAGGATGAAGCCTTTAAGGTTGTGTTTGCGCATTTTGCTTTGGCTGGGATTGCCGATCAGGCGAAGGGTGAGGATACTGCCCAGGATGATGTAGGCAGTTTTGATCCAGTTTTCATAGAAGTGCCAAAACCAGGTGATGAGGTTGGCGATATGGACGGGGGCTTGTTTGGCATAGCCGAAGTTGAATCCAGCTAGCACCAGCGCCATTAGGATATAGGAGGCAAGGAGGAATTTGAGGAGGCTTTTTTCGTGGATATGGTAGGGTATATGAGTAATAATCATGGAGCTAGTATAGAGTTTGGGATGGAAAATGCAATTGAAAATATTGACAGTTGTGAAGCTGTATAAATAATTAACATATTGTAGCGTTGTTTTTAGTGTGTTTTTGGTGAAAGGAGCCAAAACATGGGTGATGATCTTTGGTATTTATCAAGAAACAACGAATCCTTTGGACCCTATAGTCAACAAGCAATCCTTGAAATGAAGCAATCTGGAAATTTGTTCCAGGGTGATCTGATTTGGAATCCTTTTGCCAATGAATGGCAAAGCCCCCAACAACTTGATTTTCTAAAAAGAGGAGCACCTGATCGAAAAAAAACTTTGATAGTTTTAGCCTCCTTCCTCATAGTTGCATTGTTAGCTTCAGGACTTGGCCTTGCCCTGCACTATAGCCGTCAAAAACCTCTTTATGGCGTAGCATCGCGCGCATCGAAAAGTAAAGGGGGAAAATTTTTCAAGATTGTGGACTACTTTCCTCAATCAGGTCCCGCTGGATCTAGTATTTATGTACAATTTGAAGAATCCATCAAGGAGATGGCTGATACCCTGACCGCCTGGCATGGAAAGGATCCACTGCCTTTGATCGTAATCAATGAAAAGGTAGTGCAAGTGATTTTACCCCAAGAAACAGGATCAGGAAAGTTTTTCTTTTCTTCTGGTCAAGGCAAGAGCTCAGAGCTTGCTTTTACAGTTTTGGATGCCACTTTTACGCCTCTGCTGATTCAGGAACTTCATCCTTCTAGTTCCGTGCAGACCATATCTTACAAAGATGAAATCAGCGTGAATATACCGCCTGGCATTCTGGACAAGCCTCGCAATTTATCCATCAGTAAGATGGACCATGCACCTGCGTTTCATATGGAACCCTTTGGGATTTCTTCTTCTTATGACATCAAAATTGATGGTTTGGAGCAGTTGTCGGATTACATCAAGATTTCCGTTCCCTATACCCTGGAGCATATCGATCCGAATCAAGCTCTTGAGGACCAGTTTTTAGCTTTGCGCTGGGACGATGAGTTGAAAAGTTGGCAGGAACTTCCTTTTAATGTCGACAAATCCAAGCAGAGAATCGAATTTATCACCAATCATCTAAGTTGGTTTCAAACGTTTTTAAGTGTACCTACTGCTGCAGCAACACTTAAAGCTGTAGCCATCGGTGCGGCTGTTGCTGGTTCGGCTACTGCGGGTGTTTGGATTGCTGAAAGTGTCACCTTATCCACTTACACCACGCCTCAGAAAAATTTTAAGCTGACCTACAACAAAAGAGTTTGGGACGTTTACGAGCAATACACTCCCTGGCAAAAACCTCAGATGGCAAGCAACCTTAGCAGTTACAACCCTGCGTATCCCAACTATATCCAGGATATCGGAGAGATTTTTGAACTTGCGTATAAAAACTATATGGCCCTGGGTTTTAAAAATCCCGTGGATGTCCCTGGCAGGGTTTGGGGGACATGGCATTCTCCCATTTCTGTAAAAATCAGTGGAATTTATGGAGCTATTTCCAATATGGGTGCTGTTGAAAGAAGTGCATCCTATGACAAAGTTTTTGGAGGTCTCCATTTTCCTCATGAGCTCTTTATGAATATCTCTTCCACGCCAAACAAAGTTTACTCCACAGTGGGTCATGAGCTGTTTCATCGCCTACAAGCGGAATATTATGGTGCCCGTAAGTTTTACAAAGGATTTATGGGCAGTGGCGATTACTGGTGGATTGAAGCCTGTGCTGAGTATGCAGGATGTATGGTGGCTTTTGGATCTACCCAATTTGAGTCAGAACTCAAAGAAGGCTTTGCGCCTGATTATTTTGATTTCTGCCTTGATTCCTTCGATAAAAAGGGTGTGGGGGGATCATCCCGTGAACATCAGTATGTCACCTCAAACTTTATTGATTTTCTAGTTAAGAAAAAGGGATTTGACTTTAAGCAGATGGTAGAAAGAGTCTCCCAGGGCAATGCATTGGCAACATTGGATGACTATGCTAAAGAAGTCAATATAGATGATGGCTTACTGATATGTCACCGAGATTTTTTCCGCTGGGCTATTTTTTCAAACTCTGGACTACTTGCTGGGCAGTCTCTAGGGTCTTTTGTTGACCAGGTTGCGGATCGAAGGCAGGAAATTTGCTTTCAGAAAGATACTCTGACTTTTGAAAAGGGGCAAAACCTGAGAATTACCAAAAGCGACGGGAAGCCCTGGGTAGATTTGATGGTGTTGAAAGAAAACACTCGAGCAGAAGGGTCGAAATACTCAAGCACCATTTTAATGACTGATGATGAATACGTCTTGCAAGGGAAAAACATTAAAGCTGGAGATGTGTTGTATATTCTTGCCAGCAATGCTACGGGTACGGATCATACGATTGATATTTCGGTCAAATTAGATAAAAAGGATCAAAAAGAGGAAGTGGAGTGCCGTTTTGATCTTCCGGGAAATTATAGCGCCAAACTTTGGGCTATCAAACTCCTTCAGACGGAACTGATCATTAAACCCGATGCAATAGCTATGGCAGAGATAAACAAAGAATATACCTTTGAGTTTATACTTGATGGGATTTCTTCGAAAACTAGTGAAATTGATTTCGAATGGGATTTTTGGGACAACGATAAAGACAGCAAAGGAGAAGAGCGATCCATTGTAGTAAAAAAGGGTCAGGCCTCACATAAAGTTAGCTATACCTACCTCAACCCTCCGCCTCTTTGTGCTGTGAAAGTCAAAGCCCGTGATAGCCATAGCGGGGATGATATTGCCGAAGCAGAGATTAGCGTTAACTTTGGGGGTGTTGAGGGCAAGTGGAGTGGGACTTGGACCTTGCTTTATGTTGCTGCAATGGACAAGAAAGATCCAGTTAAGGCCCAGGCTGCGAGGGATAGTTGCGAGCAATTTAGCAAAGATTTGGAGTAAATTTTTATCAACTTGCTAGACAAGGCGTCCCTATGGATTTGGAATTGGTGAAAACAAATCAGGATGGAGTCTATACGGGAAAACTAGTGATACATTTTAACAAAGTGATACCAGACCCTGATCCGGACGATAAAGACAATACCCAAACATTTAATGCCAGCTATACCAAGGGTGTGCTTAGCTTTAGCATTGGAGACAAGGAAAAAGCCTATTTTACTGCCAGTCTGGATGCCAAGGGCAACCTGGTGGGCACCTTTAATTTACCCCATCAAGGGATTGATTTCCTCTCAGGAAAATGGATCGCAACTAAAAAAACCAATTAGTCTTCGGGATTGGTGAATTCGAGGTCGATGGTGAGGTTGATATCAGAAATTGATCGAGATCCAAGCTCACAATTAAATCGAGCTATTCGGCGGATGCTGAACTCGAAAGTATGCTTTCCGATAATGGACTGGAGACCATCTGGTGAATGAGCTGCTGGCATAATCAGGATCGTAATATTTTTAGTGGGCTTAAGAGGAGGATAGCTTACTTCCATTTTCCCTTTCAATTTTGGCGGAAGCGTAGCAGAGTTTACCCTTCCCCATCCTGCATCATAGGTTTCATAAATACAGTCCTCATTTTCTCCCATGAAATCTAATGCAAATTCCAATTTGAAGACTTGCATATACCCATAGGAGAGTTTTTGCACAGGAGGTCTCTTGAAAACGTCAGTAGCAATACTCATATGAATATCACCGCTATACTTGGGTCCAGCCAGCACACCTTCTGGCAAACCAGGCAATACAGGGGTGATTTTGCATTTAGTTTCTAATGGTTCCCAATGCGAAAATTTACCCTTGACAGTTTCAGACCGTTTTACGCTGGTTTCATATCTGATTTGGAAGGATTCGGCTCTAACCCTGATGGGGATGAAGGCTCTTTGAGAATATAGTGTGCTTCCTGTTTGATAAATTACCGTAATCGGAACATTGATAAATACAGGCAAGTTGTTTTCGCTGAGCATATAGCCATTCTCATCCAATGGTTGGGCATTAAGATTTTGATTTTGCAGACAGATATTAAACTCATGAGATTGGTTGTAGTTGAGTTGGACTAAAAAGGGATTTTGCTCTCGGCAGGAATCATAATCATTGGCGCGAAAGACAAAGGTTGGGTTGCTAGTAGTTTTGGAAAGGACGGATTCATCTGCAATAATATCCACGACTCTGAAAGAAACAATACCCCGATTAACCACATTAAACTTGGTTTGAGGATACTCATGGATGCTTCTGGACATACTGCAGTTGCAAACATCAAATATGGCTTCAGAGGTGTCTACACCGATTCTGCATAAGTTGGTCCTAATTTCATCTTCGGGAGGAAGGGGTTCTTCAAAGGCAGGCCCTCTTTGATAAAAGCTTCGATCCCTGGAATACCAATACTGAGGGTGAACATAAACCATACGAGTTGTGCCATCAACATTTTCTTTTTCAACTCCGGAAACATAGACATCGTTGATGGCTGCATAGTCATAGGCGACTTTCCAATCCACTTCCCGATCAGGATTGGATTCAGCTTGCTCGACAAGACTCGCCCGAAAGGGAAGGCCAAAAGTTCCACCTGCAGAAGCATAGCTCGTTTCTGAATGATCAGGCCATCTCCCCCAGGATAGTTCGTCTGCTTGACTCGAAGCAGCTAGTTGAAAAGAATCCAAACCACTCAAGCGGAAAGTGTCATCTACATGGGGAATGATGGCTCCTGCTTTGCAGGTATTGTTGGAAAAACGAATTTTAACAGGGGCTTCGAGAGAAAGTATATCGGTTTCCATTAAAGGGGAAATTCGTCGAATTAAATCGGTATAGCTTAAGCCGCCATCTTCATATGAACATAACCCAACAGTACTTCCATGAGTGAAGATAAAAAAATATACTTCAGGGGTAACATCATCGGGGAGCTCTTTTATCTTGCGATTAATTACTGCGATACTCTCATAAAGGTGAGCTCGGGTGCCTGGTCGTAATCTCCATTCGTCGTCTTGTCGCCACCATCTTTCGGCATCTCGTTCCATGGTATTGCGGTATTCGGCATCGTCCCAATCAAAATCAAAGGGATTGCCATCGCCATCATCGGCGCATATATAGTCGATTTCTGTATCCCCTCGACCAAAGTTGACATAGATGTTGTTTTTGGGAATCCCCATGGCAAAAGAAGTTTTATAGCAGTTTAGGAGTTCGCCGGTAAAATCTGCTCTTGCCCTGCGATATGCATGTATGACATCATCATCGTCCTCAACCTCTGCCCTATCGATACATCCTGAGTAGATAAGAGCGAAACGGTGTCGTTTTATAAAGGAAGGGAGTAGGGGTTTCATTACAATTTCTTTGGCAGAATATTCAAACTGTTGGATTTTTTGAGAGAACACCAATTTCTCAAATTTTAGGAGTGGTACTCGTTTGGAACTGGTTCTTTTTTGGGCTTTGAGGCAAACAAAGGCTCCTTCAGGTATTTTTTGATTTTTTTCGAGTTGGAGTAAAAATTGACTTTCTGAGTTGGCGCTAAGTTCATGGATCTTCCAATAATCCTCTACCAGCATGGGGTAGGGCTCGGAAGTGTAGAAGCCTTCCAGTAGAAGGGAGGTACCATCTTCCACTTTGCGAAAGTCCAGATCCCTCAGACGCAAGGCATGGGGAAGAGAAGCATAGATGGGTCCCAGATATCCTTCAGAGGGGTGATGTTCTTTTTCATCTGCTACGAATTTATAAAAATGAAGCATGCCAGGGGTAAGCTCCATACGGAAGTGATAGCTTTGGGCCTGGGTGCTGTTGGTCTTGATTTCTTTGATGGTGGCTTTGGGGGTTTTGAGGCGTTCCAGTTTCAGATCTGTAAGCGTAACACTCTATCCACATTGACACCTAGTTTTATCTGATGAGTGAGCACAATCTGAAGACAAGCAAGCAAACTTAAAAAATCATAAAAAAACCAAGTCACAGAAGAATTTAAGAAAAACTAAGATTTAGCTTTACAGTAACAGTTTTCCGGCAAGGTTTTTGACCAGGGTAAAAAGGCCTCCAGCAGGGCGGGGTCATTTCCCTGGAGTTGAGGTAATTGTTCAAAGAGATAGCTCAGGTAATGAAAAGGGATGAGTCCATTGCGCTTAGCGGTTTCCACCATACTGTAAATGATAGCACTGGCTTGAGCTCCACGAGGAGTATTACTGAAGAGCCAGTTTTTACGACCAATTACAAAAGGTTTGATCCCTCGTTCGGCTCGATTATTACTGAGTTCCAGTCTTCCATCCAGTAAGACCCGTTCCAAATAAGGCCACTGGGATAAGCAATAAGCCACGGCTCTTCCGAGGGGTGCCTTGGGGAGGGCTTGTTTGCGGGTCTTCATAAGCCAGGCATGAAAGGCTTCCATGACGGGCTGGAGTGCTTTCTTTCGCGCCAGGTAGCGCTCTTCAGGACTAAGATCTTTTAGTTCCTGTTCAATAGCAAAGAGCCGATTGCAGTAAGCCAGCCCTTCTTCGGTCAGAGTATGGGCGGAAGAAGGAGCAGTGGATTCGGAGGGGAGACTTTTCAAGGCATCGGTGAACTTACGCCTGGCATGAGCCCAGCAGCCGACTACCGTGATAGAGGCTAAGGGATGGTAAGCCGCATAACCATCGGTATGTAAGTAGCCCTTAAATCCTTTCAGAAAAGCATCGGGATGTTTATGGGCGCGGGTGGTCTGATATTCGTACAAAGCAATCGGGAGCTCACAGGCTCCTGAAGCATAGTGCCACATGTAGGACTTACGAGCTGCAGAGCGTCCTTCCTCTCGAAGGACTTGAAGCTCCGTCTCATCGGCATGCAAGATATCCATCATTCGTAGGATTTCCTGCATTCTTTCATAGAGCAAAGCTAACCATCGTTGGGATCCTTCGATCATCCAACGGGCCATGGTTTGCCGAGATATTTCCAATCCCTGGTGCTGAAACTGATGCTCCTGACGGTACAAGGGCAGTGCTTCTTCATATTTACGACACATGATCGAAGCTAGGAGAGACGGCGAAACATAACTTCCTGAAATCACAGGAACAGGAAGAGGCGCCGCAACAATGGGCGTGTTCAGGGCATGCTGCTGGCAATACCGACAGGCATAGCTATGTTGCACGTGTTCGCGGACTTTCACCTGAGCGGGGATGACGATCAGTTCTTTCCGTACCGAAGTACTCATCGGATGAAGCGTTCCCTGACACTGAGGACACACGCGATCCTTCTCAGGCAGGGTATAGTCGATACGCTCTACAGGAAGATCTTCCATGAGCAGCTCTCGCTGTCCAGGAGTTTTCTTACGCGTATAGGTGATGTTCTCTGTTTCGGTGGGGGGTTCTTTTCGGGGAGACGGTGCTTCTTTTTCTGCTTCATCGAAGAGAGGTAAAGGCTCTTGCGTTTTTTCGCTGGAGGGAAGAAAGCGTTGATGCTGGTGAAGACGAAACTGAGCTTCATACCATTGCAGCCGAATCATCAGCTCCTGCACCTGTTGCTCCAACTGGAGACAACGCGCCTGGAGCGCTTCGTTATTTTCGGCGGACGAACTTCGGATTTCCCCTTGATTTTCCATAGTTTTAGTATAGCAGAAAAAGGGTAATAAGTCCAGTCTAAATGACCACAAACAGCCTCTTTTTTAAGCTATTTTTTACGAGGAATTCCATCTTTTTTTAGCAGGGCTTGGTTTCGTTTCCAATACCTTGAGCTACACAAGTTCACGCTCCATCACTGGACGATGCGCCAGGGGTTGATGCAACGGAAGTCCATCCAGAAGCCATTGCATCTGGCGACGATCAATGGAAAGGGGTCCTTTGGGATAATCAGGCCAGGGAAAGTGGCCTTTTTCCAAGCGTTTGTAGTGGAGCCAGAAGCCATTATGATCCCAGCTTAGGATCTTGATTTTATCCTTCTTGCCATTACAGAAGGCAAAGAGGCAGGGACTGAAGGGATCCAGTGCAAACTGATGTTGTACGATCAAGGCCAGTCCATCGATGGATTTACGTAAATCAGTAGCTCCAGTTGCCAGATAGACCAGTTGGGTGATGGCAATCATACGCCTTGAAGGACATGGAGGATTTGCCGTAATAAGTGAGGATCAAAACCAGGAGCAATGCAAAGCTCTGCAACTCCCATCTTGAGGATAATCGTCCCAGGATCTGTGGAAGGAGGAGAGACCGAGGTGGAAAGAGCCACCCAGGGAACCGAGGGAACAGTATCCTGGGTTTGTTTGACTTTAGTAAATTTGGAAAGCCAGTAACGTAGCGTATATGCCTTGATCTGATGATCTCTGCACCAGGCTTCCACCGATTGACCACTTTTTTGATACTGCAAGATTTGCGTTTTTCGTAGTGCTCGTGTTTCTTTGCGTTTCATCGTTTGCCTCCCTTTTTTGCTCCATTTTCTCATGGAGATTTCAGGAGGTAAAGGTGGTATCTATGTGACGCTTACGTTCGCCGGTAAAATCTGCTCTTGCCCTGCGATATGCATGTATGACATCATCATCGTCCTCAACCTCTGCCCTATCGATACATCCTGAGTAGATAAGAGCGAAACGGTGTCGTTTTATAAAGGAAGGGAGTAGGGGTTTCATTACAATTTCTTTGGCAGAATATTCAAACTGTTGGATTTTTTGAGAGAACACCAATTTCTCAAATTTTAGGAGTGGTACTCGTTTGGAACTGGTTCTTTTTTGGGCTTTGAGGCAAACAAAGGCTCCTTCAGGTATTTTTTGATTTTTTTCGAGTTGGAGTAAAAATTGACTTTCTGAGTTGGCGCTAAGTTCATGGATCTTCCAATAATCCTCTACCAGCATGGGGTAGGGCTCGGAAGTGTAGAAGCCTTCCAGTAGAAGGGAGGTACCATCTTCCACTTTGCGAAAGTCCAGATCCCTCAGACGCAAGGCATGGGGAAGAGAAGCATAGATGGGTCCCAGATATCCTTCAGAGGGGTGATGTTCTTTTTCATCTGCTACGAATTTATAAAAATGAAGCATGCCAGGGGTAAGCTCCATACGGAAGTGATAGCTTTGGGCCTGGGTGCTGTTGGTCTTGATTTCTTTGATGGTGGCTTTGGGGGTTTTGAGGCGTTCCAGTTTCAGATCTTTCCCTGGGGATTTGGAGGGTCCCAGGTGCAGAGTCTTGGTATTATCTGCCCGGTAAAGCTCCAAACGGATTTGCTTTGGAAAGGCATTGCCCAGAGAAGGGTGGTACTCCACACTAAACTCATAAAAGCTTTCCTTGAGGGGGTTGGCTTTGGGATAGCGGAAACCTACTTTTTCACACTCAGGATCGTCGATAAAGAGCTGGACACTTTGGGTGGAGGCATCCCAGAGGATGTCCTCGACACTTTCAGCTCCAAGGTTTTCGCCTACAAAGCGCAAGGGGAGGAGGGTGCGGCCATTGACAATGACGGGGACGACTTGAGCATTGTTGGGGTCAATTTGGATTGTGTTACCGTTGATGCGTGCTTGGGGATTCCCGATCCATAGCTCAATACGGGTGCCCGTGCGTGTGATGATAGTCACTTTGCGTTCGGTGCCATCCCATGCAATTTGGGTACCTTGAATCGCATTGGTGACATAGCGAATGACTAAAAACATGCGGGAGTGTTGGATAATGGGAGCAGTATCCATAGGGCCATGGGAGTCTTCATTGACCCAATAAAGGGTATTGCCCACCTGGTATTTCAAGACCAGTTTGGAGAGGAAGTGGGGGTACCGGGGATACACGATCGCAGTCAGGGGTGACGGATATTATTAGTGAACGGGCAAATTCTTTTTTGTCAGCATTTACTGCACTCACATAATAGAAATATTCCTGCTCCAGTATGATATCATTTTCATCCACATAGGAGGTGGCTTCGATGGGAAAATCAGTCAAAGGCATGGGATGAATGGTCTCTTTGGACAAGCCCCGGTAAACCCAATAAAACTCTGCTCCAGGGATGGGATTCCAGCTAAGCGTGATGAAACCACACTGCCCGCGACCTTCCAGGTTGAAAGCGCACTGAGAGGAAGAGTTGACATGGTTGAATGGTTGAAGGAGCAACAAGGGGACTAATAGCCATCGAAGAAAAAAGCTTGTCATTTTATTCATATCAGCACTCCTTTGTTCGAAGAAGTATGTGTCTCTTGTTTTTTAT